>ERZ857480.50309-NODE-77795-length-52293-cov-9.9966_pt1 | contig 52293 bp, 47 predicted proteins | sample MGYA00519767_ERZ857480 | MGnify/ENA primary metagenome ERZ857480 (study PRJEB31778, sample SAMEA3449210) | human gut metagenome | biome: human gut; feature: human-associated habitat; material: faeces | place: United Kingdom | collected 2010/2012 ...
CCTGTGAAGCTGCTGCGAAAACCAATGCGCGCAAAGGCACCGAAGCGAGCCGCGCAGGGGAAGGCAGACGAGCTGAAGCCTGTGATTGCACAGAGAACTGCTGCATGGAAAAAGACGCGCGCGTGCTGCTGCACTGCTTTTCCGGAAGCCGAGAAATGGCAGAGCAGTATGTGAAGCTGGGCGCGACCATTTCAATCGCAGGACCGGTGACCTACAAGAATAACCGCAAGACTTCGGAGGTAGTCAGCGCGATTCCGATTGAATATCTTTTGGTCGAAACAGACGCGCCGTATCTGACGCCGGAGCCACATCGCGGCAAAAAAAATCAATCTCCATACGTAGCCTATACCGCGCGCCGCGTGGCGTTGCTCAAAGGGATATCCTATGAAGAAGCTGCCCGCCGCACGCTGGAGAATGCGAAACGGTTTTATGGAATAGACTAGTGGAATGAAACGAAAAGAGACGCCCTCTGACAGATTATGTCAGAGGGCGCCGGCTTATCCTGCGGAATCTCTCCTCGCACACCGCGCGCCGCCTCTTTTGCCTGCGGGAGTCCTTTTCACACACCGCGCGCTGACTCTTTTGCCTGCGGGAATCCTTCTCGCACGCCGCGCGCTGACTCTTTTGCCTGCGGGAATCCTTCTCGCACGCCGCGCGCCGCTTTTTGCCTGCGGGAATCCCTCTCGCACGCTGCGCGCCGCCTTTTGCCTAAAAAGCAGCAAAAAGATGTAATGAAAAGGCTTGCTGAACCAAAAAATTGCAGCTTTTAATTTACTGGAAGTGTGAAATATGTTCAAAACAACAAGAAATTCGTTGATAACATATGTAATAAAACAAAAAACATGAAAAGGGAAAGAAGTTTTGTAAAGAATGGAAAGTAAAAAAGACGGGGCATTACATCTTTTTGATGATAAAGAAGGGAATTTGGGACATTTTCTGTGGGGAAGGTAATTTGGAAGCGTGTAGAAGCGTGTAAAAGAAGAAAAACGATTTTTTTGAATGTGAGAGTGGTGAGTTTCGACATATTTCATGTGAAAACTGTGCTAGAGTAGAGAGCAGGAGGCGGAGTAGACAAGGTTTGTTTGACTTGCTCGGGAAAGACTATGGTAAAAAGCAATGCGGTGAGCATACTTGCTGCAGGAAGGCTCATCGTGAGCGGACTTGCGTGAGAGGCGTTACGACGGGGGAAAGAAATGACGGTGAAAAAAATGGAAGGCAAGCCGAACATGGCGTTAAGCGCGGAGGATGAGGTGCGTGAAACGATGACTTCAAAGCGTCTGCGGGTACGAATTGGTTACGCGACGGCGGCCGCGCAGGAGATCAGCGGGGATCAGGCGATGTCCTGCGAGCTGCCGGACGGGCGGTTCGCGTTGATTTTGTCGGATGGCATGGGTAAGGGCGCGCCGGCTGCGGCAGAAAGCAGGCGGTTGGTGCGCAGACTGCGCGGCAACTTAAAAAAAGGGATGAGTCCGGCGCGGGCAATCAAGGATGTGAATTGTTTTATGATTAAGCCGGACAGTTTCGCGACTATGGATCTGGCGCTGCTGGATTGGGCGCGGGGGCAGGCCAAATTCTATAAGATGGGAGCCGCGTCATCGTTTTTGATACGCGGCTCCCATGTGCGGCGAATCGATCAGGCGGCGCTGCCGATCGGGATCATTCCGACTTTGAAGTTGACGCATCGGTCAGCGACGCTTGCTTTGGGAGATATTATCGTTATGGTATCGGACGGAATTACGGAGGCAGACAAGGATGACGATGAGGCTCAGTGGCTGCAGGAAATTCTTGCTCATGTGGTACCGCAAAGCAGAGAAGGAGCGGCGCAGCAAAGCAAAGAGCAGGCGGCGCAGCAAAGCAATGAGCAGGCGGCGCAGCAAGGCAAAGAGCAGGTGGTGCAGCAAAGCAGAGAAGGAGCGGCGCAGCAAAGCAAAGAGCAGGCGGCACCGCAAAATCTTGCGCCGCGTCGCCTGGCACAACAGATCCTTGCGGAGGCGCAGCAACGGTACGGCTGTCGTGAAAATGACGATTTGACCGTTCTTGTAGCACTGGTAGAAAGCACCCGATAAACTTTGCACAAAAAGATGAAATGTGGCGGAATTTATGCTAGAATAAAGAAAAAACAAGGTGCGCATATCATGACAACAAACGCGGCAAGAACCTTCCACAATGTGAAGGCACTGATACAAAACGAAGAACTTTTACATGAGGGGATGCATGTGATCGTCGGTCTTTCGGGAGGCCCGGATTCTGTGTGTCTTTTTGATCTGCTCTGCAGACTGGCGGACGATATGCGGCTGCGGCTATATCCGGTGCATGTCAATCATCAGTTTCGGCCGGGGGCGGCAGAGGCTGATCAGGCGTTTACCGAGGCACTGTGTGTGGAACGAGGCTGGCCATGCAGAAGTTTTGTTTATGACTGCGCGCGAATCGCGGCGGAGAAAAACCTGACTTCCGAGGAGGCAGGCCGCAAGGCACGATATGAGGCGTTCGGCATCGTGGCGGCAGAACTGCTGCGGCGGGGAATTGCCGCGCAGAATGTTGCGATCGCAATCGCGCAGAATGCGAACGATCAGGCGGAAACGATCTTGTTTCGGATTTTGCGGGGAACGGGAACAGACGGGTTAGCAGGTATCGCAAAAAAACGATACGAAACGGTGCGATATGACGCTGCCGAGGTGAGTGAAGAGGCACGCGGACAAAACAGGCAGCGGACGGATCAACTTTGTGGTCAAGCTGCTGCCGAGGTGAGTGAAGAGGCGCGCGGAGCATATACGCAGGAACAGGCACAGCACAGCGCGAATGAAGGAAAAGAAACCGGTATGCGGGAGGAATTGTGTCCGTGCGATGACGCGCGGCGCGCAGCAGAGCCGGTCAAAACGGCAATCGCGCGGATCGCAGTGGTGCGGCCGCTCCTGGAAACGCAAAGAGCAGAGATTGAGCAGTATCTGTCGGAAAGAGGCATGACGGCTTGCATTGATCAGACGAATGCGGAGCCGATCTATACACGCAATCAGATTCGATTGGAACTGCTGCCGTATCTGGCGACGCGTTACAACGAAAATATCATCACCGCCTTAAATCGGCTGGGGCGTATCGCGCAGAGTGATAAGGCGTACCTGCAGGAAACCGCGGCGCGCACCTTTGAAGAGGCGAGGGCGCGCGCCGCAGGAGAGCGGGCGGCGACGCTGCCCAAGCAGGAAAACAGGGCATGCTGCATTCCTGACAATTTGGCTGAGGAACCTGCTTGCAGTGCCGCAGTTTTGGCGGCAGATGTTGGCACAGATGAGGCAGTCGAAGCCTGTGCGCAGAAGCCAAAGGTGGTTTATCTTGACTGTGAAACATTACGCGCTCTGCATGCAGCAATCCGGACGCGGGTGTATCAAAGAGCGCTGCGCGAGGTTGGCATGACGGAAAACTTTAGCAGCGCGCAGGCAGAAGCAATCGATCATATCCTGTATGCGGCAAGCCCTTCCGCAAGAACGGAATTAGCGGATGGATTCCGCGCTGCGCGGGTTTATGGGCGAATGAAATTTTATCGCGCGAGGAAGAAAGACAGTGGGCAAAGCGGCACGACAGATATGGAGATTGGCGCCAGCCACGCGAAGGGCGTGAATCATACGCAAGTTGAGAAAGACAGAGCGCGCGGCGTGGTCAACGCGCAGCTTATTGCCGATGACACCGCAGATGGCGAGCCGCTTGCATCGTCTTGCGCGCAGTTTGCTGCTGATGGTTCCGCGGATGGCGAGCCGCTTGCATCGTCTTGCGCGCAGTTTGCTGCCGATGGTTCCGCGGATGGCGCGCAGTTTGCATCGTCTTGCGCGCAGTTTATTGCCGATGACACCGCAGATGGCGAGCCGCTTGCATCGTCTTGCGCGCAGTTTGCTGCCGATGGTTCCGCGGATGGCGAGCCGCTTGCATCGTCTTGCGCGCAGTTTGCTGCCGATGGTGCCGCGGACGCGGCAGTTATGAAGCTTGAGGCGGCGGGACGGCGTTTCCGGCTTTGGCGGACGAATACGGCGATGTACCACAGGCTGCTCGCGGAGGGCCGGATCGGTCCGCATGGCGCGTTTCGCGCGGCGGCGCTGCCCGCGGGCACGCGCATGGAGCTTCGGACGCGCAGGGACGGTGATTATCTGCCGATTCGGGGCGGACGGAAAAAGCTGCAGGACTTTTTTGTAGACAGTAAGATACCTAAAAACCAGCGGGATGAAATCCTGCTTTTGGCCTGCGGCAGCCACGTTCTGTGGATTTTGCCGTCACCGATTTTTGAGACGCCGGTTTTACGGCAAAAAGGCAGATTCAGCGCGGAGGCAAAAGTAGACGGAAAGCAGGAAGAAACAATAATAATCCTTGAAATTTCAAACATTTTGTGATAAAATACAAAAAGTGCACCTGTAAAAGTGCTGCGAAAAACAAGAAAATACCAAAAATTAGAAATAGATAAATTTGAAAGGGGAAACAATTGAAAAAATTCGCAAAAAACATCAGTGTCTATTTGATTTTGTTTTTGGTCGTACTCATGGTGGCCATGTTCTACAAGGGCCTTGACTCCGACCAAAAAACCGTAAAGGAAGTATCGTTTTCCAAGTTCGCGCAGATGGTCGAGCAGGAAAAATTCGAAGCGGTACAGATTGAAAACACGACACTGACAGGACAACTTGACAAAGATACCTACTACTACGCTTACGCGCCGTCTGTACTGGAGATCAACTGGCTGGAGGAAACCTACCTGTTTAGTCAGATGCAGAATGGCACGCTGAAGGAGTTTTCCAGTCCGAAGCCGGATACCGGCTCCTTCCTCTGGAACCTCCTGCCGAATCTTCTGATGATCGGCGCGCTGGTCTTCCTGTTCTACATTATGATGAATCAGGGCGGCAACGGCAAGGCGTTCCAGTTCGGCAAATCGCGCGCCAAGATGGTTAAGGGCGGCGACAAGAAGGTGACCTTTGAAGACGTCGCGGGATTGGAAGAAGAAAAGCAGGAGCTTGAGGAGGTCGTGGATTTCCTCAAAGCACCGAAAAAATACAAGGATCTCGGCGCGAGAATTCCGAAGGGCATTCTGCTTGTCGGACCTCCGGGAACAGGAAAAACCTACATCTCCAAGGCGACGGCAGGAGAAGCGGGCGTACCGTTCTTTACGATCAGCGGCTCCGACTTCGTGGAAATGTTCGTCGGTGTTGGCGCGTCCAGAGTCAGAGATCTGTTTGATCAAGCCAAAAAAAACGCGCCTTGTATCGTCTTTATCGATGAAATCGACGCGGTCGGACGCAAGCGTGGCGCAGGCATCGGCGGCGGCCATGACGAAAGAGAGCAGACACTCAACCAACTTTTGGTCGAGATGGACGGCTTCGCGGAGAATTCCGGCATCATCATTCTGGCGGCTACCAACCGTCCGGACGTACTGGATCCGGCGCTGCTCAGACCGGGCAGATTTGACAGACAGATTGTAATCGGGCTGCCGGATGTCAAGGGCAGAGAACAGATCATCAAGGTACACGCCAAAAATAAACCGCTGGCAGATGACGTTACACCGAAGGTGCTGGCCAGAAGAACCATGGGTTCCACGCCGGCAGATCTCGAAAATATCCTCAATGAGGCGGCGCTGATTACGGCGCGCAGAAACGGCAGGTTCATCCGTATGGAGGAAATCGAAGAAGCCATCCGCAAGGTGCAGATGGGTCCGGCGAAGAAGTCCAAGGTCGTTTCCGAGGAGGAAAAGAAGCTGACAGCTTATCACGAAGCAGGTCACGCGATTGTCGCGCGGTCACTGCCGAAACATATGCCGATCCACGAGGTTACCATCATTCCGAGAGGCCGTGCAGGCGGATACACGATGTATCTGCCGGAGGACGACAAGATGTTCGACACCAAGGGCTCGATGTACAATCACATCGTTTCGTGCATGGGCGGTCGTGTCGCGGAGAAACTGAAGCTGGATGACATCTCCATCGGCGCGTCCGGCGATATCAAGCAGGCAACCGCGATCGCGCGTGAAATGGTGACAAAGTACGGCTTCAGCGAAAAACTCGGCGCGGTCAACTACGGTGGGGACGAAGAGGTTTTCTTGGGGAACGACTTTACGGCGCACAAGAACTACTCCGAGCATACGGCACAGGAAATCGACGACGAAATCAAGAGAATTATCGACGAGGCCTACGACCAGGCGACAAAGATTCTCATGGAGCACGACGAAACACTGGAGCGTGTGGCGAAGGCGCTGCTTTTGGTAGAAACCATCGACGGCGAGCAGTTTGAGAACTTGTACACAGGCAAGCTCAGCGCGGAGGATCTCAAAGAAAGCGTTGACAAGGCTGACGAGGCGAAGCAGGCACGCAACGAGGAAGAAGCCGCGGAGGCGGAGCGGATTCGCAAGGAAGAGGAAGCGCGTCTCATGGAGGAACTTAAAAAATATGATGTCGATTACATGCAGGATGACGACGAGCTAAAGGAAGAGGAACCTTCTGAGGCGAAAGTCGCAGAGAAAAAGGCTGCGGACGGCACAGAGGGCGATTTTGAAGAGGAAAATTCTCAGCAGGCTGAGGAACCTCAGAAAGAAGATGAGGAAGAACATGAAGGTAAGCGTTAAGGATTGTCTACAGCTGGAAGCTTTCCGCAAGTGCATTGTCGTTGCAGGAGAAAAGCACATGGATCGCCGGGTAAAAGCGGTTTCGGTCATGGACGCGGCAACGGCGGAGGAAGCGGTCAAGTGCAGCGGCAGCAGCGGCAATATGGTGCTGACTTCGTTCGCGGGCATGAAACATGACGTGAAACAGCAGCAGGAAACAATTCGCGAACTGGCAAAGGCAGGTGTCGCCGCGCTGGTGGTTTTTCGCAGGGAGCAGACCACGCAGCCTGTTGACAAGGCAGTGACGCGCGCAGCTGATGAGGCCGGTCTGCCGTTGATCATCATGGTCGATGGAGAAAACATGGACTATTCGCAGATCATCGCGGAGGTCATGGAACACGTGCTTTATGGCAATAATTTTAAGAACAGCCTGATCAACAACACGATTTTTCATCTGTTGAATTTTGAAAAGCACGCGAATTTCCAGCAGGCGCTGCGTGAGGCGGCGATCAACAACGACTTTCAGGTAGTGCTTTTGAGCGAGGACTTCAACCCGATCTTCGCGATCGAAACGCGGCATCAGACCACAATCAACGAGGCGATCCGCCGCGGGAAGGAAGCGGCGCTGAACCTCAGCAACATCTACAGTCTGATCGAGATCGACGGGGTGCTGACCTACTGGGGTCTGGTACACATCAATAACGAAAAATACTATCTGTTCATTGTCGATAACGACGACAATTATTCGTCCGGCGAAATGACCAAGCTGGCCGAGATCATCGAGCTGGCGATGGGCATGTGGAAGTACACGCCGGAGCGTGACGCGAAGGCAGAGCTTGTCAAGGCGCTGATGCGCGGCAACAAGAGTCTGGCGTATTCGATCCGCGAGGAAGCAGGCGTGAAATTAACCGACATTCTTTCGGTCTTTTATGCCAAAGGTATTGAGGATAACCATGCGGAGGAAGTGATTCATCGGTTTGTCAGCGAGGGCCTTTTGGACATCATCAAGATCAGCGAGGAAAACGAAAGCTACGCGCTGCTGCTCAAGGGGGCGAAGCTGGCTGATCAGGAGGAAAACGAGGAAAAGGCTGTTTGTCTGAGATTCTTCGACGCGCTCAAGGAAAACAAGACGGTCCGCATTTTCCATGTGACCGGCATCGACGGCATCGAGGGCGCAGGAGACGGATTCCGTCTGATCGGCGAAACCTGGGCGTTTGTAGGAAGCATTTTCCCGTACAAGCGGGTGTTCACCAAATATGAACTGACGCTGGTCAGCAACTGCATCAATATTCAAGTGCAGGGCGGCTATCTGAAAAAGAACTATATGGATCTTTTGGAGCCGTTTCGCAAGGAGGGGGACAACAAGTCCAGGCAGCTTTTGGAAACCCTGGAAACCTTCGTGTTGGACGCGGGCATGAACAGCGGCAAGACCTCTGAGTTTATGGGCATCCACACAAACACAGTGCAGTATCGCCTGAAGAAGATTAATGAAATCCTCGGCGCGGAGATTACCGGAAACCGCGTGATTCCGGGATTGACAATCGCGCTCGCGCTGCGGAGAATGGAAGCGGCGTCGAAATAGGGCCGCCAGACTGCTGCGGCGTTCGGCGCGGAACAGATGACCGGACGCGATTATAGAAAAACCAAAATCCGCTGAGACTGCATCGGCGGATTTTTTTGCAGGCGCGCGGAGACGCGAAGGATAGAGAGGAACAAAGGAAACTGTATGACAAGAGAATGCAAAATCGGAAACGTGACTTTAAAAAACCCGTTTCTGCTCGCGCCCCTCGCAGGGGTCACCGACGCTCCGTTCCGTCGAATTTGCGGCGAAAAGGGGGCGGGGCTGGTCTGCTCGGAAATGGTCAGCGCCAAGGGGCTGTGGTACAAGGACAAGAATACCGACCGACTGCTGGAGATTCTGGACGGAGAAGCGCCTGTGGCCTACCAGATTTTTGGCCATGAGCCGGAGATCATGGCGGAGGCAGCGCGCATGCTCAATGATCGCAGGCATGTGCTGTTGGATATCAATATGGGCTGTCCGGTTCCCAAGATTGTACGGAACGGAGAAGGCAGCGCGCTGATGCGCAAACCGGAACTGGCGCAGCGTGTCGTGGAGGCGGTGGTTTCCGCGAGTGTGAAACCTGTGACGGTTAAAATACGCGCAGGCTGGAATGACGCAGAGAAAAACGCGGTCGAGGTGGCTCAGGCGATCGAAGCCGGAGGCGCGTCCGCTGTGTGCGTACATGGGCGGACGCGCGAGCAGTTTTACAGCGGCCATGCGGACTGGAATATCATTGCCTCTGTGAAGAAAGCCGTCAGGATTCCGGTGATTGGAAACGGCGACGTGACCGATGTCACCTCCGCTTATCGCATGATGCAGGAGACCGGCTGTGACTTTGTGATGATCGGCCGCGGCGCGCTCGGCAACCCATGGATCTTTGAGGGCCTCGCGCGCGCGTGGGATGCCGGCGTGTTTGATGCGCCGCGCACCGAAGGACGGGAGGCAGAGCCGGCGCTGCCGCGCGATTCGCGGGATGCTGCAGGAGCACAGGCCGCACAATCTGCGGTCAAGATGCCGCAGCCGGAGAAGGCTGCAGAACTGTCGCTTTATGATATCGTGCCAAGCAAAGAGGATAAAATTGAGATGATGCTGCGGCATTTTGAGGATGTGTACGCGCTCAAGGGAGAGTATACCGCGGTGCGCGAAATGCGCAAACATGTCGGCTGGTATCTCAAAGGGCTGCCGGGTGCGGCAGCCTTCCGCGGCCGCGTCAATCAGATCAACGACGCGGCCGCCCTGCGCGAAGCGATTCGCGGCATTTGACTTTTGTCATTGCAGGCAGCGCAGGGGGAAGAACTGGTGTTTCTTTGTGGGGACGTCCTTCAGAATCGCCTTGATCGCGCGACAACTTTCTCACGTTAAAGAAAAAACGCGAAAAAGAGCGAAAACCAGTCAAATCCTCTTGCAAAGGTATAAAAATTGCGATACAATTAAATTTAGTTTTTTATTATGTAGGAAATATCGCATAGCGATATTTCCGGAATATCGACAAAAGCACCTCGCGAAGCGGCGCGCGTCCATGAACCTCATGTGCGCGCAGAAATCGCAGATTTCGTTACGCGCTTACGGGGAGACCTGCCATATAAGGAAGGTACGCGCAGACATCTCTGATTTTGTTACGCGCGCTTTTGCCTTGCGATCTGCCTGCCGTCAAGCGCAGGACGAAATACACAGCAAACGGAGGAATTGACAAAATGTATGTAGTATGTTTAGATTTGGAAGGTGTTCTGACACCGGAGATTTGGGTGGAATTCGCGGAAGAAGCGGGCATTCCGGAACTCAAAAAGACGACGCGGGACGAGCCGGATTACGACAAGCTGATGCGATATCGTTTGGATATCCTGAATCAACATGGATACGGTCTCAAGGAAATTCAGGAAACGATCGCCAAGCTGGACCCGCTGCCGGGCGCGAAGGAATTCCTGGATGAACTCCGGGTCCTTACGCAGACGGTCATCGTCAGCGACACCTTTGAACAGTTCGCGCAGCCACTGATGAAAAAACTCGGGATGCCGACGATTTTTTGCAATACGCTGGTGGTATCGCCGGAAGGCAAGATCACCGATTACAAAATGCGCGTGGCGCAAACCAAGCTGACCACAGTCAAAGCGCTGCAGAGCATGGGCTACGAAACGATCGCCAGCGGAGACAGCTTCAACGATCTGGGCATGATCAAAGCGAGCAAGGCAGGCTTTCTGTTCCGCTCCACCGAACAGATCAAAGCTGACAATCCGGACGTGAAAGCTGTGGAAAGCTACGCGGAGCTGATGGTAGAAATCAAGAAGGTTATGGGAATCAAGTAAAGCGCGGAAAGAAACATGATCGGCGGAACGGCCAACCAGTATGTTTCTGCTGGAAAGGACAAAAGTGCGCGCCGAAAAGCAGCCGGCGCGCTGAAACCTAATGTGATTCGTTTGAAAAGAGGTACTGAAGCAGGGCCTCTTTTTCGTTTTTGACTTTTTCGTCGATGACGGCGTTAAGCAGGAGGTCGAGTGCCGCGCCAAGTTCCCTGCCCGCGGGCATACCGACTGCCATCAGATCACGTCCGGTGACCGCCAGAGTCTTGCGTGAAAAGCAGGCACCGCCGGCGAGGATGTCGGAAGCGAGGGCTTCCAGGCGGGCATAAATCTCCTGCCGATCCCAAAAAGCAGGGGCCTGTCCCAAGTTATCCGCCCGCTTGAGGGCAAGCAGGTCGAAGAAGGTCTCCTGCCCGAACTGCTGCAGGGCACGTTTGACCGCCCTGGTCGTCGGTTCCATCTGTCTGCTGTGCCAGCGTACCAGCGTGACAACGCGCGTCGTCGTGTCATTATCGAATTTGAGTCGGCGCAGAATTCGGCGCGCCATTTCCGCGCCGCGGACATCGTGTTGATAAAAATGACCGACGCCTTGCGTGTCTACCTGGAAACAATCCGGCTTGCCGATGTCATGCAGCAGCGCCGCCAGCCGGAGGTGGGGCTGCGGCGGAATGGCATCGACTGCCGCCAGTGTGTGATGCCAGACATCGTAGACATGATGCGGGTTCCGCTGCTCGAAGCCCTGCATCGGCAGCAATTCCGGCAGGAATACGCTGAAAACAGGAAGGTAGGTATCTAATACGCAGGCAGCGTCCCGGCCGCAGAGCAGACGCACCAGTTCCTCGCGGATGCGCTCCGCGCTGACAGCAGTCAGCAGATCCTTTTGGGCAAGCAGCGCCCCGGCGGTGTCCGTTTCGATCTCGAAACCGAGCACCGCGGCGAAGCGCAGGGCGCGCAGCATGCGCAGCGCGTCCTCATCAAAGCGCTGCGCCGGGGCGCCCACACAGCGGACCACGCCTGCGGCGAGGTCCGCCTGTCCGCCAAACAGATCCACCAGTCCGCGCGCGGGATGATAGGCCATCGCGTTGATCGTAAAATCTCTGCGTGCGAGATCCTCAGCCAGCGTGCGCGCGAAGGTGACCGCCGCCGGATGACGATGATCTTCATAAGCGCCGTCGGTGCGATAAGTAGTGATTTCCAGATTCATGCCGCCGCTGTGCAGGGTCTGCGTGCCGTGCTTGAGGCCGGTCTCGATCAGCGTCCTGCCGCGGAAAGCGGCGGCGACCTCTTCGGGCCGCGCGGACGTGGTGATATCATAATCGTGCGGCACCACGCCGCGCAGGCTGTCTCGCACGCAGCCGCCGACCAGATAAGCCGCGTGACCGTTTTGATTGAGCGTTTCGATCGCCTCCCGCGCGGGGGCAGGCATTGTCATGGTAAACATCCGTATTCCTCCTTGTGCTGGATAAGGATAGTTTACACCACTGCACCGTCCGCCGCAAGCTTAAATCAGCCGCCTGCGCAGAAGCGGCGCTTCACGCGCGGAATGGTTGCTCTTATTATGCAGGAAATCTCGCGAGGCGATATTTCCGGCATATCGGCAAAAGCACCTTGCGAAGCGGCGCTCATGGGTGAGAGCCATGTGCGCATAGAAATCTCAGATTCCGTTTTGCGCACCTTTGTCTTCCACGAACCCACGCGCCGCAGGCGCAATTTTTTTCGCGCATTCGGCTTCAAAAAAGCGTTGCGATGTGAGAGATCGCAGAGTCCGGGCGCGCGTCGCATGCTTGCCTAATCACGCCGCGTATGCAGATATTTTTCTCTGGTCGCCATACCGCCGCGCAGATGCCGTTCGGCCTTGTTATTCTCCAGGACGGTCTTAACCTCAGCCGCAAGAGGCGGATTGAGTTCAAGAAGTCGTTCCGTAATGTCCTTGTGTACCGTAGATTTTGAAACCCGAAATTTTTTCGCCGCCGTCCGGACCGTCGCGTTGGTGCGGATAATATAATGCGCCAGCTCTAAAACTCTTTCCTCTATGTAATCCTTCATTAGACAGCTCCACACTCCTCACTTCTTCGTTAAGACACTATATGCGTCCGCGGGGTGGAATATGACGCGCAAAATCAAAGCGCTTAAAACCATAGGACACCATAGGATTTTGAGAATTTACAGTGCGGCAGACGGGGCTGCGGATGAAGATAAAAAGTTTTGAAAAAAAATCAAAAAAAAGACAAAATTTCATTTGACGAAAGCCCTTCCATACGTTATGATGGTAGTGGCTAGAAAGTATACAAGAAGGGAAGAAGCGTATCGGTCGGGATGACGGGACAAGCTGCCCACGACCGGAACGTGACATGAAGAAACTACAGCAATCGGCTAAGCCGGTTTTTTCTTCCGCCCATGACTTGTATACATTATACAATACAAGTACAACACAATGATTTAACTACTTTGAGGAGGAGCAAGCATGAGAAAAGAGTGGGAAGGATTTGTCGCGGGAAACTGGACAGAGCACATTGATGTAGAGGAATTTATTAAATTAAACTACCATCCGTATGACGGTGACGGCAGTTTCCTCGCGGGACCGACAGAGAGAACCAAGGAATGCAGTGACAAGGTGCACGAGCTTTTGGTCGCGGAGCGCAAAGCAGGCGGTACGCTGAAGGTTGACGCGAGCCGCATCATGCGCGTGAACGCATTCGGCCCCGGCTACATCGTTCCGGGCAAGGATATCATCGTCGGACTGCAGACAGACGAACCGCTTAAGAGAGGTATTTGCCCGTTCGGCGGCATCAAGATGGTCAGAGAAGAAGTGAAGGAGTACGGCGTTACACTGCCGCCGGAAATTGACAATATGTTCAACTACTTCACGACGCACAACGACGGCGTTTTTAAGGCATACTCTAACGAAATGCGTCAGGTCAGACATCTCGGCTTCATTACGGGACTTCCGGACGCTTACGGCCGCGGCAGAATCATCGGTGACTACAGAAGAGCAGCGCTCTACGGCATCGACTATCTGATCGAGGAAAAGCAGAAAGACCATGAAATGATCGCTTCCAGACACGTGATGAACGAAGAAAACATTCGCACCGCGGAGGAAGTCAGCAATCAGATCCGCTCCCTCAAGGAAATCAAGAAAATGGCAGAAAGCTACGGCTTCGACATCTCCGGACCGGCGAAAGACGTCAAGGAAGCGATCCAGTGGACCTACTTCGCGTATCTGGCAGGCATCAAGGAAGAAAACGGCGCGGCGATGTCCATCGGCAGAACCTCCACGTTCATCGATATCTACGCAGAGAGAGACCTTGCGAACGGCACCTACACCGAAGAACAGATCCAGGAATTCGTGGATGACTATATCCTGAAGCTGCGTGTTGCCAGACATTTGAGAACCAGTGAATACAACGAGCTGTTCGGCGGAGACCCGATGTGGATTACCGAAGGTATCGCAGGCGTCGGCATGGACGGCAGACATAAAGTAACCAAGAACTCTTACAGAGTGCTGCAGACCTTATACAATTTAGGACCGGCACCGGAGCCAAACCTGACCGTATTATGGTCCGAAAAGCTGCCGGAACCGTTCAAGAAGTTCTGCGCGCAGGTTTCCATCGACACAGACTCCATCCAGTATGAGAACGATGACAAGATGAGACCGCACTGCGGCGAGGACTACTCGATCGCCTGCTGCGTATCCGCGATCCAGATGGGACAGCAGATCCAGTTCTTCGGCGCGAGATGCAATCTGGCTAAGATCCTGCTGCTCGGCTTAAACGGCGGTATTGACGAAAGAACCGGCGAGCATGTCGGTCCGCAGATGGAACCGGTCGGCGACGGTCCGATCGACTTCGAGGACGCATGGAAGCGTTTCAACATCTATCTGGCATGGCTGTGCGAGCTGTACGTCAACATCATGAACATCATTCATTTCATGCACGACAGATATGATTACGAAAGCGCGCAGATGGCGTTCCTGAACTCCGAACTCAAGCGTCTGATGGCATTCGGCGTTGCGGGCTTCTCCGTTGCGGCTGACTCCCTCTCCGCGATCAAATATGCGAAGGTATATCCGATCAGAGACGAAAACGGCGTCATCGTGGACTACAGAACCGAAGGCGACTTCCCGAAATACGGCAACGACGATGACCGTGTAGACGATATCGCAGTGAAGATCTCCGAGAGAACCATCGAGGAGCTGCGCAAGCACCCGACCTACAGAAACGCGGTACATACCCTGTCCGTTCTGACCATCACTTCCAACGTCATGTACGGTAAGAAGACCGGCAATACGCCGGACGGCAGAAGAGCAGGTACGCCGTTCGCACCGGGCGCAAATCCGATGCATCAGAGAGACAACCACGGCGCGATCGCTTCTCTGAACTCCGTATCCAAGATCGACTGGGATACTTGTCAGGACGGTGTTTCCAACACCTTCTCCATCACGCCGGAAACGCTCGGCAAGAACCCGGACGAAAGAGCGGACGTGCTGGCAGGTCTTTTGGAGGGCTACTTCAAGAGAGGCGCGCATCATTTGAATGTCAACGTGCTCAACAGAGCGCTTTTGGAGGATGCTTACGAAAATCCGGACAAATACCCGAACCTGACGGTCAGAGTATCCGGCTACGCGGTAAGATTCAACGCGCTTTCCAAGACACATCAGAAGGAGGTTATCGCGAGAACCTTCCACGAATCCATCTAAAAATTACAGGAGTAAAAGCGGCAGCGTAGCAGGATTACGCTGCCGCAATTGATATGGCATGATAGGAAAAATTCACTCGATAGAAACATTCGGCGCTGTGGACGGACCGGGCATCCGCACAGTGTTCTTTATGCAGGGCTGTCCGGCGAGATGTCTGTACTGTCACAATCCGGACTCATGGCCGGCGGACAAGGGCGAAAAAATCGAGGTTGAGGAGGTCGTTCACTGGGCGCTCCGCGGGCAGCCATATTACGGCAGCAAGGGCGGCGTGACCTTCAGCGGGGGAGAACCGCTGCTGCAGGGAAAATTTTTGACAGAAGCCATTCACGCGCTGCACAAGGTGGACATTCAGTCCGCGATCGATACCAGCGGCACCTATCTGGACGATTACAGCGATGAAGCCATCCACCAATGTGACCTGGTGCTGCTGGATGTCAAGCATCCGGATCCGGAACGCTTCGAGATTATCGCCGGACAACCACAGGACACGCTGCTGGCGCTGATCGACATCATCAACGCGCATAAAAAGCATGTATGGGTGCGCCATGTGGTCGTGCCGGATATCAACGACACGCCGGAGGACATGGAAGCGCTGAACGTGTTTATGAAAAAAATCCGTTTTGTCGATAAGGTCGAGCTGCTCGGTTACCACACAATGGCCGTCGAAAAATACGGCAAGCTCGGCATTACCTACCGGCTCAAGGGCGTGCCGGCGATGGACAGCGCCAGACTCATGGAGCTGCAAAAGCTGATACACAAACCGGCAGAAGCAGTAACCCGCGTGAGCCTGTAAAGAGACGGAGAGAAAAAAATGGAGGGAAACATTGATTTGATCTATGCGCGGCCGATCAATACAAGGAATATTTTGACCTTTACCCTCCCGACGATGGTGCGGATGCTGTTCGTGTCCATGTATACCATCGTAGACGGGATTGTGGTATCCAATTATGTGGGCAGTCTGGGTCTGTCGGCGCTGAATATCGTCTACCCGGTGCTGAATGTGGTCATGGCGCTGACTTTCGTCTTCCAGATGGGAAGTAACGCTGTCATCGGCAAGAAGCTCGGCGAGGGAAAGGCACATGAGGCATGCAGCTTTCTAAGTCTGACGGTGCTGGTCAATCTGGCAGTGATGGCGATCATGATGACCCTGCTGCTGGCCTTTGATAAGGAAATCTACCTGCGCATCGGTTCGGACGAAACGCTGCTGCCGCTGTGCGTGGAATACGGCAGGATCATGGTGCTGGCAGGCCCGATCTGGTCGCTGCAGATTTTGTTCCAGGGATTTTTGGTGACGGCGGACAGACCGCACATGGGTCTGTGGCTGTCTGTGGCAGCGGGCTGCGTCAATATCGGCCTGGATCTTCTGCTGGTCGGTGTCTTTGATTTCGGACTGGCAGGCGCGGGCTATGCTTCGATGGCGGGCATGCTTGTCGGCGGGCTGGTTCCGCTGCGCGTGTTCTTTGATAAAAAGAGCCTGCTGCATTTCGAAAAACCGGTTTGGAAGGGAAGAGAATTGCTGCTGGCGATGGGAAACGGCGCGTCCGAGATGGTGACGAGCCTTTCCAGCGCGATCACCACAGCCCTGTTTAATCTGCAGATGATGGCGATCGTCGGCGAAAAAGGCGTCGCGGCCATCAGCGCGATTCTCTACCTGCAGTTTGTGTTTGTGGCGCTGCTGATCGGGTTTACCTCCGGTGTCGCACCGATTTTCAGCTATAACTATGGGGCGGGAAACCGCGCGAATATTCACAAGCTGTTTGCGATTTCAGCGCGGATGATACTAAGCTTTTCCTTGGCGATGCTGGTGGTCGCGGAGCTTTTGGATCGTCCGATGGTGCTGATTTTCGCGTCGAAGGACCCGGTCCTGCGGGATTTGATGATCGTGGGTTTCCGTATCATCGCGATCAGCGTATTCTTTACCGGTATCAATATCTTCGCGTCCGGTTTTTTTACTGCCATGAACAACGGCAGGGTTTCCGCGCTGGTTTCGATCCTGCGTACTTTGGTTTTGGAAGTAGGCGCACTGCTTCTGATGCCGATGTGGTGGGGGATCAACGGCGTCTGGTGGGCGCTGCCGGTTGCTGAAATTCTGGCAAGTCTCGTCGCGGTATCGATGCTGCTGCGTTATCGCAAGACCTATGGATACTGAGGCCGTCCGCCCGCGGGCGGACGGGTCTATATGCCCGCCGCGCGTCGTAGGGCTTTGCAGGTGGGAGAACGGAGATATCTCGTTTTTGGGAATTTTCACAAAAGAATTATCATAATCAACGTATTTTCTTAAAAAAACTATTGACAATACACAAAAACAGTGATAAACTCCGTATATAAACTGAATCAGCAAACCTTTGAGGGAGAAGTAAAACGAATTTACGGTCTCACAGCGAACCCGGGATGGTGAAAGCCGGGCAGATGCAGGATTCGCACAATGGGCTCCTGAGGGCGAGGGGAAAATATGAATTTCGCGCCGGATCGCAGGCAGATCGCGAAAGGCGAAAGACCGCGATAAACAGAACGGGAATCATATGAGTATCTGAGACGAAACTCCCGCGTCAGTGGAGAGGAGTGTGACGGCACTCTGCAGAGAGGATTTTTCGGCAGAAGTTTTCGGGCATGATTACGTCAGACGGTTGGACAGTCAGACGGCGGCAGGCAGGAAAGCGGGAAGCCGGTGAGTCAAACAAGGTGGCACCGCAGGTAATATCCTGTCCTTGGGTACAAGGACAGGTTTTTTGTTTTTGCGGGCGCTGGCGATCCGCCAGCGCCTTACAGGCAGCCGAAGGCAGAGAACACTTCAATGATTTCTTTAGAAGCAGGGGAACGCGGCATGCGGCACCCGGCAGAGAATTGATTGAAAAGGAGACAAAACAATGAAACAGGCAATGAAAAAGGGATTGACAGTCGTTATGGTACTGGTGATGGCGGCAGCGCTGCTGACAGGCTGCGGCAAGGACAGCGGCAGCGGCGATCAGGGGCAGGCATCGCAGGGCGAGACTTTTAAGGTTGGCATCCTGCAGCTGATGGAGCACCCGTCGCTGAATACCATTAGAGAAAGCATTATCGAGGGACTTGCGGACGCGGGTTACGCAGAGGGCGAGAATCTTGAGATCGACTATAAGAACGGGCAGAACGATATGACCAATATGAAGACCATCGCGCAGACCTTCGTATCCGGCGGCTGTGACGTGATCGTAGCAATCGCGACACCGGCGGCGCAGGCCGTGATGAGCGAAACGACAGACATTCCGATCATTTTCGCGGCAGTCACCGATCCGGTTGGTGCGGGCCTGGTCGAAGATCTGAACAATCCGGGCGGCAACGTCAGCGGCACCTCTGATGAGGTATCTGCGGAGGCGATCATGAATCTGGCTAACGAGATCACACCGGAGTTCAAGACCATCGGCGCGCTTTACAGCACTGGGGAGGACAATTCAGATTCTGTCATCAAGGGACTGAAGGAATACGCGGCAGCCAACGGCTATGAAGTTGTGGAATCGACCGTGACCAACACCAGCGAAGTACAGCAGGCTGCGCAGTATCTGGCAGACAAGGTGGATATCGTTTACTCGCCGATCGACAATACGGTCGCTTCCGCGATGGCAGTGGCAACCGAGGTATTCAACAAAGCCAAAATTCCGTTCTATGTCAGCGCAGATTCCATGGTACAGGACGGCGGTCTTGCGACCTACGGCATCGACTATACGGTACTCGGCAAGGAAACAGGCAAGATGGTCGCGGAAATCTTCGGCGGCGCGGACGTTTCTGCAATGCCGGTGGTCAAGATGAGCGACATGACCGTCTATGTCAACACCAAGACTGCAGATGCCATCGGCGTGGAAATCCCGCAGAGCGTGATGGACAAAGCGACGGTGCTGGAATAATCCGCGGCGCTGAGGCAAAGAAACAAAAAGAAGCAGAACATTTTCCCGGAGAAACAGGGAAAATATGGAGGAGAATTTAAGATGATGACATTCGGCGCCCTCTTGGGCTCGCTGGAGCTGGGAATGATCTACGCGGTCCTGGCTCTGGGTGTATTCCTATCCTTTCGAACCTTAAACATGCCCGATCTGACGGTGGACGGCTCCATCGTCACAGGCATGGCAATCTCGGCAGTCATTTGCGCAGGAGGCGGGCATCCGCTTCTTGCGCTTCTTGGCGCTTTTGCGGGCGGCTGCCTGGCGGGGCTTTTGACCGGACTTTTGCATACCAGGCTTAAAATCCAGGCGATTCTGGCAGGCATTCTGGTGATGATGGCTTCCTATTCGGTGAATCTGCGCATCATGGGCAAAACCCCGAACATCCCGCTGACCAAGAGCGAGACGATTTACAAAATCGCGGATCGCTTGCTGCCTCCGCAGTACGCCGGCATGGTACTCAATCTGGTCCTTCTGGCGGTGATCATCGCGGTGCTGTATCTCTTCCTGCAGACGCGGCTCGGCTTCGTGTTCCGCGCGACCGGAGACAATGAGGACATGGTCAAAGCCTGCGGCGTTTCCTGTGACAGTATGAAGCTGCTGGGATTGGCGCTTTCCAATGGATTGGTCGGTCTGGCCGGCGGTATGCTGGCACAGAATCAGGCTTTTGCGGATATCAACAGCGGCGTAGGCATGATGGTCATCGGTTTAGCCTCTGTCATTCTCGGAGAGGTTATTTTTGGCACGAAAACCTTGCTGCGAAGACTCATCGCCGCAGCGCTGGGTGCAGTGGTTTACCGCATCCTCATGGCGCAGGCACTGTATCTTGGTATGGAAACGACCGATATGAAGCTCGTGTCGGCGGCTATCGTCGCGGTGGCGCTTTCGCTAGGACTTTTGGGTGAAAAGGGAAGCAAACTGCAGCTTACACGCAAGCAGAAAGGGGCGCAGCAAAAATGAAAGAATTATTGAACGTCAATCAGATACGCAAAACTTTCAGTCCGGGCACCATCAACGAGAAGACGGCACTCGCGGATGTCAGCCTGCGCATGAAGGAGGGCGATTTCATCACCATCATCGGCAACAACGGCGCGGGCAAATCCACCCTGCTCAACTGCATCGCGGGCGTGTTTCCCATCGACAGCGGCAGTATCACGCTGGACGGCAGGGACATCACCAAAGAGCCGGAATACAAACGCGCCAGACAGATTGGCCGCGTGTTTCAGGATCCGCTCAAGGGTACGGCCTTTGACATGACGATCGAACAGAATCTGGCGATTGCCTACTACAAGAACCGGCCGCGCGGTCTGCAGCCCGGCATCTCCAAAAAAGACCGCGAGCTGTTCCGCGAAAAGCTCGCGCTGCTCGGCATGGGACTCGAAAACCGCATGACCGAGAAGGTGAAGCTGCTCTCCGGAGGACAGCGGCAGTCTTTGACGCTGTTTATGGCAGTCATCGCAAATCCGAAGCTTCTGCTTTTGGACGAACATACGGCGGCGCTTGATCCGGCAGCGGCGGAGAAGGTGCTGGAACTGACGAACCTTTTTGCCGCGCGGGAGGGCATGTGTACGCTGATGATCACACATAATATGAAAGACGCGCTGCGCTACGGCAACAAGACGATTTTGATGAAGAGCGGACGCGTCGCGATGGAGCTTGTGGGCGAGGAGCGCGCCGCGATGACTGTCGAGAAGCTGATCGAAAAATTCAGCATCGACAGCGACCGCATGCTGCTGTAAGAGCCGCGCGGAGGCGGACAGGGCGTGCAAAAGGCGCGCGTGGGCGTGAACGACGCGTCGAAAGCTCGCGCGGATGTGGACTGACCGCCTGCTATCGCATGGATGCGCGGGGGTTGGGAGCGTTCTGCGCTGAGCCAAAAGACAAAAGCGCGCATAACGAAAACCGAGATTTCTATGCGCAGATGGCGCGCATGGATGCGCGCCGCTTCACAAGGGGCTTTTGTCGAATTTTCCTGTGATGCTGCCATAAAGAAATTGTAAAGAAACACAAAAAAATAAAAAAAGCTTATTGACAAACACCAAAATGCGTGATAAGATAAGCACAACCTGGCAAACCGTATGAGTTTGATAAGGATTTTATTTCACGCAAGGAGAACGCGCCATGAGAAAGATTTACGGACAGACCGGCATGATGAATAAGATGTGCGCATGCATGTGCATGTGCATGCTTTGCGCTGTAAATCTTTCGGTGCGGGTTCCGTTAAGGGCTTGATAAGAATCGAGGCGGCGACAGTCGAAACGAGGCTTACCGAAACCGAGAGCTTTACCGGAGCGCTCGGTTCTTTTTTTGATCAGGATAAACAAGGAGGAAACGCCCATGCAGATCAGATGGAGCAGGATCGTCCGCCGGAATTTTCGAAACGGACGAATGTGATGTTCACCGCGTCAACAGCAAAGTGCAGAAGCAAATAGGTCTTTGCAAACCGCGTGTGCCTTTGCCCACTGAAGGCATCATAGATAGAATCAGAGAATCAGAAAATCAGACAAAAAACGAAAGAGAGGAACATCATCATGAGCAACTATAAATTTGAGACTTTGCAGCTTCACGTAGGACAGGAACAGGCAGATCCGGTTACGGACGCGAGAGCTGTGCCGATTTACGCGACCACTTCTTATGTATTCCACAACGCGCAGCACGCGCAAGACCGCTTCGGTTTAGCGGATGCCGGCAACATCTACGGCAGATTGACCAACAGCACGCAGGACGTTTTCGAAAAGCGGATCGCGGCGCTCGAAGGCGGTACAGCAGCATTAGCCGTCGCGTCCGGCGCGGCGGCCATCACCTATACCATCGAGGCGCTCGCGCAGCAGGGTGACCACATCGTTTGCCAAAAGACCGTATATGGCGGGACTTATAACCTGCTCGCGCACACACTCAAAGCGTTTGGTATCGAAACAACCTTTGTTGACGCGCATAATCTGCAGGAAGTCGAAGCGGCAATCCGCCCGAATACCAAGGCCGTTTACCTGGAAACCCTCGGCAATCCGAACAGCGATATTCCGGACATCGACGCGATCACAGCGCTCGCGCACCGGAAGGGGCTTCCGGTTGTCGTAGACAATACCTTCGGCACTCCGTATCTGATCCGTCCGATCGAACACGGCGCTGACATCGTGGTACACTCCGCGACGAAGTTCATCGGCGGCCATGGCACGACGCTCGGTGGTGTTATCGTCGATTCCGGCAAGTTCGACTGGAAGGCGAGCGGTAAGTTCGCGCCGATTGCTGATCCGAATCCGAGCTATCATGGGGTATCGTTCGCGGAGGTCGCGGGTCCGGCAGCCTTCGTCACCTATATCCGCGCGATTCTGCTCAGAGATCAGGGCGCGTGCATTTCCCCATTCGCGGCATTTCTCTTGCTGCAGGGAACCGAAACGCTCTCCCTGCGTCTGGAACGTCACGCGGAGAACACCAAAAAGGTGGTCGAATTCCTCGCTAAGCATCCAAAGGTCGCGAAGGTCAATCATCCGTCGCTGCCGGAGCATCCGGATCACGCGCTGTATGAACGCTATTTCCCAGGCGGCGGCGCCAGCATCTTTACCTTCGAGATCAAGGGCGGCAAGGAGGAAGCCTTCCGCTTCATCGATCATCTTGAGATTTTCTCCCTGCTGGCAAACGTAGCGGATGTCAAATCACTGGTCATCCATCCGGCAACAACCACGCACTCCCAGCTGAGCGAGGCGGAGCTCGCGGATCAAAACATCACGCAGGCAACCATCCGGCTCTCCATCGGCACCGAACATATCGATGACATCATCGCCGATCTGGAGAAGGGTTTCGCGGCGGTCTAGGAGAAACCTTTGGGGCTGCGCGGAGCCTTGCGGGAATGCGGTTTCCCGCGGAGCCGGTAAGATTGGCAGACCTGACAAACAACAGGGACTGCTTGCATGAGAACAATGCGCGCGTGCACAAAATGCCACGCGCGCGTATCTACGTGAATGAGGAGATGAAATTATGCCTATTTGTATACCGAAAGACCTTCCCGCGGCCAAAACGCTGCAGAAAGAAAATATTTTTGTCATGGATGTCGAACGGGCAACCAGTCAGGATATCCGTCCGCTGCGCATTTTGGTATTAAATCTGATGCCAACCAAGATCGTCACCGAGACCCAGCTCGCGCGGCTCTTGGGCAATACACCACTGCAGATTGATATGGAGCTTTTGACGGTCAGCAGGATGCCGAAGCATACAGCGAAGGAACACATGATCAGCTTCTACCAGACCTTTGAGGACGTGAAGGATCAGTATTACGACGGTATGGTCATCACCGGCGCGCCGGTGGAAAAGATGAAATTTGAAGAGGTGGAGTACTGGGAGGAGCTTTGCGAGATCATGGACTGGAGCCGCTCGCATGTTTACAGCACGCTGCACATCTGTTGGGGCGCGCAGGCGGCGCTGTATCATCACTACGGGGTACGCAAGGTACTGCTTTCGCAGAAGATGTTCGGCGTGTTCCACCATCAGGTGGTGCATAAGGGCTCAATCCTGTTCCGCGGTTTTGACGACGATTTTTTGGTACCGCATTCGCGCCATACGGGAATCATCGAGGAAGACGTAAGAAAGTGTTCGGCGCTCAAGGTTCTCGCGGAGAGCAAGGAAGCCGGAATTTACGCGATTTCGACGGATAACGGCAGGCAGATCTTTATCACCGGACATTCCGAATATGATACGAATACTCTGCGTGACGAATATCTGCGAGACAAAAACGAAGGACTCGCGATTCAGCTGCCCCGGAATTATTTCGCGGGGGATGACGACACGAAAGCGCCGGCCTGCACCTGGAGGTCAAGCGCGAATCTGCTGTTCTCCAATTGGCTGAACTACTTCGTATACCAGGAGACCCCTTATCTTGTCAAGACGATCAGCGCTCTGTCATAGCGCTGATCTTTTGATTATGCAGGAAATATCGCCATGCGATATTTCCGGAATCACGACAAAAGAACCTTGCGAAGCGGCGCTCATGGGTGAGCGCCATGTGCGCATAGAAATCTCAGATTTCGTTATGCGCACTTTTGTCTTGTTCCCGCGGGTAGAGGAACATGCACTGGACGTACAGCTTACTGGCGAAGGAGAGCGCGAAGTTCTCCATCAAATACTTGTTGTCGCGGCCGGGAAGCGCTTCCTCGCGGACATGTATTTCGCCGCCGAATACGAGCCGGACGGCGTTTTCGATCGCTTCGCAGAAGCGGTTGTAGGTAATCTGTGTGTCCTGAAGCGAGATGCCGAGCCGGATGAGCTTGCCGATCTCTTCGGTCGCGTAGCAGTTTTTGAGGATGCAGACGACCACGAGCATCGCGACGGACAGACGCGGATATTTTTTGTTGACCGGAGCATCGACGATCTTCGACTTGACATAGTTGTTGACCATGCTTTTTGTCAGTCCGGCAGTGCCGGTGCAGGCAAAATACGCGCCGAGACTGTTTGCGATGTAGACCAGAAGCTGGTCCATATAGAGGTCGATGCTGGGAAGCTGTTCCCAGCGTGGGATGTGAAACTGCCGCGCGATCTGTGCCGCGAAGCCTTGTCCGGATTCATTTTTTTCATATATGTCTGTCACGAAGATGCCGCCTTTCTGCCTTGTAATTTTTTATGTCGCAAAATCTGACTAACTCTTATCATAGCACAGAAAAAAGCGGCTGTAAAGGTTGACATCGCAAGGACATCGTGGTAATCTAGTAACGGAAACTATGTGTAGGAGTTTCTGTTTTTTGGTAGTTAAAAGAATGCATATCATGCACATATAGACGCAACAAAAGGGTAAAGGAGAACAGTTCATGGATTATCAGCAGAGAAAACAAATGGAGCGCAAGAGAGCCGAGGATTTCATCGCGAGCATTAACGCGATGCAGGATCCGGATATTATGTACAAAGTCAGCCATCCGATCACCGATCTCAAGGATATGATGAACCAGAGCGTAGCGCGCTACGGGGCGGATCATGTCGCCTTCAAACAGCGCTTCGTGAAGGGGGAGCCGTTTCGCGAGATTACTTACGGACAGACACTGAACGATATGAACGCGCTGGGGACAGCGATGCTGGCGCGCGGCCTGCGGGACAAGCGCGTGGCGATCATCGGAGATAATTGCTACCAGTGGGCTTCAACCTATCTGGCGGTTACAGGCGGGGTAGGCGTGGTCGTGCCGCTGGACAAGGAACTGGGCGCGTCTGAGCTGGAGCAGTTAATTATCGAAGCGGAATGCGAGGCGATTTTCTTTACAAAAAAATTTCTCAGCATCTTTACCGATATGCGCGAGCGCGGTGAGACAAAGCTGCGTATGCTTGTGAATCTCAACGCAGAGGCGGCGGCAGACGGCGTCGAAAGCTGGTCCGCGCTGATTGCGGAGGGGCGGGAAAAGATCGCGGCAGGCGACCGTTCCTATCTGGACGCGGAAGTATATCCGGATGAGATGGGTGTGCTGCTGTTTACCTCCGGCACGACGGGCATCGCCAAGGGCGTTATGCTTTCGCAGACAAATATCTGCTGCGACCTGATGAGCGCGCCGACCCTGCTGGACACCAACGAGCGGGATACTTTCTTCAGCGTGCTGCCGATCCACCATACCTATGAGTGTACCTGCGGCTTTTTGATGCCGATGTATAAGGGTGCCTGCATCGGGTACTGCGAGGGGCTCAAATATATTCAGAAGAATCTGCAGGAGATCCAGCCGACGTTCTTTTTGGGTGTGCCGCTGATCTTTGAGAGTTTGTACAAGACGATCTGGAAAAATATCCGCAAGCAGGGCAAGGAAGCCACGGTTAAGAAAGTGATGAAGCTCAACAAGACCACTTCTAAATTCGGTCTGAATCTCAATAAATTGCTGCTCAAGGATATCCTCAAGGTCTTTGGCGGCAGGATGGATATGATGATTGCGGGCGGTGCGGCGATCGACCCGCAGATTCTGCAGTTTTTCCGTGATCTGGGCATCATGGCGCTGCAGGGTTACGGTTTGACGGAGTGCGCGCCGATGGCGGCCTTGAATCAGGATTTAGAGCCACGCAACGATTCAGTCGGTCATGTGCTGCCGGGCATGGAAGTCATGATCGCGGACAAGGATGAGGACGGTATCGGAGAAATCTGCCTCAAGGGACCGAACGTCATGTTAGGCTATTATCACATGCCGGAGGAAACCGCGAAGGTTATCGTCGATGGCTGGTTTCACACCGGTGACCTCGGTTACACCGACGGTCCGTATATCTATATTACCGGACGTAAAAAGAATGTCATCATTACCGCGAACGGCAAGAATGTATTCCCGGAAGAACTGGAATATTATCTCGGCAAGAGCACGCTGGTTTCGGAGTCCATGGTCTGGGCTTCACAGGACGCGGACGGACAGGACGCTGTGATCGTAGCGACCATCAAGCCGGATATGGAGGAAGTGGAAGCAGAGCTCGGCAAGGAAGCGGCGCAGGATCCGAAGAAGGTGGAAGCACTCTTATGGAGCATGGTGGATAAGGTCAACGCAAACCTGCCGCTCTTCAAAAAGATCCGCCGGATCAACGTTCGCAAGGAAGACTTTGAAAAGACCACCGGCAAGAAGATCAAACGCTTCGTGGAATCCAATAAACAGCAGTAAGAGGTAAAGAAACCTAAATAAGAAAAATACGAGGCAGCACGCCGGAAGATTTTTGAAAAAGAAGTCGGGCGCGCTGCTTTTTCTTTTGCATTGATTTCAATAACTGCAAGGAATAGCTATACCCAAAAAATAAGAATTGTACTTTCCGCTCGGCTTTCGATACAATAAGATTAGAAAACTAGAACGAAACAAAAAGGAGAATCAAACCATGGCAAAGATTCAGTTCGGCGTTTGCGAATTCGGCTTCCCATATTGGGGACCGATGGCAATTCAAATGGCGCATGAAGCTGGTTACACAGGTATGCAGCTTGCTGACGGCGGCGGCTCACAATATGCTTATCCGCTGAACAACAAGTGGGTACAGGACAGATATCTGGAAAACGCAGCAAAGTATGATATCACATTACAGTCTATTCATCTTTATACGCTTGTTCGTCAGGGTTTCATCAGAAGCAGCCTCAAGACGGCAGACGGACAGGAAGGCATGGAAAGCATTCGTAAAGGGATTATCGCTGCATCGGAGATGAAAATTCCTACCGTTATGATCGAGGGCATGCGCATGTACGGCGCGGCGCAGCACAGACATGTTTATGAAATGTACAAATACGCGGTAGAAGTTGCGGACGCATACGGTGTGCAGATCGCAATGGAAACCGATATTACAATGGAGGAGCATTTTAAATTCCTGGATCAATTTGACGGCAAGCTCAAACTCTGCTTCGATACGCACAATCCGGTCATGTACGGAACCGGTTTCCCGCCGGATATGATCCGTGCGCTCGGCAAGGATCGCATTGATCATTTCCACATGAAAGAATCTCAGCCGGATGCGGAAGGCTTCGTGACCAAGGAAACCGCACCGATCGTGCTGCTCGGAGAAGGCGGAACCTATTTCAAGGAATCCGTGCAGGCAATCAAAGACATCGGCTACGAGGGCTGGATCATTTCGGAGACGTTCTATACGCGTCCGAACCTGAACCAAAACGGCGACGATTACATTTCTGCGGCAAGAAAAGACGTGGAAACACTGCAGGCGGCCTTTGCAGACTATCAGTAATCGCAAGAGGAGGTAACAGAGAGTGATCTATTTGGAGTCAAAAAGTCACGACCCGTACTTCAACCTGGCTTTGGAGGAGTATGTGTTCGAAAAACTGGATCAGAACGAAGAATACTTTATGCTCTGGCAGAACGACAATACGATCGTTGTCGGCAAATATCAGAATACCGCGCAGGAGATCAATCAGGAATTTGTGGATCAGAATCACATTCGTGTTGCGCGCAGACTTTCCGGCGGCGGGGCAGTGTATCATGACAAAGGCAATTTAAATTTTACTTTCATCGTCAGTGAAGAAGGGCACGGGCTGCAATTCAGACAGTTTATTCAGCCTGTGATCCGTGCGCTTGCGAAACTCGGCATCCATGCGGAATTTACCGGAAGAAACGATATCACCATCGACGGCAAGAAGATCTCCGGCAATTCGCAATATGTCAAGAGAGGACGGATCATGCACCACGGCTGCATTCTAGTCGACAGCAATCTGACCAATGTGTCGGAGGCCCTGCGCCCCAAAGAAGCAAAATTCGAATCCAAGAGCGCTAAATCTGTAGCTTCGCGTGTAACGACGATTCATGCCTGCAGCCCGAAGGAGATCACGGTGGAGATTTTCAAAAAAGCTTTGGCTGAAGAGGTTCTTCAAGGAAGCGGTGCGCGGGAGTACGAACTTTCGGAGGCGGACTTGGCGGAGATCCAAAAACTCGCGGATGAGAAGTACCGCACATGGGAATGGAATTACGGCAAATCCGGCAACTACAACTACCAAAAAAGCCAGAAATATGATTTTGGCATGGTAGAGATTTCTGCAGTCGTAAAAGAAGGCGTTCTGCAGGAGGTTCGCATCTACGGCGATTTCTTCGGCAACGGCGAAATCGCAGATCTGGAGCAAGCACTGCAAGGCGAAGCGCTGGATGAAAATCTCGCAGGCAGGATTGCGGACAAAATCGATGTAGACCATTACATCCACGGCATGGCCGCGCTGGATCTGCAGAAGCAGTTAAGATAAGAAAAGAGGCAGCTATGCAAAAAGTAAAACCGGAGCTTGTGTTCCAAGTGGGATGCATCGTGGAAGATGTAGAAAAGACCGTAGCAAATCTGAAAACATATTTTGCGCTGGAGGAGGATTCCATCGTATTTAAGAACACCAAGCAGCGCGCGATGGAAGGTACAGAAATTCAGAATTTTTATAACGGAGAGCCATGCGAGTTCTATATCAAAACAGCCAGATTGAATTTTGGCGGCATTGATTTGGAATATATCGAACCTCTCAACAAAGAGGGCGGCGATCCGTATTCCGACTGGCTCAAGGCCCATGGACAGGGGCTGCACCACATCAATCTGAAGGTCGATGATCGGCCGGCAATCGATGCGGCTATGGCGCAGATGGGCAAACCGCAGCATATCTATACGGAGATCGGCGGACTGGGATTGGAAACCTACGATTTCAGAGATATATTCGGGTTTATCTGCGAGCTCGGCGATATGGTCGTCGGTCCAATGGCAGAGAGCTACAACAAGGCACATGAAAAGAAGTCAAAATAGAAAAAGAGAAGGGACGAAAGGAGAATCATTTCATGGGTAGATTAGAGAATAAAGTTGCAATCGTAACAGGCGGCGCAAAAGGCATTGGTTATGTGACCTGCAATACGTTCAGCAGAGAAGGCGCTTCCGTTGTCATCGTAGACATGGATAAGGAAGCAGCAGAAAAAGCCGCACAGGAGATCAATGATAAGGGCGGCAAGGCCCTGGCTGTTGCAGCAAACTTGACAGTCGCAGAAGAAAGAGAAGCGATCTTTGCCAAAGCAGTTGAAAAATTCGGCAAGGTTGATATTCTGATCAACAACGCAGGCTGGGGCTGTAAAACACCGTTCCTGGAAATGACCGAGGAACCGTTTGACAGATCCATCAATCTGAATATGAAAGCGACATACTTCATGATTCAGCTTGCATGTAAACAGATGATCAAACAGGGAACAGGCGGTAGGATCGTCAGCACATCTTCCACAGCGGCTTTTCAGGGTGAAAAGAACGGCAGCATCTATTCCGGAACGAAGGCCGCGATCATCGCGTTCTCCAGAGCGATCGCACTGGAAGTCGGTCAGTATGGGATCAATGTAAACTGCGTAGCGCCGGGCTTCACCAGAACGAACAACAACGGACATATTCCGGGCAGCATTGACGAAAACTTCCTGCAGATCACGCCGACTAAGCGTATCAATGAGGCGCAGGACATCGCAAATGGCTATCTGTTCCTTGTTTCTGACGAAGCACGTCAGATCACTGCACAGGTACTGCCGATTGACGGCGGCTATTCCGGTACCAGAGCAATGCAGGCTAGCCAGGATACGAGCATGCAGGTAAAATAAGCAGAATTTTGCCGATCGGGTATCGGTAAGCATAAAGGATTATCGACAAATCTAAAGCGATAATCCTTTTTTGACATAAACTTGACATAAACAGAGGAAACAGAACATGATTGGAGAAAAGATGAAGTACGGAATATGTGAATGGTCTCTGCCGGTATCCGGAACGCTTGCAATCCGACTGGCCGAAGAGATTGGCTATGACGGCATGCAGTTGGGAGAAGCTGGCGGCAGACAGATGGGCTATCCGCTGAATGACCCTCGCGTGCAGGCACTCTATCAGGAGACTGCAGCAGCCTGCGGGATCGAACTGCACTCTTTAAATTTGGGAGCGCTTTTGGCGGAAGGAACGCTGAACTATGCGCCGGAGACCATGCAGGGACGCTACGCGCGCGCGAGCCTGCGCAAAGGATTCGAAGCTTGCCGAGCGCTCGGCATCGGAACGGTCGTGATCACCGTTAATTCACAAGATGAAGCACAGACTTCCAACGTTCTCTCCCATCTGAGTTATGCGGTGCGCCTCGCGTCTGAGACCGGCGTGGAGATCGCGATGGAATCGGCGCAGGAATTGTCGGTCATCCTCGGCATTTTGGAGTGCATGCAGGGAAAGATCAAAATCTGCATGGACACACTAAATCCTCTGCGTTTCAGAAGTGGCAACCCGCAGGAACAAATCAGTATTTTCGGTAAGGAACGTATCAGCCATTTCCATCTCAAAGACAGCAAACAAGAGCTTTTTCGCGTCGGAGAGCGCGGCTGCACGCTACTGGGGACCGGAGATGCTGGATTTGCCGAATCAGTAAAACTGATACAGAAGATGCAGTATGAAGGCTGGGTGATTACCGAAAATTACTATTATCTACCGCCGCTGTATGACGGCAGTATGTCTTTTATGGAATTGGCGGCAAAAGACTTGCAGACAATGCAGCAAAGCTTCGCTGACATGCAGCTATAACTACATGTTATCCGGGACTATTCCTATAGGGACTTTGCACTTTGAGAACGGAGCAGTTAAAATTTGAATATAGATGTTGTTAATTATGCTACAAAGTTTAGAGGAGGTAGAAGTTAGTGGAAGAAAATAAAGAATGGATGAAACAGATCTTTCAGATTGTCATGGTGGTCGAAAGTACAGATCAGACGATCGAAAACTGGAAACGGATGGTAGAGTTCGATGAGGCCTCTATCGAGATCGCAGAGACCTCTCCGGACATGAAATGCATTTATAAAGGAAAAGAAATCAACTGCCCGACGCGTTATGCGACCTTTGACTTGGGCGGCGTGCAGATGAAAGTTGTGGAACCGCTGAACAAGGAAGCAGGCAATCCATATTCCGATGCACTGCTGCAGAGCGGACCTGGGATCCATCATATCGGATTCTGCGCAGAGCATTACGATACGCTGATTGAAAAGTATCAAGCGGCGGATAAGGCGCCTATCTATGAAGAAGTTGACGGGGATAAGCACTATATATTATATGATTTCAGCGACAAAACCGGATTTAAAGCAGTGCCATGGGATCATATGGAAGGTCCTTGCGCACGTTGAAGACAGAGGGAGAGAAAATGATGCAATATAAATTTGGCGCCTGCGAATACAATTTCCCGATGTGGGGCTCTTTGGCCCTGGAAATGGCACATGAAGCAGGCTATGACGGCATTGAAATTACGGACGGCGGTGGATATCTGCAGCCGCATCCGATGAACAAAGGTCTGTTTGTGGAGTGCGAACGTTTCACGCCGGGCTTGATGCGTTTGGATGCATACCCGCTGACTGACAAAATCATACAGGACGATTATCTGAATGCAAGCGCAAAGACAGGAATCGAAATTACAGGGGTCTATCTGTACTTCTTGAACCATCAGGGCTTTGTTAACCACGAGAACAGTACGCTGCAGGGGCAGGAGGCTTTGGCCACGATCACAAACGCGATCAAAGCAGCTGCGCAGATGGGCATTCCGCTCGTCACCATTCCGACCAAAGGCATGTTTGGAACGGCAAAACACCTTTATGCCTATCAAAAGCTGGAATACGCAGTACAGACGGCAGAAGCGTACGGGATTCGCATTGCCAATTCGTTCGATACCGGTCTGCAGAGAGAACTTGACGTGATCGAAAAACTCGGCAGCAGGCTCAAAGCCGATCTGCATACCATCGATCCGATCGTTTTCGCGCAGGAAAGCCCGCAGGAAATGATCAAAAAACTCGGTAAGGACAAGATTGAACAGATGAAGATCATGGATCGCAAAAAGGACCGTGAGGGCTTCATCACGATAGAGACGACAGAAGCCGTATCGTTAGGCGACGGTGACGCCGACTGGCGCGCCTGTGCCAAGGCCGCGAAGGAAATCGGCTTCGAAGGATATGTGATCAGCGATACGCCGTTCAACAGTACTGCGCTGAACACGAACGGCGAGGATTATATCTCGCTGGCAGTCAAAGATTTGGAAACCTTGAAAAAGGCATTTGCATAAGGAGGCAGACATGACAAAATTAAAGTTCGGCGTTTGCGAATGGGCCTTTCCGGCATGGGGCTCGACTGCGGTGCAAATGGCGCATGAGGCCGGTTTTGATGGCGTTCAGCTCGGCGATGCCGGAGCATGTATGCATGCCCACCCGCTGCGTGACAAACGCATTCAGGATTATTACCTGAACGCCGGTGCGAAGTACAATATCGAATTCCCGCAGATCCATTTATATACCCTGGGACATCTTTGCTATTACCGGAATCCACTGGATACCGTCGAGGGAAAGACCTGTTTGGAGATCATTAAAAATGCGATCATCGGGGCCTCGGAGATGGGGGTTCCGTCCGTCATTATCGACGCCATGAAGCTGAACAATCCTGCCAAGAAGCAGCACGCGCTGGATGTCGCGAAGTACGCAGTCAAGGTCGGCGCAGAGTATGGCATTCGTATCGGCGTTGAGTGCGATTTTGCCCTGGAGGATCATTTTAAGTTTTTGGACGAGGTCGGCGGTGGGCTCAGGTTTTGCTTTGACACGCATAATCCGTGCATGTACGGCACTGGTTATCCGCCGGATATGATCCGCGCCCTGGGGAAGGCGCGCATGGATCATTTCCATATTAAAGACAACGCGGGCGATAAGGACAGTCTTGTGACCTATGATACGCCGCTTGTGCCGTTCGGAACCGGCGTGACCTATTTCCGTGAAACTGCGGAAGCGATCAAGGAGATCGGCTATGAAGGCTGGATCATATCCGAAAACATGTATTATCAGCCGGCAGTGCGGCAGGGCTTAAATTATGTAGAAGCTGCAAGGCGCGACGTCAAAGCACTGCATAGCGCTTACGAAGGACAGTAATTTTTTGGGAAGGATGAGCGATATGACAAAACTAAAAATGGATTTAGTCTGCCAGGTGGCAGTGGTTGTAAATGATCTGGAAGAAGGCATCAAAACCTGCCGGGAGCTGTTCGGCTTTGAGGAAGATTCACTGACGTTCTCCGATTCCAGGGATGCATATGCGGAAGGCCGGTTGAAAGATGTGAGATATAACGGCACAGAGGGTGAGTTCCATTATCTGCAGCACAATTTCTTTATGGGTGGTATGGACATCGAAATGTTTTCGCCGCTGCCGGGTTATGAGGACGAAGTCAATCCTTTCACCGACTTTTTGAAAGAAAACGGCGGTCCGGGAATCCATCACCTGAACATCAGAATGGTCAACCGGGAGGAAGGCATCTCGTATCTGGAAAAGGATCTAGGAATGGTACCGCTGTACGATGTTACACACCTGGGAAGAAACTGCAAGTATTTCGATTTAAGGAAAGAGCTGGGCTGCGTGATCGAGTACGGCATGAGAGTTGTCGGCCCGCGAGCATCCTATCCGGAAGAAGAAATTCAAAAACTGATCGCATACAGAGAAGTATAGCGCGTGACAGCGTGACAAAAAGAGAAACAGGAGGAAACAAGAGATGAAAGCAATTTTGTACAGTAAGGGTGGAAGAACCAATGCATCCTATATAGAAGTTCCGGATCCGACCCCGGCAGCAAACGACGTGCTGGTACGTGTTTATGCGTCCTATATCTGCAAACCTGCAGATTGTGCCCATGACGGCGGCTATTCCGTGTTCGGCAGATATCCGCTGATTCCGGGGCATGAATGGTCAGGCATCGTGGAAGGCGTCGGCGTAAACGTGACCGATTTTAAGGTCGGAGACCGCGTCACTGCCGACGCGAATTTCCCATGCGGTACCTGCTACTACTGCAAGCGCGGAGAATTCGTGTACTGCGAGAACAATCACCCATACGGACAGCATAAGAACGGTGGTTTTGCGCAATTGATCGCTGTCGACCAGAGCCTGGTATATAAGATTCCTGACAACGTATCCTTGCGGAATGCGGCGATGGCAGAACTGGCCGCCTGTGTTTATCAGTGCATGGAAGAATGTGATTTTCACTATGGCGATGAAGTTCTGATCTTGGGTGCGGGCGCAAGCGGCAGCCTGATCGCGCAGATGGCAAAAAGCTCCAATGCAGCCAAAGTTGTGGCGATCGACTGTGTACAGTCCAAGCTGAATCGTCTCGAAAAGAGAGGTATTGAAACCGTCCTGGTCGATAAGAACGATTACAGCAAACACGAATCGATCCTGAAGGAAAAATACCCGCATGGATTTGACATTGTTATCGATGCGACCTCCGATGCGAAACTGATCACCAGATCCCTGGAGCTAGTCAAGAGACAGGGCAAGTTTATCTGCTACGCATTTGTGAACAACACTAGTGCAGACGATCCAGTCGAGATCAATACCAGAATGTTTGTGACCAGAGGCATCCGTTTCATCGGTTCACCGCTGCAGCACTTCAAATTTCCGCAGGTACTTACCTCTATGGCAGAAGGCAAAATGAACTGCGAAGAACTGATCACCAAGATCCTTCCGCTGGAAGACTTCTTCGAAGGCATGGACATGGTCTGGAACGATCCTGACACCGTGAAGGTCATGCTGGAACCGAACGGCTCCTCTGAAGGTATGTAGAAAGGATATCATCCTATGGAACTATTTTGTGTAAAACCGACGGTCCATATGTTCGGCCGTTTCTGCGAGTTCCGGGATGCTTTCGCGCTCAGTGAAAAAGACCTGATCCTGACAGAAACGATCCTATATGAGGCCTATCTGCAAGACCAGCAGCTTCCCTGCAAGGTGATCCTAAAAGACATGTATGATCCGGCAGAACCAAAGGAAGAAGTCATCGACGCGATCCTCAAGGAAATGAAAGGCTGGGATCTTGCACGCATCATCGGCATCGGCGGCGGCAGTGTCATCGATATCGCCAAGCTGCTCTGCGTCAAAGACGCTTATCCGATCAAGGATGTGATAGAACGCAGAACTCCACTGATCATCGACAAGGAACTGATCATCCTGCCGACGACCTGCGGTACCGGCAGTGAAGTAACTTACGGCGGCATTGTAACGATGAAAGAAACCGGCCTGAAAACAGCGATTATTGACCCGGTGCTTTCCTCAAAGCATGCAGTCCTGGTCCCGGAGCTTCTGTCGACCCTGCCCCAAAAAATTTTCATGCACTGCTCTGTGGACGCGCTGGGACATGCGATGGAGTCATACTTGTCTGCGACTAGAGGAAATGAGATCGCCAGGGCCGCAGGCTATCGCGCGATCAGCCTGATCTTGGATGGCTACGCACAGATCATCCAAAACGGTGATGTCGTCAGGCCGCAGCTGATGAAGCAATTCCTGACAGCAAGCTGTCTCGGCGGCATGGCTGTCAACAATGGCGGAGCCGGTCCGGTACACGCTCTGGCTTATCCGCTGGGAGAGGTGTACCACATGTCGCACGGCGAATCGATCTACCAGTTCCTCGTTCCGGTGCTCAAACACTATGAGGCTCAGGACGACGGCAAATACCTGCGCGAGCTGAAAGAGCTGATCCGTAAATATCTTCGCGAAGCCGGACTGGACGACACAGATGCACTGCAAGGACTCAGGGCGATGCTGCATATGGTTTATCCGGCAAGAAAGCTGCACGAAGTCGGCATGCAGGAAAGCGACATCGAGCCGTTTGTCGCGAATGTGTTTGCGGAGAAGCAAAGACTGCTTGCGGCAAGCTATACGGTGTTCACCCCGGAGGACGCGTGTAGGATCTACCGCGAGCGTCTATAATTCTACGGAATAAAAGCATATAAATATTGTGTATTTGAAAAAATCGGCTAAGACGCATAACATATATAGAGAGAAACTTTAACAATCATATAACAAAATTCATGAGAAACGGAGGAAACATAAATGGCAGATTTATCACTGTTGCTCGAATTTTACGAGAACCTGGTTAAAAGCCGCAGATTTGATGAACTGCTCTGGGATGCTTATGTCAACGGCAAACCGCTTGGCATGACACATCTCGGAATGGGTGAAGAGGCGGTTGGAACGGGATCCATGAAAGTGTTCCGTGATACAGATATAGTTTGTCCTCATCACAGAGCCCACCCGCATCTGCTGATGAGAGGTTGCGACCTTAAAAGCATGCTTTCGGAGACTTTGCTGAAAGCAACCGGTACATGCATGGGCAAGGCCGGAGAAGCACATTTTATGGACGTATCCAAAAACTGCTATGTCATTGGCGGTACCTTGGGACCATGCTTTACCGTGCCGCTGGGCTTTGCATATAATTTTAAGCATGAAGGCAAAGGTAATATTGCAGTAGCCTACACCGGCGACGGATGTACACAGGAGGGACCGTTCTTCGAAGCGCTGAACTACGCAAAGGCCTTCCGCCTTCCGGTTCTGTTCATCATTCAGAACAACCATTTCGCGATCTCGGAAGACTTCCGCAAAATGTCCGGACTGCAGCAGCTTTCGCAGCGCGGCGCAGGCTTCGGCATTCCGTATGAAACTGTGGAAAACGGCAATGATGTAGAGCTTGTATACGAGGCGACCAAGGCCGCGACCGCTTACGTCAGAGAAGGACACGGTCCATACCTGATCGAATTCAAGACCTGGAGAAAGATGGGACATGCACCGAACGAATCCGGCACGAAATACAAGGATCCGGAAGAACAGAAGATGTGGCTCGCAAAAGACCCGATCGATCTTCTCACCAAAAAGTTGAAAGAGCAGTATGAGGTTCCGGAGGAACAGCTTCAACAAATTCAGGAAAAGGTTGAAGCAGAACTGAAGGAAGCCTGGGAATATGCAGAAGCAGCACCGTATGCAGATGTGAGCGTAGCAATGCAGCACATCTACGCAGGATGCTAGAAAGGAGGCTTGACGAATGGATTTGAAAAAAATGACCTATATGCAGGCGATCAGACTTGCAATGGAAGAAGAAATGGCCAAAAACGATAAAGTTATCATCGTCGGACAGGACGTCGGCATCCTTGGAGGCGCTTACGGCGTAACGGGAGATCTTTATCATAAATTTGGTCCGGACAGAGTCATCGATGCTCCGCTTGCGGAGAACGCCATCGTCGGCTTCGGTATCGGTGCAGCGATGACCGGCTGGAGACCGATCGTAGAGATCATGAAGATGGACTTCAGCATGGTTTGTATCGACCCGATCTGCAACCATCTGGCAAAATACAGATATATGTCCGGCGGACAGATCGAATGCATGCCGGCTGTTGTGAGAACGACGATCGGCGGCGGTACTCGTTCCGGCCCACATCACAGCCAGTCGATCTACGGACTGTTTTCCTGCTTCCCGGGACTGAAAGTAGTCGTCGGCTCCACACCGGATGATATCTACGGCTTATTGAAGTCCGCGATCCGCGACGATGACCCGGTTCTGGTATGCGAAGAAGCTGCAGCCCTCAGAATGAAGGGTGAGGTTCACGTTGATCCGGATTATGTTGTTCCAATCGGCAAAGCAAAAGTCGTATCCGAAGGTGACGACATTACCATCGTCGGTATCGGCACCGCGATCCTCAAGGCAACCAAAGCGCTGGAACAGCTGGAAGCGTCAGGTATCCACGCAAACCTGATCGACTTGAGATCCTTAAGACCGTTGGATTTGGAATCCACAATCGCATCTGCAAAGAAGACGGGCAAAGTATTAGTGATCGACGACTTTACAGAAACATTCGGCATCACAGGCGAGATCTCACATCAAGTCACCGAAAACTGCTTCAAGGCGCTTAAAATGCCGGTACAGAGATTAACGCTTCCGGATACGATCATTCCGGCAGCAGGTCCGTTGGAAGACTGGGTATTCCTGTCCGCGGATAAAATCGCGGCAAAAGCCAAAGAAATCGTCGGTAAATAGCATAGTTCAAAATATCAAAGAATCGAAAAAACAGGAGGAAATGAAAATGGCACATGTAGTTAAAATGCCTAAGATGGGCGAAGCAATGGAAGAGGGCCAAATTGTATCTTGGTTAGTAGAAGAAGGCGGAGCTGTTACAAAGGGCGAACCGTTATTCGAGTTGATGACTGATAAATCCACCATGGAATTCCCTGCACCGGAATCCGGCGTTCTATTAAAGACGCTAGTCGATCTGGAAGAAGATTATGACTGCGGTACCCCGGTTTGCATCATTGGTGAAGCAGGCGAAGATATCTCCGGTTTAGTATAGACCAAGGAGGCCGTAAGCGATGAAAGAAATTGCAGAAGTAATGAAGTATAAGGGCATGCTCAAATCTATCGGCAAGCGTATGGAGATCAGCGGCGCTTATCCGATGTCTTATCAGGGCATTTATGTTGACGTGACCGATCTGCTTGAATTCCGTAAGAAGATCAATGCAGAGAGAAACGTGAAGCTGACCGTCAATGACTATATCGTAAAGGCTGCCAGTATTTCGCTGCAGAGAGTTCCGATCATGAACTCCGCCTTCAACGAAGATATGACGGAGATCCAGTTATACAAGTCATGTAATATCAGTGTTATGACGGCATCCGAAAAAGGTCTGGTTGCTCCGGTGCTGAAAGAAACACAGGACAAGAGTATTTTCCAGCTTTCAGAGGAAATGAAAGTACTGATCGAAAAGGCTAACCAAGGCAAACTGACGATGGAGGACTATTCGGACGGTACCTTTGGCATTACGAATATCGGTAAACTGAATTCCTTTGATTCGGTTCCGCTGCCGATGCCGCCGGAGCCTGCCATTATGACAGCCTGCACCGCAAAGAAGATGCCGGTTGTCCTAGATGACGGTAAAGATACGATCGCAGTTCGTATGATGATGAAACTTGTTATCGGTGGAGATCATCGTATTCTTCAGGGCGTTCCGCTGGCCCAGTTTATCAACAGCATGAAGGAATTGCTGGAAAGTCCGGAACAACTGATCGCCGAATAGGCAGATGTTACAAAGACTCTCGAAACAAGTGTTTTGGGAGTCTTTTTTGGAGGTTTTATGAAATTATATGTATTAGATTTAGGCCGGATCATTATGGAAAACGACAACCCGGTCACCAAAGAGGACGGCACACAGGCCCAGAAGCCGCAGATTCCGATCCACGCATTTTTGATCGATTCTCCGGCCGGATACATCCTCTTTGACGCGGGCTGTGACCCGCTGGGCATGAAGGGTGCATGGCCGAAAGAAATGTGCGCTAATCCGTTTGTTTACGACGAAAACCAAACATTGGAGAAGCAATTGGATACAATTTATGTTAAAATGGAAGATGTGCGGTACATCGTGCTTTCGCATCTGCACCTAGATCACGCGGGGGCAGTGCATTTGTTCCCTAACGCGGAAGTATATGCTAGCAAAGAGGAACTGGAAGCGGTGTATGCGGGGCACAAAGACGGCAGCATCGATATTTTCCACCAGAAGTCGGATTTCGACAACTGGAATCGCGCAAACGTCAACTGGAAACCAGTCAGCGGCGATCAGAAGCCGTTCCTTTGCGATGGTATCGAGCTTCTAGACCTTGGCAAGGGTCATTCCTTCGGCATGCTCGCGCTGGCGCTGTGCTTAAAAGAAGGCTGCAAGATGCTGGTGGCTGATGCAGCTTATTCCGCGATACACTATGGTCCGCCGCCGCAGATGGCAGGCGTATGCTGCGATGAAGAAGGGTACTTCGCGGCATTGGAAAAGATTAGGAGCTACGCGGATGCACACCATGCAGAAGTTCTGTTCGGACACGATATGCCGCAGTTTGTAAGCCTGAAAAAAGCGCCGCAATACTATGAGTAAACGTTATAGCTTTATATGAGCTTTTTGAATTAGAATTGCAGAATACCTTTTGTTATAATAATATCACAAGCAGATGAAAGAGGAACTCATCTGCCAAAGTGCACTTATCAAATCAAACTTATAATCTAAGAGGAAGGATTGGTATTTTCATGAGCAGATATGATGAAATAAAAATTTCTGTCGAAGAAAAAGTCGGTACGGTATTCGCCATAGCCGCGGGTATCTTTCTGTTCGTTGCTAGCGTTGTTATGTTCACCAATATGGTAACAAGAACGGCTGCGGATTACAACATCAGGATCGTATATGAGTTGTGTCAGCTGTGCGGCGCAGGTGTTGCTTCACTGGCCATTCCGTATGCAACGATCAAGAGCGCGCACACCGAGATGGATATTATCACAAGCCACCTGCACGACCGCACAAGAAACTTTTTGGGCGGACTTGCAGGCATTGTCACCGTCGTTATTATGGTGTTTACGGACTATATGCTGCTTAACTATGCATATCAGCGTACACTTGTCATGGAAACGACAACAACCAACCATCTGCCGATGTGGATCTTCAGATGGCTTTATGCTTTTGGCATGGTCGCGACGCTTTTGGTTGCAGCAATTGAAATGATCGACAGTTTTAGGCTGGCCACCGGCAAAAAAGTATTCCATAATCGTGAAGAGTATAACGAATACTTAGAAGCAGGAAAATTAGAAGGAGGAAAACAGGATGAGTAGTATCGCAATAGGTCTTCTTTGCATTGTAGTTTTCTTTGCGCTTTCACTCATTGGTGTAAAAATTTGTTATGCCATGTTGGGAAGCGGTATTTTGGGCTTGATCATGCTCAGCGGCATCAAAGGAGCAGCATCTGTAACAGCAACGGCGCTCTTTTCCATGATTTCCAGCTATGACTACTGTGTATTGCCGATGTTCATCTTGATGGCAACGATCATCACAGAAACTGGTATGGGAACTTCCCTCTATGCTTCGTGCCGTACATGGCTCGGACATTTACCGGGCGGCTTATGTATCGCCACCATCATCGCATGCGCAGTTTTCGCGGCAGTAACTGCGTTCCCATGGGCATCCATCATGGCAGTCGGGGCGATCGCATTGCCGGAAATGGCTCGTTATCACTATGACAAGAAGATGTCTTTAGGCGCGATTGCGGCCGGTTCCGAACTCGGTGACTTGATTCCGCCGTCCTCCATGTTCATCATCTACGGTATGATGACCAGCACATCCATCGGAAGTCTTCTGATGGCCGGCATTATGCCAGGACTCATGATGGCACTGTTATATTGCTTGGTTATTTTCGTCTGGTGTAAGAAAAATCCAGCAGCAGGCGCAAGAGGTCCGAAGACCACGGCAAAAGAAAAGCTGCTTGCCCTCAAGGATGTTTGGGCAATCCTCGCAGTTATCGCCTTCGTTATGGGTGGCATCATCGCAGGTCTGTGTACACCGACCGAAGCCGGAGCGCTGGGTGTTGTACTTTCTTTCCTGATTGCACTGCTGCAGAAGAAAATCAACTTAAAAGTAATCAAGAACATTCTGCTTTCGGGAGGTTCCATGATCGGTATGATTTATATGGTTATTTCCTGCGCGATGCTGATGAAGCAAATGCTGGCATTGTCCGGAATCACTTTCGCGATCTCCGATTTCGTATTGGGACTCCATATGCCGAACATCCTGCTGATGATCTTCATCCTCTTGATCTACATCATCTTAGGCATGTTCTTCGATGCGACATCCATGATTCTCTTAACCGTAGGTATTTTCCTTCCAATCGTACAGGGATGCGGATACTCTGCACTGTGGTTTGGTGTGATCATGGTACGTATGGGCGATATCGGCGGGCTGACCCCTCCGATGGGTATGACTGCATTCTTCTTGAAGGGACTTGCAAAGGAACCGCTTGCAGATGTATTCAAAGGCGTCATGCCGTTCCTGGTGGTTGACTTTATCGGACTGGCGATCCTGTTGGCATTCCCGCAGATTGCAGAATGGCTTCCGGCATTGCTTGGATACGCTGTTTAAAATTAAAATTGATACGAATGGGACGACACCCATTTAAGATTATTTTAAAACCCGGGTAGTCTGTATTACCTGGGTTTTTTGAAAATGGAGGCAATGAAATGAAAACAGTTATGACCGTAACCGGTGAAATGAGTACAGAAAAACTGGGCTCAGTCTTAATGCATGAACATTTAATTACATCGTGTGTGGGAGTTGCACTGAACTATCCGTATCTGTATCGAGAAGATTACGAAGAGAGAGTTCTGAGGGACTTAAAGGCTGCAAAAGCGGGCGGCATTGATACCATCGTAGATGCAACCCCGATCACATTGGGCAGAGATGTAAAGGGTCTAAAAAGAGTAAGTGAGCTGAGCGGAGTGAATGTCATCTGCACTTCCGGTTGGTGGGGACAGCCTTTGCCTTATGCAGGACCGATTCCAGAAGAGAAATGGGCGCAGGCCTTCATTGACGATGTGAAAATCGGATGCGATGGTACGGATATCAAGGCAGGAATTTTGAAGGCGGCTATGGACAAAGAAGGATGTACTCCGTGGAATACGTTGGCACACCATGCAGTCGGCTTGGCACAAGTTGAGACCGGGGTTAAGGTTATGCTGCACACCTATTGTCCGATGGAAACCCCGAGACATCAGTTAAGACTGCTCAAAGAGGTTGGCGTTGATATGAACGATGTAGCGGTAGATCACATTCCTGAAACGACAGATCTCGATTTTGTAAAATGGATCTATGACCAGGGTGTATGGTTGGGCATCGATCGTATGCCGATTCTGTCATTCCCAGGCGAATATGCTGTTGCCACAGAGACGAGAATTAAATTTATCAAGGCCATGTTGGATGCAGGCATGGGTGATAGAATGCTGTTCTCTCATGATATCAACAGCTGCTCGACCTTGTTTGACTACCAGCCTGAAGACATACAAAAAGAAATTTCCTCAAAATGCCCGCAGCAGTATCTGTTCATTAAAGAAGTCGTGTTCCGCAAGCTTGAAGAGATGGGCGTTGATTACGATTACTTATGGAATCTCACCATTGAAAATCCAAGAAAATTCTTTGAAGGCTAGTACACGATGTTAGAATAGGCAGGAAAGAAAGATGAAAAAGACAGGCATATTAAATGCAGAATTGATGGGCGAGCTGACCAAAGTTCGGCATAAGGATAAATTGGTAATTTGCGATGCGGGCTTTCCAATCCCCAAAGGGGCAAATGTCGTAGACGTTTCTCTTGTTGCGGGAATTCCATCCATGCTTCAAGTTTTGAAGGCGGTGCTGAACGAAATAATTGTAGAGGACTATACCGTGTTTGATGCTATGAAGGAAGCGAATCCGGAGTATTACAATTTTTTAACCGGAATTTTTAAAGCACAGAACTATCATGAGGCAGACATGGCCGAGTTTATTGCACAAGCACAGGAAGCAAAATTGTTTATCCGCACAGGTGAGCTCAGACCATGCTCTAATATCATGCTGACATCAGCGAGCGGTGTGCAATCCAGATGTGAGCAATTTGACATCAGATTTGATGAGATATAAGGAATTTTGACTCATATTGCTAAATGTTATAAGGACATAGAACTTTAATGAATTTGAAAAGATAGATACAATTTGCTATTATTTTGTTAAAGAAATAACCAAAAAGTAAGGAATTTGCTAAAGTTCGCAAAATAAATACGGAGGAAACAGACAGATGGAAAGTACAAAAAAACCAAGAATCGATTTACTGTTCCAGGTTGGTATTGTGACGGAAAATCTTGAGCGATTGCTTGCAAATTGGAAGAAACTTTTTGACTTTGACCAAGACAGTATTAAGATCAGCTCCACCAAGGACGCATTTGAGAGCGGAGACTGGCAAGGACATAATTATAACGAAAAGCCTTGCGTCTTTTTTAATAAATTTGCGCGTTTTGACCTTGGCGGTATAGACTTCGAAATCATTGAACCATTGGATCAAACTGGAACCGGTCCGTTTGCGGAATTCCTAAAAGAAAACAACGGCACAGGATTGCATCACATCGGCGTGAAAGTATCCAATATGGATGCGCTTGCACTCAAGATGAAAGAGATGGGTGTTCCGGTTCTGAATCATGCAGAAATGGGTCCGGTACTTTCCAACGGTGTAAGGAAAGGCTGCGTATTCTATGACCTCAGACCGCAGCTTGGTATGATTTTGGAATGCTGCAGTGTCGTGGTAGGACCAAGAGCCGGAGAAGCAGCTGCAGGTAACCCGCCGGAATGTGTTCCAAAGAAGAAAAATAATTTGCTGTTCGGCTTTAAAAGAGAGCTTTCCAGACCTGCATTAGATATGGTTTTTCAAGTAAGTGCCTGTGTAAAAGATTCACGGAAGACTCTTGCGGCATGGAAAGAAATCTTTGACATAGATGAGGATTCCATTGTTGTGAAATCGACGAAGAAAGCGTTTGAATTCGACGACTGGGACGGCTTGAACTACAACGAAAAGAAATGTGGATTCTTTCACCAGTACATTCGATTTAATCTTGGTAATTTCGACATGGAAATTATCGAACCATTTGATAAAAACCCGGGTAATCCATATTCAGACTTCCTAATCCGACACGGAAACGGTTTTCACCACTTAGGCGTAAAAGTCGGTAATTTGCCGGCCTTGATGCAGGAAATGAAAGATATGGGCAAACCAAGATTGAATTATGCAGAAATGGGTCCGGTTCTTGCAGATGGTTCTCGGAAGTCCTGTGTTTTCTATGATTTGGTTGAGGAGCTTGGCGTAATTTTAGAATGCGGAAGTGTTGTTGTTGGACCGCTTTCGACAGATCCTAGAGCCGGTAATCCGGAAGATTTTATCAGTGACTAGAAAATAAGGGTAGATTATGTAATGTGAACCATATGATGATCCCCGACTTTGCGCAATCTGTAATCGGACATCTTACGCAGAGCAGGTAGATTATATTATTTCTAACGGAGGAAAGAAAATGAAGAAATTAGTATCATTAATCCTGATTGCCGTGATGGCATTTTCTCTTGCCGCATGCGGTGGAACTAATGACGTGAACGAAAATGGTGACCAGACTTGGGAACTGAAGGTCCACATTGAAGGAAGCGAAGGACTTCGTCAAAGCCAAGGGTGGCTGAAGTGGGCAGACATGATTACCGAAAGGACGGACGGAAGAGTAAATTTCAAGTTTTATTGGGATAATACTCTTCTCGATGCGAGCTCCGAGTACAGCCAATTGACCGCAGGCGTTGCGGACATTGCGGACATGCATAAGTATGCTTCCGACGGATTTACGATCTATGAAAAGTGGAAGGGCCTCACGCTGGGCACGCCGATTGCGGCACAGTCTGAAATGGGCAAGACGCTCTATAATGAATTCCCGGAATTACAGAAGGAAATGTCCGGCGTTCATATTTTAGCACATGCTTTTGATGGTGGTTCCTATCAGATCTTGACAGTAAAAAAGCCGGTTAAGAGCGTCGCAGATATGAAAGGTATGGTAATTTGGTGTGAAGCTGACTTCAACGATTTCTTTACTGCATTAGGTGCAACTCCGGTCAATACACCTTGGGCAGAGGTATATTCCTCTCTGCAGAAAAACATGTATGATGGATTGTTTATCGCAGCTGAAACGCTGAAACTTGCAAACTTCGCAGAGGTATGCAAATATGCTACCATGGTTGATTTGAATTACTTAGCAGCACCTGGACATTTGATGAATCTGGATACATGGAATAGCTTCCCAGATGACATTAAGGCTGTATTTGATGACCCTGAAGTAGTAGGCTACATTGAAAACTATATGGACACAAGCTGCCGTGAATCTGATGCGGAGTGCGTAGAGTGGGCCGTTGAAAATATGGACACAGAAATCATCGAACTTTCAGATGCAGAAAAGCAGGAATTCATTGATGTTCTGAACGAATCCAAGAAGGGTATGGTTGAAGCCTGGGATGCGCAAGGACTGCCTGGCACCGACATCCTCAATGCAATCATCAAACACAGTGCAGAATATTAATTTAAAAATAGTAACATAAGCACCTTTTGACAATTTTGAAAGGAAAGGTACCGAAATGAGTAAGAAAGTTTTAGCATTCCTATTAGCACTCGTTATGATCTTTACGGTTGCCGCCTGCGGCAATTCCGGCGAAAGCGGTACGGATACAGAGAAGTCAGCAGAGCCGGTCGTATGGAAAGTTTCCATGTCGAATGATGAAGCAAACTTCATGTCCGTTGCTTGGAAGCATTGGGGCGATGAAGTAGAAAAAGCAACAGAAGGCAGAGTTAAGTTGCAATGGTACTGGTCGAATACGCTGATCGACTCAAACGAAGGATGGGACAATCTGCTTGCCGGCGTCGCTGATGTTGCAGATGTACACCGCTATGCAAACAATGGCTTTATCTTTTCTGAAAAATGGAAGAGTTTAACTTCCGGCGTACCAACAGACGCAGTTGTGGAATTTTCCTACAAACTTTGGGATGAGTTCCCTGAGATCCGTGACGAATATAAAGATGTACAAGTATTGGCGCAAGGATACAATGGTGGTACCGTATATGATATTTTAACAGTTAAAAAACCAGTTAAAACAGTGGCTGATCTGAAGGGTCTTACGATTTGGTGCGAAGCAGACTGGAATGATTTCTTGACAGAGTGTGGTGCAACGCCTGTCAATACGCCATGGGCAGAAGTATATTCTTCGCTGCAAAAGAACATGTATGATGGTCTTATGATTGCATCTGAAACCATGCAGTCCTGTATGTTCGCGGAGGTCTGCAAGTATGTAACGGAAATCAATGTTGCATATTTGATGGGACCTGGAGAGCTTTGCAATCTTGATTCTTGGAACAAGATCTCCAAAGAAGACCAAGAAACAATTTTGGGGTTGGCGCACATCGTAGAAGATGAACAAATGGAGGAATTTGTAAAGTCTTGTGATACTGCAAAGGAATTTGCAGAAACGCAGTACGGTGCAACCTATATCCAGCCAACCGAAGAAGCCCAGGCAGAATTCGATCAGTGCCTGTACAATGCAAATTTGAAGGCTGCGCAGGAACTCGACGCAAAGGGATTCCCTGCAACCAAGGTGGTTGAAAAGCTTGCAGAATGGACAAAAGAATGGAATGAAAGCCACTAATTATCACAATCTGCAGAATTTAGTAAAAAAGAAAATGTGCTGTTGCTCCTTTAAGGTGCGACAGCACATTTTCTTTTTCGCATAAAGGAAGCATAAAAAAACGTTATAGCAATCTATTGCTAATCGGCATTTGATGAAGCAGTGAAAATTTGATAGAATTTAAACAAAGGAATAATTCCTTAACACACAATATAAATATCATATGTTTTTGCTTAAACACATATGAAGAAAAAGGAGACGCATCATGAAAAAATTATTTGCTGTTTTAATGTCACTGTTATTGGTGTTTTCTATGGCAGCGTGCGGTAATGGAGACAACGGCGGAAGCCAAGACGAAAATCAAACTTATAACCTGAAGTTCAGTTTGGCAGTATCCGAAAACAACTTCCAGGCAGAAAGCTGGAGAAAATGGGCAGACGCTGTTACTGACGCAACAGATGGAAGAGTACAATTCACGTTCTATTACGATGATACTTTAATCGATGCAAATGCAGAATATCAGCAGTTGCTTTCCGGCGTTGCAGACATCGCCGACGTTCACCGTTACGCGAATGATGGATTTGTTATTTCTGAAAACTGGAAGAGTATCACTTCCGGCGTGCCAGAAGATGCAGTTGTAGATTTTTCCTATAAGCTATATGATACTTTCGATGCAATCAGCAATGAATATAAAGATGTAAAAGTTCTTGCACAGGGCTTTAACGGCGGTACGATGTATCAGCTGCTGACGGTAAAGAAAGAAGTAAAATCTCCGGCTGATATGAAAGGTTTAACGATTTGGTGCGAGGCTGACTGGAACGGATTCGTTCGTGAATGTGGTGCAACTCCTGTTAACACACCGTTCTCTGAAGTTTACTCTTCTCTTCAGAAGAACATGTATGATGGTATGTTAATTCCGACAGAAACATTACAGTCCTGCAACTTCGCAGAGGTCTGCAAATACTGTGTAAAATTAAATCTTTGCTACACAAGTGCACCGGGACACCTGATGAACTTAGACACTTGGAACAGTCTTCCTGAAGATATTCAGCAGATTATCGACAGTGAAGAAATCAGAAGCGTTGTTGAAACTGCAAACGTAGAAGGATTCAAAGCATCCGAAGAAGGTGCTATGGCTTGGGCAGAAGAAAACTTCGGAACCAAGGAAGTTGTTCTGTCTGATGATCAGAGAGCAGAGTTTATTGCACTCGTTCAAAAAGCAAACCTAGCTAAGGCAGCAGAACTTGACGCACAAGGTTTACCGGGAACCGAAATCGTTGAATCCTTGGCTAAATGGTCCGAAGAATGGGAAGCAAATAAATAACGCAGAGAGTAAAAGGAAGAAAAACGGGAGTTGCTGCACCGCTGATTCAAGCAATTGATCGGAGCAGCAGCTCCTTTACTCTAGCACAAGATATTATCAAAGACCTTGCTGGCCACGTCGCGGCCAAGATGGGAATAGATTAGGAGGACACTATGAAAACTGTAAACACGGTAACGGGTCCGGTTTCAACGGATCAACTGGGTCATGTGCTGATGCATGAGCATATTTTGAGCTCCGGCTGCGGCATTGGAGCAAGCTATCCGCAATTCTACGCGGATGGTTTGGATGACAAGGCCACCAAGGTCCTGCTCGATGCGAAGGCGGAAGGCTATGATACGGTCATCGACGCGGCGCCGTTCAGCTTAGGCAGAGATGTCAGAGGTTTAAAGCGATTAAGCGAAAGAACCGGTATGCATATCATGACGGTCTCCGGATGGTGGGGCCGCCAGGAACCATTTGGTATGGGTCTGATTCCCGAGGAAAAGTTAGCGGCGGGATTTGTCCACGATGTACAGGTCGGATGCGACAACTCTGACATCAAGGCCGCCATGCTCAAAGCATCCATGGACACAGAGGGCTGCACACCATGGAATACAAAAGTGCATCACGCTGTTGCCATGGCGCAGGCAGAAACCGGAGCGAACATCATGGTACATTCTTTCTGCCCGACCGAAACGCCAAGACACCAAATCAGACTGCTCAAAGAAGCCGGTGCAGACATGAATAAGGTCGTTGTAGAACATATCTTGGAAACCACAGATATGGAATTCATCCAGTGGATTTATGACCAAGGCGTATGGATGGGAATGAGCAGACTGCCATTTACCGGAACGCCGGATGTTTTTGGAACTTCTATCAATCAGCGGATCCGGACGATCAAAAAAATGCTAGATCTCGGCATGGGAGACAGAATGCTGTTCTCGCATGATATTGCGATCGGTGCGACTACGTTCAACAATATGCCGCAGGAGATCCAAGACTTTATGGATCAGACCTGCCCGGAGAGACTCTGCTACATCAAAAAGAGAGTCTATCCGGCCCTTGTTGAGTTGGGCGTGGATTTCGACTATTTATGGAGGATCACCGAAGAAAATCCAAGAAAATTCTTTGAAGCATAGAACCTCAAGCGTACCCTTTCAGTTCGCCTGTATACACTAGTATAAGAAGGCGCCGAAGGGTACGTTTTTTTATGGCACCGGATCACGATGCAGCATGTGATCCCGCGGATGCGGAGAATATAACCCAAAATTCATATTTAGAATAACTTATATATATTTTCTTTATAAAAACAAACCTGCTATACTTAAAATACAGCAAGTAAAATGCAGCAGCAGTGCTGCATACGGACGGAGGGAAACATGAAATTAGCAGTAATCGGAGGGGGCCCGGGCGGATATATTGCAGCCATCAGGGCGGCACAGCTCGGAGCCGAAGTAACACTTATTGAAAAAGGTGCGATGGGAGGAACTTGCCTGAATGTTGGCTGCATCCCGACCAAAGCACTGATCCATTCGGCAGATCTCTACCATGAGATCACGACGGATGCGAAGAAAAACGGCATCCTTGTGGAGCAGGTATCTGTTGATTTTGCGGCAATGCAAAAAAAGAAGAATACAGTTGTCAAACAGCTGGTGAACGGCGTCGGCGGTCTGATGAATGCGAACGGGATCACGGTCGTAAAAGGAACCGCCAGATTCGCATCCAAAACCCTGATCCAGGTAACCGGAGAAGAAGGGACCACAGACATTACATTTGACAAGGCCTTGATCGCCAGCGGTTCGATTCCGTCTGTCGTACCGATCCCGGGACACAATCTGGAAGGTGTCGTGGACAGTACCGGCGCACTGAATTTTGAAGAAATTCCGAAGAGCCTCTGCATCATCGGCGGCGGCGTGATCGGCATCGAGATGGCGCATGTATATCAACGCCTCGGCACGAAGGTAACGATTGTAGAAATGCTCCCGGATATTTTGATCAATCTGGATTCCGACATTACCGCTGTGATGAAAAAGGTAATGAAAAAGAATAAAGTCGATATTCTGTTGGAGACAAAGGTCAATGCGATCGAAAAGGCTGAAGAGGGTCTTGCGGTCAAGGTCATCGCAGCAGACGGAACAGAGAAAGCGATCGAAGCTGAAAAAGTCCTGATGTGTGTGGGACGTCGTCCGGCTACGGCAGAACTGGGGCTGGAGGAGATCGGCGTAGCAACCGAAAGAAACCGCATCCTGGTAGATGAAGCTTATCAGACAAATGTAGAGAATATCTATGCCATCGGTGACTGTATCGGCGGCATTATGCTGGCCCATGTTGCTTCCGCAGAAGGCATTGCGGCAGTAGAAGGCATGCTTGGACATCAACCGCATATTTGCTTCGATGCGGTACCTTCCTGCGTATATACATCTCCGGAATTATCCGGCGTCGGACTCACCGAAAAAGAAGCCATTCAAAAAGGACTCGACTATCAGGTCGGCATCTTCCCACTGGTCGGCAACGGAAAATCGCTGATTATCGGAGATACGTCCGGACTCGTAAAGATCGTCGCGGACAAAACCACAGGAGAGCTCCTTGGCTTGCACATGTGCGGACCAAACGCCACCGAACTGATCGTGGAAGGTACGCTGGCCATTACCAAGAAAGCTACGGTAGAAGATCTGCTGGCAGCGATTCATGCACATCCTTCCGTAGGAGAATCCTTACAGGAAGCAGCCCATGCAGTATTCGGCAATGCACTTAATATGCCGCCGGTGCGGAAATAAAGGAGAAACGATGTTTGATTATTTGAAATACGAAAAAATTGAGGAACGAATCGCAGTTGTAACAATCAACCGTCCGGATGCACTGAACGCGTTGAATTCCGATGTTATCACAGAGTTGGAGGAATTGGTCACGCAGTTGGAACAGGATGAGACAATCGCTGCCATGATCCTGACCGGAGAAGGCAGATCCTTTGTGGCCGGTGCAGATATCGTCGAGCAGTCCAAGCTTGATCTGGCAGGCGGACGTAAATGGGGACAGAGAGGCAGTGCGCTGATGCGCCGGATCGAAAACCTCGAATTCCCGACGATTGCGGCGGTCAATGGCTTTGCCTTGGGTGGCGGCTGCGAGATTGCGATGGCCTGCGATATTATTTTGGCATCCGAAAAGGCTAAGTTCGGACAGCCGGAAGTCGGTCTGGGTATCACGCCGGGATTCTCCGGCACCCAGAGACTGCCGCGTAGAGTCGGCGCAGCTATGGCCAAAGAACTGATCTTTTCCGGCAAGATGATCCCTGCGCAGGAAGCGGAACGGATCGGTCTTGTCAACCATGTGTATGCACCGGAGGCACTCATGGAGGAAGCCGTTGAAATGGCAAGATCCTTTGTAAAAAATTCCAAAACGGCTGTGGTCTATTCGAAGGCCTGCATTGACAGAGGCATGCAGGTCGATATCGATAACGGCATTGCGATCGAAAACGAGATGTTTGCGCTGTGCTTTGGTGATGCAGATCAAAAAGAGGGCATGACCGCGTTCATCGAAAAAAGAGCGGCAAATTTTAAAAAGTAAGCAAGACAGCATTCCATGCTGACACAAAGAGATAGTAAACAAAAGATGAAACGGAGGACAAATAAATGAACTTGGAATTAACCTTGGAACAGAAGATGATCCAGAAGATGGTTCGGGAATTCACAGAGAACGAAGTGAAGCCGATCGCAGCGGAAACGGACC
>ERZ857480.34108-NODE-52708-length-52063-cov-63.5784_pt1 | contig 52063 bp, 34 predicted proteins | sample MGYA00519767_ERZ857480 | MGnify/ENA primary metagenome ERZ857480 (study PRJEB31778, sample SAMEA3449210) | human gut metagenome | biome: human gut; feature: human-associated habitat; material: faeces | place: United Kingdom | collected 2010/2012 ...
CAGCTAATTGTGATGAGATGGATTACAGTGCAACTCAGGCGTATTTCAGTATGCCCCGTATTCTGCCCTTAATACAAGCATAATATAAATTTTTACCAACACGTTTTGTCCTATAACCCCAAAATGATTACACATTTTGTCATAGCCCCTTTTTTGTCTGTAATTCGCCCGTGAAAAAATCCCTGCCGGAAGGCAGGGATTCTGGTGCGAGCGAAGGGACTCGAACCCTTATGCACGGGGCGCAGGATCCTAAATCCTGTGCGTCTACCAATTCCGCCACGCTCGCATGATATGCTTTCTATTATAAATCAGGAGAGTGAAAAAGGTCAATAGGACAGGCTTTTCCGAAGGATTTCTGCATAAGCAGTAGAAAAGAATACGAATTTTTTCTATCGAAATTGATTTATATAGAATGAGATTATGGTATAATAGGAACAGGAAGTTTTTTAGGAAAGGGTTTAAGGAACGGAGGCTTTTAAAATGAAAAAATACGTTTGCAAAGTTTGCGGCTGGATTTATGATGAAGCTTTAGGTGATCCGGACAATGGAATCGCTCCGGGAACCAAATTCGAAGACCTGCCGGCTGACTTCGTCTGCCCGCTGTGCGGTGTAGGCAAGGATGAATTCGAAGAAATCGAATAATTCTTGCTGGTGAAGAGCGGCGTCCTTACGGGCGCTGCTTTTTAGCTATCTTGATTGTCAATGATTGTTATTTTATTTCACAAAATTACTTGACAATAATTGTTAATGGCGCTATTATAATAACGTAAACAAAAGAGAGGCCGTCAAGGCCGTGATGACCTCACTCATTGTTGCCGTTCTTTCTCAACAAGTCAACACCTCGGAAAAGCCTCCTGCCAGGAGGTTTTTTCAATGCCTGAAAACAGAAGATCCAATCAAAAAAGAGGCTATAGCAAAATGATTTTTCATTCTGCTATGGCCTCTTTTACGTTCAAGTCCGCCTCCTCTGCATGGCAGAGGAGGTATCAGGATTCCGCTGGGAAGGGGAATTCATAGACTATTATCATCTTATTTTTGCGATTTGTCAATCTCAAGAAGAAGCTGCGTCCTGCTGTGGACGTGGAATTTCTTGTACAGCTCTGTCAGATGTTTCTTGATTGTGACCTCGGCGACAGTGAGTTCATCGGCGATTTCCTTGTTCGTCCAGCCATCCCTGACGCGGCTGATGATCAATTGTTCTCTTGGTGTCAGCGTCGTCTCCTCCAGTGCTTTTTCTGAGATCGGAGTGATTGCCATTTTCCTTGCCTGCTGCAGGAATTGGGCGTAGACAGGATCAGAAGCGAGCGGAAGGAGCAGGGGCTTCAGTATGTTGTAATGTTCAATGAAAGGCATGATGAAGTAGTCCTGCAGGGACTCATGCAGAGCGAACTTCAGGAGCGCTGATGCTTCCTGTGCTTTCCCGAAGTACTGGAGCGCACCGATGCGTGCAATGGCATCGTAGCAGCGGCTTATCTGCGAAGCATTCGCTGACGGATAGGGATCCTTCGTTTCTGTCGTATGGAGGATCAGATTATACTTCTTGAGGCTCAGATTCAGCCTGTGACGGACAGACTGTCGCATCGTCCGCAGGGCATTGTACTCAGGGAGCTCATTGATGGTGTCGATTAGGCGCTCCTGCTTGGGAGACGGTTCTTCCAGAAGCGATGACATATGGATGGCAACCATATCGAGGGATGTTTTCGTCAGGTCATCAGAGATAGCAGCTTTGAGCTTCTTGTACAGCTTCTTCCAGTCCTTGAATTCATAAGCTGTTTTTCGGATGAGAGCAACGCTCGGGTAAAGGAACAGGGCTATAATGGCGCGCTGCTGCCGATCGATGGTATTCCAGGGAGACTTGAGGAAATGAAGAAGGATTTCGTCAGCTGTATCAATATTTCCCTGCATATAGTTCAGTTCGGCTTCAGCGGAAGAGTGCCAGAGTCGTCCGTCGCAGTCTTTGATGATAAGGCCGCAGATATCATAGATGCTCTGCAGTGTGTGGACATTTTCCAAAAGTGTGCCGCTCCTCCTGTAATAAAAGCCAAGCTGTCCCACGACGCCCCTAAAAATGCCCTGGAAGTAGTCGCGCGGCAGCTTCACTTCATTTTCCTTGCAGAAGGAAAGGAGTTTCCGAAGATCAGCTTCTACCATACCTGAATCAGGCAGGGAATCGAGAGCTTCCAGGAAGAGGAAGCGTGCATTTTCTTCCGATGATGGTTCCCAGTCTGCCGGGAGATTGATCATCAGGATGTCTCTTTCTTCGCGGGCATCCTGCGGCGAAGCGTTCAGGTTGATAGCCAGGAGGATGAGAGTGCAGGCATTGAAATTCCTTGCTCTTTCAACAGGCGTCGCATTGCGAAGAATTTGACGAAGTTCCTGCGGAGAATGTTTGTATAGGACAGAAAGCCCGCCTTCTGAAATGATGCAGAGCGCCGTGGGATAAGCTTTCCCCTTAAGCGCCAGTGTCAGTGCATAGCCGTAATTCTTTTCATGCAGTTCCCATTTGGCTGCCCGCATGTATGCGTTCTTCTGCCAGTGCCAGGATTCAGCCTTGAATTTTCCCTGCAGGTACTCGCGGAAGACGGGATGGAAAGCGTACGTTCCTTTGGAATGCTCGTAAGCCATGAACGGATTTCTTGCCCAGTGGACGAGAAGACGCTTCATCGTCTTTGTATTCTGGCAGATGAATTCAGCCTGCGTCTTGGAGAATCTGGGGAAAAGGGAAAGAATCGTGCAGACTTCCTGCTCCTTCTTTGAGAGAGAGAGGGATGTCTGTTCAATCAGGTGGTAAAGGGTATCCTTATCCTTGGAAGAAAAGAGAGAAATATCAGGCGTGCGAAGTTTCCTGAAATTTCTGATGCCTTTGCTAATTGCGAAAAGTTCATTGTCCTTGACAGCTTCATAGGCAATAGAATGGTTCAGATAAGCGATTTCCCATTTTCCTTCAGAATTTTTGCGGAAGACAAAAGCGCAGCGCTGGTAAGCCTGCAGGTACATTTTATAGGATGGGCCTGTTTCCTCAAGAGCAGAAATCTAGACAAGCCAGAGTTTTTCATCAAGAGGATAAATCAATTCCCTTTCTTCGCTCATGTGGCAGGGAATCAGCTGGTCTTTTCCCTGACAGAAAATGCGGGCGACGGTGTCCCGGCCGACCGCATTCATTTCACGTCCGGCGCCAAGCCAGACGACATCGGGTGCAAGATGGTCTATGAGCGGTTCTATATCCATGTCCTCGATATAGGCATGAAGGATATGCCTGCCAAGGATTAGAACTTCTTCAGAGGTATCCATGAGTCCTCCTTTTTGCCATAAGTCTGGTCATTCATTGAGAGAGCAATCGTGCTCTATTCTAAAAGTGTATACTAAGGTATACTACCTAAGTACTTTTTCTCTTTATATACTATAAATGGAAAACTAGGCTTTGTCTACAAATTATATGTTTTGTATGACTAAAAAGTTTTAGTACTTATCAAAAAATCAATTGGAGGAGTGATTTTTTACGATAAGTCAAGTAGGGGGGACGGAGGATGCGGCAATAAAAAAAGATGATCTCTGGAAGTGGATCATCTTTTTTTATTGTATTGATTGTATGAACTGCAGGAAAAAACCGCCCTGGCCTGGGCGGTTTCAATGTTTCAATTATTTTGCAGCTGCTGCATCATCAATGACAGCGGTGCAGTGCGGGCAGCGGGTAGCATCGTCAGCGATAGCTTCGCGGCAGAACGGGCACTTGCGGACTTCCTTGGCCGGAGCCTTCGGGAAGAAGTGATTCATCTGCTTGATAATGAGGAAAATAACGAATGCAACGATCAGGAAGTCAATGACGGAATTAATGAATTCGCCATAAGCGATGACCGGAACGCCAAGTTCCTTTGCTTCTGCTACGGTGGAAACCGGAATCGAGCTCAGCGGGATGAAGAGATTGGAGAAATCAATCCCTCCCAGAAGATAGCCGATTGGCGGCATAATCACGTTTGTCACCAAGGACGAAACGATTTTCCCGAAAGCGGCACCAATAACAACGCCGACAGCCATATCGACTACATTGCCGCGGAGTGCGAACTCCTTAAATTCTTTGAGCATACCCATGAGGGAAACATCTCCTTTCACTCTTCTAGAGCGTATTGATATTGTTAAATTTATTGTAGCATACTTTTTTACAACATAGTAATAGAAAAATTGAAAAAATTCGAACAGGTTTTTAGTTATTTTTATGAAGTACAATAAAAAACGCATAAGTTGACAAATTTTCAACACGAAAGTTATTATTTATTAGAAAACAATGTGAATGAGGGAGGAGGGCAATGGATAAATCAGGATAAAATGTCTTGTAAAACTGCCTCAAAAGGTTGAAACGATTTATTTTAACTTATGAATCACGCAATCCATAAATGCATATCCATAAAAATGCATCAATTCATATTGAACACTAAATATTATTTTCATATATATTATTTATTAAAATGGAAATTAATACCAATTTATCACAGGCTATTGAATTTAGCGTTTTGAGTGGGTAAAATGTGAACATAAGCCGTGCACAAGAGGAGTGAAAGATCAACCGGTGCACAGCAGGCCGTCCGGAGGAATGGACGGCTCTGCCTTTTGTTGATCACGAGGGAGGACTCTATGAAACATATACGCAAAGTATTGGTAGCAAACAGAGGCGAAATCGCCATTCGAGCGTTCCGAGCCTGCAGGGAACTTGGCATCCGCACGGTAGCCATTTATTCCAAGGAAGATATTCTGTCCCTGCACAGAAACCGCGCTGATGAAGCATACCTGGTAGGCGCTGGCGATAAGCCGGTCGATGCTTACCTGGATATTGAAGATATCATCCGCATCTGCAAGGAACACAATGTAGATGCTGTCCATCCGGGCTACGGCTTCCTTGCTGAAAATGCGAAACTGGCTCAGCGCTGCGAAGAAGAAGGCATTACATTCATCGGACCGCACGTAGAACACCTCATCATGTTCGGCGACAAGGTCAATGCCCGCATCCAGGCTGAAAAAGCAGGCATCCCGATGATTCCGGGTACCAAGGGCGCTGTCCATGATTTCTCTGAAGTCAAGGAATTTGCTGAGAAGTGCGGTCTGCCTGTCATGATCAAAGCTGTCAATGGCGGCGGCGGACGCGGCATGCGTAATGTCGACAGGATGGAAGATCTGGAAGAAGCGTACAACCGCGCTCGTTCCGAAGCGAAGATGGCATTCGGTGATGATGAAGTCTATGTAGAAAAATGCATCATGAACCCGAAGCACATCGAAGTCCAGATTCTTGGTGATGAACACGGCCATGTCGTTCATCTTTTCGAAAGAGACTGCTCCATCCAGCGCCGTCATCAGAAGGTCATTGAAATGGCTCCTGCATGGTCTCTTCCGCAGAGCCTGCGCGACAAGATCAATGAAGCAGCTGTCAAACTGATGAAGAATGTCAATTATGTCAATGCAGGCACTGTTGAATTCCTCGTCGACCAGGATGAAAAGCATTTCTACTTCATCGAAGTCAATCCGCGTGTACAGGTAGAACATACCGTCACTGAAATGATCACGGACATCGATATCGTAAAGACACAGATCCTGATTGCAGAAGGCTACTCTCTGGAAAGTCCGGAAATCGGCATCGGCAAGCAGAGTGAAATCTGGTTCAAGGGCGTTGCCATCCAGTGTCGTATTACGACTGAAGATCCGCAGAACAACTTCATGCCGGACACAGGCAAGATCATTGCATACCGTTCCGGCGGCGGCCCGGGCATCCGTCTCGATGCCGGCACCGCATATACAGGCGCAGTCATTACGCCGTATTATGATTCCCTCCTCGTAAAAGTCACCGCGCATTCCCTCCATGCAAAGGACACGATTCACAAAATGCTCCGCTGCCTGGATGAATTCCGCATTTCAGGCGTCAAGACAAATATTTACTTCCTGCAGAATATGCTCCGTACCCGCGATTTCCAGGAAGGTCTCTGCGACGTCAACTACATCGACAGAAACCCATGGCTGCTGCAGGAACCGGATACCGTTTCCGACAGAGGCACAAGACTTCTGACCTACATCGGCGATATCACGGTCAATGGCTATGCAGGCGCAGGCCATCAGGACAAACCGGACTTCGCTCCTGTTCCGGTGCTCGATGCTTCTCATGAAACTGCACCGAAGGGCACCCGCCAGCTCCTTGATGAACTGGGACCGGAAAAATTCGCTAAATGGGTCATGGACCGCAAGGAAGTCATGTTCATGGATACCACCTACAGAGATGCGCACCAGTCTCTGCTCGCTACCCGCGTAAGAACGCATGATATCATGAACGCCATCCATTACACCGCTGTCCATGTACCGCAGCTTTTCTCCTTTGAAAACTGGGGCGGCGCTACATTCGACGTAGCTTACCGTTTCCTCGATGAAAGCCCTTGGGACAGACTGCGCCAGATGAGAGAAGCAGCTCCGAACATTCTCTTCCAGATGCTGACACGCGGCGCCAACACGGTCGGATATACGAACTATCCGGAAAATGTTGTCCGTCACTTCATCGACCAGGCTGCTGATGCAGGCGTCGACGTATTCCGCGTATTCGACTGCCTGAACCAACTGAACCACATGACCGTCTCCATCGATGAAGTCAGAAAGAAAGGCAAGCTCGCAGAAGCATGCTTCTGCTACACCGGCGATATCATGGATCCGAACCGTCAGAAGTACTCCCTGAAGTACTATACGGATCTCGCCAAGGAAATGGAAAAAGCCGGCGCAAACATCATTGCTATCAAAGATATGGCAGGCCTCCTCAAACCGGAAGCTTCTTATGCCCTGATTTCCGCACTGAAGGATGCAGTAGACCTTCCGATCCACCTCCACAGCCATGAAGGCGGCGGATGCACGCTCTACTCTTATGCAAAGGCCGTCGATGCCGGCGTAGATATCGTCGACGTCGCAACAGGCGCTCTTTCCGGCGGCACAAGCCAGCCGTCCATGACATCCATGTACTATGCGCTGCAGGATAACCCGCGCCAGCCGCACCTGGATATCGATGCACTCGAAACCATCGATCGTTACTGGCAGGGAGTACGCCCGTACTATGCAGGCGTCGATTCCAAGATGTGCAGCCCGAACACCACACTCTACCAGCATGAAATGCCTGGCGGACAGTTCAGCAACCTGCGCCAGCAGGCAACCGCTGTAGGCCTCGGCGAACGCTGGCCGGAAGTCTGCCGCATGTATGCAAGAGTCAACATGCTCTTCGGCGATATCATCAAAGTTACACCGTCCTCCAAAGTTGTCGGCGATATGACACTCTTCATGGTTCAGAACAACCTGACCGAAGAAGACATCTATGAAAAGGGCGCAGCACTCGATTTCCCGCAGTCCGTTGTTGATTTCTTCGACGGCAAGCTCGGCATTCCGTACGGCGGATTCCCGGAAAAACTCCAGAACATCATCCTTCGCGGAGCCAAACCGCACCTTGAAAGCCATCCGGCTGATGTAGACTTCGAAAAAGTCAAATTTGAAATGAAGGAAAAACGCCTCCCGACCAGGGAAGAAGACGTATCCTCCTACTGCATCTACCCGAAAGTATTCTCCGACTACATGGAACGTTACCATAAGTACGGCGACCTCTCCATCCTCGACACACCGACATTCTTCTTCGGCATGAAACCGGGCGAAGAAATCTGCGTCAACGTCGAAGAAGGCAAGATGCTGCTCCTCCGTCTGAACAACATCACAAAACCGGACGCAGAAGGCAACCGCGAGCTCCAGTTCGAACTGAACGGCATGCCGCGCGAAATCAAGATCCACGACAAGCACGTCGCAGAAGCAAGCGCTTCCTCCCAGAAAGCCGATAAGGATGTTCCAGGCGAAGTAGGCGCAACCCTCTCCGGCTCCGTCGTCAAACTCCTCGTTGAAAAAGGCGCCTCCGTCAAGAAAGGCGACCCGATCGTTGTTACCGAAGCCATGAAGATGGAAACCACCATCACCGCTCCGATCGACGGCATCATCAGCGAAATCCGTGTCAAAGCAGGCCAGAGAATCGAATCCGGCGATCTGCTCATGATTATTGAATAAGAATAAACATTCAAGTGAAAAGGCTGTGAAATGCAATTACGCATCTCGCAGCCTTTTTGTTATGGCTATAAGTATATAAGAATAAAGGAAGCAATCGCCGTGAAGAATAGAAATGAAAAAGAAAGGTGTGAAGACAGAAGAGCGAACACGGATCCGCATCGCTTATATCTTTTACTATTTATAATGCCAAAAAGGAGGGCATGAGCTCTTTTGAAAGAGGGGATGTCTTTTTATATTTCCTCCATCATTTTTCTTTGGAAATGCCGGTTCAAAGTCAATATAGTATCTTGCGTTTTGACAGTTTGAATGCTAAAATGAGCTAGAACATTTCAAATTGAATTTGTCAAGAGAAAATTAAGTATAAAGATAAATTCAATAGCAAGAAAAAACATTTTTATAAAAGAAAATAATTTAAGCTCATTATTCAAGTTTTCTCGATACTATTTAAGAATCGAAAGGTTGCAATTTTATGTCTTTTATAGTAAAATTTAACTTTGCAACGGTTCTTATTTGTATATAGTAAATAGTCAAGAGTCTTATAGGAGAATAGCAAGGTACATGAATTTCTGTGGCCCTTGCTTATTTTTTCCGAATAAGCGCGAATTGAGTGTTTGAAATGAAAGGGTGAGGCGAGGAATGCCCAAAAGCAAGATGTTCAGACCTGTGCAGGTTGGCAAGAAGAAGAGATACACCTATGCCAGATCGCAGGAAGTCCTGAAGATGCCACATTTGCTCGATCTGCAGACAAAGTCCTATGAATGGTTCTGCAGAGAGGGTCTCAAAGATGTATTTGCAGATATTTCCCCGATTGAGGATAGTGCACACAAGTGGGCACTTCATTTCGGCGATTATTATTTCGGTCAGGGCAAATACAATATTGAGCAGTGCAAGGCGAAAGATGTGAACTATTCTGCACCTCTGTACGTCAAGGTCCGTCTGGAAAACAAAGAAACCGGCGAATTGAAGGAACATGATCTGTTCATGGGGGATTTCCCAGTCATGACGGATACGGGCACGTTTATCATCAACGGTGCGGAACGTGTAATCGTCTCCCAGCTCGTCCGTTCCCCGGGCGTCTACTACAAGAAGGAAAGAGATGCCTTTGATAAGGAAATCTATTCCGCACAGCTGATCCCGAACCGCGGTGCCTGGATTGAACTTGAATCGGATCCGTCTGGTTCTCTTTCCGTTCGTATCGACCGCAACCGCAAGATGCCGGTTACTGTCCTGATCCGTGTTCTCGGATACTCCACCAATGAAGAAATCCTTGAATTATTCGATCACGACATCCACATCGAAAAGACGCTGGAAAAAGACAGCACAACGGACAGAAAGTCCGCTCTGATTGAAATTTACCACAAGCTTCGCCCGGGCGAACCGGCAACAGAAGAAAGCGGCGCTACACTGCTGCACAATTTCTTCTTTGACCCGCGCCGCTATGATCTGGCTAAGGTTGGCCGTTACAAGCTGAACAAGAAGCTGTCCTGGAGAAACCGTCTCCTCGGCCACAAGACTGAAGGCCCGATCGTCAACATGGAAACCGGCGAAGTCGTCATTGAAGCAAACAGCATCATTGATGATGAAGCTATCGCAAAAATTGAAGAAAGCGGAGTATTCAACGGCAACGGCCAGGTTGAAATCATGACCCAGAAGGATGACGGAACACCGGTCAAGGTGATCTGCTCTTCCGGCAACCGTGAAGATAACTTCCGTACACTGGAAAACTGCGACATCATCGCATGCATCGATTACCTGCTGAACATGATGCAGGGCTATGGCAAGAGCGATGATATCGACCATCTCGGCAACCGCCGCGTACGCTGCGTAGGCGAACTGCTGCAGAACCAGTTCCGCATCGGCCTGACCCGTATGGAAAGAGTCGTTCGTGAAAGAATGACCACCCAGGATCAGGACAAGATGACCCCGCAGGCTCTTGTCAACATCCGTCCTGTTGTTGCAGCTATCAAGGAATTCTTCGGAAGTTCCCAGCTGTCCCAGTTCATGGACCAGACTAACCCGCTGGCAGAACTGACTCATAAACGCCGTCTGTCCGCATTGGGACCTGGCGGTCTGTCCCGTGAACGCGCAGGGTTCGAAGTCCGCGACGTTCATTATTCCCACTATGGACGCATGTGCCCGGTAGAAACGCCTGAAGGCCCGAACATCGGTCTGATTTCCTCGCTGTCCAACTACGGGATCATCAATAAATACGGCCTGATCGAAACGCCGTACCGTCAGATCGTTGATGGAAAGGTTACGAACGAATGCAAGTACGTAACCGCTGATATCGAAGAAGACAAGATCATCGCGCAGGCCAGTGAACCGCTGGATGCAGAAGGTTATTTCGTTCATAAGAACGTAGCCAGCCGCCGCGGCGCTGACGTGCTCGAAGCTGAACCAGACGAAGTCGACTTGATGGACGTATCCCCGAAACAGGTCGTTTCCATCGGCACATCCCTGATTCCATTCCTCGAACATGATGATACGAACCGCGCACTGATGGGTGCTAACATGCAGCGTCAGGCAGTTCCGCTGCTCCGTCCGGAAGCTCCGCTCGTCGGAACCGGTATGGAATGGGTAGCCGGCCAGGACTCCGGTGTCTGCATTCTCGCCAAGAGAGGCGGCACTGTTGAAAGAGTCACCGGTCGTCAGATCATTGTCCGCGCTGACAATGGCGAGCTCGATACCTACGATCTCATTAAATTCATGCGTTCCAACCAGTCCACCTGCATCAACCAGCGTCCGGTAGTATTCAAGGGCGACCGTGTTGAAGTCGGTTCCACACTGGCTGACGGCATGGCAACAGACGGCGGCGAACTGGCCCTCGGCCACAACGTGCTCGTTGCGTTCGTATCCTGGGAAGGGTACAACCACGAAGACGCCGTTCTGATCTCCGAACGTCTCTGCAAGGACGATCTCTACACCTCCATCCATATTGAAGAATACGAATGCGATGCAAGAGACACCAAGCTGGGCGCAGAAGAAATTACCCGCCAGCTGTCTTCTGTTTCTGAAGACGCTGTCAAATACCTCGACGAAAACGGCATCATCATGATCGGTGCTGATGTTCGTCCTGGCGATATTCTGGTCGGCAAGGTCACCCCGAAGGGCGAAACCGAACTGACTCCTGAAGAAAGACTCCTCCGCGCTATTTTCGGCGACAAGGAAAGAGAAGTCCGCGATACATCCCTGCGTGTTCCGCATGGTGAATTCGGCAAGGTTGTCGATGTCAAAGTCTTCACCCGTGAAAACGGCGATGAACTGGCTCCTGGCGTCAACAAGCTCGTCCGCGTATACATTGCTCAGAAACGTAAGATCCGTGAAGGCGACAAGATGGCCGGCCGTCACGGCAACAAGTGCGTATGCTCCAGAATTCTTCCAGTCGAAGATATGCCGTTCACACCAGACGGTCGTCCTGTCGACCTGGTTCTGAACCCGCTGGGCGTACCATCCCGAATGAACATCGGACAGATTTTGGAAATCCACCTGTCCTGGGCCTGCCACATGCTCGGCGAAGAAATTCACGAAGCACTGAAGGATCCGGCTCAGTACAAGATCATGGAACAGCGTCTGCGCGACTGCGGATATGATTTCGATCAGTATGGCATGCCTGAACCGACCGAATCCGGTATCCATATCGCAACCCCGGTATTCGACGGCTGCCGCGATGAAGACCTCGCAGCAACACTGAAAGCAGCTGGCCTGCCGGCTAATGCAAAGACTGATCTTTATGACGGCCGTACCGGTGAAAAACTGGACAACCAGGTCACCATCGGCTGGAAATACATGCTGAAGCTCCATCACCTCGTTGATGACAAGATTCATGCTCGTTCCACTGGTCCATACTCCCTCGTTACCCAGCAGCCACTGGGCGGCAAGGCTCAGTTCGGCGGCCAGCGCTTCGGCGAAATGGAAGTCTGGGCACTCGAAGCTTACGGCGCAGCTTACACACTGCAGGAAATCCTGACCGTCAAGTCCGATGATGTCATCGGCCGTGTCAAGGCATATGAAAAGATCTTCAAGGGCGAAAACATCCCGAGCCCGGGCGTTCCGGAATCCTTCAAGGTTCTCATGAAAGAACTTCAGTCCATCGGCCTGGATGTCCGCATCCTGAACGAAAATGGCGACGAAGTCGTTCTGAAGGAACTCGACGAAGAAGATATGGAACAGGGTTACGGCGGCGGAGAACGCTGGCACAGAGATGAAGTCAAGGAAGCTATGGAAGGCGACACTGCTGTCACCGAATCCAGAAATGCCATGGAATCTTCCATGACGGGCGCTCCGGCTGAATCCCTCCATGATGATGTAGCATCCTTCAACGATGCCCTTGAAGCTGAAGTCACAGCTCCCGCTTATGAAGAAGCAGGATTTAATGAAGAAGAACTCAATGGCGATTCCGGTCACGACGATGACCGTGACGAATAAGTCCGGAAAGGAGCGGTACACAATTGTTAGATGTAAACGAATTTGATTCCATGAAAATCGGCATCGCTTCTCCGGAAAAGATCCTCGAATGGTCCCACGGCGAAGTAACGAAACCGGAAACGATTAACTACAGAACCCTGAAGGCTGAAACCGATGGTCTCTTCTGCGAGAAAATTTTCGGACCGACAAAGGATTGGGAATGCAAATGCGGCAAATATAAGAAGATGCGTTATAAAGGCACCATCTGCGACAAGTGCGGTGTCGAAGTAACGAGCTCCAAGGTTCGCCGTGAAAGAATGGGCCACATTGCCCTGGCATGCCCCGTTTCTCATATCTGGTATTTCAAGGGTACCCCGTCCCGTATCGGATTGATCCTTGAAATCGCTCCGCGTCAGCTGGAAAGAGTTCTCTATTTCGCAGCTTACATCGTCCTGGATCCGGGAGACACCAACCTCTCCAAGAAACAGGTCCTGAACGAAACTGAATACCAGACTGCCGTTGCTACTTACGGCAAAGGCTCCTTCAAGGCTCAGATGGGCGCTGAAGCTATCCAGTACCTTCTGAAGGAACTGGATCTGCCGGCTCTCGAAAAAGCCCTGAAGAAGGAAATCGAAGAAGGCAGCGGCCAGCGCAAGGTAAAATGCATCCGCCGTCTGGAAGAAGTCGAAGCATTCCTTCATTCCGGCAACAAGCCTGAATGGATGATCCTGACCGTTCTTCCGGTCATTCCTCCGGATCTGCGCCCGATGGTTCAGCTCGATGGCGGCCGTTTCGCTACCTCCGACCTGAATGATCTCTACCGCAGAGTCATCAACAGAAACAACCGTCTGAAGAGACTTCTGGAACTCGGTGCTCCGGAAATCATCATCAGAAACGAAAAGCGTATGCTGCAGGAAGCAGTCGATGCGCTGATCGATAACGGCCGCCGCGGCAGAGCCGTATCCGGCCCGGGAAACAGACCGCTGAAATCCCTCTCCGATATGCTGAAGGGCAAACAGGGCCGTTTCCGTCAGAACCTGCTTGGTAAACGTGTCGACTATTCCGGACGTTCCGTTATCGTCGTAGGTCCTGAACTGAAAATGTACCAGTGCGGTCTGCCGAAGGAAATGGCAATCGAACTCTTCAAGCCGTTCATCATGCATGAACTGATCAAGAGAGGCATCGTCATCAACCTGAAAGCTGCCCGCAAGAAAGTCGACAAGCTCGCTCCTGAAGTCTGGGATGTCCTTGGCGACGTTATCAAGGAACACCCGGTTCTCCTGAACCGCGCTCCTACACTTCACAGACTCGGTATCCAGGCATTTGAACCGATCCTCTGGGAAGGCCGTGCAATCAAACTGCATCCGCTCGTATGTCCGGGCTACAACGCCGACTTCGACGGTGACCAGATGGCATGCCATCTGCCGCTGTCCGTAGAAGCGCAGGCCGAAGCAAGAACGCTGATGCTTTCCATCAATAACATCCTTTCGACAAAAGACGGCAAGCCGGTTGCTATTCCTTCTCAGGATATGATCCTCGGATCCTATTACCTGACCATCGTGGAAACAGCAGCTGACAACAAAGTCGACTTCACGCCGGAAGAAAAAGCTGCTCATCCGGATGCTTCCTTCGATCCTGCCAAGGAATGGAAGAAGGCTGAAGATGAGATGGATACCTCCCATCTGCATGCTTACACTGGTTATGACGAAGTCATGCTGGCTTATGCACTGCACGAAATCCGTATCCATGATTTCATCAAAGTTCACATCCCGAAGGAAGACCGTCCGGACGGATTCAACGATGATGATTCCGATCTTGTCATTTCTACCCCGGGCCGCCTGATTTTCAACTATGCGATCCCGAGAGAACTCCGTTATTTCTACAAGCGTCATGAAAAGAGAGTCGACGAAAACGGCAATGTCACCGAAGTTGTCAACAATGGCCTCGGCGTCACCATCGGCAAGAAGCAGATGGGCAAGCTCGTCAACGACTGCTTCAAGAAGCTCGGCTTCAAGGCAACCGGCGATCTGCTTGACTCCGTCAAGTCCCTCGGCTTCCATTACGCTCTCGTATCCGGTATTTCCATCGGCATCTACGACGTAGCCGTTCCGCCTGAAAAGGATGGAATCCTCGAAGACGGCGATGAAAAGGTAGAACAGATCAAGAGATACTTCAGACGCGGCCTCATGACCGACGACGAAAGATACAGAAGAGTCGTCGAAATCTGGAGTGCAAAGACCGACGAAGTCGGCGCTGCTATGAAGAGCTCCATGAGAAAGTTCAACCCGCTGACCATGATGGCACAGTCCGGCGCCCGTGGTAACGACAACCAGATCAGACAGCTGGCCGGCATGCGCGGCCTGATCGCCGATACATCCGGTAAGACCGTTGAACTGCCAGTTAAGGCAAACTTCCGTGAAGGTCTGACCGTACTGGATTACTTCACATCTTCCCACGGCGCCCGCAAGGGTCTGGCCGATACCGCACTGCGTACAGCAGACTCCGGTTACTTGACCCGCCGTCTCGTCGATGTCTCCCAGGACGTCATCGTCCGCGAAGAAGACTGCGACGTACAGGTACTGAACTTCGACCGTGAAGAAGGCATCCTTGCATCCCGTCCGGATGTAAAGAACACCATTCTCGGCCTGAAACCGACGCTCCTCGGATCCGTACTCGATGAAGACATCATCGACCGCAGAAGCGGTGAAATCCTCCTCGTCAAGGGCAAGACCCTCGATGCTGACGATGTCACCCTCCTGAACCGCCATCTGGTTGAATCCGTCACTGTCGTTATTCCAAGCGCTGATGCTGAACCGGAAACGAAGACATTCGACCTCGGCACCGCTGAAGCTGTCAAGGAATATGATTACGCTATGCGTCATCACCTGACCGTTCATTTCGCAGGCAAGGCTCTTGAAGAAGACGCTCTTGACCGCAGCGGAAATGTTGTTCTTACAGCAGGCACCGTCATTGATGCTGATGCTGCTGAAAAGATTCTGGCCGCTGACGTTCCGGTCATCCGTGTACGCATGGATGAATGTGAAGGCGTCGAAGTCATGAAGATCGAAGAAAACAACCGCCTGATCGAATCTCTGGCAGACCGCATCTCCGGACGCTGCCCGCTGGAAGATGTCGTGAACCCGCAGACTGGCGAAATCATCGCTAAGAAGAATGTGGAAATCACTGACGAACAGGCTTCTGAAATTGAAAAGTACTATGACAGACTGAAGATCCGCTCTATGCTGACCTGCCACTCTGCACACGGCGTCTGCGCTAAGTGCTACGGCAGAAACCTGGCAACAGGCCGTCACGTAGAAATCGGCGAAGCTGTCGGCATCATTGCCGCTCAGTCCATCGGCGAACCAGGTACACAGCTGACCATGCGTACATTCCATACCGGCGGCGTTGCTTCCGCAGAAGATATTACACAGGGTCTTCCACGTGTCGAAGAATTGTTCGAAGCACGTAAGCCGAAGGGCAATGCTATCATCTCCAAGATCAGCGGTACTGTATCCATTACAAGTGCTGAAGATAACCCGAACGTCAAGATTATCACGATCTCCAACGATGAACAGTCCGAAAGCGAAAAGATCCCGGTTGCCAAGAAGATCATTGTCCAGGATGGACAGCACATCGAAGCTGGCACACGTCTTTTCGAAGGCAACATCAACCCGCACGATATCCTCGAAGTACTGGGTGTCCAGGCTACTCAGGATTACATCGTCAACGAAGTCCAGAAGGTTTACCGCAGCCAGGGCGTTGAAATCAACGATAAGCACATCGAAGTCATCGCTCACCAGATGCTCCGTAAGATCAAGATCATCGAACCGGGCGATTCTGGCTGGCTCCCGGGCGAAGTCGTCGACATTGTCGCATACCGCGGCATGAACGGACGTCTGGAAGACGAAGGAAAGAAACCGTCCCAGGGCATCAACCTGCTCCTCGGCACGACAAAGGCAGCTCTTGCTACCGACTCCTTTCTCTCCGCCGCATCCTTCCAGGAAACGACCCGCGTTCTTACCGAAGCCGCTATCAAGGGCAAGGAAGATCCACTCCTCGGTCTGAAGGAAAACGTCATCATCGGCAAGCTGATTCCTGCCGGTACAGGCATGTCCCGTTACCGCAAGCTGAAAGTCGTTCACAATGCTGAACCTCCGGCTCCTGCAGAAAAAGCTGAATAATAATGACTCAAATACTGCAGCTCAAAAGGCTGCGGTATTTTTATTGCGGAAGAGGCGCCGGATTTATTTCCTGCGGGAATCTTTTTCACTTGAACAATCTCCCGTATTTCTCTAAAATAGAGAGAAAGGCTGTAATTGTATTGATAAAGGAGCCATTATGCTGCGTAAATATATAATCCGTCTGGCTCTTTCTGCTGCGCTTGTCTTAGGGGGCGCGGCCGGAGCCAGGGCGGATGATCTTGTGATTGACGGGCTGGGAAAGATTCCTCTGGGGAATGCGGTTACTGTACAGAACGGCAACGGGACTGACATCCAGAATTTCCTGAAGAAGGGCGCTGAAAGAAAAGGATATGGCAAGACGTCCAATGCTGCCATGTGGACGCTCATGACGGTGCCTCCGGGAATGAATGTGTATCCGGAGAAGCCTCCGTACCCGTATGAAAGCATGGAGCTTTACCAGCTCCGGAAGCGGGATGTCCGCGGCGTCTATACGGCAATCGTCGTCGTCCTTTCCGGAACGCCTGAGGTATTTTTCCATGAAGGAAACCGGAGAGCTGAGAAATTCTGGAGTGATGCCTTCCGCGAAGATGCCAAGCGTCCTTCGACACTCTTTGGTATGCCTAAGATCCAGCTGAAGGAATTCCAGAATGTCGTCGATGAAGTGTTGAAGGACAAGAAGGGCGGAGCCAACAAGGTGAAGGTCCTGACTGTCAGCCCGTGGCGCGCTTACAAGCAGGAAGACGGGGAGTACCGCTGGGGACAGGATGCCAAGATCATCATGACGATGCCAAACGGCCTTTCCTTCCCGCTGTGGGTGGAAAGCTCTGTTTTCAAGCAGGGAAACAAGTACTACCTCGTTATTATCAACGGAAGCCATGTAGCGGCTGATCAGCTCGGCGATCCGCTTCTCTATGGGTTCTACCGGATGGAAAGGAGCAGCCAATGAAATGGAAGACAGCGGCCCTGGCCGCGCTTTTGACAATCGCAGCTTCCACAGGCGCCATGGCGTATGATATGAATACGCTGGCGGAAAAGACGCTGCCGAAGAGCTTCAAGTACATGGCCATTCCGGGTGAGCAGACCATGGAATTCAATGGCGCTGAAGTTCCTTACAAGATGGGGCAGCTGCAGATTACGCTGAAAAGAAGCCAGAAGTTCTACTCCGGCTATATCATCCGCACGACGCTTCCTCCTGAAGTGGCTGATGCCATGCATCCGTATTTCAGGCTGAATCCGACTGTAACGGAATGGAGGGGGCTTGCTCAGCTCAACCGCGCTCTCATGAACCCGTCCTCGCAGCTCAGGAAGGGAATCGACAAGACGCTTCTGAACCTTGCCGTCAATGCACTCGGGCAGGTCGCAAAGGAAGATGTCAAAGTCGAGATTTCGGAAATTGAACCGTTCCGCCGCCTGGATGCCGGCGAAGCGTACGTGTATACGGCAGGCGGCCGTATCGTTTATGATGCGCAGGGGCTTTTGATGCCGATGTATGCGCGTTCCTATTTCTTCCTGGGTGAAAACGGACTTGAAGTCATGATGCTTCTTGCTCCGGATGAAGGCAAGGACATCCTTGTCTATGCCATCGATGATCTGGCCAAGGCAGCCGCTAAGGAAGATCTTCTTGGCGCAGGCGGCTACGCGGATATCAGTGTCATCCTCGGCCGTCAGGAAATGGGTCTTGAAAAGGATCCCGAAGCAGGGGAAAGTGAAGCTGACGAACAGAAGGAACAGGAGCAGATCACACAGAAAGCACAATAAGAAGGACGGAGGCCGTATCGGCTTCCGCCTTTTTTGACCATTTTTGACTATTCCAATTTGGTAAAAAACAGGCTGTTTCCTATGCCTATTTTGTGGAGCAGGTTTTGTTTTTGTGGTAAGATAGGATTGTGATTTTCGGAATTGACGCATTGTCCGTCGCCGCAATATTTTGCGGATTTATTGGAAGGAGTGTTGAACTTTGTCTGCTATCAGACGTTTATATGTACGCAAGAAAGAAGGATTCCGCCAGGGTGAGGAAAGCCTCACTTCCCAGCTGAATGAAGTACTGGGAAACCGCCTTGCGGAAACCGCTGTGTACCACCGCTACGATGTGGACGGGCTGACTGAAGAGGATTATGAAAAGGCTGTCGCAACTGTCTTCTCTGAACCTCCGGTCGATTCCGTAGAGGAAGCGCTTCCGAAGGGAGACCTTGTCATCGGCGTAGAATTCCTGCCAGGCCAGTATGACCAGAGAGCAGATTCCGCTGAACAGTGCCTTGCCATCGTTACCGGCAAAGACGGCGCACGCGTACGCTGCGCACTCGTTTATACATTCAATGGCGATTTCATTGAAGGCGACCGTGAAAAGATCGTGAAGTTCCTCGTGAACCCGGTCGAATCCAGGGAAGCAATCCTTGAACCAGCCAAGACGCTCGATCTGCCGATTGAAGATCCGAAACCGGTTCCTACCGTTGAAGGGCTGACAGGCCTCGACGACAAGGGCCTTGACGAACTCATCGCATCCATGGGACTTGCCATGAGCCATGACGATTTCGTCATGATCCGTGACTACTTCCGTGATGAAGAAAAGAGAGATCCGACTGTCACTGAAATCCGCGTACTCGATACGTACTGGTCCGATCACTGCCGTCATACGACATTCTCCACAAGCCTGACCGATATCGGCGTGGAAGAAGGCAAATTCACGGCTCCGATCGAACGCGCTCTTGATGAATATAAAGAAACACGCATCACCATTTACGGCAAGGACACCAAGCGTCCTGTCACACTGATGGATATGGCAACGGCTGCTGTCAAAGCGCTCCGCAAGGAAGGCAAGCTGGAAAACCTCGATCAGTCCGAGGAAATCAATGCATGCACCATCAAAGTGAAAATCGAGACAGAAGCAGGAATCGAAGACTGGCTGCTCCTCTTCAAGAATGAAACGCACAACCATCCGACCGAAATCGAACCATTCGGCGGCGCAGCTACCTGCCTTGGCGGCTGTATCCGCGATCCGCTTTCCGGCCGTTCCTATGTATATCAGGCTATGAGAGTCACCGGCGCAGGCGACCCGAGAGCTCCTCTTTCCGATACACTGCCAGGCAAGCTCCCGCAGAGAAAGATTACTCTGGAAGCTGCCAAGGGCTACAGCTCTTACGGCAATCAGATCGGCCTTGCTACCGGACAGGTCCAGGAATACTACCATCCGGGATTCATTGCCAAGAGAATGGAAATCGGCGCTGTTGTTGCAGCAGCTCCGGAAGACCATGTCATCCGTCTCCGTCCGGAGCCGGGCGATGTCGTCATCCTTGTCGGCGGCCGTACGGGCCGTGACGGCATGGGCGGTGCTACCGGTTCTTCAAAGGAACTCAATACCGAATCCATTGAAACCTGCGGCGCAGAAGTACAGAAGGGCAATCCTCTGACTGAAAAAAAGATCCAGTGCCTCTTCAGACGCGGCGAAGTTACGCGCCTCATCAAACGCTGCAACGATTTCGGCGCAGGCGGCGTATCCGTCGCTGTAGGCGAACTGACTGACGGCCTTGATATCGATCTCGACAAGGTACCGAAGAAGTATGAAGGCCTTGACGGAACAGAGCTTGCTATTTCCGAATCCCAGGAAAGAATGGCTGTCGTCGTCAGAAGCGAAGACGCTGAGCAGTTCATCAAGTTCGCAGCAGAAGAAAATCTCGAAGCTACCATTATTGCTGATGTCACCGATACGAAGAGACTTGTCATGAAGTGGAGAGGCGATACGATCGTCGACATTTCCAGAGCCTTCCTCGATACGAACGGCGCTCAGCAGATCAAAGAAGCTTATATCAAGAAACCGGCAGACGAAGGCTTCTTCGGCGTGCCGCAGATCAAATCCATCAGGGAAACCTGGCTTGAAGGCATGAAGGACCTCAACAACTGCTCGCAGCAGGGCCTTTCTGAACGTTTTGACTCCACTGTCGGAGCTGCTACCGTCCTGATGCCGTTTGGCGGCAAGTACCAGAAGACACCGACCGACGGCATGGTTGCCAAGTTCCCGGTCAGAAAGGGTGAAACCGATGCAGCAAGCTTCATGGCGCACGGCTTCGATCCCGATCTTGCTACATGGAGCCCGTTCCATGGTGCTGTCTATGCAGTCCTCCTTTCCGTCGCACGCCTTGTATCCATGGGTGCTGACTGGAGACAGGCATACCTCACGCTGCAGGAATATTTCGAAAAACTGACGGACAAGAACAGCTGGGGCAAGCCGGCTGCCGCTCTCCTGGGCGCATTCCATGCCCAGATGGCTCTTGGTCTTGGCGCTATCGGCGGCAAGGACTCCATGAGCGGTACCTTCAATGACCTCCACGTTCCTCCGACACTCGTATCCTTCGCTATCGCTCCGGGCAAAGCTTCTGAAGCTGTCAGCCAGGAACTGAAGAAGGAAGGGGACACGCTGATTCTCTTCGGCCAGCCGAAGGATGCTGAAGGCATGCCTCTCCTCGACGTATTCAAGGCTCATGCTGATTTCCTCTATGAAGAAGTCAGGAAGGGCCATATCGCTGCCATGAAGGCTGTCGATCACGGCGGAGTCGCTGTGACGATTGCAAAGATGGCATTCGGCAACCGCCTCGGCGTGACCTTTGACAGCAAGCTGCCGCTTCCGAAGTATTTCGCAAACTTCTACGGCGCTATCGTTGTCGAAACGACACCGGAACTGGCTGCTGAATATGCAAAACAGCCGCACACGAAGATCCTCGGTACCGTCGGCGGAGATTCCATGAAGCTTCTGGGCGAGGAAGTCACACTGGATGAACTCCTCAAGGCTTACGAAGGCACACTGGACCCGATCTTCCCAAGACGCGCTGAAAATATCGATAAGGCAGATCCTGTCATTGAAGAAACAAAGGAAATCCCGGATTTCTACGTACATACCAATGTAGCAAGACCGAGAGTCTTCATCCCGACCATGCCTGGCAATAACTGCGAAGTCGACAGCGCAAGAGCTTTCGAAAGAGCAGGCGCTGTTTCCGATATTTTCATCTTCAGGAACAGGGATTCCGCTGAACTCAAGGCTTCTGTCGATGAAATGGCAGAACGCATCAGCCATGCGCAGATTGTCATGTTCCCGGGCGGCTTCTCTGCCGGCGACGAACCGGACGGCAGCGGCAAGTTCATTGCTGCCGTATTCCGCAACGAAAAGCTCAAGGAAGCCATGGAGCAGCTCCTCCACACCCGTGACGGACTGGCTCTTGGCATCTGCAACGGCTTCCAGGCTCTGATCAAGCTGGGACTCGTTCCTTACGGTGAATTCAAGCCGCTGACAGATACAGCACCGACACTGACATTCAACACGATCGGACGCCACCTGTCCCGTTTCGTAACGACCAAGGTCGTTTCCACCAAGTCCCCGTGGTTTTCTCTCTGCAAGCCGGGCGACCTCTACAGCATCGCTATCAGCCACGGCGAAGGCCGCTTCATCGCATCCGATGAACAGATCAAGGCTCTTGCCGCTAATGGCCAGATTGCTACCCAGTACACGGACCTTGAAGGAAATCCGACTTACGACAGCAGCTTCAACCCGAACGGTTCCTCCTGGGCCGTCGAAGGCATCACCAGCCCGGATGGAAGAGTCCTGGGCAAGATGGGCCATACAGAAAGAAGCGGCTCCAACATTGCCAAGAACATCTCCGGCAACAAAGCGCAGCCGCTCTTCGAATCCGGCGTGAAGTACTTCAAAGGCTGATTCTTGAAACAGCACTAACTGCATAATAAAAATCCCGAGGGCATGTGCCTTCGGGATTTTTTTATAATGTGTCTCAACCAGCCTTCATCGTTATGGAGAAGGTGATTTTTCCATCCTTGTACGATACGGAAAGGGGAGCCTGCAGCAGGGAGGATAGTTCTCCTGCGATGGAAAGGCCGATACCGTAGCCTGCCTTTTCGCTGTTATGGGATTCATCGTTCCGGTAGAACCTTTCAAAGAAACGGGAGTAGTCGACGCCCTCGCCTTCCTTGTAATCGTTCGTGACGGAGACGGTGACATTCTTCTTCGTGCCCGCTGCCGAGACGGAGATGGTGCCGCCCTTGTCGCAGTACTTGACGGCATTGTCGAGGAAGATATGGATGAGTTCGTTCATGCACTTCCAGTCGCTCATGCCTTTCAGTCCTTCCGGGCAGGAGACGGCGAGTTTCTTGCCGCCGTCTTTTACAAGGAGGTCGAATTCACTGGCCGCCGCGGAAAGGAGTTTCTTCACATCAAGCGGCTCTATCTTGAGCTGCAGGCGGCTCATTTCACTTGCCTTGGAAAGAAGGATGAGGTGATTGATAAGGTTGGAGAGGTGGCGCACCTGTTTTAAGATGCCCTCTGTCCAGTCATTCTTGCCATTCATCATTTCAATCGCTTCTGCATTGACGGAAATGATGGCAAGAGGAGTCTTCAGCTCATGGCTGGCGTTCGTGATGAACCGTTTCTGTGCTTCCAGGTTATGCACGAAGGGCGCGATGGCCTTGTTGGAAAGGAACGCGAAGATAGCGACATAGAGAAGGATGCAGAAGAAGCCGAACCAGATGGAATAGCTGAGGAAGGTATGGAAATCGGCAAAGTCTCTCGTGCAGTCCATGACGACGATGAGCTTGCTGCCGTCAGGATATTCCGTCTTCATGAAACCGTAACGCGCCTTGTTCTTCTGCATGAAGCCGGTCGCAGATGGAGACTGGAGCGCTGTCTTGGAAAAGGCGATGGCCTGGTCCTCAGAGAAGGCGACGATGTTCTTCACATTGACGGAAGTCATCCTGTTCTCCGAATCAAGATGAATGGAGAAATAACGTGTCTGGTAAGCAAATTCAGGAGTATCTGCCGGGGAATTGGCACCGGGAATCGGGAGCCAGCCGGCAGAGGTGGTATCGTTCTCATGAATCCTTGAGGGAAGCGTGCCGCCGTTCTGCGTGATGGCTGTCATCGTATCAATGACGTGCGAGCGCATGGCCGCATAACCAAGCGTATTGATGAGGCCCAGAGCCCCGATCACGATGATGAGGACAGCGACCGTTGCCAGTAGGATGAACTGGCGGCGGAGCCGTTTGATGAGGTTCATGCTAATCCCTCCTTGGCATCAGAGTGAATGAACCGCCTTCCTCTCCATCGATCTGCAGATCCGACATGACGGCAAGGAGCTTGCCGCGGAGGTAGGAAATGTAAATCCATACGACGCTTTCATCGACATCCTCTTCCTTGCTCCAGATTTTGTCGAAAATGAATTTCGTATCCAGACCCTTCAGCGGATTCAGCATGAGGAGCTTCATGAGCTTCGTTTCCTTGCCGGAAAGGCGGATGGAATTATGGCAGGACAGTTCCTGTTCTTCCGAATCAAGGGAAGTGGAGCCTACATTGAGTTTGGATGGCGACATGTCCTGTCCGCGGCGCGTGAGCGAGCGGATGCGGGCGAGGAGCTCGCCGACGGAAAACGGCTTTGTCAGATAGTCATCAGCGCCTGAATCAAGGCCGGAGATGCGGTCGTCGATCTCAGACTTTGCCGTAAGGAGTATGACAGGCGTCACGTCCCCCTTGCTGCGAAGGATTTTCAAGGCTGTCAGGCCGTCCATCACGGGCATCATGATGTCCATGACCATGCAGTCATAATTGTTTTTCATGGAAAGGTCCAGCGCTTCCTGTCCGTTCTCGGCAAGGTCGACTTCATAGCCGCTGTGCTTCAGGATTGTGGTAAGAACGTTGGACATGTCTCTTTCATCTTCTGCAAGAAGAAGTCTCATACAATCACTCCTTTATGAAAGAGGATGCGTCCCAGGCGCGGACAGCCCGCGGACGCACCGCTTAGTGTTCATCACGGATAAGGTTCCTGATCGTCTGCATGGAGAGGTCGCAGGAAGCAAGCTCGTCAGCGCAGCGCTTCAGCTCGCGGACGATCATTTCCGGATTCTTGATATCTTTCTTGTACTTCATCTGATGTTCCAGACTTGCCCAGGAATCCATGGCAATCGTGCGCAGCTGGATTTCTGCAAAGTACTGGCCCGGATTCTGTCCCAGGACGTCCTCAAAGGGCACGTCCATGCGGAGAATCATGTGGAAGCTCCTGTAGCCGTTCGGCTTGGCGCTTTTGATGTAGTCCTTGCCGACGATGACTTTGGCTCCGGGAATGGATTCGATGAATTTGATATTGTCGTAAATGTCATTCAAAAAGCAGCAGACGATGCGGATGCCGATTGCGTCATGGATATCATAGAGCGCAGACTTCGGCACGGGCGGAAGGCCCTTTCTCTGGCATTTCTCCCGCATGCTGTCTTCTGATTTGATGCGGTAGATGAGGTGCTCGTAAGCAGGCTCGCCTGTTTCTTTTCTCTTTGTTTCGTTGTAGTTTTCTATCTGGGATACGAGGTGCTTGAGGACGGCGGGAAGTACCTCTTTGTGTTTTCCATAAATTGATTCAGCCATGTATGCCTCCTGAAATAGTATATCCTTTATTATATCACGGAATGAGGGCGGGCGAGGAAAACGGCTAATAATTTATAACTTGTTGAAGTTTCCGAAAAGCCGGAAAAATCTAAGAAAAAATGAATGGGAATACGGTTTCTTTATACTATGCGGACTTTTCAAATTTGCGATAATATGGTAAAATTAATTGTATTTCTAGTATAAGCGTATATAAAGACAGGCAGTCCTGCGGATTTGTGCAGGAGCCGTTGTTTTTAGAAGTAGTACCCGAGGGGGAAAAGGAAAGAAATGAAAAGAGAAGGTATTCGTAACATTGCCATTATCGCGCATGTCGACCATGGTAAAACGACTCTCGTAGATGCCATGCTGAAGCAGAGCCATATTTTCAGAGACAACCAGAAAGTGGCTGAACGTGTCATGGACTCGAATCCTCTGGAAAGAGAAAGAGGAATCACCATCCTCGCCAAGAACACATCTGTGATGCATGACGGTGTAAAAATCAATATCGTCGACACCCCAGGGCATGCCGATTTCGGCGGCGAAGTAGAACGTATCCTCAACATGGTTGACGGCGTTCTTCTTCTGGTAGACGCACACGAAGGCCCGATGCCGCAGACGAAGTACGTACTGCGCAAGGCCCTTGAACATAAACTGAAACCGATCGTTGTCATCAATAAGATTGACCGTCCGGATCAGCGTATCAGCGATGTAGAAGGCGAAATCCTTGAACTGTTCATGGAACTCGACGCTACTGACGAACAGCTTGATTTCCCGCTCGTTTATGCATCCGCAAGAAGCGGCATTGCAAAACTCCATATGAATGATGAAGGAAAGGATCTCACTCCTCTCTTCGATACCATCCTGAAGTACTGCCCATGCCCGGAAGGCGATGCTGACGGCGGACTGCAGGTCATGGTCACCACCCTTGAAGCTGACGACTACCTCGGCAAAGTCGCTATCGGCCGTATTACCCGCGGTACAGCTAAGCAGGGCATGACCGTTGCCATCACTGACGGTGAAAAGATCCGCACCGACCACATCGGCGCTCTCTTCAACTGGCAGGGAATGAAACGTACACCGGTCACCGAAGCTAAGATGGGCGACATCATTGCTATGGCCGGCTTCAAAGACATCAACATCGGCGAAACCGTTGCTGACGCAGCTAATCCGGAAGCTCTTCCGGCTATCCATATCGACGAACCGACCCTGTCCATGGTATTCCATGTCAACAAGAGTCCGTTCGCAGGCAGAGAAGGCGACTTCGTCACCTCCCGCCACATCCGTGCAAGACTCTACAAGGAAATCGAGACCAACGTGGCTCTCCGCGTAGAAGACACTGATACATCCGACGCATTCAAGGTATCCGGCCGCGGCGAACTTCACCTGTCCGTCCTGATTGAAACCATGCGCCGTGAGGGCTTTGAACTCGAAGTTTCCAAGCCGCAGGTTATTTACAAGGAAATCAACGGCAAGAAGTGCGAACCACTCGAACGTCTGACAATTGAAGTTCCGCAGGAATTCATGGGTGCCGTTATGGAAGGTCTTGGACCGAGAAGAGCAGAAATGATTTCCATGGAAGAAATCGCCGGCTACATGAGAATGGAATTCTCCATTCCGGCCCGCGGCCTCATAGGCTTCAGAAATGAACTGCTGACCACCACCAGAGGCACAGGCATCATGTACCACGTATTCCAGGGCTATGCTCCATACAAGGGCGATATTCCGGAAAGAACAAAGGGTTCCCTCGTCGCATTCGAATCCGGCACGACGACCGCTTACGGCCTGAACTCCGTTCTCGACAGAGGCGAACTCTTCCTTGAACCGGGCGTAGAAGTTTATGAAGGCATGATCGTCGGCGAAAATGCCCGCGACCAGGACATGGACGTCAACCCGTGCAAGAAGAAACATCTGACCAACACCCGTGCATCCGGCTCCGATGATGCCATCAAGCTGCCGCCATGCCGCAAGTTCACTCTGGAAGGCGCTCTCGAATGGATCAACGACGACGAACTCGTCGAAGTGACACCAAAGAGCATCCGCATGAGAAAGATGGTTCTTTCCCGCCAGGCTCGTTATAAGGACGCAAACGTTAAAAAAAGCCAGCAGTAATTGCTGAATGAAATATCCGCGCCATCAAGACGCGGATATTTTTATGTCATTGAGACTTCGGCAGACCTTTGAATGATTGAAATTCATTCCGAATATCTTTTCCGTCTGTTCCAAGAGTGTCAATTTCATGTATAATAAGTTAGGATTTCATAAAGGCCGGACGGACGGCGGAAGGAGAGTGCCATGGAAGAGAAAATCACTGACTCTACAGCGGTGTATTTTCTGAAGCGCATGATCAATCGTTTCAATGACGATAATGTCACAGCGCTGGCGGCAGAAAGTACATACTACTTCATACTGGGACTGATTCCTTTCATGATCTTCTTCGTGAACGCCATGCTTTTCTTCGCGGCACCGCAGGTCGACCTTATTACAAAGGCAGTCCATTACTTACCTCAGCAGGTCGCTGTCACGCTGCAGGCCAACATCAACCGTATCCTGCAGGCAAGAAGCTCCATCTGGCTGGTTGTCGGTCTTGCTACCGCCTTGTGGACAGCCTCCCAGGGGGTCACGACGCTGATCCGGTCCATGGACTGCGCCTTCTATGGAGACAGGGACAAGCAGTCTTATATCAAAGTCAAAATCAAGTCACTCATCTTCACGATGCTCATCTCATTTGCGATGATCCTTTCCCTTGGTCTTATCGTTTTCGGAAACGCAGTCGTCTATGCGATTGCCTACTACTTCAATGTGGCGGATGTATTTCTTGAAATGTGGACGATGGCCAAGTTCGGCATCCCGTTCGTAATCTTCACCTTTTCTCTGGCAGGCTTCTATCAGTTCGCGCCGGCAGGAAGGAGAAGCGAGTGGAAACGCATCATTGCGGCATCCTTCATCGTGACAGTCGTACTCTTGGGACTGACAGCCGCTTACGGGTACTACATCCTTCATGTATCATCCATGGGCATCACGTACGGCTCCCTGATCGGCTTGATCGTCCTCTTCATCTGGTTCCACCTGACAGCCATGACAATCATCACAGGCGGTGAATTCATCATGGCATGGGATGAAACAGCAAGACGACATGATCTGGACGAAATCATAAAAAGTGAATAAAAAATGGCAGTAAAAAAGATGTGATCGAAACCGGTCACATCTTTTTCGTTTCTATCATGGAAATCAGGGTTTCATGTTCAGGTTGATGAAGCTCTGCATTTCTTCAAAGGCATCGACACTGTCCTGTATCTCAGGGACGCAGAAGGGGAAGTCGTGGGACATGTAGGGATAGACGGTGAGCGTCACTTTGACATCGTCAGAAGCGGCTTTCTCAGCAAGCTTCATGCCTTCATCCAGAAATACTTCGTATCCGCCGGTCTGGATCAGCATGGGAGGAAGGCCCGTGAGATCGCCGTAAAGAGGGGACAGGTAAGGGTCATCCAGCTTTGCGCCTTTGGCGTAGGATGGATGATTGATTTCGTAGAACATGTTTGGATTGATTTCGCCAAGGATCAGATCTTTTTTCACGCTGCCCTGTCTCGATGGAGAAATCGTTTCCATCGTCGTCCACGGGGAGTCAAGGATAAGGAGTCCGGGCTGGGGAAGCTTTTCATCCTTCAGCTTCAGCGAAAGAGCCAGGGCAAGGTTTCCTCCGGCAGAATCGCCAAAGACGATGATGCTCTTGGGATCGCAGCCGCCTTTGAGGAGTGACTGATACGCCGTGAAGGCATCATCCAGTGCAGCCGGATACGGATACCTCGGCGCAATCCGGTAGTCTACCATGTAGGTGTCCCTCGCATTGGAAAGGACAGACTGACGCATGCGATCCTTCTGTATTCAGCATGGAGGGGCGTGGTGTATCCGCCGCCATGAAGCTGGAGAACGGTCCTGTTCGGCGAGCCCTTGGGATTCACCAGTTTTTCCATGTAGAAACTGCCCATATCAAATCTTGTGTAGGTCCAGTCATCCGGTACTTCAAAGGGATGGCTGACAGGCTTTGCATCCTTGGCAGGGTGGAAGCTGGCATACATTTCCTTATAGATATAGGCCTGATTGGAAGCATTGTCCATCTGAAGGCCCGATTCAGGCAGCGACCAGGCAGGCGCGGCAGAAGCGGAGAAGCTTCCTGTGAAAAGGGCAAAGCCCATAATGCCGGCAGCGGCAAGACGTGAAAGTTTCCTGTTCATAAAATCCTCCTTGACCTGCTTTTATAATTTGGGTTCTTCACGCTTTTTTGTGGGATAAAAATAATAACATATAAAATTGGCATTGAAAAAGAGCATTATCTACTCCAAAATGTAAGTTGCCTAAAACTACGCACGGAGGTCGAATAATGCTCTTTTATTACCATAATGAAATCACTTTTAATTGTCAATATTATCGCACAGAAAATATCACTAACCATCCAAATCCTCATTGCCATACCCGAGTTACCAGTCTACGGACTGCCAGAGATTTTTCCTGTCCGCACTGTCACTCCCGTATGTATAGTTATGGGGCTTTTTCTGTACTCATCAAGGATTTTCCAGATCTTCCTAAGCAAAAGAAGTATATAGAGTTCTCGGGGCACAGATTCCGCTGCACATCCTGCGGGGAGACCATAACGGAAGATATCCCCTGCCAATGCCCTTTCACACGCGTTACTTGGGATATGGCCTTGTGGATTATCCATCTGCTTAAGTGTCATACATCCATTTCTGCCATTTCGGCCATGCTCTCTGTACATTGGAGTGCCATACAGAAAATACAAAAGCATATCATGGATAAGGCGTTGGCTGCCTTTGAAACCTGCCTGAAGAAAAGTAACTATCGCCCACGGTATTTGGCCGTAGATGAGTTCGCTATCCATAAGGGCCATCGCTATGCCACCTGCGTTATGGATTTGGAAACGGGATTCATCTTGTGGGCCGGCCTGGGCCGCTCCATGGCAGATTTTGAGCACTTCTTTAAGAGCATTGGCCTTTCGCTTCTTTCCAGGCTAAAAGCGGTGGCCATGGATATGAACGCATCCTTTAACAGGCTGTTCCAGAAATATTGTCCGAAGGTCCCCATCGTTTATGACCGGTACCATATGCAGGCACAGTTTGGGCGTGATGTTATGGGAGCCGTGCGCCTGGAGGAAGCACAAAAGCATAGGCAGGAAGCAGAAGCATTAAAGGAATATACGAAAGAAACTAATAATCCAGAGCTCCAGAAGATGGCCAGGGAAAAGAGCCATGAAGAAAGGAAGCTTTATACCGAATTAAAGAAATCCCGATGGATACTGTTAAAGAAGGACGACCACCTGAATGAAAGGCAGAAAACTCATCTGTTGGATATCCTGAGCGAGCATAGGGATTTGGCGATTTGTTATGCCATGAAGCAGGAGATGACTCGTCTGTTCACATTGACTGACTATGAAGAAGCTCTCGCCGGATGGACAAAATGGATTCAGGCTGGACTGGAGAGCGGGATTCCTGCCCTGGTAAAGTTTGCCCGGCAAAAGCAGAAGCGAATCAAGGGACTGGCTGCTCATGCCCTGTATCCTATCAATACGGGGAAGCTTGAAGGACTCAATAATAAGATCAAGGTACTAAAAAGAATCGGATATGGATACCGAAATATGGATTATTTCTTTACCCTTATCCGATTCCATTCTTTACCTAAAAATTATTCATCCCCCAAATTTCCGTGAAGAGCTTTTATAATTATTATATCAAAAATAATCGCAAATACCTATTTCATACATAAAGTGTGCGTGTCAAGTTCTTCTTATCTGTAACCCGTACTAGCTACTGCCATTACGAAAATCACTGCCCACCTTCCTGAATCATTGCATATCTATCCTCATCTGAATCTGTTGTACGCTAAAAGGATGCCTTCCTATATAATCTTTCAGGAGGCATCCTTTTCATTATGACCTTGTTTGATTGTTAACGTTATCTTTTTCCGGTTATCTTTCGTTTCAGGAAATTAGCCATCTTCTTTGGCCAGTCGATATTTTCTAGGAATACCACTGGGACTTCGCATGTTTTCAGGTTCTGCCTTTCCAGCCATACGTTAAAAAGGCATTCGGAGATGAAGCCGAAGAGGCGGGCTTCGTAGGTATCGTAGCTGGTCAGGTCTGTTCGCTTTTCCAGTTCGAAGAGGATGTCGAACAGCCAGGTGCAATATTCGTCAAAAAGGGATTTCTTCATGACGAACATATTGAGTATGTGCAGTTTTCTCTGATTCATTACTTTGGTGAATGCATCAGAATAGCCTGGATATTTTTCTGCGATAATTTTCTCTGTTTCGTCCAAATCCTTCTTAAAGTGTGCGTGTTCGTACTGGCTGCGTACGGTTTCTATGTAGCAGTTTCTCGTCTTTGGAAGAATGACATCATATTTTGTCAGCAGTTTTTCATAATCGGTCTTGGTAAATATGGCTCCCTTCTTCTTTTCTATATCTTTTGAATGAACCTTGTGCCCAAAGTACCGGCGATAGTGGCAAAGACCGATATATTCGCAATCCAGATTTTTCCAGGTCCAATATAAAGCTGTCAATTCACAGTAATTGGGATTTTTAGCGGGAATATTATCTCCTGTATTATCAGGAATATATCCCAATGCCGGATGCAGAGCGGGCCACGACTTGAATCGGTAAAAATACTGAATTGTCAGGCATCCAGTATTTTTTGTGCGCTGCCACCAGAATTTTTATATCCATTCTCCTCCGCTCTCTTATATCAATTTTCTTCTTTCTGATTTTTTACAATGTACTTTCTCAAATCTTCATGGAGAATTTTCTTGTAGTCCTCTACCCCAGGCTGATCAAACGCATTTACATTTTCCATGGCTCCTTCATAGGCAATGGTAAGGAAAAAGAAATACATGAGTGCCCCTACGTGAAAAGGTATTAATTCCTTAATAGAAATATGGCAACTCATCCGGCCTTCATTTGCCAGCGCTTCTTCATTCGCTCTTCTTGCTGCGTCCAACATACGGCTCATAGGAACCATGCCACTTACTCCCTTTTCATCACAGAGGACAGAAAGATCAGAAGGCAGGTGTTCTACGGAAATGAACTGGATCAGCTTATTCTTTTTCCCCTGCTGATGTTCCTGTGTAAGAGAATGCATATCCGTTGTCCCTACAGAAGCTACCGGTATACGACCGTTGTACACCACATTCCCCTGCATATCATATTTTTTCCCCAGGGATTCCCCCAAAAGCTGAGCATACCACCAGCCGAAAGACCTGAGCTTGTCCCCATAAGGCATAATGACTTCCGCGGTAATGCCATATTTCTTTGTGGCAATGTATTTCAAAGCAGCAAGCAATAGAGCCGGATTTTCTTTCATATTCTCCGATTGGCACGCCTCTTCCACCATCTGTGCACCTTTCAGGAAACTTTCAATATCAATGCCTGCCAGGCTGGAAAAAACCAGTCCTACCTGAGAGAAAATGCTGAACCGACCACCGATTCCATCGGGCACAGTGAAACAAGGGAAATGCCGTTCTTCTGCTAACGGTCGGATTCTTCCCTTTTCCTTATCGGTAATCGCCATGAGATGAATATCACATACATTGGCAAGCAGCTTCTTTAATCCTCTTACAGCAGTAACCGGCTCAATGGTCGTCCCTGATTTAGAAATTACCAGAAACAATACCTGCATTCGGCGCCCCTGTATGTGCCCAGCCTTGCGGGAAATACAGGAAGAAAGCTCTACCAGGCTGACTGGATCCACATTTTGTCCTGCAAAATAGAACTGAGGATAGCCATTTCTCTCGTCTTTAGTAAGCTGGTTCCAATAGGGGCCACAGAATAAATCAAAAAGCACCTGGTTTCCCAGATAAGATCCACCAATACCAATAGAAATGACAGCATCATAGGATTTAGCCTTTTCCCCCAAAGAAAGAAGGTCCTTCTTCTCTTCTTCGGAAATCAGCACATTCTCCTTAAGGAGATAAGGAAGATGAGGAAAGAGGACGGAACTGCCATCCGGGCCTTTCCCAGTGCGTCTCAGCTCTGCCACATCCATAGCCGCCTGCTGGATGCAAGGACTATAAGTCACTAAATCTTCCTTCGTCACATTCCATGAATTTCCCAAAAGATTCATAACATCAATAAAAAGATCTCCATTTAGATTCATGCGTATGCTCCCATTTAATAAATTTGTACAGCTCACTGAATTACCTGGAACGTACGTTTATTTTTCAAACAAATAAATATCACCCATATAGGAATCCACCACTTTATATTTTTTATATCCAGTCGCCTGAGTCATCTGCTTTACAAACACATCCTTATTCATTTTGCAAGTATAAGTTTTATAAGCTAGGAATGCTTGGTGATCTTGTTTATATGACTTTAATAAATTGGATAAGTCTTTCATATCACTCTCGGCAAGTAATAGTGATTGCTTAGTCATTCGCATTGTTAAAGCCTCATGCATTACCGGCCAAAAACCTTTCTGCCCATTAACTATAATGAATGCGATATCAGAATCATAATCCTGTGTTATTGTATTTAGCATCTTAGAATAATTCGGATCATAGGCAAATAAATTTTTCGTTCTATACATATTCAAGGAGAAAATAACTGTCATTATAATTACCAGCATCTCAAGATACTTTATAGATTTATGATTAATATTCACAATGCATACTGCCAAAGAGACAACTAACACCGAAATCAATGGATAAGTAATAACCAAATATCTAGTTACAATATATGGTGCGATTTTTGAAATAGTGCAAAAATATCCAACAATTATAAAAATAGTATAACAAATAATTTGTGAAAAAAGTGCTAAGCGAATGTGAAAATAAATATCATCATTAATAATATGCGTATGTAAATCTATAGATATTCCATCATCATGGTTAATTGATAATTGTATGTCTACAAATCTCAGTAATAGTGAAACAAAAAAAGCACTAATAAAAAATGCTATGACCCAATTAGCATGTCCACCAAACATATCTTTGCTTATTATATGTGCAAACGCCCTTACATTCTCTCCAAAAGGTGCAGTAACTAAATTTCTAAAAGCTTCATTTCCTTGATTACCCACCTTTCCTGTAATCTGGTTAATCGCTGCTGGGAAAATAATAATAACTGCCCCTAAGATTCCCAGATAGCCAATACAGTATTCAAGTAAATGCTTATATTCCTTCTTAAATAGTAAGTATATAGAATACCCTGCCGAAACAAAAAATTGAAATATTAAAAAATAATATTGTGTTAAAATACCTAATAATGAAAATAGAAGTACCATTATCAATGAATTTCTATTAAATCGATTCATTAATTTTAAATGCAGATAATAAGATATAACTGCCCATAAGGACAACAAGCCATACATCCGAACATAAACTGCATTATTAATTACGCCCCAGCTAAACCCATAAAACAGGCAAAGCAATAATGCTGTATATCTTTTTTTGAAAATAAGAGTCCCTATATTATATATAACAAATTGCGATAATAAAAAAAATACTATATTAGGGATGATTCCAAACCATTTACTATAAATATTAGGAAAAAAAGAGCAAATAGTATGGATTATCAGGTAATAAAGTGGTGGATGTACATCCAAAGACTGATTATAAAATACTGAGCCATAATTAAAACCATATGCCGGATTAACCGTTAAAACACTATTCCAAAAATCAGGCGATAACCATTTTCCATAATATGGTGAAGCATCAATTGTCCCTAAAAAAGGTTCATAATAGCGATTTGCTAAATTAAATGTCCACTGTTCATCCCCAAACAGCCAATTCTTCTGAATACCAAAATATGTAATAACTATAATTTGCAAAGCTAAAATACATATAAAAGAGCCATAATATCTTACTGCTGACCTTATCTTTTCCATTTTATCTCTCTTCTCTTACAATAAAAATCTGCCGCTTCTTCGTTTCCAAATAAATCTTAGCTATATAAAGCCCCATAATCCCCAGAGCCAGCAGGATCAAACCGCCCAGCAGCGTAATAATGCAGACCAGCGAAGGCCACCCAGCCGCCGGATCCCCATAAAGCAGCGCACGGATAACAATAAAAACCAGTGCAATGAACGACACCCCACACATGAGAATCCCCATGACGGAAGACAAATAAAGCGGAACCGTCGTATAAGCCAGAATACCTTCGATGGAATACTTGAAAAGCTTCCAGAAAGACCACTTCGTCTCTCCAGCGCTCCGCTCCACATTCTCATAGGCCAGCCACTTTGTGTGAAACCCTACCCAGCTGAAAATGCCTTTTGAAAAGCGATTATACTCACTATCCTGAATCACCGCATCCACCATCTGACGGCTCATCATTCGATAATCCCTAGCTCCGTCCACAATCTCTGTATCCGACAGCTCATTGATAATCTTATAAAAAAGGCGCGCAAAAAAAGAGCGGATTTGCGGCTCCCCTTTCCTCGTTGTTCTTCGCGTGGCCACACAATCATAATCCGTATCCGAATTATGAAGTATCTGCCACATTTCAGGCAACAAAGATGGAGGATCCTGCAAATCCACATCCATAGTTACTACATAATTGCCCTTCGCCATCTGAAGTCCGGCATAAAGGGCTGCTTCTTTACCAAAATTACGAGAGAAAGAAATGTAACGGACTACCCCCCCGATTTTTTATTCAGGTCACGCAAAATAGCGAGGGTATTGTCCTTACTCCCGTCATCCACGAAACAATATTCAACTTCTGCATCAATCTGCCCCTTGATTTTCTCTACCGTATCATAAAAAATCGGTATTGTAGCTTCCTCATTAAAGCAAGGTACTACTATAGATAAAAGTTCCAACGCTCTGATCCCCTTATCAACGACCTAGTCATGTTACAAAATATTATAGCACACCTTTGCCATAATAAAAGAAATTGACTAGGGCACTACAAGCAGCATAATTCCCTACACCATCATTTTAAAGGGGCAACATCAGAGCCCACCCTCATTACGTGGCTCCGTTATAATTTGGAAAATAATCCAAAGGCAACACAGTCAACATGAAGTCCGACCGTCTGCAATTCTCCGGCCCACATCAATCCTCAAATCTTTTCCTCAAAACTCCTCTTCCCGTCTCATCGTCTGGAGTCTGAATACCTAGTCATCTGCGGTCTCAAAACTCAAATCTCAAATCTCAATTCTATATATCATATATCCAGCGTCTTCAAATATTCCCGAAATCCTTCTCCCAGGTCTTCCAGCCGGAGAGCAAACTCCACCACCGCTTTCAGATACCCCAGCTTATTGCCTGTATCATATCGCTTGCCGGTAAAATTATAGGCATACACATTCCCGCATCGGGCCATGACACGGAGGGCATCGGTAAGCTGGATTTCTCCGCCCTTGCCGGGTTTCGTCTGCTCCAGGATATCAAAGACTTCAGGAGTAATCACATACCTTCCCAAAGCAGCAAAACGGCTGGGTGCTTCTTTAATCGACGGCTTTTCTATCATATCTACTACCTTCAGCAGGTCTAGATTCTCCGTCTTTTCTCCCTGAATAATGCCATAGGCAGATACTTTCTCCTCCGGTACCACCTGACAGCCTACTACTGTACTTCCCGTTTCATAGTAACGGTCCATGAGCTGCTTCAGTGCCGGCTCTCCATTTCCTGTGTATACAATATCATCACCCAGGATAACGCCGAAGGGCTCTCCATCTACAAATTCTCTGGCACAGAGGATGGCATCACCAAGGCCTCTCATATAGGGCTGGCGCACGTAGTGCACCTTGATGTCGGAAAACTTCCGGATTTCTTCCAGCTCCTTCAGCTTCCCCGATTCCATCAAGTGCTGCTCCAGCTCCAGAGAAGAATCGAAATGGTCTTCGATAGCCCGCTTTGCATGACCGGAAATGATGAGTATTTCCTGGATTCCACTATGCAGGATTTCTTCCACTATGTACTGAATGGTAGGCTTATCCACAATTGGAAGCATCTCCTTAGGCATGGCCTTTGTTTCCGGAAGGAACCTGGTACCAAAACCGGCAGCCGGAATGACCGCTTTACGAATTTTTTGCATCTTATCATCCTCTTACCCTATAATTAAAACACTAAAACAGATATTTTTACTAATCAATTCAAATTAAGATGAAGATTAGCTACCAGAAATCTACAGCCAAAAGGTATCTACGACCACCACATCTTTAACCATATTCCTAATTTAATAAAATCCTCTTTTTGCACAAAAATACTCCCATGACTACAGTAATGAAAGTTTCTGTTATCATTACACATCCTGCTACACCCAAAGCGCCTTTCCAAAGTATAGCGGGAACAATTAATGCCAAATTTACTAAAGAGGCAGCAATAAGGACCCTGCTATAAATCTGCTGTAACCCTAGTGGAAGCATGGTTTCGTAACCGAATACAGTACTAACTGCTACCATAAATGGCACAAATGCCATAATTTGCAACGGCTCTATGGATGGAATATATTGATCCCCCAATAACCAAGGAACAATAGCAGGCGAGAAGAGTATAACAATCAAGCCCAGAAAAATGCCTCCCATAGCATAGAGCAACAGTTGCTTTCGTAAGAATTGATATGCCATTGAAGGAGAATCCTTAAGTTTCTGCGTAATATATGGATAAATAGCATCACTTACCGCTCCAACTCCTCTTCGTATACAGTTAATTAATTTTTCTGAACCGCTATAGTACCCTACAGTAACCGGATTTGTCAGAGCACCGAGAATAACCACATCAGACGATGTATATAAATTTACTGCAACGCTTGACAGAAATATCTGCCACCCCTTTTTATATACTGTCCACACATCCTTTATCATAGGAGTTCGTAAGATTCTAGGCCAATTTTTATAAATAATATACCATGAAAATAGACCTGCAAAAACAGTAGTACAAGATTGCAAAAAAGCAGCCTTAATATAATCTTTCGGAGATTGAATTAGATAAAATAATAGTGCCATTGTAATGAGTCGGCCGAAAAGATTCAAAATAGTGATATAACGCATCTCTTGTATGCCCTGAAAGAACCAGACAGGAAATACAACCCCGCCTACCGCAGTCATATAGCAGGCAAAAAACAGTGGAATATCGAGGCTTATCCCAAATAAAATATTTAGAATAAAATATCCAATTCCAAAAACGACACTGCACAATAAAAACAGAAAAAAAGTTCCCCAAAAATATTCAGAAAAAATCCCTGGCAATTCTTCTCTTTCCGCAAGAGCAATATCCTTGGGAGCCGTAAGATTAAACCCATAGTTAATCACTAAATTAAAGTATGAGATAATTCCCTGCATAAAAGCAATGGCACCGTATTTTTCAGGCCCTAATGTGCGTAGCAAATAAGGGACAAGGAGAAAGGCTAAAACGTATTCCATTCCTCTTAAGGTAACCATTGAAAAAATATTTTCAATCAGCTGACTTCTTTGTTTCATCATATCGATTACCTCAAGTGATAGATATGTCGTAATCCCCGAACCATACGGGGAAAGTACATAAAAAGTAATGATTTTAACTTCATTTTAAGCGGGAATCGTGAATACCCAATCTGATGAATATTTCTCCAAGCCAATTTAGCGGTTTCCTTGTTTTTTAACTGCTCCGCCGTTGAAAGGAAAGAGTATCGAAATAATATAAGGAAATATTCACAGGCAACCAATTCATCCATACGAGAATCTATCTTTCCCCAATACCTTCTAAGTTGTTCTTTTTGTTTTATTCTTGCAAAGAGGGATTCATGAATAATTTCGCCTGCATGTGTTATACTGTCTGGATTCTGAACATAAATATATTCGCAAGAAGAGATAAAATGAACTTTACGTGCTGCATGCAATAAATCAAAAATAATATACATATCTTCATACTTTTTACCTTTTGGATATGTTACACCATCAAAAAGGCAATGATCATATAACTTATTCCATGCATAGGAGCCAAAATAGGTGAAAGCGCCACTATAATGGCACTGCAACTCATTTCCTATATATAAATTTACAGAATCTTCTGGCTTCATCTCTGCATCAATGGCAGGACATAAATTCCTTCCTCCCGCTTTCTCTGTTTCAAATCCACAAACAGTTATTCCCCACTCTGTACGCTGTTCATATAGTCTCTCATACATCGTAGAACGGATAAAGTCGTCTCCATCAACAAATCCCAGCCATTTCCCATGTGCCTGTTTAATCCCTGCATTTCGAGCATCAGATAGCCCCCCATTTGCTTTATGTAATACTTGCACACGAGCATCTCTCCCTGCCCAACAATCACATATTTGCCCGGTCTTATCTGTAGAGCCATCATCAACTAAAATGATTTCTAAATCTGAATAAGTCTGTCCAAGAATCGATTCAACGCATCGATCCAAACAACGTTCCACGTTATAGCAGGCAACAATAACCGATATTAACCTATTGTCCATCCTTTCTCCTTTTTATCTAGAACCCAATATGTGTACCACAAAATCAACGGATAAGTTAAAAACATTTCTGAACTTAGCATACAGGCCAATTGCCCTGCGAGAGTTACCAATAATCCTATAGTCTCGAAATCGTGTTGCTTTCTATTATTCCAAAGTCCCTTCTTAATAACAGTAAGCGGAGGAATTAAAAATAGAAGCAGACCAGGAATACCTTCCCAAGCCACAATTGCAGCATACTCATTAAGTACAGGGAGACCAGATTCCAAAAAAGTCTTCTCATGCATATCTTTAATCCAATTCTGAATTTCCTGATTATCCTTGGCAAAATCTGGTATTCTTTCTTCCATATAAGGAGAATGTAATCCCATTCCTACCCCAATCACAGGATTGTCCAGCCCTATCTTTGCAAGAGCTACTGTATTACCAAAACGGGCAGAATTTGAGCGATTATCTTTGCCAACAACGGAAACTATATTTTCATTCAAGTACTTTTCTGTTAACCTTCCTGCATCACTCTCTGAAGATTTTAAAGAAGCCACTACAAGATAAGCAGAAAAGGCACCTACAGAGACAATAAGCCAAATTGCCAAAACTTTTTTCCAGCCCGAATATCGGAAAAATAAAGTTAACAGGAAAAAAACAATTCCCTCTCCTAAATATATTACTATAGCCGTTCGCGCTTTGGTCATGAAAATCATAAATACCATAATAAAAAGTAACAAAACCTTCCATGGCCGGAATTGTCTATGCGTATCAATAGCTAAAAGCGGTACTAAAAATACACTTATAATACCGAAATAAGAAGGTTCCAAACAAAAACTACGCAACTGACCCGACCATAACAATGGCGGCCACCAGCCATTATAGCGCCCAGGATCATATAGATGCACATTAATGGATGATAATATCCAAGCGCACGTTTCATCTCCTGACCATAACCAAATTACTTCTGGAATGGAATACAAAGCTAAAAGTATACTAAGTCCATAGACTGCACGATACATATACTTATTTAATTCATCGGCTTTACCGGCTTGAAACACTCCTGCAATAATAAAAAATAGACCACAAAACGGAAAGAAAAAATCCCTCAACATATACCAAAAATAAGAAAGAAACATTTTTCCATGCAAAAGTGATGAATTGTATTGGAATGAGGGAAGTATTTCTGATATAAGTACTACCATCTTGCTATTTCTTAAAAAATCATCTATAACTGTATCATAAAATGGAAATTTCCAAACCCCCAAAATAAGGCAAGACAATGACCATATAAAGAATCCCCCAAAATACCTTTTCCCGGGGATACCCAAATTATGCTTTTTTAAGCTATATGCAGCAAAAGATAAAAGCCCAATAAAGAGTAATATATAAGGCACCTTTCCACCAAGTACAGGAAACTGATACCGATTTGGCAATAAGGTAATCGGCAAAGTTAAAATCATCAATCCAAAGAGAACCTCTACCAAATTAAGTAATCGGTTCATTTTTCCCCCTCATAAAACTTCTCCAACTTACCAATTTCGCGTCTAATATCATATCCAGCTTCTATAATTTCTTCCATATTTTTTCTTTTTACTTTGCGTTCTCTTAAAATTATCTCAGCCCATTCTTCTGGTTTCTTCTTTAAGGAAATAAAGTGCGCCCAATCTGTAATCCCTACTTCCCGTGTAATGGTATCAGAGAAAAAACAAGGCAGACCTGCAGCCTGTGCTTCAATTCCTACTATTGGTAATCCCTCAAATCTGCTGGGAAGTATAAAACAATCCATCGCCTGATAATACTCATTAACATAATCAGTATTTCCCAAGAAAATAATCCGATCGTATATACCATAAGCTCGCGCTCTTGCTTCTACTTTCTCTTTTAAATCGCCGGAACCAATCCATAAAAATCTGGCGTTTATATCTTTCCTAAATAATTTTTTTATAATTTCCAATTCATAAAATGGATTTTTTTGATAACTAAATCGACCAACAGTTCCTACCAGATATTCACCGCGAAGGCCAAGTTCCTTACGAACTTTCTCCCTTGTCTCAACAGAATAGATGAATTTTTCTGTAACTATTCCATTTTTTATAATATGCGCTTCTTCAGGACATTCGTACATCCACTGGGAGGCAGGTTTGGAGCATGCAAGTTTCACAAAATCGGTATGTGTTAATATAGATTTACTTATCCTCTGAAGTACCTTCTTTAAAGATTTATATCGTCCTTCAATTCCTGTCGAATGAGAATGAACAACGACTGTAGTTACACCACCTATTTTAGCAGCAAGTCCATAAAGCAGGAGCTTATAAGCAACATCTGAATGAATATGTGCAGTCTCATAATGGTATTCTTGCAACAACCTGTAAAATTTTATACATGTTTGGAACTGTTTTTTTATAAAATTACCGGTCCCCCAGCAATCATAAACCTTTCCTCCGTACTTAATAAAGCTTTCTTTATGGCGTTCATCCTCAAATTTTTCAAATGTACAAACATCCAAAATAAATTTAGCATGATCAATACTTTTTAGCATATTGAGGGCGAAAGCAAAAACACCACCATATCCCCTATCATCTACATTTACTTCTAAGATTCGCTTCACTGTTTTCACCTTTTACCTGTTTTTCTTAAAATAATTATGCATCTTTCTAAAAATTATCACAGCCTCTTCTGCCCTAACCGAGCGCTGTTTCAATGTCTTTACAAAATAACTATCCTTTCTCTGCTAATTTCTTTGCTAACATGTACAATTGCATATATGGAATAGGAACCTTAAAGCAACGTTTAAGAAAGCCTGCTTTCCAAGCTGAACATGAAAATTCGCGAAGCAACTTTTGAGGGCATCTTACATAGTTTATTAAGCTTTGTGGTCTTGCCAGAGGAAAAACATTGGTATCATAAAAGCGAAAATCGCCAAATAAATCCACTTCTTTTAACGTTGGATCAATAGAGAATCGGATTAAATTAAAGCCGTATTCACTGGCTTTATATTTCAACAATTCCTCTGCTGGGCTCTTAGCATACTCCTTACAGAATTGAACTGCTTCATCCTGAATAATCCGAAATGCCTTGAACTCTGCATCCTTCTCATTATATTCCGGAGCGTAAAGTACAGGAATAGCCACTTCATTAAGTACTCTATACCTCTTGGTAGATCCTTCACTGGAAAGAAAAAGGCTTTCAAAAAGTCCCTGCATAAAAGAAATCACCGGTTCCATATCCATTCTAAACGGTTCATAAAAATATCCATGGACCTGACTGTTATTTATTTCCTTCCGCATGCCAAAATAGTAACCTTCCATGCGAACATCAACTTCTAAGATATTCATGATTTCAACTAGATAACGCTGCATGCTGCCGTTCCAACCAATATCCATAACAGCAATATCCCCACAGAATCCTTTTTGCTGAAAATAAACTTTCAAGCAATCAAATTCATCCCTTGAGTTTTTAATAATATCATTAAGAATACTTTGGTAAAATCCCTTCAGTGCCTCATTTTGTAAAAAATTGCTTTTCTGAAGGCCACTATCCAGTGAAAGATGAAATTTCTGAACTTTAAATTTATATTTTTCAGGATCAAGGCCTAATCTTTCTAAAAAAGCCCTAACTGTAAAGAAACGAGTTACTGTAATATAGTGAGAAAATTCATCCCAGTCGCTATGCTTCCACAACAAAGGAACAGATAAAGCTCGACGCGACAAATAAATATAATCTGTCGAGCACTCTGGATATAAGATATCATAAACCTTTTTAGCTACATATCCATCCCTAGCAAAGAAAAAAAGCTTTTTATTTCCTATAGACTTGTGCAGCCAGTGAATAAATCCAAACAAAACTGGTCCAAAGTAAGCATATCCAAACTGAGCATACTGGTTTTTCCTAGTATTCAAATGATTATTAATAAAATTATTAAATATAGTTTTTTGCTTTCTAGATTTTAAATCAACCCACTTACTATTATTGATTACTTTCGGAATCAATATACTTCGAATATCAGCCTTCCGAGCCCCAAAATAATCACTTCTAATCGAATCGCCAATATGAATAACATCTTTTGCAGATATATTAACAGTAGACAACATTTTCTTAAATAAATTCCCAGTAACTTTCTGCACCCCGAAGCTGCTGGAAATAAAGCAAAAATTGAAGTCAAATCCCTGTGCATGCAAAATATCTTTCAAAAATTGTTCAGGTAAATACATGTCTGATGTAATAATTATTTTTTTCCTTTTCTCCCTGCAATATTGATATACGGGATAAATCATAGGATTTCTATGTAATAAGTCTGCCTCTAATTCCAATTCTCGCTTTTTAAAAGGCAGATATTTCCCTTCCAATTTTGCATAAATATCATCTAATGTAATTTCCTCTTTACCACTCTGATTTCGCAGACTTTTTTCTGCTTCAATCCTTTTGGATGCAAATGAAGAATCGTTATATTGTTTTCCTATTATTTGAAAAACCTCGGTAGGATGTAAAACATCTCGCTTGAGAAGAGTATCGAAAATATCAAAAGAAACATAAGAGTACGGAGCGATTTTTTTTATTATCTTGTCCGAGTTAAGCTCCCTTAAAAACTCAAGCTGAATCATATTCTTACAATCCTCCAAAGCTATTCTATTACTTCAAGGTTTCTGCACTTTAGTGATCAATTACATTTAATACAGCCTTATAAAAAAAACTCCCTTATTTTATCTAAAAATAGCTTCTGTTGGGAATTTACAAGGCCAAGAAATTCATTGCTTCCTGACAAAAACTTTTGCTCATTAAAGCTATTCACATATTTATTTAATATAGGCATAAAATTTGGATCTTCAGGATTCAAAATTACCCCCAAATTATACGTTTCAACAACTTGTGCCAAATAAGTATGAGGCGACGCCAATAAAGGCTTTTTAAAAATAACTGCATCGTATAACCTATTAGGCAATAGCGCTGATGTTGCCAACTCTTCATTACCATAAATACTGTGTATCATGTCAACACATTTGTACAGTTCAGGCTTATCAGCATTTTTGAATGGGCCACCATAGGTTACATTATCATATTTTAGATTCTGCTCCCTATCAATCCGACAAGATTCAGCGTAGGTTCCTCTATAAAATAATGAAAACCTATCATCCCCCCCAGTTTACGTATCAAGATTTCATTTTCGCGTTTGTACCTTATATATCCAAAGAAGCCAATATTCACATGTGCCTTATTTTCGCATAAACTTGGTAGCTTGAAAGCCGATTTCAAATTCGTTATGTTATGATTAGAAATAATTTTTGAGGATTGAGGCAAAAACTTACGAAAACCATCCGATGAAATTGTAGTAAAGAAACTATTATCAATGATTTCTTTTAAAAAGAATTGATATCCTGGTAATGTTTCACATTTATAATCACGAATATCAAGAACATACCTGTTCTTAAAATGCTTAAGCAATACATTTCTCAGCAGCATGGCCAATATTGTATTCACTATCACTAGGTGGGTATAATGCCCATCTTCAATAATTTTTTTCAGTTTATAAGAAAGCAATATGAAATCGATATATTTGCGTTTTCCGATATGCCACTTTGAATGAATAGTAATTACCACACCATCTTTAGTTGTTGGCGAATCATTGTATTTATCCCAAGTACAGATATTATATGCAATATCTCTCGCTATTAGTTCTCGTTCATAGTACTTCAAATATGGGGCCTGTTCTAGCACTGTAGAATCAAAAATAAGTACCTTCATTTTTACCTCAATTCTAATTATAAAAACACAATAGCTCCACATTCACTAGTTCAATAATAAGTAACATTTTACTTATTACAACCATCACTCAGTCTATCTCCTACCGGTTACTTTCCTCTTCAAAAAATCAGCAATCTTCTTCGGCCAGTCAATATTTTCCAAAAATACCACCGGCGCCTCACATTTTTTCAGATTCTGCCTTTCCAGCCACACATTGAAAAGACGCTCCGACATGAAGCCGAAAAGCCGGGCTTCGTAGTTATCATATCCTGTCATATCCGTCCGCTTCTCCAGTTCAAACAGAATATCAAAAAGCCATGTACAATACTCGTTGAAAAGCGACTTTTTCATGACAAACATATTCAGTATATGCAGCTTTCTCCGATTCATTACCCTGGTAAAGGCGTCGGAATACCCCGGATGTTTTTCGGCAATAATTCTTTCGACCTCATCCAGATCCTTTTTATAATGGGCATGCTCGTACTGACTGCGCACTGTTTCGATATAATAATTCCTCTTCACAGGAAGGATGACATCATACTTCTGAAGCAGCTTTCCATAGTCTTCTCTATGAAAAATAGCCCCTTTTTTCTTTTCTATATCCTTCGTATGCACCCTACGGCCAAAGTACCTCCGGTAATGACAGAGTCCGATATACTGGCAGTCCAGATTCTTCCAGGCCCAGTATAATCCTGTCAGCTCACAGTAATTCGGATTCTTCGAGGAAATGTTTTCGCCTGTATTGTCCGGCGTATATCCCAGCGGTTCCTTCCCCTCCGCTCCTACATGAAGAGGCATGTACACATCATCCGCCGGCATCCAGTACTTCTTGTGAGCCGCTACCAGTATTTTTATATCCATGAGTTCTTTCCTTCCTTATTGAGATTTGAGAGTTGAGATTTGAGGTTTGAGGTTTAAGAGTTGAGATTTGAGAGTTAGGAGTTGGGAGTTGGGAGCAGAGCGTTGAGTATTTCCTATTTTCCTCTCATTCCTCAATTTTCAATTTTCTTTCCTCAAACCTCTCCACTCAAATCTCTTTCCTCAATTCTCTCATTTCCCTATTCTATTCCCTATCTTCACAATCATAGTTCCTAACATTCTGAGGATTTCATCACAAAGTGATAAAGCCGTCTGAGCATCGTCAGGACTCACATAATGCAAATCTTCAGAAATAAGAATCTGTGCTTCTACTTCAGCAGCAGACCCTTTAGCAATCCGTAAAAAATGGATAAACTCACGATCAGAACCTCTGCCAAATCCTTCGGCTATATTTGATGGAATGGAAACAACTGCCCTCCTTATTTGATTTGTCAGGCCAAATACTTCATCACGAGGAAAACGACTTGTCAGACGATAGATAATACGTGCCAATTCCATCGACTTCTGCCAGACAATCAAATCCTTGTAATCAGTCATTTTCTCCACCATCCTCAAATCTCAATTCTCAAATCTCTTTCCTGCCAGCTTCAGCGCCCTATCAATCACCGCATCCATATCATAATACTTATATTCGCCCAGACGTCCTCCAAAGATAACTTTAGATTCCTTGTCTGCCAATACTTTATATTCCTTATAAAGTTTGCTATTCTTTTCATCATTGACTGGATAATACGGTTCGTCTCCCACTTTCCATTCAGAGGAGTATTCCCGGCTGATAACTGTTTTGGGCAGATCATTGCCATTAGCGTCCTTGCCAAATTCAAACCATTTATGTTCGATAATACGGGTCCATGGTGTTTCTCTGTCTGTATAGTTAACTGCGGCATTGCCCTGGAAGTTTGGCTTATCCAGCACTTCCGTCTCAAAACGGACACTCCGGTATTCCAAAGGTCCCAGGTCATAGTGGAAATAGGCATCAATAGGCCCTGTATAGATGACCTTATCTGCCAGGCAGTCCAGCTCTTCTTTATGATTCAAGTAATCACAGTTCAGCTGTACCTCTATGCCCTCAAGCATATTTTCGACCATCTTCGTGTAGCCGCCTACCGGAATCCCCTGATAAAGCGCATTGAAATAGTTGTTGTCGAAGGTCAGCCGTACCGGCAGCCGCTTGATAATAAAGGAGGGCAGTTCCGTGCAGGGCCGCCCCCACTGCTTTTCCGTGTATCCCTTGATCAGCTTTTCATAAATATCCATCCCCACTAGGGAAATCGCCTGTTCCTCCAGATTCTGAGGATTTGTAATTCCTGCCGCTTTCCTCTGTTCTTCAATCTTAGCCGCTGCTTCTTCTGGGGTTACCACACCCCACATTTGATTAAACGTGTACATATTAAAAGGAAGAGAATACAGTTCTCCGTGATAATTAGCTACCGGTGAATTCGTAAAACGGTTGAATTCTGCGAACTGATTTACATAATTCCATACTGTTCTATTGTTGGTATGAAAAATATGGGCACCATATTTATGCACATGGATTCCTTCCACATCTTCTGTATATACATTACCGGCAATATGAGGCCGTTTGTCTACCACAAGAACGGTTTTCCCAGCTTTTACTGCTTCACAGGCAAATACAGCTCCAAAAAGTCCTGCTCCAACAATCAGATAATCGTATTTCACGGATTATATCCTTTCTATGTACAACATTATTCCTACTATTATTTCTTATATCCCTCAGGATTCTTAGCCTGCCAGTTCCATGTATCCCTGCACATGTCTTCCAGTGTTCGTTTCGCATGCCAGCCAAGTACTTTCTGCGCCTTGGTTGAATCGGCCCAGAATTTCGGAAGATCTCCCGCTCTACGCGGTCCGATTTCGTACTTCACTTTGACTCCGGTAGCCTTTTCAAATGCATGAATGATATCGAGAACGCTGTAGGGAGTTCCTGTTCCCAGGTTAAACACTTCAACGCCCTTGTGGTTAGCTGCATATTCTACCGCCTTCACATGGCCGTTCGCCAGGTCCATCACATGAATATAGTCACGAAGACAGGTTCCATCTGGTGTGGGATAGTCTCCTCCAAATACCGTGAGATGGTCTCTTCTTCCCACTGCCACCTGGGCAATATAGGGCATCAGATTGTTGGGAATTCCCTGTGGATCTTCCCCAATCAGACCACTTTCATGGGCCCCAATTGGATTGAAATAACGGAGCAAAATGACGGATAATTTTGGATTCGCTTTAGCGGCATCTTCCAAGATTTGCTCCATCATGACCTTAGTCCACCCATATGGGTTGGAGCAGCGTCCTCGATGCATGGTTTCCACATAAGGCGGCTCATTTTCTTCTCCATACACCGTGGCTGAAGAGGAGAAAACAAACTGATTAACGCCTGCTTCTTCCATACACTCCAAAAGTGTCAGAGTGGTATCTATGTTATTACGGTAATACTTCAAAGGAAGACGAACGGATTCTCCCACTGCCTTAAGTCCGGCAAAATGAATGACACAATCAATGTGATTTTCAGAAAAGATATAACGCATCTTTTCTTTATTCTTGACATCGGCTTCATAGGAAATTACTCGTTTTCCTGTAATCTTTTCTATTCTGTGGACAGCTTCCGGGCTGCTGTTGCTGTAATCATCCACAATCACTACCTGATAACCGGCATTCAGCAGTTCCACTGCCGTATGTGAACCAATATATCCGGCACCGCCGGCAAGTAATACATTCATTATACTATGCTCCTTTTTAATCTCTGTACATTATACACTACCGGATGAGTAATAAACTCCCCATCAATAGGCACCACGACTTTGAATCACAGCTGCCACTGTACGCCACAGAAGCACCAGGTCAAGCCATACACTCCAGTTATGAACGTACCACATATCCATGGCCACGCGCTCAGGATATGTGGTATCACTTCGACCACTCACCTGCCAGAGGCCTGTGATTCCAGGGAGTACCATGTAGTATTCTTTAATATACTGTTCATACCTAGGCACTTCTTTCTGTACAATCGGACGGGGACCTACCAGGGACATTTCCCCCTTCAGTACATTGAGAAGCTGCGGAAGTTCATCAAGACTGGTCTTTCGAAGAAAAGCACCACTTTTCGTAATACGTGGATCATTTTTCAGTTTAAAATCCCGTTCCCATTCTTCTTTTGCCTTTGGATCTGTGGCCAGAAGTTTTTCCAGTCGTTCTTTCGAATCTACGACCATAGAGCGGAATTTGTAGCAGTCGAATTCTTTTCCATCCTTGCCCACCCGGCGCTGTTTATAGATTGCCGGTCCTTGCGAATCCGTTTTTATCCATACACAAATTCCAAGAAATAATGGGAGCAGGAATAAACCTCCACTAAGCGTCAGAACAACATCAAATATCCGCTTAATAATCTGATTCAGCCGAAACGCCAAATTATTTTTAATATTTAAGAGCATAATCCGGGTGTCAAAGAAAGATTCCACTTCCACATTTGACATCGGTACGCCTACCAGATTTGGAACTACGCTTACATAGGGAACCAGTGTCTGTGCCCGATAGAGGAGATGATTCATCTGGTCCTGTGGAAGTCCCGGTGCTGTGATGATTATATCCTGAATCCCGGTTTCAGCAATTACCTTTTCCAGATCATTAAAACCTCCAAGAATCGGATATACATCGGCATAGCGGGAAGATGGTTCAAAATCCTCAAGGAATCCGGCTACCCTATAGTTAATGAATACGTTGTTTTTTCCTTCATCAATCGCTGCATCGGCTGTCTTTCCGGCACCTACTACCAGAACAGGAATCTGAAGTCCTGGCATTTTACGGATGCATAAGGCAGTAATATATTTTTCAATTACCAGGAACAGGTAGACAATAACCGCAAAAAGTCCTACATACAGCCGTGATACCTGACCGGATACCTGGGTAAGGAACATAAGGATGATGGAAAAGGCAATACCTCCCAGACAGGCTTTAAACAGTTTTTCCAGCATCTGTGTGCTGGTATAGTGCTTGGAATATATTCCGGCAAATGCCAGCGCCAGAAGGAATACAGCAGGTGTCACTATATAGATGTATATGGCGCTTACCTGGAATATATTGCCCATCAGGAAATTCCTGATATGGAAGGCTATCCATTCGGCCAGTAAAATCCCCACATAATCTCCGCAAAGATATATGGCTTTGCTTATAAGGCGAATCAGAGAAGCACTGCGAGGCTTCTTTTTCTGTTTTCTTTCTGCATGGTTAATCCACTGCTGCATGCTTTTCTCCATTGTTAACTAGATATACAAATTTCGATATTCTCGTTATAGTCAAATAGGTATCCCCTTTCTTTAAATTGGAGATACCTATTTCAGTTCGTATTGCTTTCCAGCATATGGTCGAGTATCTGGACGATTTCGAGTGAGCTGTGCTTTTTATCATTGCCACAGGCAAGTGCCCTTTGCTTGAGTTTATCTTCATTTTTCAGCAGACCGTCGACTGTGTCCGCCAGTTCATTTTTCCTAATCCAAACGGCACATCCCTGTTCTTCCAGATGCTGGGCGTTTGCCCGTTCCTGTCCGGGAAGGGCGTTGACCAAAACCATAGGCAGATTCATGGTCAGCGCTTCTGTACAGGTGAGCGCACCAGGTTTGGTGACGATGAGTTCACTCTTACTCATCATTTCTGCCACTTTATTGGTATAGCTGTGCAGATCCACCGGATGCCGGAGGCTTGACCGGATAGATGCCACTTCTTCATATAGATTGATATTCTGTCCCGTAGCAATAATAAACTGGCTCACGGAATCAATCTTGTCCAGACGTAGAAGAGTGTCAGTAATATTCCCCAACCCCAGACCCCCACCCATGATGAGTACGGTCCCTTTTTCTTTAGGACTTGGATTTTTCAGTTCTTCATAGAAGGATTTGCGAACTGGAATTCCCGTGGTGTGAATAATATTTCTCGGCACATTATGGGCTTCCAGTTTACGCGCCAGGTCCTCTGAAGGGACGCAGTACGCATCCAGTTGTTTGTACACCCAGAGCTGATGAATATCAAAGTCGGTAATAACTCCGAGAAGAGGGGTATTAATGTCCGCTTCCTTCTTCAGCCAATTGGCTGCACAGGCCGGAAATGGATGGGTAAACAACAGGGCATCCGGTTTCAAGACGGTAATCAGCCTCTTCATCCGCTTTCGGAAACTCCAGGAAAGAAGACTCTGAAACGTTGCTCCTAAATGCCTGTTCTGTGAATTGCTATATAGACTATCGTACATTTCAGGGAATATACGAATCATTTTCAGGTAAGATTCTTTTAAGACGTGATCAATGGAAAGAACATCCCTGGACAGAAAATCCAGCACGCGAACCGCATCATCGGGATGAACCTGTTTGATGGTCTCCGCAATAGCCCGAGCCGCCTGAGAATGCCCCTCTCCAATAGAAGCCGTCATGATGAAAAATTCACGTTTCTTCTGCATTTTTCTCCTCATATACATTTATATATTTTAGCATAAAAGTAAGACTCTGTGCAGGAGAAGATGAGCGGAGTTCAAGGTCGGTGCAAATTCTTAAAAAATTTGCAGGTCGGCAAGAATCTATACTCTAAAAATTGTCGTGCTGCCATTTATCAAGCTTTTTAGCAGACCGGGCTTCCTTTTGTAAAAATCAAGGATTTGAAGCCAGAAATGGCAAACCATTGTCATTTCTCTGCAAGCCTTCGGCTCGGGACAGCAAAATCTTCCATTGGAAGATTTCGAGGGAAAAATTCTGCGAATAGCTTTTTATAAATTCCCCTCATCATCTCCCAAAACATTTCATTTTGTTCAGTTCCTGAATAAGATTGATCTTAGCATTTATTTGGTTCTTCACGCTTTTTTGTGGGATAAAAATAATAACATATAAGATTGGCATTGAAAAAGAGCATTATCTACTCCAAAATGTAAGTTGCCTAAAACTACGCACGGAGGTCGAATAATGCTCTTTTATTACCATAATGAAATCACTTTTAATTGTCAATATTA
>ERZ857480.64773-NODE-100263-length-52005-cov-39.2940_pt1 | contig 52005 bp, 55 predicted proteins | sample MGYA00519767_ERZ857480 | MGnify/ENA primary metagenome ERZ857480 (study PRJEB31778, sample SAMEA3449210) | human gut metagenome | biome: human gut; feature: human-associated habitat; material: faeces | place: United Kingdom | collected 2010/2012 ...
TAACTATCCCCGTGAAATACTGGGCTTCCGGACCGCAGAAGCCGTTTTCCAGGAAGGCGTCGCGTGTCTTACTTGAATTTTTTTATGAATTTTTGCAATTTAGTCTTGACTTTTTCAGGCCGCAGCGGGCTTTTTGCGGGGCAAAGGAATGGGAAAACGGTTGCAATGGACGGCAGGAGGGCGTATAATGACTGCATCTGTATAGGAACGAGGAAAAAGCATCATGAGACCTGACGGAACCAGAGTGAAAGACCTGCCGCCGCTGGTGGCGGCCATCCCCTACATCATGCCCAAGCGCTACGATGCGTGGAACTCCATCACCGAGAACATCGACGAGGAGGCTGTAAAAGCCTACATCCGCCATCGGCGGCGGGAGGGCGTACGCTTGAACCACATGAGTGTCATCATCGCCGCCTACTACCGGGCGGTGCTGGATAATCCAAAGCTGAACTACTTCGTGATGAACGGAAAAATTTATCGGCGCAACCACTTCTGCGTCTCCTTCGTCATTCTCAAGAAGCGATCCGACGGGGTGGTCAACGAGACAGCGCTGAAAGTGTATTTGGAGCCGTCGGACGATATTTTCTCCATTGACAGGAAAATTCGGGAGGTGATTGCCGCCAACCAGCATGAGCACCAGTCCAACAGCACCGACAAGTTCGCACGGTTCATGTTCTCCGTGCCGGGGCTGCCGAAGTTCGTGGTGTGGCTGGCGTATCATCTGGACAAGCACGGGCTGCTGCCCCGGAAGATCATCGACCTGTCGCCCTTCCACACCAGTATGTTCATCACCAATCTGGCCTCCATCAAGACCAGCTATATCCATCACCACTGCTACGAGTTCGGCACCACCAGCGTGTTCGTGTGCATGGGCAAGCCCGTGCCGGACTACATGGGCGGTGACCTGACCCGGAAGGTGATGCCCATCGGCGTGGTGATGGACGAGCGCATCTGCACCGGATATGAGTATGCGGCGTTTTACAGCGATTTCAAGGGCTACCTCCGGGACCTGAGTCAGCTGGAGACCCCCTTTGACGGCAGCCGCCCCCAAAAGGAGGAGGAGGAAAAGACTCCGGTCGGTGTGTCCTGACACCGGGAGGGAACATAGGATAGACGGCCCCTGCGGGGGCGGGACAGGAGGAGACATCCCATGTATGAAGAGCACATCCGGGCGGCAGCCCGGTCCATGGCGGAGAATATGCAGCGCAGCCCCGTTCCCATGTACGGCAAGGGCCTGCGGCTGCCGGACAAGGGGGCAGTGATCGGACTGCTGAAGGAGATCCGGCGGCTGGTCTTTCCGGCCTACTACGGCGACCCGGAGCTGATGACCCTTCTGGCGGAGGACTACACGGCGCTGCTGCTGGAGCGCATCGAGGGCCAACTGACCCGTCAGATCGCTCTGGCCCTGCCGGAGGAGCAGGAGCAGCGTGCGCCGATGCTGGCCCGTGAGGTGGTGGAGGCCCTGCCCGGCGTGCAGCGGCTGCTGCTGACGGATCTGGACGCCACCTTTGAATCCGACCCGGCGGCGGCCTCCAAGGAGGAGATCCTGTTCGCCTATCCGGGGCTGTTTGCCATTTTCGTATACCGGGTGGCCCATGAGCTGTATCTGCGCCAGATCCCCATGATCCCCCGGATCATGAGTGAGTACGCCCACAGCCGCACGGGCATCGATATTCACCCCGGCGCACAGATCGGCGCCCACTTCTTCATCGATCACGGCACCGGCATCGTGGTGGGCGAGACCACGGTCATCGGGGAGAATGTGAAGCTGTATCAGGGCGTGACGCTGGGAGCGCTGTCCCCTCGGAAGGGCCACGCCAGTCTGCCGGGGAAGCGGCATCCCACCGTGGGCAGCGACGTGACCATCTACTCCGGGGCCTCTATTCTGGGCGGGGAGACCACCATCGGGGATCATGCCGTGGTGGGCGGCAACGCCTTCCTGACGGATTCGGTGGCGGAGGATACTCAGGTGGTGATCCGCACGCCGGAGCCGATCTACCGGGAGCGCAAGCACCGGGAGAAATGAGATGCCCCCGGCCGGACGGTGCGCAGCACCGCCCGGCTGGGATTTTATTTTGCCTTGTTTGGCTGCCTCCGATGAGTAAGTTTCTGCCTTTTCTGCCTCCGGCGGGATGTTTTTCCTGTTTTGCCTCCGGCGGGTAACTTTCTGCCAATAGCAGCAGAAAGTTACCAAAGAATGCCAGCAGAAACCGATGGTTTCTGCACTTCCTTCCCGGTGTGTAAGAGTTGCTGCTTAAATCCCGCCGAAGCAGGGAATCGACCTCCTTCTACTCACGCTGCCGCTTTATTGGGCGGTTGAAGGGGCTTACCACTCTACCGTCTGAAAATTCATCTCCCCAATCGCACTGTCATTCCGAGGAAACCGCCGAAGCGCCGCCTGTGGCGGATACAGCGAGACGGTTTCAAGAAAGTGTCCCGACTTTCACGCCACAACGTGGTTGGAAATCGGCTGACACGACGGTGCAGACAGTCCGCAGACTGGTTGTGGGAATCCGTATTCCCCGGCGGTAAACGTAATATTTTCTTCGCCTGAGTGGGAGCGGCAGCGGGACTGTTGCTGAGTCAATTCCCTTTACAGCCCATAACAAATCATGCTCTTGCACACAAAAGGAAATCCAAAAACCATTGGTTTTTGGCGGCTCTTTTGCCCACTTTTCCAGCTGCTGGGAAAAGTGGGCCGCCGGAGGCACAAAAGGCAGAAAGTTACCCGCCGGTGGCAGCAAACAGCCCCCTCCGCAGACAAAAAGGAAGAGACGATGGCTCCATCGTCTCTTCCTTTTTAACATATGCAGCATGAGCACTTACAGCACCGTGATATGGACGCACCGGGCGTCGCAGCGGCGCAGGGCAATGACGGTATCCAGCACCTCATAGGCCACCGGATCACCCAAGGGACTGATCTGCACCGCCCGAACGATCGTGCCGGGGATGAAGCCCAGCTCCAGCAGCCGCTGACGCTGGGAGTGCGTCACAGCCCGGATGGCGGCCCACCGGCCCGCCGGCAGGGTATCCAGCGTATCTGCCACGGAAAAGACCTCCTTTTAGGGGAGTGGTCTATCCTATGCCGCCTGTAGGGCGGCGGTCACAGCCACGTCTCGTCGAAGCCATAGGGCAGCAGCTCCTTCAGGGCGAAGTGCTTGGCCTCCCCATTGCCGTTGAGGCAGATGACCTCCATCTGGGGGGCGAACTCCTGCATCACCTGCCGGCAGGAGCCGCAGGGGACGCAGTAGTCCTCGCTCTTCCCAGCGATGACGATGCGTTTGAGATCCCGATGGCCCTCACTGATGGCCTTGAAGATGGCGGTGCGTTCGGCACAGATGGTGAGACCGTAGGCGGCGTTTTCAATGTTGCAGCCGGTGAACACCGTGCCGTCGCTGCACTCCAGCGCCGCACCCACGGGAAAATGGGAATAGGGGCTGTAAGAACGGTCCAGCATGGCAATGGCGGCCCGGCACAGTTCCTGTTCTGTCATGGGATGACCTCCTTTTGCACTTAGGTGGGAAAGCCCTTCTGGGGTCATTGTAGCGCATTTTGCCCGGCCCGTCAAGGCAGGCCTCAGTCCTCCAGCAGCAGGCGCAGTGCATCATCCGTGGGAAGCTCCAGCTCCGGCACGGCGGCGTTCAGACCCTCTATCTGCTGGACAGTGAGGGAATAGACACCGTCCCCGTCCGGCTCCAGTCCCTGCTGGGACAACCACTGGCGGGCCTGCTGGGCCAGCTCCGGGTGGCCCGTGAGCACATAGTCCGCCGGGCCGGAGGAGAAGGCCAGACCACCGTCAGAGGGAACGACCTCGTCGGTAAAGGCCTCTTGGCCGGTATCGACAGAGTTGTTGGCGGAGGAATCCGGCAAAATACCGCTGAAGGGGGAGTCGCCGCCCTTTTCCGCCTGCTGATGCACCAGATAGACACACAGTACCACCACAAGACACGCCGCCATGCCCATGGCAGCCCGCAGCCACGGCTTCGGACGGCGGCGCTGGGGGGTGTCATGGACCCGGCTCATGATATCCGCAAGCAAGTCCTCCGGGACGGGATCGGTATCGGCCCGCAGGGCCTGCTCCATGGCCAGCAGCTGCCGGTAGTAGCTGCGGCAGCCGGGACAATCCCGCAGATGGGCGAGTACGGCGTCCCCCTCCGGACCGGTGAGTTCCCCGTCCAGCAGGGCCTCGATCTGTTCCTGATTGCAGTGCATACTCACCCCTCCTTTCTATTTGGTAAGACGGCAGAGTCGGAGAAGAAGTTCCCCTGCCGCAGGAGAATTTCCCGCAGCTGGCGGCGGGCCCGGCTGATACGGTATTTCACCGTGCCGCTCTCCAGCGACAGAGCCTGTGCGATCTCGTCGTAGCTCATTTGCTGCACCACCCGCAGCAGCAGCACCTGTCGGTGTTCCGGTGACAGCTGATCCAGTGCCCTTTGCAGGGTCTCCTGCTGCTCTCTCTGCTCCGCCAGAAGCTCCGGCTGCCGGGGATCCGGTCGCTCCGGGGCCTCCTCCAGCGGGAGGTTCCCCAGATGGTGCTTTTCCCGACGCAGGAAGTCGATGGCGGCATTGGTGGTAAGCCGGTACAGCCATGAGGAGAAGCGGCTGTCGCCCCGGAAAGCTGGCAGGCCGCGCCATGCCGCCAGAAAGGCGTCCTGCGTCACCTCACGGGCGTCTTCGGCGCTGCCGCACATCCGCAGTGCCAGCCGGTACACCGGCCCTTCGTAGGCCACCACCAGCTGCTCGAAGGCGTCTGCGTCACCGTGTCTGGCACGGGCGATCCACTGCTGCTCGGTCATTTCAGGTCCCTCTTGATACCGGCGGTGATGCGCTCCATATCCTCCAGCGTGTTCATCCGCACGATCTGTTCCTTATAGTAGTTGGCGTGGGGAACGCCCTTGAGATACCATGCGTACTGCTTCCGGGCCTCCAGCATGGCGATGTGCTCCCCCTTGTCCTCGGCGGCCAGACGGATCTGCCGCACCGCCACATCACAGCGCTCCGCCAGCGGCGGCAGCGGCGGGACGGGACGGCCCTCCAGCGCCGCCTGGGCCTGCTGAAAGATCCATGGGTTGCCGAAGCTGCCCCGACCGATCATGGCGGCGTCAGCGCCGGTAAAGTGGAGGATGGCCACGGCATCCTCCGCCGAGAACACGTCGCCGTTGGCGATAACGGGGATGGACACCGCCTGCTTCACCTGACGGATGGTGACCCAGTCCGCCTGCCCGGCGTACATTTGGGTGCGGGTGCGGCCGTGAACGGCCACCGCCGACACCCCTGCCTGCTCCAGCATCCGGGCCAGCTCCACGGCATTGATGCTGCCCTTGTCCCAGCCCCGACGCATTTTCACCGTCACCGGCACCGGGCAGGCCTTCACCACCGCCTCGGCAATGCGTGCAGCCCGCTCCGGGTCCTTCATCAGGGCGGAGCCGTCACCGTTGGAGACCACCTTGCCCACGGGACAACCCATGTTGATGTCGATGAAGTCGGCGCCGGACAGCTCGGCGGCCATGCAGGCGGCTTCCGCCATGCAGGCGGCGTCGCTGCCGAAGATCTGCACCCCGGCAGGATGCTCCCCCGGCCCCAGACGCAGCAGACTGCGGGTCTTGCGGTCCTGATAGCACAGGGCCTTGGCGCTGACCATCTCGGTGACGGTAAGCCCTGCCCCCAGCTCCCGGCAGATCTGGCGGAAGGCCAGATCGGTGACCCCGGCCATAGGGGCCAGGACCAGCCGGGAATCCACATGGATACGGCCGATGTTCATGGTGTCTCCTCGCTTTCGGGTGATATTGCTCCCCAGTATAGCACATGGCGGGAAAAAAGAAAAGACGGGGAAAAAGAAACCGGAGGGGAGCACCGCTCCCCTCCGGCAGGTGTCATATTTTTTCCGGAAGAGCCAGATCGTCGGTGCGGACCCATTCCTCCACGTCCACCACGGTGAACTCCTCCGGCGTCCGGCGGATCACCACACGGGCCAGCCCCGCATTGATGACCATGCGGCGGCACATGGGGCAGGAGGTGGCGTCCGTCAGAAGCTCTCCGGTCTGGGCATTGCGGCCCACCAGATACAGCGTACCGCCCACCATGTCCCGGCGGCTGGCGGAGATGATGGCGTTGGCCTCGGCGTGGACGCTGCGGCACAGCTCATAGCGCTCGCCCCTCGGCACCTGCATGGCCTCCCGTGTGCAAAAGCCCATGTCCACGCAGTTTTTCCGCCCACGGGGGGAGCCGTTGTAGCCGGTGGAAATGATCTCGTCGTTCTTGACGATGATGGCGCCGTAGACCCGGCGCAGACAGGTGGCACGCTCCAGAACGGTCTGGGCGATGTTCAGGTAGTAGTTCTCCTTGCTGATGCGGTTCATAACTTCCCCTCCTGACGGAATTTTTCCTCATTATATCGGATTCCCACCGGCGGCGCAAGCATAAAAAATTTACATTTTTTGCCCGCTGCCGCCCCTCGACCGCCATTGACAAACAAAAGTGTGCGGGGGTATAATACAAGCACACCCGTGTATATGAAAGGAGATCATGAACATGGCATTTTTTGAAGAACTGGGCAAGAAGGCACAGGCCGTCGCCGGCGTAGCGGCGGAAAAGGCCAAGGATCTGGCGGGCGTCGCCTCCGAGAAGGCGAAGAGTGTTTCGGATTCCGCCAAGGCCAGCATGGAGATCATCTCCGAGCAGCGTGAAATGGAAAAGAATTACCGTGCCATCGGTGAGTGGTTCGTGTCCGAGTATGAGGGCGAGGTCCCCGATGCCGTGAAGGATGTGGTGGCTGCCGTCATCGCCTCTAAGGAGCGCATCGGTGAGTTGGAGGCCGCCAAGGCCGCCAAGAAGGAAGGGGAGTCCTGCCCTTGCAGCTGCGAGGAGCAGCCCGCTGGGGAGGAGACCCAGCAGAAGGTCTGCCCCGTGTGCGGTGAGTCCTCCGACGGCAAGTTCTGCCCCAAGTGCGGCGCCCCCATGGGCGAGTAAGCTCTGTACCTGAAACCGCCCCCGCAGGTCGTGACCTGCGGGGGCGGTTATTTTTCTGGAAGATGATCCCTTACTTCTTGATCTCACCGTTGGCGGCGGCGGTCAGATAGGCATTGATGAAGCCGTCGATATCGCCGTCCATGACGGCTTGAATGTTGCCCATTTCATAACCGGTGCGGGTGTCCTTGGCCAGCGTGTAGGGCATGAACACATAGGAGCGGATCTGGCTGCCCCACTCGATTTTCATCTGTACGCCCTTGAGGTCGCTGATCTTCTCAGCGTGCTGCTGCAGCTTCAGTTCCGCCAGCTTGGCCCGCAGCATCTTCATGGCGTTGTCCCGGTTCTGGAACTGGCTGCGCTCCGTCTGGCAGAACACCACGATGCCCGTGGGCAGGTGGGTCAGGCGGACGGCGGAGGAGGTCTTGTTGATGTGCTGACCGCCTGCACCGCTGGAGCGGCAGGCCTGCATCTCGATGTCCTCCGGGCGGATCTCGATCTCGCTGTCGTCGTCCAGCTCCGGCATGACCTCCAGCGCAGCGAAGCTGGTCTGGCGTCGGGCGTTGGCATCGAAGGGAGAAACACGCACCAGACGGTGAACACCGTTCTCGCTCTTCAGATAGCCGTAGGCATTCTCCCCCTCGATGAGGATGGTGGCGGACTTGATGCCCGCCTCATCGCCGGCCTCGTAGTCCATGAGCTGATAGGTGTAGCCGTGGCGCTCCGCCCAGCGGGTATACATCCGGTAGAGCATCTCCGTCCAGTCCTGGGCCTCGGTGCCGCCTGCTCCGGCGTGGAAGGTGAGGATGGCGTTGTTGGCGTCGTACTCGCCGGACAGCAGCGCCGCCAGACGGCGCTCGTTGATCTCCTTTTCCAGCGCCTCGTAGCCGGAGGTGACCTCCGGCAGCTGGGAGGCGTCGTCCTCCTCCTGTGCCATTTCGCACAGGGTCAGGGTGTCCTCCCAGTCGGACACCAGACGGTCATACTTCCTGACCTTGCTCTCCAGCCGCTTGATCTGCTGGGAGACCTTCTGGCTGCGGTCCACGTCGCTCCAAAAGCCCTCCTGCTCCGTCTCCTTCTGGAGCTGCGCCAGCTCTTCACGGGCCTTGGGAATGGACAGGGCCTTTTCCAGCTCCTGAAGGGTCGGCTCCAGCGCCTGAAGCTTCTGCTTATATTCATCGTATTCAATGACTGCCATAGGGTCGTCTCCTTCTTGTGTCAGATTTCCTTAGCCTTTCTATTATATCCGAAAGAGGTCGGGCTGTAAAGGGGAGGTGCGGGGAAAGTTTGCAAAAACCAGCCAGCCGCAGAGGGAAGGCTCTGCGGCTGGGGGCGTTTTCAGGGCTTCAGTCGATGATGCGGGAGAAGGTCATGCCGCTCTTCTGCATATGCACGTCCAGCCGTACCCGGTCGCCCCGGATATAGCTGCGGGTGTACTCATAGACCCGGCCGTCCTCGGTCTTGGTGCGGCGCTGGTGATAGAAGGCACAGCTGCCCGGCTCCACGCTGAGGAGATTGGCACGGGGCGCATCCAGCATCACCGCCTCATAGGTATCCTCAGCGGAGAAGGGGGTGATGCCCACATGGTACAGCAGGCTGTAAAAGCTGTGGGTCTGCACCATCTCACGGGTGAGGTTGGGGTAGATAAACTGGGGATAGTAGGACGTCTCCAGGATCAGAGGCTCACCGTCCACATTGCGGACACGGGTGAAGCAGTAGACCGACGTCCCCTCCCGCAGCTCCATCTTCTCGCAGATGGCCCGTGTAGGAACGATAACGCCGAAGTCCACCAGCGTGGAGGAGGGCGTCTTGCCCAGGGAGGAGACTTCGGTGGTGAAGGAATAGCGCACGCCCCGGCGGTTGGTGTTGGGGTCGGCCACAAAAGTACCCTTGCCCCGCTTGCGGACCACGAGGCCCTCATCCTCCAGCTCACCGATGGCCTGACGGACGGTGTTGCGGCTGACATTCAGCGCCCGGCAAAGCTCCGCCTCGGAGGGCAGCAGATCGCCGATGGCCAGTGCGCCGGAGGAGATGCTGCGCTTGATGATGCCCACCAGCTGGGCATAGAGAGGGATATCACTGCTCAGAGACAGGGATTCACTGAGGATAGCATTAGGTTCCATGAAAAAACGGTTCCTTTCATATGGGCTCTCCCGTTGGTGTTGCATATGTTCGGGATGTTCTAATTGTACCATATACATTTTGGAAAAGATATCACCTAAAGAGACAAAAAAGGCGACGTTTAGCGGGAAGATTCAGCAAAGCGACGAAAACGAGCGAAATAATAATCAAGCGGAATGCGGAAAATTCATTTATCGGAGATCTCGGAAGAAATCCGTCAGCACCCGGCGGCAGTCCTCCGCTAGCACCCCGCCCACCAGCGCCGGCGGATGGGGGAAGTCCTCCATGAACAGGTTCAGCACACCGCCGCAGGCACCCATCTCCCGATCCCGTGCGCCGTAATAGACCCGTGGAATGCGGGCGTTGAGGATGGCCCCGGCGCACATGGGACAGGGCTCCAGCGTCACATAGAGGGTGCAGTTGTCCAGCCGCCAGGTGCCAAGGACCTCGTTGGCCTGCCGGATGGCCTCCATCTCGGCGTGAGAGGAGGTGTGCTGCTTCTCCTCCCGGCGGTTGCGGCCCCGGCCCACGATCCGGCCCTCCCGGACGATGACACAGCCCACCGGCACCTCGCCGTGGGCGGCGGCCTCCTGGGCCAGTGCCAGCGCCTGACGCATATATTCCTCGTGCATGGCGCACCTCCTGAAAATTTCGGCTTGTCCCCCGGCTAAAGTCCGGCATATCCGGATAAAATATCCGTACAATGAAAGGGAACGGGGAGGACTTGGACATGGGAAAAAAGGTGGAGCATCCGCTGGATATCCTGCGGGAGGAATTGCAGCAGACCAATGTGGCGCTGAAGTGCGCCTACGATAAGTTCAACTATGTCACGGAGCCGGAGCTGATAGAGGCCAGCATCTACGAGATCAGCGCCCTGAAGGCCCGATACAGCTATCTGCTGCGGTGCATCAAGGAGCAGGAGCCGGCGGCCCGTTCCGGGGGACGGACGGCGGTGCCCGCCGCCGTGGCGGCCTCCGCCGGGAAGGGAGGGCCTGTATGTCCGGTATAGAGATCGGCGCACTGTGCGTGGTGGGGGCGTTTTTGCTGTTCGCCGCCGTGCGCCTGTTCCGGGGGCCGGTGAAGCTGGCCCTGCGGGTGCTGGTGAACTCGGCGCTGGGCTTCGGGGCGGTGTGGCTGCTGAACCTCACCGCTGCCCTCACCGGCATCCGGCTGGGGCTCAACGTGTTCAACGCCCTCTTCATCGGGGTGCTGGGCGTCCCCGGCTTCGGTCTGCTGTTGCTGCTGCAATGGGTGCTGGCGTGACAAAACAACAGGATATTACATATTACCTGCAAGATAGAAACGGAAACCGCCGGTCAGCGCTCCTGCTGCTCCAGATTCCAACCGTAGAGAGGATAGCGCTGGAGACTGCCGAAAAGCTTCTGCTTGATGTCGGGATAGCGCCCCTCCAGCTGGTGGATCAGATCCTTCACCTCCTGCCGGCGGGTGGAGCCGTTGGCGGGACAGGGGTTGTGGACCACCGGCAGGCGGAGCCGTTCCACCGTGCGGCGGATGTCGGCCTCCCGGCAGTACAGCAGAGGACGGATCTGGGTGATGCCCGTGCGGTCCAGATACGTCACCGGCTGGAAGCAGCCGATGCGCCCCTCGAACAGCAGATTCATCAGCAGCGTTTCGATGGCATCGTCGTAGTGATGCCCCAGTGCGATCTTGTGGATCCCCCGCTCCGTCAGCGCCGTATTCAGGCTGCCCCGCCGCAGCTTGGCGCAGAGGGAGCAGGGGTTCTTTTCTTTGCGCTCTTCAAATACGATCTGGTATACCGGCACATGGATGCGGGTGTAAGGGACCTCCAGCTCCCGGCACAGCTCCGCCACGGCGTCAAAGCTCATGCCCGGCGTGCCGGTCTCCAGCGTGATGGCCTCCACCTGAAAGGGGATGGGATAGAAGTCCCGCAGCCGGGCCAGTGCCGTCAGGGTCAGCAGGCTGTCCTTGCCGCCGGAGACGCCCACGGCCACCTTGTCCCCAGCCTCGATCATGTGATAGTCCTCCACGCAGCGGCGGACCTGTCCTAAAATATGCTGCATATGCTGCCTCCGGAAAATGAAATTGCGTTTTTAGAAAACGAGAGATAAACAGAGAAAACAAGAGATAATCGAAGATGTTCTAATGGTAAATTAAAACGCTGTTGACATTTTTGCGGGGGTGTGCTATAAATATCCTTGCGCTGTTTGCGTGTTTTCTCTCCCCATGATAGCAAGGGAGCACGGAAAAGTAAAGCAATACATTATATAAATTGGAGGAAATCACCATGTCCACTTATATGGAAAAAAAGGGCAATGTTGTCCGCAAGTGGTACGTCGTGGATGCCGCCGGTAAGCCCCTGGGCAAGACCGCCGTCATCGTCGCTGACCTGCTGCGTGGTAAGGGCAAGCCCACCTACACCCCCCATGCTGACTGCGGTGACAACGTCATCGTCATCAACGCCGGCAAGGCCGTCCTCACCGGCAACAAGATGGAGCAGAAGTACTACCGCACCCACTCCGGCTGGGTGGGCGGCCTGAAGGAGACCAAGTATCGCCTGCTGATGCAGGAGAAGCCCGAGGTCGCCGTGCGTGTGGCCGTGCGTGGCATGATGCCCCGCAACATCGTCACCAAGGACTCCCTGAAGCGTCTGCACATCTACGCCGGCGAGCAGCATGAGCATCAGGCTCAGAAGCCCGAGCTGGTCAAGTAAGGAGGAAAAAAGAGAATGTATCAGTCTAAGAATCCCTATATGTACGGCACCGGCCGTCGTAAGTCCTCCGTGGCCCGTGTGCATCTGTTCCCCAACGGCACCGGCTCCATCACCATCAACGGCCGTGATATCGACGATTACTTCGGTCTGGAGACCCTGAAGATGGTGGTTCGCCAGCCCCTGAACACCACCGGCACTCTGGGCAAGGTGGATATCGTGGCTACCGTCGAGGGCGGCGGTGTGTCCGGTCAGGCCGGTGCTCTGCGCCATGGCATCAGCCGTGCACTGCTGCTGGTAAATCCCGAGTACCGTGCCGCCCTGAAGAAGGCCGGTTTCCTGACCCGTGATCCTCGTATGAAGGAGCGTAAGAAGTACGGCCTCAAAGCCGCTCGTCGCGCACCTCAGTTCAGCAAGCGCTGAGCTTACGAAGAGACTGCTTCCAAAGCCTTGGAGTGCCAAGGCTGCATAGGACAGGCAGCAAGCCTGCCTCCCATTGGAACAAAAAACGGCGTGACCGCATGGTCACGCCGTTTTTCTGTGTTCTGCTTTACGCCGCCGGGACGGCCTTGGCCACGCTGTAAGCCTGCAGGATGCTGCCCTCGCCCTCGGCATACTTCACCGTCACCGTGTCGCCCACGTTGAGGATCACGGCCTCCGGAGCCTCGGCGGCGGAGATGGTGTAGTACACCGTGCCGTCGGAGAGCTGGAAGTAGTACCAGGTGTTGCCGTCCATAACGGCGCTGCGGAGGTCAGCGATGACGCCGGTGACCTCCCCCTGATCGGAAGCGGAGGGCTCCGTATCCGCCGGGTCAATGAGGTTATACCGGGCCAGCATCTGGCGATAGTTGCTCTCGCATTCCGCCACGCTGCCGCCGGTGGCCACGATCTGGTACTGGCTGACGTTGACCATGGCGTACATCTTCACCAGACCGGCGGCGTCCTTCAGCGCCATGAAGTAGCTGGGCTGATCTGCGATGTTCAGCAGCAGAGGGAAGGTGGCGGTGTAGTTCATCTGCTGCACCTGCCCCCGTGCCGAATCCATGGCGGAGTACTCCTCGGCGCCGGCCACGGAGTAAAAACGTGTCTCCTTGGTGCGCTGGTTGGAGAGGATGAAGCCGATGTTGGACTGATCCGACACCACCGACGTGATGCCGGTGTACATATACACGTCGTCTCCGATGGCGATGTAGTTATAGCCATCGGTGGTAACGGTGACATCCCGCTGGCCGAACAGGGAGTTGATGAAGCCATGGATATAGGTGCCGTGGTAGTCGTACTGCTGGACGATGAGATCCGCCGTGTAGACGTGATCCACCCAGTCCGGCACATCCTTGGCGTCGTAGTACTGATGCTCACCGGTGACGGCGTTCACCAGCACGGCCCCGTTGATGTCCGTGCCGCCAAAGAGCCCGATGGTTTTTCGGATCCGGGGGCAGACCCAATAGGGATTGCCGTCCTCGTCGATCTCGAAGGCTGGCTTGTCAAAGATATAGGTGGGGTAGTGGAACTGCAGATAGCGATAGAGGTTGCGGCCGAAGTGCTCGGCGGTGGTGTAGCGGATGCCCTGCTCCAGACGCACCACCTCCACATTCTGGGTCACCATGTCGATGATGAGATAGGCGGGCAGACCCTGGGAGCGGTTGTTGAACCACTTGATCCAGTCCCCGTACCGCAGGGGCGTCACCCGCACCGGGCGGCCCTTGTAGTTGATTTGCGTGTACTCCTCCGCCACCTCGAACTGGGACACCATGTCCGACAGCTCACCCAGCTTGCGGTTGCCCAGCTTCTCGGCGGAGTCCTTGTCCAGCATGGGGATCTGGTCATAGCTGATCTCCTCCACCTCGGTGGCGAAGTCGCCGGTCTCCACCGTCAGCAGATCCCGGTAGGCCCCGGACCGGATCACCTGCCAGCCCACGATACCACCCACGATGGCCACGGCCACCAGCGCCACAGCTATTATCATGGGGATGCGGCACTGCTTCTTCACGAAGCCAAAGTAGCCCTTGGCCCCGCTGCCCTGAAACCCGGAGGTCAGCACGGCGCAGCCGCAGTACACAGCGCAGCACAGCAGCATGAAGAGATAGAACTCCTCCGCCTGCAAATTGATGGGCGGCAGCACCACATAGAAGTACACCGCCGCAAAGATCAGCGTCACCGCCAGATTGATGAGGGTGCGGCTCAGGGGCGTGCCGATGGCCTTGTGCGCCTTGTTGGGCCGTGGAGGCCGCTTCCCGAAGGGACTCTGCCTGCCGCCGAAGCCCTGAAAATTGGGGTCGTTCCAGTTGGTGTTCATAAATGCTCCTTTCGGGAAACAGGCTGCGGCCGGTCTCCTCTGTCATATTCTGCAACTACTTGTAATATTATAAGAAAAGTATACGAATCGTATTCATCAAACCACCTGAAACAGATAGAATTTCAGGTAATTGGTCTCCTCCACGCCCCACAGAATGGGGTGGTCGCAGCACTGCTGCCGGGCCTCGATCTGCCGCAGCTGCACCCCGGCGTCCTTGGCCGCCGAGCGCAGCATCTTCAAAAACAGCTCCTCCGTGGCGAAGTGGCTGCAGGAGCAGGTGGCCAGATAGCCGCCCCGTGGCAGGAGCCGCATGGCCCGGTAGTTGATCTCCTTATAGCCGGTCATGCCCCGCTGGGTGGTCTTGCGGCTCTTGGTGAAGGCCGGGGGATCCAGAATGATGAAGTCGTACCGCTTGGGCTGTTGCTCCAGTTGGGGAAGCAGGTCGAACACATTGGCCGCCACGCACTCCATCACGTCGGAAAGCCCGTTGCGCCGGGCGTTTTCCCTGGCACACGCCACGGCGAACTCCGACACGTCCACCGCCGTGACGTGCTTGGCTCCGCCCCGTGCAGCGTTCAGGGCAAAGGAGCCGGTGTGGGTGAAGCAGTCCAGCACCGTCCGGCCACGGGCCAGCTTGGCCACCGCCTGCCGGTTGTACTTCTGATCCAGAAAGAAGCCGGTTTTTTGCCCGTTTTCAAAGTCCACGGTGTAGCGGATGCCGTTTTCCTCAATATCCACCGCTGTAAAGTCCGGAGCCTTTTCACCGTCCACAGGATGCCAGCCCTTGCCCTGCTCCATGCCCTCCAGCTCACGGATGGACACGTCGTTGCGCTCATATACGCCCACCACGTCCTGTCCGTCGGAGCGCAGCACCTCCAGCAGCAGGGAGAACAGCTCCTCCTTGATGAGCTCCATGCCCAGACACAGCACCTGCGCCACCAGCACACTCTCGAACCGGTCCACCGTCAGACCGGGGAAGCCGTCGGCCTCCCCGAAGATCATCCGGCAGCAGCGGCTATCCTCCGGCCCCATGACGGTCTTGCGATAGTCCCATGCGTACTGGATGCGCCGCCGCCAGAAGGCCCGGTCGAACCGGTCGTTGGGGTTCCGGGACAGCACCCGTACCCGGATGCGGGAGCGGCTGTTGAAAAAGCCGCAGCCCAGCCAACTGCCCCGACGGCTGATGACGTCCACCAGCTGTCCGTCGGACACGGGGCCGCTGAGCCCCGTGACCTCCCCCTCATAGACCCATGGGTGTCCGCCCACCAGAGCGGCCTCCCCCTTGGGGGTGATGGTGATCTGCGGATAGGGACGCTGCGCTTTCATAGCGGCCACCTGCTTTCTGTCAAGGTTTCTTCATTATATCACAGCTTTCTGCCTCCGTAAACACCGCCTCCCACGGAAAAATCCGCCGGACCCCATTTCCCGACAGCTTTTCCTGCCGCCAGTGGCTACAATAGGGGAAAAAGGAGGGCTTGTCCATGAAGTTTCACCTCCCGCTGCCCGGCAGACGGCTCCGCCGCATCCTGACGCTGCTGGGGCAGGCGGCGCTCTGCTGCGTCCTCACCGCTGCCCGGCTGGGAGGACTGTACGCCCCCTTCAGTCTGGCGGCGGCCGCCGCCGCAGGGCCGGGCCTGCCGGGCCTGCTTTCCCTGCTGGGTGTTACCGGCGGAGCGCTGCTGTTTCTGGATTTTCAACCGGGGCTGCGCCATGCCGCCGCTGCCGTGCTGCTCTTTGCCGCCCAGACGGCCTTCTGTGATACGAAGTTCTACCGCCGCCCCGCCTTCCGGCCCCTGACGGCGGCTCTCTCCCAGCTGCTGATCCAGTCGGTGTACCTGCTGTACCGCCCCCTGAGCCAGTGGGTGCTGTGTCTGACAGCCTCGGCGCTGCTGGCGGCAGCCACGGCCCTGCTGACCGCCCACGGCACGACCCTCCGGCAAAAGGGACTGCTGTACGCCGCCGCTCTGTCGTTGGCACTGGTACCGGTGACGGCAGAGGGTCTGTTCTCCGTGGGGAAAGCCCTGCTGATGGCGGAGCTGCTGCTCCTCTCCCGCCGTCTGCCGCCCCTGACGGTGGGATTGGCGGGGGCCTGTGCGGGCCTTGCGGCGGATCTGGTGCCGGAGACCCCGGCGCTGCTGCTGACGGTGGCCTACGGCTGCGGCGGAGCGTTGGCTGCCTTCTATGGCCGTCTGCCCCGCATCCTCCCGGCGGCGGCCTTTTCTCTGCCCATCATGACCCTTGCGGTGCTGTTGGATGCCGGCCCGCCCCGACAGCTGCTGCTGTCATGTCTGGCGGGCGGTGCGGCCTATCTGCTGCTGCCCCGGCGCTGGCTGCCTCCCTGCGCAGAGCGTGCCGCCCGGGCGGATGCACCCGGAGAGACGGCAAAGCCCCGCCGGCTGGAGCAGTCCGCTGCGGCTCTGCGCTCCCTGTACGACAGCTTCTTCCGGGACACGGCCCCGGCCCCGCCGGAGAATCCCTCGGTGATCTTCGACCGGGCGGCGGAGCAGGTGTGCCGCTCCTGCGTCCTGTGCGCCATCTGTTGGCAGCAGAACTATAACGCCACCTACAATGCCTTCAACGATGCCTGCCCGGCGCTGCTGCGCCGCGGCACGGCCCAGCCGGAGGATTTCCCCCTGTACTTCACCGCCCGGTGCGTCCATCTGCGGGAGTTTGTCGCCGCCGTCAACGGGGAGCTGCGGCTGTTCCTCCTGCGCCGCCAGTACCATCGACAGCTGACCTGCTCCCGCCGTCAGGCCCAGGAGCAGTACGCCCAGATGGGGGATCTGCTGGCGGCGGCGGCCCACGCCCCGGCGGAGGAACCCACCGGCCCCGTGGGCTATCGAGTGTCCTCGGCCCTGCGTCCCAAGGAGGGACAGCAGCTGTGCGGCGACCAGCTGGCCACGGTGGAGACCGGCGGGATGCTGTACCTTCTGCTCTCCGACGGCATGGGCAGCGGCCCGGAGGCCCACCGGGAGGCGGCGCTGACGGTGCGGCTGCTGGAGCAGTTCCTGCGGGCGGGCATTGAAGCGGCTCCGGCCCTCAAGACCCTGAACTCGGCGCTGGCCCTGCGGGGGGAGACCGGCGGGGCCTTCACCACCATCGATCTTTTGGCTCTGCGCCGCTCCACCGGCGAGGCCACCCTCTATAAATACGGCGCTGCGCCCTCCTATCTCAAGCACACCGCCCACGTTACCCGCTTCACCGCCCATTCCCTTCCGGCGGGGCTGCAGGCCACGACGGAGCCGCCGGAGGTCACTCGGCTGGCCCTCCCGGCAGGCAGCTATTTTGTCATGATCTCCGACGGCATCGCCGACGAGAACAGCGACGAGTGGCTGCAAAATCTGCTGGTGGGGTGGAACGGCACTGACGTCCACGCCCTGACGGCACTGATCCTTTCGGAATCCCGCAGCCGCAGGGGACTGGAGGATGACTGCGCCGTGCTGGCGGTACACCTGCCCCTGCCGGGAGAAAACCACCCCCGGCAGGTATAACCGCCGCCGGCGCCGGAAATACTCTATCTGTCAAACATCACCGGACAGAGGAGGGCGTGGCCTTGGTAAAAGGTATTTCCAGACGGGTGATCGTGGTGGAGTCCCCCGATCCCCATATTTTCGAGCAGGCGATCTTTATTCTCAGCAACGACGCCGCAGGCGGCGGCGTCTCATCCCAGCAGGTGGTGGAGCAGGCGGTCCGCATCGCCAAGAGCTACGCCCGCACCCACGGGGCTCCGCCCCGGCGCAGACGGCTCACCACATGGATGGCGGCGCTGCTGGGCGGCGGCGTCATCGGCCTGCTGTGGCTGGTGCTGGCCCTCGTCTGAGGGACGGCGTTTTCGATGCTTTATCCATTTTTTCTCCTCACTTGGGGCGGACAGCTGACTGTCCGCCTCCCTTTTTTGCCCTGTTAGTCTGCACCGGAGCGCAAAAAAATACTCCGGCAGGACACACCCAGTGTCCCGCCGGAGCAAACGCCTTATTCGTCTCCGAAACGGAGGATATCCTGCGCCACCGGCTGGTAAAACAGCCACTCCACCTCCGAAAATTCACGGGTCTGCCCCATGATCCACATGAGCTTAGCCACGGCGGCCTCGGTGGTCATGTCGTAGGCCTCCAGCAGCCGGAGGGTGCTCTTCAGGTGTCCCCCCACATGGTACACCGTCAGGTCGCTGCCCTCGTTGGGGACCTGCGTGGTCATGACCACCAGCTTGCCCCGCTCCACCCCGCGGCGCACCACGTCATACAGGTGTCCGCCGTCGTATTCCGGCAGACCGCCTACGCCGAAGCTCTCGATGATGAGGCCGTCGTAGCGGTCCAGCATGAACTCCGCCAGTGCATCCTCCGTGCCGGGGATCAGCTTCAGCAGCCCCACATTGGGATCCAGCCGGTCATAGAACAGGGGCCGTGGCCGGCTCTCACAACGGATGTACTGTAACAGATGCTCGTCCTGCACCACCGCCAGATCGGGGTAGTTGACACTGGAGAAGGCCCGGAAGCTCTTGGAGTAGGTCTTGCGGGCACGGGTCCCCAGAATGACCCGGCCGTTAAAGACGATCTGCACGCCGCCGCAGCCCCGGCAGGCATAGAGAAAGGCGTCGGTGAGGTTGCGCTTGGAGTCGGTGCCATCGAACCAGATGGGCTTCTGGGCGCCGGTGAGGATGATGGGCTTGGGGCTGTCCTGAACCAGATAGCTCAGGGCCGCCGCCGTATAGGCCATGGTGTCCGTGCCGTGGCTGATGACGAAGCCGTCGTAGTCGTCATAGTGCTCCCGGATGGCTTGGGCCGTCCCCAGCCAGTGGGTGGGATGGATGCTGGTGCTGTCCAGACTATACAGCTGGATGCAGTCCACATGGCACAGCTGGGCGATGCGGGGGAGATAGGCCAGCAGCTGGTGGGTGTTCAGTTCCGGTGTCAGGCCCTCCGGCGTCATCTCCGAGGCGATGGTGCCGCCGGTGCCGATCATGAGGATCTTTTTCATGGGGCGGGCTCCTCTCTCACGGCCTGCGCCGTGGGCAGTAAATTGAAAGTGCTTTACAGCTCCCGGTTTTCCAGCGCCGCCAAGCCGAATCGGGCGGCCTGCAGCAGCCGGGGCTTCTCCTCCTCCGGAGCAGCGTCGTACCTCTGGCGCAGATCCCGGAGGAACAACCCCCGCAGGGTGTCCTCTCCGCAGTGCTCCCACAGGTCCCGGCAGCGGGTGGTGCGGTCCTGCAGCTCCAGATAGAAGCAGTCCGGGGACAGGGCGTCATAGAGGGCGTCCAGCCGGGGCGGCTCCTCCGTCTCGCCGGTGAGCACCATGCGGAAGATGTCCGTCTCCGGGTGAGGGGGAAGCTCCCGGCGCAGGGCCTCCAGCGGATCTGTGCCGGTGACGTCCGCCGTCAGCCACTGATACCGGCGGCGGGCGAAGGGGACGAAGGTGAGCTTCACCTGTCCCGGTTCCACGGTACCGGTGAGGAAGCCCTTGTCCCCCAGCTCGTCGAAGCCCCGGCCCTCCGGACAGCCCGGATAGGCCCAGAAGGTGCGCCCTGCCTGCTGCACACCGCCAAAGGCATGGACGTGGCCCAGTGCCAGATAGTCGGCGCCGCTCTGCTCCACGTCCTTCAGGGTCATGGCCCGGTAGCGGCTGTCCCGCACACCCACCTCTCCATGGAGCAGCAGGATGCGGGCCAGCCCCTCATCCTCCGGGCCAAGAGAGCCGGGGATCCCGGCGGGAGCGTCGGGGGAGGTGAAGGCGGCTCCGTATACTACGCAGCCGTACTGAGGGAAGGGGAGCCGCTGGAGCCGCTCCTCCCGGAAGATGTGGACGTTTTCCGGCCACAGCAGCCGGGCGTAGGGGCTGGCGGCGGCGTAGAAGTCGTGGTTGCCGGGGGCGATGACGACGTGGCCCCGGAAGCGGGCCAGCGACCGGGCCAGCTCCTGTGCCGTCTGGCCGTAGAGCTGGTCGGAGTCAAAGAGATCCCCGGCCAGCAGCAGCAGCTCCACGCCGTGGTCGTTGGCGTAGTCCACCAGCCGGTCCGTTAACTGGCGGGCTTCCTGACGGCGCAGCCGGGCCTTCTCCTCCGGCAGGGCGGTAAAGGCGCTGTCCAGATGGAAGTCCGCCGTGTGTAGAATTTTTGCCATAGCGTCCTCCTTTTATGCCTCCTGCCAGCCACGGCAGAGGTCTACCCATCGGCAGAACCGCTCTCCGCAGCAGCGCTCCAGCTCCGGGCAGGTCAGCTCGATGGCAGAGGCGGCGCTGCCCACGGCGGGGAACACCGTCTCAAACCGCCGCAAAGACTCGTCCAGATACACGGACACGTCCTCCGGCAGGGCGAAGGGGCATACGCCGCCCACGGCGTGGCCGATGCGCTCCACGGCCTCCTCCGGCGTCAGCATCCTGGCCTTGACGCCGAAAAAGTGCTTGTATTTGCTGTTATCGATGCGGGCGTCCCCGGCGGCCACCACCAGAATGGGCCGCTCTCCCACCTTGAAGCTGAGGGTCTTGGCGATGCGGGCGGGGGCCACCCCCAGAGCGGCGGCGGCCAGCTCCGCCGTGGCGCTGGAGACCTCCAGCTCCCGGATGCGCTGGGTCACCCCATAGGGCGTCAGGTACGCCCGGACCTTTTCAACAGACATGGCTCATTTCTCCTATGTGACAGAACCTGCGGAACGGGTCCTGTGTGACAGCTTTTATGTGACGGATCTTGCGTGACAAATGCCGGGCCGTCAGCGGATATCCACCCGCTCCACCGCTGTACACAGGCCCGTGGCGCTGTCCAGCGTGAAGAGCGCCCCCTGAGCCTTGCAGGGGCCGGAGGCGGGGCGGAAGCGGCCCGGCAGACCGCCTAAGAACATCTCCACCGACTGCTGGGGCTGGATGCCCAGCACCGACTCCACGGCACCGGTCATCCCCAGATCCGTCAGGTAGCCGGTACCCTTGGGGAACACCCGCTGGTCGGCGGTGGGGACGTGGGTGTGGGTCCCCCACAGGGCGGAGACCCGGCCGTCCAGATAGTAGGCCATGGCCAGCTTTTCGCTGGTGGCCTGAGCGTGAAAATCCACCACCGTGAAGGTGGGAGCGTCCGGCTCCGCCAGCAGACGGTCCGCTGTGGTAAAGGGGTTATCGCTGCCCCATGACAGATCGCAGCGGCCGATGAGGGAGATGACCCGGATGCGGAAGCGGCCACAGTCGTAGACTCCCACGCCGCGGCCCGGCGTGCGGGGGGAAAAGTTGGCAGGCCGTAGGATGTAGGGACTGTCCTCTAAATAGTCAGCGATCTGCATTTTGCCCCATGTATGGTTGCCCAGCGTGATGACATCGGCGCCGGCGGCGAAGAGATCCTCCGCCTGATCCGGAGTCAGCCCTACGCCGGAGACGTTCTCACCGTTGACCACGGTGAAGTCCACGCCGTGGACCTTCTGAAAGGGGCGCAGAGTACGGGCCAGATGGCGGGTGCCATCCTCGCTGGTAACATCTCCCAGTGCCAGCACACGAAATTCCATAGGGTATCCTCCCGGTGAATTGGTACATTCTGCGGACAAAAGTGGACATGGTAACTGGACATGGCTCTGTCCGCTGACAGTCCTATTATACCACAAAACTGTCAGGGCGCAACGTCTTATTCCCGGCCGGAGATGATAGGGCTTATTTCCAGCCAAGGATGCAGAGGATCATCCCCGGCCGAGACTGCGAAGGATCATTCCCAACCGCCTGCTCATAGGCGGCGATGTCGTCGGCGCAGAATACGCCGTCGGTGTTCGCCTCCGTCAGGTCCCCCAGCGTGGTATAGTAGGCGGTCATATAGCGGTGAAGCGCCTGCTGCTGGCCGTCGGTGAGGGGGAAATCATCGGTGTCGATAGAACCAATGACGGCGACGGGAGCGGCGGGGGCAGCGACGGCGCTGTCCGACAGGGCGGCTTCCGATGGGGCAGCTTCCGATGGGGCAGCTTCCGATGGGGCGGCCTCCGACGGGGCGGCTTCCGATGGGGCGGCCTCCTGAATGGCTGTGCTGCTATCGACACCATCCTTTTCGGCGGAGGCATGGAGCATTGGATACAGGGCGATGGCCGGCAGCAACAGCAGCAGGGCCGGCGAAAGAATGAGTGGGATACGTTTCATGGCAGAGTCCTCGATTTTTCGGGTTTTGAGGACAGGATACCACCGCTTCCTAAAGCAAAGTTAAAGGGCATAAAGAAACGGCGCACCACTGCTGCGGTGCGCCGTTGGGGATGAACCGTATGGAAGGATGTTTACTTGGCGTATTCCACAGCCTTGGTCTCACGCAGCACGTGGACCTTGATCTGGCCGGGATACTCCAGCTCGTTTTCGATGCGGTGGGCCAGCTCACGGGCCAGGATCACCATCTGATCCTCAGAGACCTGTTCGGGCTTCACCATGACACGAACCTCACGGCCCGCCTGAATGGCGTAGCTCTTCTCTACGCCGGGATAGCTGCTGGTGATCTCCTCCAGCTTCTCCAGACGCTTGATATAGTTCTCCAGATTCTCACGGCGTGCGCCGGGCCGGGCGGCGGAAATGGCATCGGCTGCCTGCACCAGACAGGCCACCAGTGTCTTGCACTCCACGTCGCCGTGGTGGGCCTGAATGGCGTGGAGGACGTCCTCCTTCTCCCGGTACTTCCGGCAGAACTCCACGCCCAAGGAGACGTGGGTACCCTCCATCTCATGGTCCACGGCCTTGCCGATATCGTGCAGCAGACCGGCACGCTTGGCAGTCTGGACGTCGGCGCCCAGCTCCGCCGCCATCATACCGGCGATGTGGCTGACCTCAATGGAGTGCTGCAGTACGTTCTGGCCGTAGCTGGTGCGGTAGTGCAGGCGGCCCAGCAGCTTCTGCAGCTCCGGGTGGATGCCCCGGACGCCGGTCTCCAGCACGGCCCGCTCACCCTCGGAGCGGATGACGGCGTCCACCTCACGGCGGGCCTTCTCCACCATCTCCTCGATATGGGTGGGATGGATGCGGCCGTCGGCAATGAGCTTCTCCAGAGCCAGACGGGCGACCTCGCGCCGCACCGGCTCGAAGCAGGAGACGGTGATGGCCTCCGGCGTGTCGTCGATGATGAGATCGGCGCCGGTAAGGGTCTCCAGCGTCCGGATGTTGCGGCCTTCCCGGCCGATGATGCGGCCCTTCATCTCGTCATTGGGCAGGGGAACCACACTGACGGTGATCTCGGCCACATGGTCGGCGGCGCACCGCTGGATGGCGGTGGCCACGATCTCACGAGCCCGCTGATCGGCCTCTTCCTTGGCGCGGGCCTCGATCTCCTTGATCTTGATGGCAGTCTCGTGGGTGACATCCGACTCCACCTGAGCGATCAGGTAATCCTTGGCCTCATCGGCGGTGAAGCCGGAGATGCGCTCCAGCATCTCCATCTGGCTGTGCTTGATGTTTTTGATCTCCTCCGCAGCCTTATCGGCGGCGGCGTGTTTTGCGGTGAGAGCTTCCTCTTTCTTCTCGATGGAATCCATCTTGTGATCGAGGTTTTCCTCCTTCTGCTGCAGTCGGCGCTCCTGCTTCTGCAGGTCGGCCCGGCGCTCCTTGACCTCTCTCTCGTATTCGCTGCGGTTTTTCAAAATCTCTTCTTTGGCTTCAAGAAGTGCTTCTCTCTTTTTATTTTCGGAACTCTTGATGGCTTCGTTGATGATGCGGGTGGCTTCTTCCTCCGCACTGGAGATTTCTCTTTCCGCTACGCTTTTGCGATAGCGAATACCGAGGAGGAAAAAGACCACCGCCGCAACGACGAAGGCAGCAACGGATACGATCCAGCCGATTGTCGTCATGACAGATATTCCTCCTATGTTGTTTTAACGTATGAAAACGGATAGCTCCGTTCAGGGCAGAAAATAACCGAAGATCCCCCTTGAATCTCCGATGATAATCTTCCTAATAGTTTAATCGAATTGTGCAAAACTGTCAAGAGAAAAACCACATTCTGTTTATTATTTTCGCAGGTCGCCGGGGAGATCTTGCCGATGCCTTACGACAGGCGGATAAAGGGGGCGCTGACGTAGCCCAGATGCTCCCCGTGGGACACCACGTACCAGTCCTGATAGCGGCCGTACACCGTCACGCCGTCGCCGTCGGGGAGCCGGGCCGTTACCGTGGACTGGAGGGAGGGGCCGGAGCGGAGGTTCACCGGGCCGCCGGAGACGGTGGATACCTGACCCGGCTGGGGAGTGGGGGCGGTGTAGGGCAGGCCAAAGTACTCCGTGAGGCTCAGCACCAGGTTGGCGGCGATGCGGGGGATATTCTCCTGGATCCACAGGGCATCGTCGGGGTTGTCGTGGTAGCCAAGCTCCAACAGCACTGCGGGGAACCGGGGCTGGCGGATCTCTCCCAGAGAGGTGGTGGCCCGTGTGGACACCTTCTCCGGCAGGGGGTAGATGTCCCGGAGGTTTTCCACGAACAGCTCCGCCGCCCGGCGGCCGTTGGCGCTGGTGGGATAGTAGAAGGCGAGAATGCCCCGGCTCCGGCCCTCGGCGCTGGGGCCGGAGGCATTGGAGTGGAGGGCCAGATAGAAGTCGTACTGTCCGGCGTTGGCCTGCCGGATGGAGGAGGCGGCGGTCATGTCCGGCGTATTGCGGGAGAACTGGATGCCGTTGAGCAGCAGAATGGGCTCCATGGCATCGGCCAGCAGGTTCATGAAAGATTCCTCTGACCCGGCGCCGGTGACGTAGGGGTTATACTCCTGAGTGCTGGGACTGAGATAGATCTTGGGCATGGAAATGGCTCCTTTCCGGAATGTTCCTGTGACAGTGTATGCGGGAGGGGGAGGGGGCGTTCTTTTGGGGGATACGGGGGGGTTCTGCCAATAGCTTTTTCTTGTCTCCGGCTGCTCGTTCTTCTTTTGTCTCCGACGGGTGACTTTCTTTCAATAGCGAAAGAAAGTCACCAAAGAACGCCAGCAGAAACCCGTGGTTTCTGCACTTCCTTTTTGTGTACAAGAGCTGCATCCTAAGTCCCGCCGAAGCAGGGAATTGACTGCCTTCTACTCACGCTGCCGCTGCATTGTGAGGGTGAAAGAGATTGCTGTTCTACCGTGGGGAATCCGTATGTTCCGGCGGTAGACGCATCATTTTCTTCGCCTGAGCCGGGAGCGGCAGCGGGTCTGTTGCTGCGTCAATTCCCTTTATGGCCCATAACAAACGAAACTCTTGAGAGTAAAGGGAGTCCAGAGACCATTGGTCTCTGGCGGCTCTTTTGCCCACTTTTCCAGCTGCTGGGAAAAGTGGGCCGCCGGAGGCACGTTCCTTACGCAAACGTGCTATTGAAAGAAAGTCACCCGCCGGAGGCAATCGAAGAAAAACTACTGGGAAAATATGCCGCCGGAGACAAAAGGAGAAAAGACTGCGGGGAAAGGATACCACCGGGGAGCGAAGTACAAAATTCCGCAAAAAAGGATTGACATTTCTCTCATATCTGCTATAATCTGAAAACGGTTTTCATTTTCAAATCTGCGAGGTGACGCATATGACCTATATGACCCGGCAGCAGCAGGCAGTGCTGGACTGCATCGCCGCCTGCCCCGGCGGCTGCGCCACGGCCATGGCACTGGCGGACCGGCTCCGCAGCGGCGGTCAGTCCGTGGGACTGACCACCGTATACCGCCAGCTGGAACGGTTGGAGAAGCAGGGGCTGGTCCACAAGCTGGTGACGGACGAGGGGGCCTGCTGGCAGTACTGCGACTGTCACGCCCACCGGGACTGCATCCTACTGAAGTGCGAGGTGTGCGGGGCCATCCAGCACATGGACTGCGGCCATTTAGGGGAGCTGTATCAGCACGTTTTGCAGCAGCATCATTTCCGCATCAACCCCCGCAGGACGCTGTTTTACGGTCTGTGCGACCGGTGCAGCGGGGAGGAGCCGTCATGAGGCGGCTGATGGCGGCGGTGCTGGCGGCGGTGGTGCTGCTCCCTGCGGTGGGATGCGCTGCCCGTCCGGCAGAGCCGGAGAGCGGCAAGCTGCGGGTAGTGTGCTCCCTGTTCCCCTACTACGACTTTGTGCGGGCCATCGGCGGGGAGGACGTGGAGGCGGAGCTGCTGGTACCCGCCGGACGGGAGACCCACAGCTTCGAGCCAACGCCGCTGGATGTGATCCGGCTGTCGCAGGCGGATGTGTTCGTCTACAACGGCGGGGAGAGCGAGTACTGGGTGGAGGAGATCCTGGACTCCGCCGGGGAAGAGATCCCCTACACTCTGCGGCTTATGGACTATGCCCAGCTGCTGGAGGAGGAGCTGGCGGAGGGGATGCAGGGGGCGGGCCACGACGACCATCATGACCACGACGACCATCATGACCACGATGACGGCCATGAGGACGAGGTGGAGTACGACGAGCACATCTGGACGTCGCCACGCATCGCCATGGGGCTGTGCCGGGCCATTGCCGGGACGCTGCAGGAGGCCGATCCGGAACACGCACAGAACTACGCCCGGCGGCTGGAGACGTATCTGGCAGAGCTGTCGGAGCTGGATCAGGCCTTCACGGAGGTGGTGGCCGACGGCAATCGGCACATGGTGGTGTTCGGGGATCGGTTCCCGCTGCTGTACTTCTGTAAGACCTACGGACTGGAGTACCGGGCGGCCTTCCACGGCTGTGCCGGGGATACGGAGCCGTCACTGGCTACCCTGAAATATCTCATTGATAAGGTGCAGGAGGAGGGCATCCCGGTGGTGTATACCATCGAACTCAGCAGCCGGAAGGTGGCGCAGGCCATTGCCGAGACCACCGGGGCCAAGGTGCTGACCTTCCAGTCCTGCCAGACCGTGTCCCGGCAGGACTTCGACGCCGGGGCCACCTACCTGTCGCTGATGCGGCAGAATGTCGCTGCACTGAAGGAGGGACTTGCCTGATGGATAAGGAAACGCTGCTGTCCTGCCGGGACGTGTCACTGGGCTACGAGGGACACACCGTGTGGGAACATCTGACCTTCTCGGTACATTCGGGGGAATACCTGTGTATCGTGGGGGAAAACGGCTCCGGCAAGTCCACGCTTCTCAAGAGCCTGCTGGGGCTGCTGCCGCCGCTGAAGGGGGTCATCCGGCGAAGCGACACCGCAGGGGCGGTGGGCTATCTGCCCCAGCAGACCCAGGCTCAGCGGGATTTTCCCGCCACCGTCAGCGAGGTAGTGCTGTCGGGCTTTCTCAGCGCCCGTGGACGGCGGTTCTTCTACTCCGCCGCCGAGAAGTCGCAGGCACTGATGCACATGGGCAAGCTGGGGATATTGGAATTGAAGGATCGGTGCTACCGGGAGCTGTCCGGCGGACAGCAGCAGCGGGTGCTGCTGGCACGGGCGCTGTGCGCCGCCCGGCGGCTGCTGATCCTGGACGAGCCGGTGACGGGGCTGGACCCTGCCGCCGCACAGGACCTGTACCGGACGCTGGCCTATCTCAACAAAAATGAGGGGCTGGCCATCGTCATGGTGACCCACGACCTGCAGAGCGCCCTGCAATACGCCGACACCGTGCTCTATGCCGGGCAGGGCAAGTGGTTCCACGGCACGACGGCGGAATATCTCGCCTCCCCCTACGGGCGGCGGTTCGGAGGTGAGCGGACATGACGCTGCTGCTGGAGATGTTTACCTATCCCTTTATCGTCCGGGCCTTTGCCGCCGGGGTGCTGCTGTCGCTGTGTGCGGCGCTGCTGGGGGTGCCGCTGGTGCTCAAGCGGTACTCCATGATCGGGGACGGACTGAGCCATGTGTCCTTCGGGGCGCTGTCCGTGGCGCTGGCCTGCGGCTGGGCGCCGCTGCCGGTGTCCATCCCGGTGGTCATCGTAGCGGCGCTGGGGCTGCTGCGAATGACGGAGCGCAGCCGCATGGGGGCCGATGCCGCCATTGCGGTGGTGTCCGCCTCTTCGCTGGCGGTAGGCGTCATCGTTACCAGCCTCACCACCGGCATGACCACGGACGTGGACAGCTATATGTTCGGCTCCATTCTGGCCATGACGCAGGCGGATGTGGTACTCAGCGCCCTGCTGTGCGTGGGGGTGCTGGTGCTGTTCGTGCTGTTTTACCACAGGCTCTTTGCCATCACCTTTGACGAGAACTTCTCCCGTGCCACCGGGGGGAAGGTGGGGCTATACAACACCCTGCTGTCGGTGCTGACGGCCCTGACCATCGTGCTGGGGATGCGGATGATGGGCGCTATGCTCATCTCCAGTCTGGTGATCTTCCCGGCACTGTCGGCCATGCGGGTGGAAAAGAGCTTCCGGGGCGTGGTGGTGCTGGCGGGGGTGCTGTCGGTGCTGGGCTTCTGCGCAGGTCTCACCGGATCGTATCTGCTGAGCACCCCGGTGGGGGCCTCAGTGGTGGTGGTAGACCTGATGATCTTCCTGCTGTGCTGCGGTGTGCGGCGGGTGCGGGGCTGAGACTTAAAACGCTTTGGGAGGGACGCTGCGGGCTGCGGCGTCCCATTTTCCCGTTCGGGCGGGGAAAATACCGCCTGAAAAAGCCGGTTTCGACGGAAAATCCCCGGAAAAGCTCTTGCAATCGCTGAAAAATCGTGCTATACTTACTGCATAGTAAGGTGGTATTGACTGGGAGTGGACGATTCGTCCGCTCTTTTTGTTGGTCATTTTTGCATCCTTAAAATACGGCGGACAGGAGGTTCCTATGGCAAAGAAGATCACCGAGCTGGTGGCGGAGGTGGCGGCGCCTGTGGCGCAGGAGCAGGGCTGCACCCTGTGGGACGTGGAGTATGTCCGTGAGGCGGGACAGTGGTATCTGCGGCTGTATCTGGACAAGGACGGCGGCGTGGACATTCTGGACTGCGAGGCCGTGAGCCGGAGGGTCAGCGATCTGCTGGATGAGCTGGATCCCATCGAGGCAAGCTATATCTTCGAGGTGTCCTCCGCCGGAGCGGAGCGGCCTTTGAAGCGGCCCTCGGACTTTCAGCAGTTCATGGGCAGCCCCGTGCTGCTGAAAACCTATAAGCCCGTCAACGGCCGCAAGGAGTTCGCCGGGAGGCTGGCGGGCTACGACAACGGAGCCGTGGAGCTGGATATGGGTACGGCGCAGCCCCTGCGGTTTGAAAAGCAGGACATTGCGCTGGTGCGCCTGCGTGTGGAATTTTAAGCAACGACAGAAAGAATAGGAGTTACGATCATGAAATGCGATGAGATCTTTGCCGCACTGGCAATGCTGGAAAAGGAGCGGGGCATCCCTCAGGACTTTATGATGAACAAGATCGTTCAGGCCCTGACCACCGCTTATAAGCGGGACCACGAGGGTGTGGAGAACGTGGTGGTGGAGGTCAACGAGGAGAAGCGTGACCTGAAGATGTTCGTGCAGAAGGAGATCGTGGAGGAGGTGGAGAACCCCGGCTCCCAGATCTCTCTGGAGGAGGCCCGGCGCATCTCTGCCAAGTATGAGCTGGGCGGCATGGTGCGCTTCCCGGTGGAGAATGTGGAGTTCGGCCGCATTGCCGCCGGTAACGGCAAGCAGGTCATCATTCAGGGTCTGCGGGAGGCTGAGCACGGCATGATCTACGACGAGTGGGGCTCCAAGCAGCATGAGATCCTCACCGGCACCGTGTCCCGCATCGATCCCCGCAGCGGCAACGTCTATCTCCGCATCGGCACCGGCAACGAGGCTACCGAGGGCATCCTGAGCCTGAACGAGCAGGTCAGCACCGAGAGCTACACCGAGGGGCAGCTGCTGAAGGTGTATCTGGTGGAGGTGCGCCGCGGCACCCGTGGCCCGCAGGTCATGGTGTCCCGGACCCATCCGGGCCTTGTCAAGCGGCTGTTTGAGCTGGAGGTGCCGGAGATCTTCGACGGCACGGTGGAGATCCGCTCCATCGCCCGTGAGGCCGGCAGCCGCACCAAGATGGCGGTGTGGTCCGCCGACGAGAACGTGGATCCCATCGGCGCCTGCGTCGGCCCCCGTGGTCAGCGTGTGGCTGCCATTGTGGAGGAGCTCCACGGCGAGAAGATCGACATCATCAAGTACTCCGAGGACCCCGCCGAGTTCATCGCTGCTGCGCTGGCTCCCTCCGATGTGGAGGAGGTGCGTCTGGCGGACGAGGGCAAGGTGTGCCGGGTCATCGTCCCCGACGACCAGCTGAGTCTGGCCATCGGCAAGGAGGGGCAGAACGCCCGTCTGGCTGCCCGGCTCACCGGGTATAAGATCGACATCAAGCCCGTGTCCCGGGCGGATGAATAAGTTCGTATCCTGAGAGGAGGCCCGTCATGCAGAAGGTGAAGAAGATCCCCCAGCGCCAGTGCGTGGGGTGCCGTACCAAGCGGGATAAAAAGGATCTGCTGCGGATCGTCAAGACCCCGGAGGGGGAGATCGTGCTGGATGCCACCGGCAAAAAATCCGGACGGGGCGTGTACGTCTGTCCCGACCCGGAGTGCCTGCGGAAGGCACGGAAGTCCCGTGGGCTGGAGCGTGCGCTGGAGACGACCATCCCGGCGGAGGTATACGATGGGCTGGAGGCCCGGATGGGGGAGTAATGGAGCATATTTTATCAATGATCGGCCTTGCCAAAAAGGCGGGCCGTGTGGAGATCGGTGAGGAGCCGGTGGGCTCTGCCGCCCGCAGCAAGCACGCACGGGTCATTCTGGTGGCGTCGGATGCGGCGGCCGGCTCTGTGCGCCGGGCGTATGCCTTTGCACAGACGGGGGCCTGCCTGTGTCTGACCATCCCCGCCGACAAGGACGCTCTGGGCCGTGCGCTGGGCCGCAGCAGCTGCGCCATGGCGGCTGTCACCGACGTGGGCTTTGCCGACGCCATCGTGAAAAAGCTGGCAGTCATGGATCCGGAGCATTATGAGCAGGCATCCCAGCGGCTGCAGATCAAGGCCCGGCGGGCCATGGAGCGACGGGAGGAGCAGGCCCGGCACGAGAAGAACCTGCGCCGGGGCAAGAAGCGCACGGCTCCCCCGGAGCCGCCGCAGCCGGTGCAGGAGCCGCCCCGTGAGGCGGCGAAGGAAAAGCCCCGGCGTCCGGCCCGTCCGGGCCGCAGGCGCCCCGCTGCTCCGCAGCAGCGGTTTGCCGGTTCCCGGCCGGTGAAAAAGGGCAAGGGCTCCGGCAGGGATCGGAAAAAATCGTAAGTTTTGTGCTCCGGCACATTTCGTAATCACAAAGATGGAGGTGGCTTTATTTGGGTAGCGTAGGAAACAAATATAGAGTGCATGAGGTGGCGAAGGACTTCGGAGTCCCCACCAAGCAGATCACGGAGATCTTGACCAAGTACGCCGAAACGCCCAAGAACCATATGCAGGTCTTGGAGGATCGGGAGCTGTCTCTGATCTTTGAGTATCTGACCCAGCACAATCAGGTATCCGGGATCCAGGTGATCTTCGCCGAGGGGGCCAAGCCTGCCGAGAAGAAGCAGCAGCCTGCCGCCAAGCCCGCCGAGAAGAAGCCGGAGGGCAAGGGGGAGAGCCGTCCCGCCAAGCAGGAGACCAAGCCCGTCTCCCGTGTGCCTCAGACCAAGGTGGTGGACACCCGCAAGGCCACGGCGGTGAATCTGGATAAGTACGACGAGAAGCTGCAGGACATGGCGGAGGGCCGCACCGGCGGCGGCCGTCGGGCCCAGCAGCAGACTCAGGGCAAGGAGAAGTTCCGCAACGGCGGCAAGCGCCGGGACAACGGTTTTTCCAATAAACGCAAGCAGGAGGAGGCGGATCGTCTGCGCCGCCTGCGGCTGGAGGTCATCAAAAAGACCCCCGTTACCGTGCAGATCCCCGATGAGATCAGCGTGGGCGAGCTGGCCAGCCGCATGAAAAAGACCGGCGCAGAGGTGGTCAAGTGCCTGATGAAAAACGGCGTCATGGCCTCCCTGAGCCAGCTCATTGACTTCGACACCGCCGCCATCATCGCAGAGGAGATGGGCTGCAAGGTGGAGAAGGAGGTAGTGGTCACCATCGAGGAGAAACTCATCGACGACCACAAGGACAACGAGAAGGATCTGGTACCCCGTGCCCCCGTGGTGGTGGTCATGGGCCATGTGGACCACGGCAAGACCAGTCTGCTGGACTATATCCGCAACGCCCATGTGGCCAGCGGCGAGGCCGGCGGTATCACCCAGCACATCGGCGCCTATCAGGTGCAGATCAACGGCAAGCCCATCACCTTCCTGGATACCCCCGGCCACGAGGCATTTACCTCCATGCGAGCCAGAGGAGCCATGGTGACGGATATCGCCATTCTGGTGGTGGCCGCCGAGGACGGTATCATGCCCCAGACGGTGGAGTCCATCAACCACGCCAAGGCTGCCGGGATCCCCATTATCGTGGCCATCAACAAGATGGATAAGCCGGAGGCCAATCCCGAGCGCATCAAGCAGCAGCTCACCGAGTACGGGCTGGTGTGTGAGGAGTGGGGCGGCGACACCATTGTCTGCCCCATTTCCGCCAAGACCGGTATGGGCGTGGACAATCTGCTGGAGATGCTGACGCTGACTGCCGAGGTGGGTGAGCTGAAGGCCAACCCCAACCGTGCCGCTCAGGGTACGGTCATCGAGGCCCGTCTGGACAAGGGCCGTGGCCCCGTGGCCACGCTGCTGGTGCAGAACGGCACGCTGAAGCAGGGCGATATCATCATCGCCGGTACCTCCGTGGGCCGTGTCCGGGCCATGGTCAGCGACAAGGGCCAGAAGATCACCTCCGCCGGGCCCTCCGTGCCTGTGGAGATCACCGGTCTCAGCGAGGCGCCCACTGCCGGCGCCACCTTCAACGCCGTGGCCGATGAGAAGCTGGCCCGTGAGCTGGTGGAGCAGCGCAAGGCCGAGGAGAAGGCCAAGGCCAACGCCCCTGTCACCAAGGTCTCGCTGGAGGATCTGTTCAGCCAGATCCAGGCCGGTGAGATGAAGAACCTGAACCTGATCGTCAAGGCCGACGTGCAGGGCTCCGTAGAGGCGGTGAAGGCTTCGCTGGAGAAGCTCAGCAATGACGAGGTGCGTGTCCGTGTCATCCACGGCGGTGTGGGCGCCATCAACGAGTCCGATGTGATGCTGGCCTCTACGTCGCAGGCCATCATCGTGGGCTTTAACGTCCGCCCCGACAACGCCGCCCGTGACTCCGCCGCCCGTGCCAACGTGGATATGCGGATGTACCGTGTCATCTATGATGCTATCAACGAGATCGAGGCCGCTATGAAGGGTATGCTGGCGCCCAAGTTCCGTGAGGTGCTGCTGGGCCATGCCGAGGTGCGCCAGACCTACAAGGTCTCCGGCGTTGGCACCGTGGCAGGCTGCTACGTGCAGGACGGTAAACTCCAGCGCAAGGACTGTCAGGTCCGGCTGGTCCGGGACGGCATCGTCATCCACGAGGGTGTGCTGGCCTCCCTGCAGCGCTTCAAGGATCAGGCCAAGGAGGTTCTGGCCGGCTACGAGTGCGGCCTGACCATCGAGAAGTTCAACGACATCAAGGAAGGCGATATTGTGGAAGCCTTCACCATGGAGGAGATTCCCCAGTAAACGGGGAGAGTGCCCTATATGCGCCGTCTCCGGTCGCCTTCCGGCGCAGCCGTGCTGCGCCCGCACAAAGTGCGTACAAGGGTTTTGCGGAGCAAAACCTTGCTTTGGCGGGATTCATTTCCGCCAAAGGATGGTAAATCGGGGTCCCCATGAAACGAGTTTCATGGGGCAGGCGATATCGTGGAAGCCTTCACCATGGAGGAAATTCCCCAGTAAACGGGGGAGACCGTCCCTTATGAGCCGTCTCCGGTCGCCTTCCGGCGCAGCACGGCTGCGCCCGCAGGCCGTGCGTACAAGGGTTTTGCGGAGCAAAACCTTGCTTTGGCGGGATTCATTTCCGCCAAAGGATGGTAAATCGGGGCCCCCATGAAACGGGTTTCATGGGGCAGGCGATATTGTGGAAGCCTTCACCATGGAGGAGATTCCCCAGCAAAGGGGGAGAGTGGCCCGTGGAGAGAGGTGTTCGGCAAGCACCGGCCTTTCTGCGGACAGTTCGCAGATGACCGTGGGAAGCCGTGATACCACACAGGAACCGCCGCCGGATGCGCTCTGACTCCGATTTCCCCCACAACAGACAAACACAAGACCCAGAGGGCGGGCGCTTCGCCCGCCCTCTTTTCCACATCCAACGAAAGGAGAACCGTCTATGTCATCCAACCGCATCGGCCGCATCAACGACGAGATCCAGAAGGAGCTCTCCGCCCTGCTGCGGACCGTCAAGGATCCCCGTGTGACGGACTGTATGCTGACCATCACCCATGTGGACACCACCAGCGATCTGCGCTATGCCCGCATCTATGTCAGCGCCCTGAACTGCCCGGACGAGAAGGGGCTTTTGAAGGGCCTGAAGTCCGCCGCAGGCTATCTGCGCCACGAGCTGGGCAGCCGCATCGATCTGCGCTATACCCCGGAGTTGCAATTTTTTGTGGACGACTCCATCGCCTATGGCGCACACATTCTGGATATGCTGAACCATGTCAAGCCCGCCGATCCCCGGAACGCCGATATCGTGCTGCCGGAGGATCGGGAGGACTGAGGAGGTGTCTGTTATGACCACTGCGGAAGCCGCCGCCCGTCTGGCGGCTATGGATCAGGTGCTGATCCTCACCCATGTCCGCCCCGACGGCGACACCATCGGCTCCGCCGCCGCCCTGTGCTGCGGCTTGCGGGCGCTGGGTAAAACGGCGTATCTGCTGCCCAACCCGGAGCTGACGGCCACCTACGCCCCCTATGCCGCCCCCTATCTGGCGGAGGCGGATTTTGCACCGGCGTATGTGGTCTCCGTGGACATTGCGGCGCTGTCGCTGCTGCCGGAGAACGCCCGGCCCTATCAGGACCGCATTGCTCTGGCCATCGACCACCACCCCTCTCAGGAGTTTTTCGCCCGTGAGACGTGTCTGGAGGCGGACAGCGCCGCCTGCGGCGAGATCGTGTACGATATCCTCCGGCAGCTGACGCCCCTGACGCCGGAGATGGCTCTGCCGCTGTATGTGGCCATCTCCACGGACACCGGCTGCTTCGTCTACTCCAACACCACCCCCCGCAGCCACCGCATCGCAGCCCAGCTGATGGACTGCGGCATCGACGTGGCCCCCGTCAACAAGGCACTGTTCCGCACCAAGAGCGCCGTGCGTCTGGCCATGGAGGCCCGGATGGTGGCGGATATGGAGCGCTGCGACGCCGGGCGGGTGGTGGTGATGCAGATCCCCCTGTCCCTGCGGCAGGAGCTGCACGCCACCGATGCCGATATTGAGGAGCTCAGCGCTCTGGCGGCGCAGGTGGAGGGTACCGACTGCGGTGTGACCCTGCGGGAGCTGCGCCCCGGCACGGTGAAGCTGTCCCTGCGGACCGGCCCCCGTGTCAACGCCACGGAGGTCTGCCGCCTGTTGGGCGGCGGAGGTCATGCCGCAGCGGCGGGAGCCACCGTCAGCGGCACTATGGCTCAGGCGAAGTCCGCCGTGCTGGCGGCCATCGCTCAGGTCATCGGCCCGCTGGCCCCCTGAAAAGGAGCGACTATGGCCAACGGGATCATCATCATCGACAAGCCCGCCGATTGGACCAGCATGGACGTCTGCGCCAAGCTGCGGGGAATACTGAAAACCAAAAAGGTGGGCCACGCCGGGACACTGGATCCCATGGCCACCGGCGTGCTGCCGGTGTTTGTGGGACAGGCTACCCGTGGCGTCAGCTTCGCTGAATCCGGGGACAAGGAGTATCTGGCCGTCTTGCGGCTGGGCCTTGTCACCAACACGCAGGACACCTCCGGGCAGGCGCTGCACCGGACGGAGGAGCTGCCGGACCGGGCGGCGCTGGAGGCGGTGCTGCCACGGTTCACCGGAGAAATTTCCCAGCTGCCGCCTATGTACTCCGCCATCAAGATCGGCGGCAAGAAGCTCTATGAGCTGGCCCGGCAGGGGAAGGAGGTGGAGCGCCGTCCCCGGCCCGTCACCATCCACGCCCTGGAGCTGGTGGAGCAGACGGCTCCCGGCGACTACGTTCTGCGGGTGCGGTGCTCCAAGGGTACCTATGTCCGCACCCTGTGCCACGACATCGGGCAGGCGCTGGGCTGCGGCGGCTGCATGGCCGCCCTGCGGCGCGCCATGGCGGCGGGCTTCACCCTGTCCGACGCCGTGACGCTGGAGCAGGTGCAGGCGGAGGGCGAGGCCCTGCTGCGGCCGGTGGACTCCCTGTTCCGGGATCGTCCGGCCTATGTGCTGCCCACCTCATGGGCTGTGGCCCGCTGCCGCAACGGCAATCCCGTCTCCGTGTCGGAGCCGCTGCCGGAGGGGGAGTACCGGGTCTACGACCCGGAGGGCGATTTTCTGTGCCTGAGCCGTCTGGAGGGCGGCGTGCTGACCTCCATCAAAAACTTTTTCGGAGCGTGAATGAATTTGGAACGTACTGTCATCGCCCTGGGCTTTTTCGACGGTGTCCACCGGGGCCACGGAGCCCTGCTGCAAAAAACGGTGCAGCGGGCCGGGGAGCTGGGGGCGATCCCCGCCGTCTTTACCTTTGACCGGCCACCGAAGGAGGTGGTCACCGGACGCCCCATGCCCCTCATCAACTCCCCGGAGGATCGGGCCGATCTGGCCCGGCGCATCTATGGCATTCAGCAGGTGATCCTGGCCCCCTTTGACGAGGCCATGATGACCATGCCGTGGCAGGATTTTATCACGGAGCTGCTGGTAAAGCGCCATGGGGCCGTGCATCTGGTGGCGGGCCACGACTACCACTTCGGCTACAAGAATCAGGGCGATCCCCGGCTTTTGCAGGAGAAATGCCGGGAACTGGGGATAGGCTGCGACATCATCCCCAAGGTGGAGCTGGAGGGCGTTACCGTCAGCTCTACCTACATCCGCACGCTGGTGGAGGCCGGGGACGTGGAGCGGGCGGCGCTGTTCCTGGGCCACCGCCACTGCCTGACCCAGACCGTGGTCCACGGCCACCGGCTGGGCCGCACGCTGGGCATCCCCACGGTGAACCTCACCTTTCCGCCCCATGTGCTGGCGCCCCGCCGGGGCGTGTACATCACACGGGTCTATCTGCCGGACGGCACGTCGCTGGCGGGGGTCACCAACGTAGGTACCCGCCCCACCGTCTCCGACGGCACCGCCGTATCCGTGGAGACCTTCCTGCTGGATTTTGACGGCGATCTCTACGGGAAGTGCATCCGGGTGGAGTTCTGCCGCCGCCTGCGGGACGAGCAGAAATTTGATTCGCTGGAGGCGCTGAAGGCACAGATCCGGGAGAATATCCGCCAGACCCGTGACTATTTCGACGCCGAGAGTACCCGTGGGTGAGGAGAGGGGCTTACATACTTGCAAACGAGAAGGGAAGTCCTGCGGGGCTCCCCTTCTTTTTGGCGGTGGGGGTGTTTTTTCAAATGTTTGATCGCCTCCGGCGGGTAACTTTTCCCATGAGCTGGAAAAGCAGGCAAAAGAGCCTGCAAGAAAACCATAGCGCACAGTGCCGGTGTGTGCTATAATGGCCCCAAACGGATCAAAAGGAGGACACCGCCATGCAGCATGAGATCACCGCCAGCGCACCGCTTCTGGACGAAAAGGGCAATCTCCGGGAGCCGGGCTACGCCAAGCGCCTGCTGCCCATCTATCGCCGGTCGGACATCAAGGCTCCGGCCGCCCGCATCAAGGAGTGGGACTACTACCTCGTGGCCAACGACCACTTTGCCGTGGCGCTGACCATTGCCGACAACGGCTACATGGGGCTGGACTCCGTCTCCTTTCTGCAATTTGATGAGGGGTGGCAGATGACCCGCAGCCCCATGCGGGCCTTTCCCATGGGCCGGACGGGCCTGCCGGAGACCTCCGCCGCCGGAGACACCGCCAGCAGTGGCAAGCGCCATGCGCTGGTGTTCCGCCATGTCCCCGGCGGCCGGGAGCTGACCTTCCGCATGGAGGACTTCCTGAACCGGGACACCATCGAGGGCCACCTGCTGCTGACGCAGGAGCCGGAGGAGTCCATGGTCATCTGCACGCCCTTTGACAAGCCCGGCCACTTCTACTACAACCAGAAAATCAACTGTATGCGGGCTGCCGGGACGGTGCGTATCGGGGGACAGACATACACCTTTGACCCCGCCGACTCCTTCGGCGTGCTGGACTGGGGACGGGGCGTGTGGACATATCACAACACATGGTACTGGGGCAGCGCCTCCGGGCAGGTGGATGGCGTTCCCTTCGGCTGGAACATCGGCTATGGCTTCGGAGATACCTCTGCCGCCAGCGAGAATATGCTGTTTTACGGCGGCAGGGCCCACAAGCTGGGGCAGGTGACCTTCCACATTCCCATGGCGGGGAAGCGGGAGGACTATCTGGCCCCGTGGCGCTTTACCTCCGACGACGGGCGGTTCGAGATGGACTTTGCACCCATTCTGGATCGGGCTGCCTGCACGGATGTGAAGCTTATCAAATCCGACCAGCATCAGGTGTTCGGGCGCTTCACCGGCACGGCCCTGCTGGACGACGGTACGCCTGTCCGGGTGAAGGACCTTCTGGGCTTTGCCGAAAAGGTGGAGAACAAGTGGTGAGAGGGCGAATAGTTTTCCCAAAAAACAAATAAAAGGACTGCCGCATCCTTGCGGCAGTCTTTTTATGCGTATCATACCGGAGCGATTTTGTTTTTTTACAGGCTCTCTGCGATGTGCCGGGCCACATACACACCGCTGGCACTGGCATGGGACAGGGAGTGGGTGACACCGCTGCCGTCACCGATGACGAACAGACCCTTGTGGGGCGTTTCCAGATTTTCGTCCAGTTGGACCTCCATGTTGTAGAACTTCACCTCCACGCCGTAGAGCAGGGTGTCATCATTGGCGGTACCGGGGGCGATCTTATCCAGCGCATAGATCATCTCGATGATGCCGTCCAGAATGCGCTTGGGCATCACCAGACTCAGGTCGCCGGGAGTGGCGGCCAGCGTGGGGGTGACGAAGCTCTCCTCCACCCGCTTGGGCGTGGAGCGCTGGCCACGGATCAGGTCGCCGAACCGCTGGAGGATGACGCCGCCGCCCAGCATATTGGACAGCCGTGCGATGCTCTCGCCGTAGCCGTTGGAGTCCTTGAAGGGCTCGGAGAAGTGCTTGGCCACCAGCAGGGCGAAGTTGGTGTTCTCCGTATGGAGGGCGGGGTCCTCGTAGCTGTGGCCGTTGACGGTGACGATACCGTTGGTGTTCTCATTGACCACCACACCCTTGGGATTCATGCAGAAGGTGCGTACCCGATCCTGAAACTTCTCTGTCCGATAGACGATCTTGCTCTCATACAGCTCGTCGGTGAGGTGGGCGAACACCTCATAGGGCAGCTCCACCCGCACGCCGATATCCACACGGTTGGAGCTGGTGGGGATCTTCAGCGCCGTGCAGACCTCCTCCATCCACTTGCTGCCGCTGCGGCCCACGGAGATGACACAGGTGCGGCCCTCATAGCGCTCCTTGTCGGTGGTGACGGCGTAGCCGTCCGCCAGCTTCTCCACGGAGCGGACGGGGGTATCGAAGAAAATATCCATCCGGTCCTTCAGCCCGGCATAGAGGTGCTCCAGCACCACATAGTTGATGTCCGTTCCCAGATGCCGCACGGAGGCGTCCAGCAGGTGCAGGTCGTTCTCCAGACACAGCTTCTTGATGCGGGTGTTGCCGGTGGAGTAGAGCTTGGTGCCCTCCCCGCCGTTTTCCATGTTGATCTGATCCACATACTCCATCAGCTCCAGCGCCTTCTTTTTGCCGATGTGCTCGTGGAGGGTGCCGCCGAACTGATTGGTGATGTTATACTTTCCGTCGGAAAAGGCACCGGCGCCGCCGAAGCCGTTCATAATGGCGCAGGTGGGGCAGTGAACGCAGCTTTTGACCTTCACGCCGTCAATGGGACAGCGGCGGCGCTCCAGCGTGTGGCCGGATTCAAACAGCGCCAGCTTCAGATCCGGGCGCTTGTTCAGCAGCTCCCAGGCGGTATAGATGCCGCCGGGGCCGCCGCCGATGATAAGAACGTCATATGGCATAAGAGATTCCTCCTGTTCTGAAAATCAACACAAGTACCTCTATTATGCCACAAATTCCGCCGGAGGACAAATAAGAATCCCTTCTGCCAGCTGCCGCTGCCGCTCATGACGACAGACGCTTCTTTTCGGCTCTGACCGAAATTTTTCTTTTCAACATTGGCGGCCTGTGGTAAGATGAAGAAAACAACAGCAGCAACAGGAGGACAAGCCCAATGAGCTACGCAGACGAACGCTTTATCCAGAACTGCCGTGATATCTTGACCAACGGCGTATGGGACACGGAGTTGGAGGTGCGCCCCCACTGGGATGACGGTGCGCCCGCCCACACGGTGAAAAAATTCGGCATCATCAACCGCTACGACCTGCGGGAGGAGTTCCCCATTCTCACCTTGCGCCGCACCTATTTCAAGACCTGCATCGACGAGCTGCTGTGGATCTGGCAGCAGAAGTCCAACAACATCCACGATCTCCGGGGCCACATCTGGGACAGCTGGGCCGACGGTACCGGCTCCATCGGCAAGGCCTACGGCTATCAGCTGGCGGTGAAGCACCAGTATCCGGAGGGGGAGTTCGACCAGGTGGACCGGGTGCTGTATGACCTGAAGCACAACCCCGCCAGCCGCCGCATCATGACCAATATCTACAACTTTCAGGACCTGCACGAGATGGCCCTGTACCCCTGCGCCTACTCCATGACCTTCAACGTGTCCGGGCATACCCTGAACGCCATACTGAACCAGCGCAGCCAGGATATGCTGGCCGCCAACAACTGGAACGTGGTGCAGTACGCCGTACTGGTCCACATGATGGCGCAGGTGTCGGGGCTGGAGGCCGGGGAGCTGGTCCACGTCATCGCCGACGCCCACATCTACGACCGCCATGTGCCTATCGTGGAGCGGATGCTGGAGAAGGAGCCCCGTCCTGCGCCCAAGTTTGTTATGGACCCCTCCGTCACGGATTTCTACCGCTTTACACGGGACAGCTTCTCGCTGGAGGGCTACGAGCCCCACCCCTTCGAGGACAAGATCCCCGTGGCCATTTAAGGAGACAGCCATGGATGCCATCGTAGCCGTGGATGCCCGCTGGGGCATCGGGCGGGACGGCGGTCTGCTGTTCCGCATCAGCGCCGACCTACGGCGCTTCAAAGCCCTGACCATGGGCCATACGGTGGTCATGGGCCGCCGGACCCTCCAGTCCCTGCCGGGGGGGCGTGGCCTGCCGGGCCGCCGGAATCTGGTGCTGTCCCGGCAGGGGGACCTTGCCCCGGAGGGGGCGGAGGTGTTCCACGAGGTGCAGCCGATGCTGGACGCCGCCGGGGAGGATGCCTTTGTCATCGGCGGAGCGCAGGTGTATCGCCTGCTGCTGCCCGCTTGCCGGCGGCTGTATGTGACCCAGATCGACGCCGACGGTGGGGCGGACGTGTTCTTCCCGGAGCCTGCGCCGGAGCTGTGGCGCATCACGGAGCAGTCCCCGTGGCAGGAGGAGCAGGGTCTGCGGTATCGCTATGTGACCTATGAACGAAAGGAGGAGCGGGATGAAGTATAAGCGTTTTGGCAGCCGCATGGTGCTGCGGATCGATCGGGGCGAGGAGGTGCTGACCCAGCTGCACCGGGCGGCGGAGCAAGAGGGCATCCGGCTGGCGGCCGTCAGCGGGCTGGGCGCCGTGGGGGACTTCACGGTGGGGGTGTTCCACACGGCGGAGAGGCAGTACCATGCCCACCGCTTTCAGGGGGATTTTGAGATCGTCTCGCTGGTGGGGACCATCACCACTAAGGACGGGGAGTTTTATGCCCACCTCCACATGAGCGCCGGGGACACGGAGGGTCGTGTGCTGGGCGGACATCTGAACGAGGCGGTCATCAGCGCCACCTGTGAACTGGTGCTGGAGATCATGGACGGCACGGTGGAGCGCCGGTTCGACCCGGAGACGGGGCTGAATCTGATGGAATTTTAAGGCGGCTGCGGGAGCTTCTGCCTGTATCCGATGAAAGGAGAGGCCCGGCCATTTTGGCCGGGCCTCTCCTTTCAGGTGTTTTTCTCATGGAAATGGTCGTATACCGCACGGGCGGCGGCCTTGGGCAGCAGCGCCTCCAGCTGCACAAGCTCCGCCTCTGAGATGGCCTTGACGCTCTTGAAGTGCTTCAGCAGCGCCTTTTTCCGCACGTCCCCTATGCCGGGGATGCCGTCCAGACGGGAGGTCATGGCGCTGCGACTGTGCTTTTCGTGGTGATAGGCGATGGCGAAGCGGTGGACCTCCTCCTGCACCCGGCCCACCAGCGCAAACAGCGGCGGACTCTGCTGGATGCCCAGCTCCCGACCCTCCGGCGTCACCAGCGCACGGGTGCGGTGGCGGTCGTCCTTCACCATGCCCAGAATGGGGACATGGATGCCCATGGACTCCAGCTGCTGCTGCGTGGCCTGGGCCTGCAGATGACCGCCGTCCATCAGCAGCAGGTCCGGCAGAGGGGAGAAGTGCTCGTCCCCGTCCAGATACCGCTGCATCCGCCGCTGCAGCACCTCCTGTAAGGCCCGCAGATCGTCGGCGTGGTCCAGCGTCTTGATCTGGAAGCGGCGATAGTCCCGCTTCAGAGGCTTGCCGTCCGCAAAGACCACCATGGAGGCCACCATGTCCTGCCCCGCCGTATGGGAGATATCGTAGGACTCCATCCGCCGGGGAAGCACCGGCAGACTCGCCAACTGCTGGAGCTGCTCCAGCGTCTTGTTGACCCGCTCGGCGTCAGAGGTGATGCGCTCCACCTCCTCACGGGCGTTGCGCCCGGCCATCCGCAGCAGCTCTGCCCGCTCGCCCCGCTGGGGGACCCGCAGAGTCACCCGGTGGCCTGCCCGGCCCGTCAGCAGGGCGGCGAGGGTCTCCATGTCCTCCACCGGCTCCGGCAGCAGAATTTCCGACGGCAGTGCGCCGCGCTCCAGATAGTACTGCTGCAGCACCGCCGCCAGCACCGCCGGCAGGGCCTCATCGGCGGCGGTGGGGAATACCTCCACCTCCCGGCCCAGCAGATTGCCGTCCTCGATGTGCAGCACGGCGCAGCCGGAGCGCACCTGTCCCACGTATATGCCCCACACGTCCGTGTCGGCGCAGACCCCGGCGATGACCTGCTGCTGCTTGCCCAGCACGGAGATGGCCCGGATGCGGTCCCGCAGGGCGGCGGCCTTTTCAAAGTTCAGCTCCTCCGCCGCATCCTCCATCTCCGTTTGCAGCTCCGCCGTCAGCTGGCGGTAGTGGCCGGAGAAAATGCGCTCCGCCTGCCGGATGCGGCGGCGGTACTCCGCCTGATCCGGCCCGCCCGGCAGGCAGAAGCCGTCGCACCGGCCGATGTGGTGGTTCAGGCAGGGGCGCTCCCTGCCGATGTCCCGCGGGAACTGCCGGGAGCAGATGGGGAGCTTCAGCGCCCCGCACACCGCCTCGATGGCAAGGCGTGTCTCCCGGCGGCCGCCGAAGGGGCCGAAGTACCGGGCACCGTCCTCCTCCGCCTTTCCCGCCAGAGTGAATCGGGGGTAGGAGGTTCTGGTGTCCAGCCGGATGAAGGGGTATCCCTTGTCGTCCTTGAGCAGGATGTTATACCGGGGCTGGTGGCGCTTGATGAGGGAGTTTTCCAGGATCAGCGCCTCGAACTCCGACGAGACGAAAATGGTGTCGAAGTGGTCCACCTGCGACACCATGGCTCTGGTTTTCTCATTGTGGGAGGCGGTGTCCTGAAAGTACTGACTTACCCGGTTTTTCAGCTTCTTGGCCTTGCCTACATAGATGACCTTGCCGGTTTTGTCCATCATCAGATAGACCCCCGGCAGCAGGGGCAGGTCGTTGGCTTTTTCCCTCAGCTCCTCCTTGGTCATGGCGCACCTCCTGACTGGCGTATTTCTTCCAGTATAGCACAAATTTTTTCAGGAAGGAAGTTGCATTTTCCGACAGATGCTGTATAATCATACCATCTGTTTGCAGAATGGGGGATATCCCGTGAAAAAACAAGCCATAGCCCTGCTGCTGGCGGCGGTGCTGGTGCTCTCCGGCTGCGGCAGACAGCAGCTGCCGGAGGAGACCCCGGCGGATATGGGCCTTGCCGCCGTGGCGGCCATAGAAAGCCATACCCCGCCGACGCTGAAGCTGACGAAGGTTCAGACACCCCCGGAGGAACCGGTGGAAGAACCGGAGGAACCGGACTGGTCCGCCGGAAGCAGCGACTACCCGTGGGTGCGCTCCGGCTACGCCTACTATATCCGGGTCAACCGCAGCGCCAACGTGGTCACGGTTTATACCGCCGGGGACGACGGACGATACTCCGTCCCCTACCGGGCCATGGTGTGCTCCTCCGGCGGCTCCGGGACGCCGCTGGGGGACTTCTCGCTGGACGGCTGGTATCGCTGGGAGTGGCTGGGGCTGGTGGGCGGTGTGTCCGGTCGGTACTGCACGCAGATCTACGGCGACTACCTGTTCCACTCCGTCCCCTATACGGAGCGGTACAACAAGGGCTCCCTCCAGCCGGGGGAGTTCGACAAGCTGGGAACCAGCTGCTCCCACGGCTGTATCCGCCTGCAGGTGGCGGACGCCAAGTGGATCTATGACAACAAGTACGACATCGCCGGAGTGACCATCTACGACAGCGACGACCCCGGCCCGCTGGGAAAGCCCTCCGCCCCCTCCATCGGCGGCAGCGCCTATCCCGGCTGGGACCCCACGGATCCCGACAGCGACAATCCGTGGAACAAGCCTGCGGATGTGACACCGGAACCGGAGCCAGATCCGGAGCCAGATCCGGAGCCGGGGGAGGCCCCTGACACGGGAGACGACACACAGCCTGACCCGGCGCCCGGCGGCGAGGATGTCGGTGGAGAATGAGAAAGGACTGACTATGAGGATCGTAATTAAAGTGGGAACGTCTACGCTGGCGCATCCCACGGGACGACTGAATATCCAGCGTATCGAGCTTTTATGCAAGGTCATGAGCGACCTGAAAAATGCCGGGCATCAGATCATTCTGGTGTCCTCCGGTGCCATCGCCATGGGCTTTGGCAAGCTGAACCTGCCGGAGAGGCCCAAGGACGTTCCCACCAAGCAGGCCTCCGCCGCCGTGGGCCAGTGCGAGCTGATGTATACGTACGACAAGCTGTTCACCGAGTATAACCACACGGTGGCCCAGCTGCTCATCACCCGGCCGGACATCGCCGGGGGCGGACGGCGGCGGGAGAATTTCCACGTGACCTTGGAGCGGCTGTTGGAGCTGGGGGCGCTGCCCATCATCAACGAAAACGACACCATCTCCACCGAGGAGATCAGCATCGGGGACAACGATACTCTGTCCGCCATGGTGGCGGCCAGCATCCGGGCGGATTTGCTGATCCTGCTGTCGGACATCGACGGCCTGTATGACAGCGACCCCCATGAAAACCCCGATGCCCGGCTTATCCCGGTGGTGGAGCGGCTGGATGACCACATCCGGGCGCTGGCGGGCGGCAGCGGCTCCAGTCTGGGGACCGGCGGCATGGTGACAAAGCTGCAGGCGGCTCAGATCGCCACGGAGGCGGGCTGCGAGATGGTCATCGCCAACGGCCACCATCCGGCGGCACTGTATGACATTGCGGCTGGTCAGCCGGCAGGCACCCGCTTTTTGGCAGGGAGGAAAGAACGATGACCACATGGGATATCCTGAAAAAGACACGGGCGGCGTGGCCCAGCATCCGCAACCGGGACGCAGAGGGAAAAAACGACCTGCTGCGGAGCATGGCGGACAGCCTCATGGCCTGTACCCCCGCCATTCTGGCGGAGAACTGCCGGGACATGGAGGAGGCACGGGGGACCATCAGCGATGTGATGCTGGACCGGCTGTATCTGGATGAAAAGCGGCTGGCAGGCATGGCGGAGGGCATCCGGGCCCTGACGGCTCTGCCGGATCACACAGGCCGCATCCTGTCTCAGATCACCCGGCCCAACGGCATGACCATCTGCAAGCAGCAGGTGCCCATGGGCCTCATCGCCATTATCTATGAGAGCCGTCCCAACGTCACCTCCGATGCGGCGGCGCTGGCGGTGAAGAGCGGCAACGTCTGCGTTCTGCGCAGCGGCCGGGAGGCCTACCGCACCGCCAAAGCCATCGTGCAGGCTCTGAAACAGGGCATTGCCGCCGCCGGAGGGGATGCGGAGATCATCAACATCGTGGACGACACCAGCCACCAGAGCGCCGCCGATCTGATGCGGGCCAACGGGCTGGTGGATCTTCTGATTCCCCGTGGCGGGGCGGGCCTGATCCGCCGCTGTGTGGAGAACGCCACCGTTCCCTGTATCCAGACCGGTACCGGTATCTGCCATGTGTATGTGGATCAGTACGCCGATCTGCAAAAGGCACTGGCCATCATCGTCAACGCCAAGACCAGCCGCCCCTCCGTGTGCAACGCCGAGGAGGTGTGTCTGGTGCATCAGGCGGTGGCGGAGGAGTTCCTGCCCATACTGAAGCAGGCACTGGTGGATGACCGGCAGACCGCCGGGGCCGTGCCGGTGGAGCTGCGGCTGGATCAGCGTGCGGCGGCCATCATCCCCGGCACCCCGGCATCGGAGACGGACTTCGACACGGAGTTTTTGGACTACATTCTGGCGGTAGGGGTGGTGGACAGCGTAGATGAGGCCGTGGCCCATGTGCTGCGCCACTCCACCGGTCACAGTGACGCCATCATCACGGAGAACGCCGAGAATGCACAGAAATTTGTGGACGGCACCGACAGCGCCGCCGTGTACGTCAATGTTTCCACCCGCTTCACCGACGGTGGGGAGTTCGGCCTTGGCTGCGAAATGGGTATCTCCACCCAGAAGCTCCACGCCCGTGGGCCTATGGGGCTGGACGAGCTGTGTACCTATAAGTACATCATCCGCGGTAGCGGCCAGATCCGGTAAAAAACGCATAAACGCATAGGAGAAGCCCCACCCGCCTGATGCGGGTGGGGCTTCTCCATGTGAAAAAGCGGGTCGGCAGTATCATTCCGGCCACTGGGGGCAGGTGCGGCGGATGTAGGGCAGTACCTCCTCCTCCGGCAGGTCCAGAGCGGCGGCCAGTTCACCGTAGAGAGCGTTCTCCGCCCGGCGCAGGTAGCGCTCGTCCATCTGGCTGACCTTGCGCCCGGTCCGCAGGGCGTGCTTGCGGCGGCGGACGGCGGAGCGGATCAGGCCCGCCATGCGGCGGCAGTCGTAGGAGGTGACGATCTGCTGATAGAACTCCTTCAGCAGACGCATACTGCGGCTCTCCGGCTCCTCCGGCGGCAGCTGGGGCAGCTGGGCGATGAAGTCCTCCGCCTCCTGCCGGCTGAGGATGGGGCGCATCAGTACCTTGGTATCCACCGGGGTCAGCACCGTGCCGCTGCGGGTCAGAGGCGTCAGCGTATAGTAAAGCTTGGTTTTGTCCGTTCCGGACAGGGAGGAGGGTCCCACCGCCGCTATGCGGCACACCCCTTCTCCTCCATAAATGACCAGTTGGCCTTCCGTAAACATCCCATTCAACTCTTTTCTCATATACATTTTTATCCATTTCATTATAACACATTTTTAATAAAATGTAAGAAAAAATTTTTATCTCTCACAGATTTTCCGTGGGACACGGACTCTTGTCAATGAGACGGATATGGGGTATAATCAAGAAAATCCTTTCGGGGGGTGCCAGTCATGGATAATGCACTGAATGAAAAGCTGGATCTGTCGGCCCTGCATCTGGGGATCATCTCCGTGGGGGCGCTGCTGGGAGCGGTGGTGACGCTGGTGGTCTGCATCTTGGCGGTGCGGATCATCACGGTGCTGCTGCGCCGGGTGCTGGGCAAGACCACGCTGGAGCAGCGGGTCAGCAAATACATCGTCAGCACCGTGCGGTTCGTGCTGTGGGTGGTGACGGTGCTGATCGTGGCTCAGCAGCTGGGCATCCCCGTGACATCGCTGGTGGCACTGTTCTCGGTGATATCACTGGCGGTGTCACTGGCGGTACAGAACGTACTGGCCAACGTGGCGGGCGGGCTGGTGCTGCTGGTGACCAAGCCCTTTACCGTGGGGGATTACATCGATACCCCCAGCGGGGAGGGAACGGTGCGGGAGATGAGCCTGACCTATACCTTTCTGGAGACCATGGAGGGCCAGCGGCTGGCAGTTCCCAACAGCACCCTGTCCTCCGGGAAGATCATCAACTACTCCACGCTGGCCACCCGGCGGCTCCAGCACAAGGTCACGGCCTCCTACGACGATGCCACGGCGGACGTGCGAAGGGCCTGCCTGACGGCGGTGGGGCGGACAGCCAACGTGCTGGCCGATCCTGCGCCGGTGGTGTACGTCAGCAGCTACGGCGAGAGCAGCATAGAGTACATCGTGCGGTGCTGGACGAAAACAGAGGACTACTGGCCGGCGTATTATCAGCTGCTGGAGGAGATACGCAACGCCTTTAACGAGGCGGGAGTGGAGATGTGCTACAATCACCTGAACGTACACATCATCGAGAAGAAGGAGGAGACGGAATGAACATCGGATTGCTGGGCTTCGGCGTGGTAGGCGGAGGCGTGTGGGAGCTGGCGCAGGAAAACCGGGCCTTGAATGTGAAGAAGGTGCTGGTGCGCCGGGAGGCGCCGTCGCTGGGCAAGGCGGCGGTGCAGGACGTGGAGGCCATCCTCCGGGACACAGAGATCGACACGGTGGTGGAGGTGCTGGGAGGTCTGCACCCGGCCTATGAATGGATCTGCCGGGCGCTGGCGGCGGGGAAGGACGTGGTGACGGCCAACAAGGCGGTCATCAGTGCCTACTACCGGGAGCTGACGGCGCTGGCCCATGAAAACGGCGCAGCCCTGCGCTGCACGGCGGCGGTGGGCGGCGGCATCCCGTGGCTGGTGAATCTGCAGCGCTGCCGCCGGGTGGACACCGTGACGGAGGTGGGAGGCATCATGAACGGTACCACCAACTTCATTATGGATGCCATGGCCCGGCAGGGGGCGGATTTTCCCGCTGTGCTGCAGCGGGCGCAGGAACTGGGCTATGCCGAGGCGGATCCCAGCGCTGACATCGACGGCGATGACATCCGTCGGAAGCTGACCATCTCCGCCAACATCGCCTTTGATGCGCTGCTGCGAGAGGAGGACATCCCGGCCTTCGGCATCCGCACCGTCACCGGGGCGGATGTGGCGGACTTCCGGGCCCATGGCTTCACCTGCAAGCTGTTGGCCTGCGCCCAGCGAACGGAGACGGGCGTGGCCGCCTATGTGGAGCCTGCGCTGGTGGCGGAGGGCGAGCCGGAGGCGGCGGTGCCGGGGAACTATAACCTCATCTCCTGCACCGGGGAGCTGCTGGGCCGCCAGAGCTACTTCGGGCAGGGAGCCGGACGGTATCCCACGGCGGCCAACGTGGTGCAGGACTGTCTGGATCTGCTGACAGGAGAGGACGGCTTCTACACGGAGACGGCCCGGCCTATGGCGGTGGAGGCCGATGCCGTGGCGCATCCCTATTACGTTCGCACCCAAGCGGCGGATCCGTGGCTGAAGAGCGTCACGGCGGACCGGTGGGCCGGCGGTGTCATCACCGGGGCCGTGCCGGTGGGGCAGATGCTGCGCTGGGCGGCAGCCCAGCGGCAGAGGGACCCCGGCTGCTTCGTGGCGGGCATCCGGTGACGGGATCAGCGGCGGGAGAGATGTTTAAGAAAAACTTCACGGCCTGTTCAAATAAGTCGGAGCGGAATGTGTTATAGTACCATTGACGAACAAGGGCAATCACCCCTGGCAGCGTGTCTTTCCGGCGCTTTTTGTCCTTTTCGTCCTGGCGGGCGCCGTCTCGCTCCCAAGGAACGTCGCTCGACGGCATCGGCGGGAATATGCCGACGCAGCCCGCCTGCATCTCAAAAAACAAAATCACTCGAAAATCCATCGCTGGCAGGTGCCTTGCAGTTTTCCGAAGCAGAAATGCGGCCAGACAAGAAAAGAGTCGCAGAGCATACTTTTGTATGGTCAAGGGGCTTGACGCAGTAGGGGCGTATTTCTGCCCGGCAAGACCATGCTTGCCCTTGTCCATCCATGGTAAGAGCATCCCGATGCACGGAGATCGATTCTGGTATGAAAAAAAGGCATTTTACGGAAAAAGAGAAAAAACTCATCGGCTGGGCGGCCATCGTCATCTTTGTGGTGTTCACGGCGGCTGTCTGCTGGTTCGTGGGGCGGCCCATGGGGAACTTCGTGTCCGAGCCGGAGAAATTCCGCCTGTGGGTGGAGAGCCACGGCCTGTGGAGCCAAGTTGCCTATGTGGGCATGGTATTTTTGCAGGTGCTGGTGGCCGTCATCCCCGGCGAGCCGCTGGAGATCAGCGGCGGATACGCCTTCGGCGCCGTACAGGGTACGGTGCTGTGTATGCTGGGGGCCTTTCTGGGCAGCGTGGTGGTATTCGCCTTCGTGCGCCGGTTCGGCCGGGAACTGGTGGAGATTTTTTTCCCCAAGGAGAAGATCGAGTCCCTGCGTTTTTTGCAGAGCTCCCCTAAGCGGGATCTGCTGTTCTGGATCGTATTCGTTGTGCCGGGGACGCCCAAGGATCTGCTGTGCTACTTTGCAGGGCTGACCGATCTGTCCTGGGGCAAGTGGCTGCTGATCTGCTCAGCGGGCCGCCTTCCCTCCATCATTACCTCCACCGTGGGCGGAAGCGCCGTGGGCGGCAGGCAGTACCTGTTTGCCATTTTGGTGTTTGCCGGGACCATGGCCCTCAGCGCCGTGGGACTGCTGATCTATCGGGGCCTGTGCCGCAGGCATGAGAAGAAGCAAGGCGGAGAAACGTAAAAACATCCCCTGACGGTGCAGTCAGGGGATGTTTTTTTACTTAGTGTCCTTTTTCCGGGCCAGCTCCGCCAGCTCCGGGAATTTCTTGGTGATGTAGCTGTAGCTGCCCCGGCCATGGGGGACCAGACAGCCGCTGCAATCCTTGATGCCGTCGCCGACATAGGTGAAGTTGCCGCCGCACTTGTCGCCCAGCGCATAGAGGGGACAGTAGCAGAACAGACAGTTGAAGTCCTCCGGCTTGGCCGTTTTGTGACAGGGGAAAAATTCGCACTGGGTGTGCTGGAAGAAGGAGTAACGGCACTCCTCCGGCTTGGTGGAAAGGGGCTTATCCATGGGGTGACCTCCGTTTCGTGGAATGATAGACCGTATGTGCTGCTATCATCATATCAGCTTCCGGAGGGAACGTCAAGTGAGGCTGATATCATGCGGGAGGGCGGCGTGTGGATGCACCGAAGACTGCCCTATATGCACCGGGAGCGCTGCGGGGATACCGCAGCGCTCCGATCGCTTTCACGCCGAATAGATTTTATTGAACCGCTTGATCGAGCGGAATGGAGACAGGTTGATGATGGCCCGCAAAGCTGCCTGTTCAGCGGCAGCCGTGATCCCGGAAGTAGGGGATCTTGGGCAGCTGCCACAGCAGGAGCATCCCCAGCCCATAGCAGGCGATGGCCTCCCCGGCGCCCACGGTCAGGCCGTTGATGGCCCATGTGGCGGGGAAGGCGGCGGTAAGGCCCGTCTCCTCATAGGCGATGACAGCCCCCACCAGCAGAGTGTTCAGCACCACCGGCGGCAGAGGGGCCAGCCACTTTTTCCGGCATCGGGCCGTCAGCAGGGCGGCGATGAGGGTGGCCAGAGATCCCACGATCAGATCCAGCAGACCATAGGGGCTCAATAGATTGGTGATGAGGCATCCGGCGAACAGGCCCCAGACCGTCTCCGGAAAGAAAAAGGGGAGTACGCACAGCGCCTCAGAAAAGCGGCATTGCACGACTCCGAAGGTCAGGCTGAACACGGAGCTGAAAAGACTCAGTACGGCGTAGGCGGCGCCCACGGCGGCGGCCCGTGTCAGGTGTTGGGTTTGTAGCTTCTTCATTTTTATAATCCGCCTTTCTGCGAAAGGCACCGACGGGGTTATGAAACGCAGGTGCTTTCGCCTGAAATTGATGTTTGCTATACTGTTCACGGGAGTGCTCGGTATACTACAGAGACCGTGGA
>ERZ857480.58593-NODE-90681-length-51931-cov-9.9931_pt1 | contig 51931 bp, 50 predicted proteins | sample MGYA00519767_ERZ857480 | MGnify/ENA primary metagenome ERZ857480 (study PRJEB31778, sample SAMEA3449210) | human gut metagenome | biome: human gut; feature: human-associated habitat; material: faeces | place: United Kingdom | collected 2010/2012 ...
CTGTTCAGAGGTATGCATAAGTCATTGTAAAAAATGACGAAATTTATTTTTTTATTTTGTGGATAACCATTCGCGGCAGGAAAAACTGTGTTTATAGTTTTTCCTGCTGTTCTTTTTGTTAAAAGTTATACACCAGATTCTAGTTTTAGGAACCCATTCTTGAAGTTTCAAGGTCTGCATGAATACTTTTTTTATTATAAAACAGCTATTTATCCACAGTCAGATTGACGAAAAGGTACTTTCTGGTGATTCACTTTTTTCTATGTTTCTGTTATACTTTTTCTCAAGAAAGAGAGGTTCACTTATGGATATTGATTTTAAAGAAGAACTTAGAAAACGTGACGAACTTCTTGCCGGTTATCTCAAACAGATTGAGATCCAGGAGGAATTTATCCAGAAATAAAAAGAATTGATTGAATATTTGGAAGAGCATATAAACTTTCATCGAGAATAACTTTCAAACCATATGGGGCATTTTTTAAAAGCTTTAAACTTGGAACGAAAGATTATGCATCGGATATTTCAGAATATAGACTAAAAAAATGTCACCACTGAAAAGGAATACGGGAAAAATCCAGATTACTCCGAGTAATGGTTACAAAATTGATGAGATTATAGTTAATTACCCAAATAAGTCCAGAAAAGTAAAAAATGGGTCCAGTATTTCCTTAAAAAATGTACGAAAAATATCAGTGTGGTATCATACAACAAAGAAACCTGCATATTATCAAAATCCAGGAAAAGACTATAGGGGATGGACGGGCTCTCCGCTAAATTATTGTTTTGATCTGAGCTTTTGACCAGACGTATACCTTGTTTATAACACCAGAAAACATATCCGGTGTATAAACAGGGTTTTATTATTAAACAAGGGAAGATTGTGCGACGAGAGATGCCTTTAACAGGGGATGGAATAAAAATATTAAAAGCGAAATACCTGGGAATGTTGTTCTGTAGTTGACAATGACTCTGGGAATGATATAAAATATAGAATTGAAATTCAGCGGTTGTTCTGATACTATTTTCTTGACCATATAACCTCCGACAGAACCATTCTGTTTAGAAGTCAGGTTACCGTTGTACCCGTCTGTAAGCGGTACGCCTAATTCATTTGCAACTTCGAATTTGAAACGGTCTAACGCACCTTTTGCTTCCGGTACAGCTGTCTGGTTAGAAGATTTTGTGTTTGACATATCAATTTCCTCCTTGGTTGTTGTTTCCTTTTGAAAGTATTTTTGTGTTGCAATGCTAGTATATGAAGATGCAGAAATAATACACTGGAAGTTTTCGCATGGACAGGAAGAGCATGGAAACAGGAAAACTTGCATGATGACTGTAAGAAAAATATTAATAAATTATGAATTGTGTATATTTTTTAAGTTTTAATTGCGTTTTATTTAGTGCTTTGTTATAATTACAGTTAGGATTGTGGATAAAAGATAAAATCCGCAAAATAAATAGGAGAAACGGAGAGGAGAAACTATGAACTTAGGTATAATCGCACATAACAGTAAAAAAGTACTGATAGAAGATTTCTGCATCGCTTATAAGAATATACTTGCCAAACATGAGGTCTATGCCACAGGTACAACCGGACGGAGAATAGAAGAAGCGACAAGCCTTCATGTGCATAAATTCCTTGCCGGCAGTATTGGTGGAGACAAGCAGTTTATGGAGATGGTAGAGCGTCAGGATCTTGATATGGTCATTCTGTTCTACAATCCGGTCATGATCGATCCTAAAGAACCGGATATCACAAGCATCGTGAGAAGATGCGACCAGTACAATATTCCTGTAGCGACAAATATTGCCACAGCAGAACTTCTTATTTTAGGGCTTGCAAGAGGAGACCTGGATTGGAGACTGAATCTGAAATGAGAGTGATCGCAGGTAAAGCCAGAAGGCTTAATTTGAAAACAATTCCGGGGATAGACACAAGACCTACTACTGACAGAATCAAAGAAACATTATTTAATATACTTCAGCCGGAGCTTTTGGAATGCCGTTTCCTGGATCTTTTTTCCGGAAGTGGCGGGATCGGAATCGAAGCTCTGAGCAGAGGGGCTTCTTATGCAGTGTTTGTGGAGAAGAATCCAAAAGCTGCTGCATGCATCAGAGAAAATCTTGCATTTACAAAACTGGCAGAAGATGGTAAACTGCTGAACATGGACGTGTTGCAGGCATTGCGTTCCCTTGAGGGAAAAGGTGTTTTTGACATTATTTTTATGGATCCCCCATATAATAATGAACTGGAAAGACAGGTGCTGGAATATCTGAAAGACAGCACAGTTGCAGATAAGAATACACTTATTATTGTGGAAGCGGATCTTCAGACGGATTTCAGTTATGTGGAATCTCTCGGTTACAGGCAGCTGCGTTCGAAAGAGTATAAAACAAATAAGCATGTATTTTTAGAACGTGCATAATTAACTATAATAATTTCAGAATGAATACATTGCTTCCTGAAATTATCATAAGATTGCTGCCGGCAGGCAGCATTCGTGTTGTTATGCATATGTGTATGTGCCAGAGGAAAGAGAGAGTAAAAATAAATGAAAATAGCAGTATATCCCGGCAGCTTTGATCCGGCTACCTATGGACATCTTGATGTGATCCGGAGAGCAGCAGTTTCTTTTGACAAAGTGATAGTGGGCGTTTTACATAATTCTTCAAAAAGTCCGTTGTTTTCTGTGCAGGAACGTGTTAATATATTAGAAAAGGCGACTCGGGACATTCCTAATGTCGAGGTAAAACCATTTGAGGGATTGTCTGTGAATTTTGCCAGAGAGAATCACGCTCAGGTGATCATACGTGGACTTCGTGCAGTTACAGATTTTGAGTATGAGCTCCAGATGGCTCAGACCAATCGTGTACTTGCACCGGATGTAGATACTGTATTTCTGACTACAAGTCTGGAATATGCATACCTGAGTTCTACAATATTGAAGGAAGTTGCACATTTTGGAGGCGACCTGAGTAAGTTTGCACCGGCCGAGATAACGGATGCAGTTATTGAGAAGATTCGTCTTACAGCAGACAACAAATAAGTTATTGTTCACATAGAGCGTACAGTAACAGAAATAGAAAATAAGGAGTGTATATACTATGAGCAGCAGAATTGAACAGATTATCAGTGAGATTGAGGAATATGTGGACAGCTGTAAATTCCAGCCACTGTCAACTACTAAGATTGTGGTAAATAAAGAAGAAATTGAGGAACTTCTGAGAGAACTCCGCCTGAAAACTCCGGATGAGATTAAACGTTATCAGAAGATCATTAACAATAAGGACGCTATCCTTGAGGATGCTCAGACTAAGGCAGATGCACTGATCGCAGATGCACAGGCAAGAGCACAGGAACTGGTAACACAGCATGAGATTATGCAGAAAGCATATGCACAGGCAAATGATACGATCAATGCAGCTAACAAACAGGCACAGGAGATTCTGGATTCTGCAACACAGGATGCAAACAGCATTCGTCTCAGCGCGATCACCTATACAGATGATATGATGGCCAATATTGGCAGTGTGCTTAATACAACATTAGAGGATGCAGGTGTGAAATACAAAACATTTATTGATTCCCTGCAGAGCTGTCTTGATGTTGTAAACCACAATCGTCAGGAACTTGCACCTCAGACAGCACAGGCTGCAGCAATTACAGGCTCTTATCATGATAATGACGGAGCGAAAGATGATGATGACGATCTGTTAGATGATCTGGGAGAGAACTAAAAATAAATCAGTTATAAATATAGAGGATGAGAAAACAAGGGGCAGGAAAATTTCCTGCCCTGATTTTGTATAATGAAATGATGACAGTTTCCGGAAAGAATTTATTTTCACAGATAGGAAATCAGACAGTAAAGAATACCTGCTGTAAGGAATGTACAGATACACTTGGAAATAAAATAAGGCAGAATGCTGAGGTCATGGTGGAGAACACCTTTTGTCTGAGCAAGGATGCACAGACCGCCGGATGCGGTGGCTGCAGCGGACAAAAGTATACGAGTCATGTATGGCAGTCCGGAAACTGAAATAAGAGAAAGTCCGGAAGTGATCTCTGTAAATCCGAGCAGCAGGTATTGATAGAGAAGTGGAAAAGGCGCATAATATCTGATACATCCTGCCAGAATGGAGAACAATAGAATATATCCTCCGAGACGTGTAATGGTTTCAAAACCGTTCATTATAGAAAAATCAAGTATATTTTTTCGAGAAGAAATCTCGGGTGAAAATCCTGGGGAATCTGAGATGGTGGCATTTTGGTACACAAAAAAACGAAAGAACAGCATACATATCAGATTTGCTGAAAAAATACTCGCAAAGACCATGCCGGCAGGTACTGTATCCTTAAGACAGGACTTACAGAGATAGGTAATGATAAAGGCAGGGCTTGGATTGTTGCAGAAGGTAGTGAGATAAAGAGCTTCTTTTTTGCTGATTTTATGTAATCCATACAGATCAGAGGCAAGTTTGGCTCCCAGAGGATAACCACACAGCATTCCGAGAACGAAAACATAACCACCCCAGATGCTGACACCCGGAAAAATATGAAAGAATGATTCAAATGGCAGGAGAAGTTTTCGGATATGACCGGTATGTGTAAGCATTCCTGTGAGAATAATAAATGGGAGAAGCGTTGGGATTAATGTATTCAGCCACAGAGTCATTCCGGCTCTGGCACAGGACAGACTTTCAGCAGGATGCAGCAGAAGAAAGACAAGAAGAAAACAAATACCACCGGTGAGTATGGGGTTTTTGGACATACAACAACCTCTTTGCAATTGTTTGCCATTCTTTATAAAATTTATATGGCGCAGAATGAAAATAAATGCTATAGTATTTGGGTAAAATATATCTGGAAAATTTGTCGTATATCGGGAAAACAATGGTATATTATAAGACAAATGTGTGATTTTTGGAGGTAATATAATTATGGCAGTTTTAGAGAATTGTGAACCCAAAAGAGTGTTCCATTATTTTGAGGAGATATGCAAAATTCCTCATGGCTCAGGAAACACAAAGCAGATCAGCGACTATCTGGTTCAGTTTGCAAAGGATCATGATCTGAAATATGTTCAGGATGAGATGAATAATGTGGTTATTTATAAACCGGGCACAGCGGGATACGAGAATGCTCCTGTAGTGATCATTCAGGGACATATGGATATGGTATGTGAGAAACGTCCGGATGTAGAGCATGATTTTACAAAAGACGGATTAAATCTTTCTGTAGAAGGTGACTATGTATCTGCAAACGGAACAACCCTTGGTGGTGATGACGGAATTGCTGTTGCTTATGGTCTTGCACTTCTGGAAAGTGATACAATTGCTCATCCGCCGCTTGAAGTGTTTATTACTGTAGATGAGGAAATCGGTCTTCTGGGTGCAGTTGGATTTGACTGCAGTGTATTAAAAGGAAGAAGATTTATCAATCTGGATTCTGAAGCAGAAGGAAGCCTCTGGATCAGCTGTGCAGGCGGACTTTCCGGAGTCAGCCATATTCCAGTGACAAGACTGGATGCAGAGGGAGAGAAGCTGACAGTTAAGATCAGCGGACTGATGGGCGGTCATTCCGGAGCTGAGATTGACAAGAATCGTGCAAACGCAAATTCTCTTCTCGGAAAATTTCTCCATGGTCTGGATGAGAAAACAGATTTTGAACTGATCAGTGTGCAGGGCGGACAGAAAGATAATGCCATTACAAGGGAGGCTACAGCAGAAATCCTTGTTCTTGAAGAAAATGCAGATGCTGTCAGAGAATATGCGGCTTCTGTGCAGGGAGCATGGAGAGAAGAGTATGCAGGAACTGATGAGGGTATCACAGTAACTGTTGAAGATGAGGGAAAACAGGAAGTAAGGGTTCTTCATCCCACAAGTAAAGAAAAAGTAATTTTCTTCCTTGTAAATGTACCTTATGGTGTTCAGAAAATGAGCGGAACGATCAAAGGACTGGTAGAGACTTCTACGAATATCGGTATTCTGAAGACTTCTGAGAATGAGGTAATGGGAAGTTCCAGTATCAGAAGTTCTGTGGAGACAGCCAGAGATTCCCTTTCTGACAAGATTGCCTATCTGACGGAGTTCCTTGGCGGAGAGTATGAGAGACAGGGCGTTTATCCTGCGTGGGAATATCGCAAGGATTCACCGCTTCGTGATAAGATGGTGGAAGTATATGAGGAAATGTATGGACAGAAACCGAATGTGGTGGCAATCCATGCAGGACTTGAGTGTGGACTTTTCTATAAGAAGATGGAAGGACTTGACTGTGTGTCTCTGGGACCTGATATGAAGGATATTCATACGTCTGAAGAGGTGCTTAGTATTTCTTCTACAGAGAGAGTCTGGAAGTATCTGGTGAAAGTTCTGGAGGCTCTTAAAGAGTGATGTTGGAAGCATCCCTGTTGCGCTTTGGCGGCAGGGGTGCTTTTTTGAATGTTCTATATGTCCGGTGCTTTGCATATACTGTATCAGAATGCGGAACTAAGCATTTCTAAAAAAAACAGAAACTATTCATATTAGCGAGATATTTTTCAAAATCTATGCTATAATAACAAAATGTATGAAATGCAAGGAGCGAGTGAAAATGGAAATACAGTTATGGAGAAGCATTTTGTGCCCGTATGAACTGGCTGTGAGAGAGCTGGAAGTGAAATTCAATCACATTATTGATGAATGTAAAGAGAATGATGTTTACTGCCCGATTGAGCAGGTGGAGGGCAGGGTTAAGAGCGTGAGCAGTATTCTTGAGAAAATGCAGCGCAAGCATATTCCTATGGAGAGAATGGAAGAAGAACTGGAGGATATTGCCGGTGTTCGTATTATCTGCCAGTTTGAGGAGGATATAGAGACGGTTGCTTCCCTGATCCAGAAGAGAAGCGATATGGTTATAAAGAGTGAGAAGAATTATCTGAAGCATATTAAACAGAGTGGTTACAGAAGTTATCATCTGATTATTTATTATACAGTGGATACGATCAAAGGGCCAAAGAAGCTGCAGGCGGAGATACAGATCCGTACAATGGCTATGAACTTCTGGGCGACGATTGAGCATTCCCTGCAATATAAATATAAAGGGGATATGCCGGAGCATGTGGCAGAACGTCTGAGCAAGGCAGCAGATGCCATTAATGCTCTTGACCATGAGATGTCTTCTGTGCGGAATGAGATTATGGATGCACAGAATTCGTCACAGATGCAGTCTAATCTGGTGAAGGATATTCTGATCAACATTGAAAATCTGTACAAGATTGCAAATAAGCGGGAGATTATGAAGATTCAGGATGAGTTCCTGAGAGTATTTAAAACAAAAGATCTTCAGCAGCTGAAGCGGTTCCACAGACAGCTTGATATTATATCCGAAGGATACCGGGCACAGGCAGTGTATCATCATGTCTGATTATTATCCGGAAATGATAATTTGAAAGGTTTGCTGCAGATGTAGAACTGTGTGGCGGATGATCGTATCCGCATGACTATAATACATACGAGGAAAATATAAATGCAGGATTTTTTACCGGTAACAAAGAAAGAAATGAAACAGAGAGGGTGGGAGCAGGTAGATTTTGCCTATATTACAGGTGATGCCTACGTGGACCATCCTTCCTTTGGTACTGCGATCATCAGCAGACTGTTGGAGAGTCGTGGGTATAAAGTGGGGATCATTCCTCAGCCTGACTGGAGAAAGAAGGAGAGTATTCAGGTATTTGGAGAGCCTCGACTGGGATTTCTGGTGTCTGCGGGAAATATGGACTCTATGGTAAATCACTATACAGTCTCTAAAAAGCACAGGCAGAAAGATTCCTATTCACCGGGAGGCCAGATGGGACTTCGTCCTGACCGCGCGGTGATCGTGTACAGCAATCTGATCCGTCAGACTTATAAAAAGACACCCATTATCCTGGGTGGGATTGAAGCCAGCCTGAGACGACTGGCACATTATGATTATTGGGAGAATAAAGTAAAACATAGTGTACTCCTTGATTCCGGGGCAGATATGATTTCCTATGGAATGGGTGAGCATTCGATCATAGAGATTGCAGATGCGCTGGCGAGTGGACTGCCGGTAGAGGAACTTACCTATATTGCAGGAACTGTATTTAAGTGCAGGGATCTGTCGAGAGTTTATGATCCGATTATTCTTCCTTCTTATGAGGAAGTAAAAGTAAACAAGAAGGTTTATGCAGACAGCTTTGCCATTCAGTATCAGAATACAGATCCATTCAGCGCCAGACCAATGGCAGAATCTTATGGGACAAAGGGATATATTATACAGAATCCTCCTGCTCTGCCCCTGACGCAGGAGGAAATGGATGATGTATATGCCCTGCCTTATACGGAGAAAGTTCATCCCATGTATGAGAAACTGGGCGGAATTCCGGCACTGGAAGAAATCAAGTTCAGCCTGACAAGCAACAGAGGGTGCTTTGGCGGCTGTAATTTCTGCGCCCTGACTTTTCATCAGGGAAGAATTCTTCAGACCAGAAGTCATGAGTCTCTGATCGAAGAAGCTACCAGAATGACAAATGATCCTGAGTTCAAGGGTTATATTCACGATGTGGGTGGTCCCACAGCAGATTTCAGACAACCATCTTGTCAGAAACAGCTCACGAAAGGGGTCTGCAAGAATAAGCAGTGCCTGTTTCCCACGCCATGCAAAAACCTGACTGTAGATCATTCGGATTACGTTTCTCTGCTTCGGAAGCTGCGGAAGATCCCGGGAGTGAAGAAGGTATTCATCCGCTCCGGTGTACGCTTTGATTATGTGGTGGCAGACAGGGACAAGACTTTTTTGCGTGAACTGGTGGAACATCACGTAAGCGGGCAGCTGCGTGTGGCACCGGAACATGTGTCTGATCAGGTTCTGAAGTATATGGGAAAACCAAGTCACAGCGTCTATCAGCAGTTTCTTAAGGAATATGATGCGGCAAACAGGCAAACAGGAAAGCAGCAGTATGCTGTCCCGTATTTCATGTCCTCCCATCCGGGATGTACCATGAAAGAGGCAGTAAAACTTGCGGAATATGTCCGGGATCTTGGCTTTACCCCGGAACAGGTACAGGATTTCTATCCAACCCCGTCTACTCTTTCTACCTGTATGTACTATACGGGAATCCATCCTCTTACAGGTGAGAAGGTATATGTGCCGAAGAACCCCCATGAAAAAGCAATACAGAGAGCCTTGATGCAGTACAAGAATCCTGCAAACAGAGAACTGGTGTTGGAAGGCCTCAAAATGACCGGAAGAATGGACCTGGTAGGTTACGGCCCTAAATGTTTGATCCGGCCGCTTCGAGAGAATCATGGAGGCCAACAGCATACTCAGGGCAGCAGTCGGAATGCGAAAAACAGCAGAAATAGCAAAAATAACAAAAACAGTTCAGCATCTGCAAAGAAGAACACTATCAGAAATATACATAAGAAAAATTCCGGAGGAGGACGTAAGTGACAGAAAAGAAAAACAGAAATAAAAAACAAAGTAAAGCGAAAACATCTTCAAGAGTATCCAAAGGGAATTTCGGATATTTCAGAAGTGAAAAGAGACGCCGCCTGATCATCACTGCAATTCTTTTTGCAGTACCTTTATTTATCTTTTTTACATCCTGGTTCTATTTTAAGACAAGAATGACTGTCTGGACAATTGTAACTGTAGTTGGATGTCTTCCGGCATGTAAATCCATGGTGAATCTGATCATGATTCTGAAATGCAGACCAATGGATGCCGGATTATATCAAAAAATCCATGAGCATCAGGGCAGTCTGGATATGGCATATGAACTTTACATGACTTTTTATGAAAAAAGTGCCTATATTGATGCAGCAGCAGTATGTGGAAATACAGTAGTGGCTTACAGCAGTGATCCGAAAATCGATGCATCTTTCATGGAAACCAATTCCCAGAAGATCATCCGTAAAAACGGTTATAAAGTGACGGTGAAAATTTTTACAGATCTCCGTCCGTTCCTGGAACGTCTTGATTCCATGAACGATCACAGAGAAAGTCTGGAAGAAGGAATCAAATTTACCCCGGACGAAAAATATCCGGATCTTTCCAGAAACGAACTGATCCGACAGACCATTCTGGCATTGTGTCTGTAGTCGCCGGAATTCAATTACAAAATATATCTATAGCAATGTGTTATTTCGGAGTTTGGTATAATTATACAGGAACAATTAAATATGAAAGAATTTATTATAGAAGAAAATGAAGCGGGTCAGCGCTTTGATAAATATCTGGCCAAGCTTCTCAGAGAAGCACCTAAAAGTTTTTTTTACAAAATGCTCCGCAAAAAGAACATCACTCTAAACGGAAAGAAAGCCACAGGAAACGAAAAACTTCTCAAAGGCGACACCATCAAACTGTTTCTGAATGATGAAACTTTCGATAAATTTGCAGGAAGCAGTCAGGCAGCAAGAGCATACTGCGAACTGGATATTGTTTACGAGGATCCTGATATCATTATCATCAATAAACCAGCAGGGATGCTTTCACAGCCGGCAGATGACGGGGAACCGTCCCTTGTAGAATATCTGACCGGCTACCTTTTAAAGAAAGGTGACCTTACAGAAGAACAGCTCAAAACCTTCAGACCTTCTGTATGTAATCGACTTGACCGTAATACCAGTGGAATGGTCTGTGCAGGTAAAAGCCTTGCCGGTCTGCAGTTTCTGTCCAGGATATTCCACGACAGAACACTTCACAAATACTACATCTGCCTCACAAAAGGCAAAATAGAAAAACCGGATCATATCAGGGGTTATCTGCACAAAGATAAAAAAACAAACAAAGTAGTCGTAAGCAGACAGGAATTCAAAGATTCCCTGCCGATTGAAACGAAATATCGTCCTCTTGGCAGCAACGGAAAAATAACTCTTCTGGAAGTTGAGCTGATCACAGGCCGTACTCACCAGATTCGTGCTCACCTTGCAGGAACAGGACATCCATTGCTTGGAGACACCAAATACGGAGATTCTGAATTTAATAAGCAATACATCCGCCATGGAGTCAGGCATCAGCTTCTCCATGCATACAGGTTAGTAATTCCGGAGACAGACCAGACCTTTGTGGCGCCGGCACCGGAGCTTTTCTGTAAAATCATCAAAGAGGAAAATCTTGAGGAGGCTTATCATGAGAATCTGGAAAGAAATATGGGATTACGCAAAAATGATCATCATAGTAGTAGTAATCGTAACGCTTGTGAATAGCGTAGTACTGATCAATGCCAAAATTCCTTCCGAATCAATGGAAAAAACCATTATGACAGGAGACCGTATTTTCGGATTCCGCCTTGCATATGGACTCAATCTGGATTTCTTCGGACATGAAATATCAAAAAAAATAAAAGATCCGGAACGCTTTGACATTGTTATTTTCAAATACCCGGATGACGAAAGCAAGCTTTTCATCAAACGAGTCATCGGACTTCCGGGAGAAAAAGTACAGATTAAGGACGGCAAAGTCTATATCAATGATTCAGAGATTCCTCTGGATGACAGTTTCGTTCCGGAAAAACCAAGGGGCAGCTTTGGCCCGTATGAAGTTCCCGAAAACAGCTATTTCGTCCTGGGTGATAACCGCAATCATTCCAAAGACTCCCGTTGCTGGAAAAGCACCAGTTTTGTGACCTTTGATGAGATTGTCGGAAAGGCAGTTATCAGGTATTATCCGTCGGTAAAATTATTGAAGTAGAAAATAAAATTTACGGAGAAATAAAGTGGCAACATGGAACAGCAGAGGTTTGCGGGGATCCACTCTGGAGGATCTTGTAAATCGTACAAATGAACAATACAGAGAAAAGGGACTGGCACTTATCCAAAAAATTCCCACTCCGATCACACCTGTCCGTATGGATAAGGAAAACCGTCATATTACGCTGGCATATTTCGAGCAACGAAGCACTGTAGACTATATCGGAGCAGTACAGGGCATCCCTGTCTGCTTTGATGCCAAAGAATGTGCGGCGGATACTTTTCCGCTTGCGAATATCCATCCTCATCAGGTGGAATTTATGCAGGCATTTGAAAAGCAGGGAGGGGTGGCTTTTTTTCTTATATTCTACAGCCATGAAAACCAGTTCTATTACCTTACACTGCGCAGTCTCCTTACTTTCTGGAACCGGATGCAGGAAGGCGGCCGCAAGAGCTTCCGGCGCGAAGAGCTGGAGCCTCAGTACTATTTGAATAAAAAAAGCGGGTTTCTTGTGCCCTTTCTTGATGGAGTTCAGACTGATCTTAATGAACGGGAATAGGAAAGGGGACGCGCAGAAATTTATTTTATTTCCGGTGCGGTTTCGGCATCTAAGAGTTTCTAAGGCAAAAAAAATCTGCTAAAAGCATGAGCCGTCTTCTCAAACTCGCTCCGTCGCCGACTTCGCTCAGACAGTGAAACAGCCGGCTCATAACGCAGATTTTTTTTGCCTAAGAAACTCTAAGATACCTGCAAATGCACCGGAAATAAAATAAATTTCTGCGCTGTGTATTGGCAGTAACCATGAAGAAATCAACTTGCTGGCATACTATAGCAAGCCTCTTAACTAATACATATTGATTCAGCTTATCAGAGCGTGAAATCCTGCGTCAGATATCCTTGTCTTTTGCATTCTGTTGAATTGTCTCAAATGCATTAGTTTATAGGCTTGCCATAGCCATCATAATCTTCCGCATTGCGAGAACCAGCTCGGAAACATATTGTATTTGAGGTGCATTTGCAGGTGTCTTAGAGATTCTTAGTTTTCAGGAAATCTGCGTTATGAGAAGAAAAGCCCCTTGTCTGAGCGACAGCGAGTAATTCCGGGCTTTTCTTCTCATGGTTTTAGCAGATTTTCTGAAGACTTAGAAGCTCTTAGATACCGAAACCGCACCTCAAATACAATATGTTTCTGAGCGTCCCTCTGAATATATATAATGAACAGACAAAAACAACAATATAATAACATTAACTGTACTTGACATTTTTTTGAAAACCTATTATAATTCTATCTGGTTTCACATTACTTTAGTAACACGTTACTGTGCTAAAGCAAAACCAATAAAGTAATAATAAACCACAATACATAACCAAGAGGAGGACCACCCATGCAGCGTATTTTCCACACCCCTGAAGGTGTAAGAGACATCTACAACGGCGAATGCAGCCAGAAAAGAAAGGTACAGGAGAAAATCCATCGCGTCTTCCACCAGTATGGCTATGAAGACATAGAAACCCCGACATTCGAATACTTTGAAGTATTCAGCCGCGAAGTAGGAACCATCCCATCCAAAGAACTTTATAAATTCTTTGACAGAGAAGGCAATACCCTGGTACTCAGACCTGACTTCACCCCGTCTGTATCCAGAGCCTGTGCAACCTACTTTTCCCCGGACAAAGAACCTGTAAGCCTCTGCTACACAGGAAACACATTTATTAATAACACCAGCTACAGAGGACATCTCAAAGAAACCACACAGATGGGAGTAGAACGGATCGGTGATGAATCCGCAGATGCAGATGCAGAACTTCTTGCCATGACAGTGGAATGCCTTCTGGCAGCAGGTCTTACAGAATTTCAGGTCAGTGTCGGACAGGTAGATTACTTCAAATCCTTATTAAAAGAAGCCGAACTCGGTCCGGAAGCAGAAGAACGTCTTCGTGTTTTGATCTCGCAGAAAAATTCTTTCGGAGTAGAAGAGTTTGTAGAAGAACAGAAACTTAAAGACAGTATGCAGAAAGCCTTTACTGAAATCCCACAGATGTTTGGTTCAGAAGAAGTCTTAAAGAAAGCCAGAAGTCTGACAAACAACGCCTGCGCACTGGAGGCAGTTTCCAGACTGGAAGAAATCTATGAGATTATGAAAAACTACGGATATGAAAAGTATATCTCTTTCGATTTTGGAATGCTTAGTAAATATCAGTACTATACAGGTATCATTTTCCAGGCATATACTTACGGAACCGGTGAACCTATGATCAAGGGAGGCCGTTACAATGGCCTGATGAAACACTTTGGCAAACCTGCGGCATCTATCGGATTTGCCCTTGAAGTAGATAACCTTCTTCTTGCACTTTCCAGCCAGAAACTGATCTCTGAGAAAGAGGAGAAGCCGGAAGTAATCGAATACGAGCCACAGAACCGTACAGAAGCCATTAAAGAGGCACAGAAACTTCGTGCAGAGGGCAGATGTGTGGCATTACGTTTGAAAAAGGAGGCCAGATAAGCCATGAGATACCTGACAGTTGCCCTGACAAAAGGCAGACTTGCCAACAAAACAATGGAGATGTTTGAGAAAGCAGGAATCACCTGCGAAGAGATGAAAGATAAAGATTCCCGTAAACTGATCTTTACCAATGAAGAACTGAAGATGAAATTCTTCCTTGCAAAAGGGCCGGATGTTCCTACCTATGTAGAGTATGGTGCGGCAGATATCGGAATTGTGGGAAAGGATACGATCCTGGAGGAAGGCCGTAAGCTTTATGAAGTGATGGATCTTGGATTTGGAAAATGTAAGATGTGTGTCTGTGGACCGGAGAGTGCCAGAGAGGTTCTGGAGAACAACCAGCTGATCCGTGTGGCGACTAAATATCCAAATATTGCCAAGGATTACTTCTTTAACAGAAAACACCAGACAGTAGATTTGATCAAATTAAACGGTTCCATTGAACTGGCACCCATCGTTGGTCTGTCTGAAGTGATCGTAGATATTGTGGAGACCGGAAGTACACTGAAGGAAAACGGACTGAAGGTGCTGGAAGAGGTCTGCCCGCTGTCTGCCAGAATGGTAGTCAATCAGGTGAGCATGAAGATGGAAAATGAGAGAATCCGTAAACTTATTGAAGACTTAAGAAGAGTTCTTCAGGAGGAGATGTAAAGATGCGTACAGTAAAATTAACAAAAGAATCAACAAAGGATATTCTTGAGAATCTGCTGAAAAGAAGCCCGAATAACTATGGGAAATTTGAATCCACAGTAGCTCAGATCCTTGATAAAGTAAAAAATGAAGGGGACGCAGCCCTTTTTGCTTATACAAAAGAATTTGACAAAGCTGATGTGACAAAAGAGACTATCCGCGTCACAGATGCAGAAATTGAAGAGGCTTATGCGCAGATTGATCCTGCACTTCTTGGAGTGATCCGCAAAGCTCTGGTCAATATCCGTCAGTATCATGAAAAACAGATCCAGAACAGCTGGTTTACAAGCACAACAGATGGAACTATGCTTGGACAGAAAGTAACACCGTTAAATCGTGTGGGCGTTTATGTACCCGGTGGAAAAGCAGTTTATCCGTCTTCTGTACTGATGAATATTGTACCTGCGAAAGTGGCAGGAGTCCCGCATATTGTTATGACAACACCGCCCGGAAAGGATGGCAAAGTATGCGCTTCCACACTGGTAGCAGCCAAAGAAGCAGGAGCAGATGAGATTTATAAGGTGGGTGGTGCACAGGCGATCGGTGCCCTTGCTTTCGGAACAGCGAGTATTCCGAAGGTAGACAAGATCGTAGGTCCCGGAAACATTTTCGTAGCTCTTGCAAAAAAAGCAGTATATGGCTATGTAAGCATTGACTCCATTGCAGGACCGAGTGAGATCCTTGTTCTTGCAGATGAGACAGCTAATCCGCATTTTGTGGCAGCTGACCTTCTTTCCCAGGCAGAGCATGATGAACTGGCATGTGCTATCCTGATCACTACAAGTGAGGAATTTGCGAAGAAAGTAGATGAAGAAGTAAAAGGTTTCGTGGAGGTTCTTTCCAGAAAAGAAATCATTCAGAAGTCTCTTGATAACTTTGGATACATTCTGATCGCAGAGGATATGGACGAGGCGATTGAGGCAGCCAATGAAATCGCTCCGGAACATATGGAGATCGTGACAGCCAATCCCTTTGAAGATATGATGAAAGTGAAGAATGCAGGTGCGATCTTTATCGGAGAGTACAGTTCCGAGCCACTGGGAGATTATTTTGCAGGTCCGAACCATGTACTTCCTACAAACGGAACAGCCAAATTTTTCTCAGCCCTTTCCGTAGATGATTTCATCAAGAAATCAAGTATTGTATATTACTCAAAATCCGCACTGCGTAATATACACAAAGATATCATTCAGTTTGCAACTTCTGAGCAGCTTACTGCACATGCAAATTCTATTGCAGTTCGTTTTGAGGATGAAGATGAAGAATAATGGTAAGGCTTTGAATCTGAAATCTGCTATAATGTAAACTGTAGTTTGCGCATTAAAACAATGGATTCAGAGTGTTTGAAAATAAGTAAGACAGAGAGGACTTAACCATGGCAAGAGAAGCCTCAGCAGAAAGAAATACAAAAGAAACAGAAATCAAATTAAAAATAAATCTGGATGGAACCGGATATTCTGATATTGAGACAGGTGTGGGATTTTTTAACCATATGCTGGATGGATTTACCCGTCATGGGCTCTTTGATCTCAGTGTCAGAGTCCATGGTGATCTTCAGGTGGATGACCATCACACCATCGAGGATACAGGAATTGTTCTGGGAACTGCATTAAAAGAAGCAATTGGTGACAAAAAGGGGATTAAGCGCTATGGAAGCTGCATCCTTCCCATGGATGAATCCCTGGTGCTCTGTGCGATCGATCTGTCCGGAAGACCTTACTTTGTATGGGATGCAGAGTTTACCACAGATAGGATCGGTGACATGTCCACGGAAATGGTAAAAGAGTTCTTCTATGCCATTTCCTATGCCTGTGGCATGAATCTTCATATCAGGGTTCTGGCAGGTGGGAATAATCACCATGTAGCAGAAGCAATGTTCAAAAGTTTTGCCAAAGCACTGGACGCAGCCACATCCTATGATCCAAGGATCACAGATGTTCTGTCTACCAAGGGCAGTTTGTAAAATTTGAAAATTTACGAAATGATTTATGGCAATCAATAAATTAGATGGAGACAGAAAATGGAAAATACAGTGAATTTAAAAAGCAGCATCGCATGGTCTGATTTTAAATTAAACAGTGATGGAATGGTACCTGTTATAGTCCAGGATTATCAGACAAACGAAGTGCTGATGCTGGCGTATATGAATGAAGAAGCATTTAATACCACTCTTGAAACAGGTAAAATGACTTACTGGAGCAGAAGCCGCAATGAACTCTGGACGAAGGGACTCACATCCGGACATCTTCAGTTTGTAAAATCCCTTACACTGGATTGCGACAATGATACGATCCTTGCTAAAGTAGAGCAGATCGGTGCAGCCTGCCATACCGGAAACAGAACCTGTTTTTTCAAAACCCTGACAGAAGTGTAATGAATAACGCGATAATATACAAGCCAAAATTCCATTGCCGCAGGCAATCTGGAATGAATTTTGGCTACGTTACTGTGAACGGAGTGAACAGTAACACTAATGCCAAACATTAAAGGAAAATATACACGAATTGTATTGACATTTTTGGCAAAATGTGATAAAAAAAGAATATCCGAATTGAATATGTGCAATGTTATAACGCAAAGGTTGCATCGTACTTGATGCGCAAAAGAGAATCCGGTGAGAATCCGGAGCGATACCGTCACTGTGTATGGGAGCTGCTTTTCAGAAACCACTGGGAAACTGGGAAGGGAGAAACAGCGATGATCGAAGTCAGGAGAACTGCCTTGGCGTAGAATTTAAGGTCTGCGGTATACAGAACCTGTATTCTCATAACGATACATAGCTCTTTTATTAAATGAATCAGACAGAATCGGAAATTACAGATATATCTGGTACATATAAACCATGTATTTATGGGAAAGCGGTAGCTGCAGAATATGCAGTTGCTTTTTTTGTGCATACAATTGTCCGGAAATACGAGAAATAAAAGAGGAAAAACGAAATGAAAAGAAAATCCATGTTAGCCTTATTACTGGCAGTATCCATGACCTGTTCCATGACAGCAGCAACAGGTACAGTTGCTTTTGCATCTGATGATGCAGCAACAGAAGAGGCTGCAGATGACACAGAAGCAGCTGCAGACGATGCAGATGCAGCAGATACAGAGGAAGCATCTGATGATACAACAGAAGCTTCTGATGATGATCAGAAAGCCGCAGACGAAGTTGGTGCTCTGATCGATAAGATTTATGTTCAGGAAAGAACAGACACAACTGACGAAGACTGCAAAGCAGCAAAAGAAGCATGGGACAAACTTACAGATGCTCAGAAAGAATTGGTAACAGGTGAGGAAGCAAGCCCTGAATACTTTGGACGTGACACAGGTGATGCTTCCAAAGATGATCCTCGTAACCAGGATGAGATTGGTGAGAATGAACTTCTTGTAGTAAGTTTTGGTACATCCTTCAACGACAGCCGTGCAGAGGATATCAAAGGAATCGAGGATGCCCTTGCAGAAGCATATCCGGACTGGTCAGTAAGACGTGCATTTACAGCACAGATCATCATCAACCATGTACAGGCAAGAGATGATGAAGTAATCGATAATATGCAGCAGGCTCTTGACCGTGCAGTAGCTAACGGTGTTAAGAATCTTGTTGTACAGCCGACACATCTGATGCATGGTGCAGAATATGATGAAATGACAGAGGCAATTGATGGATACAAAGACAAATTTGAATCTGTTGCAATTGCAGAGCCAATGCTCGGTGAAGTTGGTGATGACGCTACAGTGATCAATGATGACAAGAAAGCAGTTGCTCAGGCAATCACAGATGAAGCTTGCAAGGAAGCTGGATTTGATGATATGAAAGCAGCAGCAGATGCAGGCACAGCATTTGTATTCATGGGACATGGTACATCCCATACAGCTAACGTAACCTATGACCAGATGCAGACACAGATGGATGATCTTGGATTCACAAACGCTTTCATCGGAACTGTAGAGGGAGAACCGGAAGACACAGCATGTGACAAGGTTATCGAGAAAGTAAAAGAAGCAGGATTCAAGAATGTAATCCTTCGTCCTCTGATGGTTGTTGCCGGAGACCACGCTAACAATGATATGGCTGGTGATGATGCAGATTCCTGGAAATCTCAGTTTGAGGCATCCGGTGATTTCGACAGTGTTGACTGTCAGATCGCAGGTCTTGGAAGAATCGCAGCAGTAGAAGATCTGTATGTGACTCATACAAAAGCAGCAATTGATTCTCTTGGAGCATCTGACGATGCAGCAGCAGAAGATACTGATGCCAAAGCAACAGATGACAGTGCAGACGATGCACAGGCAGACGATGCACAGGCAGATGACGCAGCTGAGACAACAGCTGATACTGCAGAGGCTGACGCTGAATAAAAAATATTGTTCAAACAAGATAAACTGCCCGGAGGACTTGCAAAAGTTTCCGGGCAGATATATTATATGATAAGAAAAAAAGAAGTCATAGCAATTCCATAAAATACTGCAAACAGTTCGCACGTTACTGTTCATTCCGTTCACAGTAATGTGCGCACATCTGAGAAAGACCCGGAGAGATTGTCTTAATTGCATTATTTTCTGGAATTACTATAATATATTTGTCATCATCTGTTCAAAAGCCTGTTGCTCTGCAGCAGATGGATTGAACAGCACGATAGAAAAAACTATAAAAAATATGAAAATAAGGGAGAAGAAATAATCATGAAGAAACGTTCATTTACATTATTAATGTCAGCACTTACTATTTCAGCTACTCTGATCGGTACAAGCCCGGTTGCTGCAAAGACAGATACTGATACGGCAACAGAAGAAACCACTGATAAAGAAGAAACAACTGCAAAAGATGCTGATTCAGAAAACACAGATAATAAAGAAACAGATGCATCCAAGAGTGATACATTAGAGGATGGCACCTACACAGCAGAATTTGATACAGACAGCGGAATGTTCCATGTAAATGAAGCAAACGATGGAAAAGGAACCCTTACAGTAAAGGATGGCAAGATGACTATCCATGTAAGCCTTGCTTCTAAGAAAATTGTAAACCTTTTCGTCGGAAAGGCAGAAGATGCACAGAAAGACGGGGCAGAGGTTCTTGAGCCAACCACAGATACTGTTACATACAGCGATGGAATGAGTGAGGAAGTATATGGATTTGATATCCCGGTACCCGCAATTGATGAAGAATTCGATGTAGCTTTGATCGGAACAAAAGGAAAATGGTATGACCATAAGGTAAGTGTCAAAAATCCTGTAAAATCCGATGATACAGATGCAAAAAAAGATGATAAAGAAAATAAAGATGCAGATTCCAAAGCAGATGACACAGACAAAGATGCGAAAGACAGTAAGACAAGTGAAGGTAAGACTCTGGCAGATCTGAATCTTGAAGACGGCGATTATACCATGGATGTAACTCTCACAGGCGGTTCAGGAAGAGCAACCATTGATTCTCCTGCAGCCATTAATGTAGAAGGCGATAAAGCTACAGCAACTATCGTATGGAGCAGTCCGAACTATGATTATATGCTTGTGGATGGTGAGAAATATGAGCCGGTTAATAAAGACGGAAACTCCACTTTTGAAATCCCTGTCAGCGTATTTGATGCAGAGATGGAGGTAACAGCAGATACAGTAGCAATGAGTGAGCCTCACGAGATTGACTACACCTTAAATTTTGATTCCACAACTGCCAAAGAAGCAGAAAAAACAGCAAAATAATCACATACAAACAAAGAAACAATTATGAAGATGAAAAACATAATAAAGAAACAGCAAAAAACAATATTTATCGGTTTTATGTCAGTTGCATTATTTATTATCTGTATATGCACTGTCTGTACAGCATACGCAGCAGATAAAGACAATGCAAAAACTCCTGTGGATATCCCGGGACTTACCTATGATCACAGTATGGAACTTTCCTACGCAGAAGAATTCAGCGTAGACTATTACAATGATGGCTATGCTCTGATTACTATCAATCAGGAAGGACAGTTTCTTGTAGTTCCAGAGGGAAAAAAGGCTCCAAAGGGGCTTGAAAAAGATATCACAGTTATTCAACAACCGCTGAACAACATCTATCTGGTAGCAACCTCTGCCATGGATCTTTTCCGCGCAATTGACGGTATTGACAGCATTCGTCTTTCAGGAACTCAGGAGAATGGATGGTATATCCAGGAAGCAAAAGATGCCATGGAATCCGGAAAAATGATTTATGCAGGCAAGTACAATGCACCGGATTATGAACTGATCCTGGATGAAGGCTGTGGTCTTGCCATTGAATCAACTATGATCCATCATAATCCGGAGGTGGAAGAGAAACTGGAACAGTTTGGTATCCCGGTAATGGTAGAACGTTCCAGTTATGAGAGCCATCCTCTGGGAAGAACTGAATGGATGAAACTCTATGCTGTGCTTCTCGGAAAGGAAGATGTAGCTGAGAAGGCATTTAAGGAGCAGACAGACAAGCTTGACAAAGTTCTGACCTCTGATGATAAAGATACAGGTAAAACAGTAGCATTCTTTTATATTAATTCCACAGGTGCTGTCAATGTGCGAAAGAATGGTGATTATGTTTCAAACATGATCGAGCTTGCAGGCGGCAAATATGTTCCCGAAGATACAGGAGAAAGTGATAACGCTTTGTCTACCATGAATATGCAGATGGAAGAATTTTATGCCAAAGCAAAAGATGCGGACTATATCATCTATAACAGTACTATCGACGGTGAACTTTCTAGTATTGATGAACTGCTGGCAAAAAGTAATCTTCTGGCAGATTTTAAGGCAGTGAAGGATGGAAATGTGTGGTGTACGGGTAAAAATCTTTTCCAGGAAACCACCGAGCTTGGAACCATGATCGAAGATATTCATACAATCCTTACCACAGATGATGATTCACTGGATGAACTTGTATATATGCATAAGTTAAAATGATATTTGTAAATCCTCGGCACACTTGAATTCGCACTCTATGCGATTGGTATAGTTATTTACGAATGGCATTGAAATATGTTTGCGGGATTCTGCAGAACTGCCAAAAGCAGGAAATATAAAAACAAAAGGAACAAAAAATATGGATGACAAAAAACGTACAGCCAGATACTGGATAGCATTTTTTATACTGGCGGTGTTTCTGGTGATTTTATTTGTCTGGAATGTAAATGCCGGAAGCATTCATCTTTCAGTGGGTGAGATTCTGAATATTATTTTCAGACATCAAGGAGATGCGACTGCTTACAATATAATATGGGAAATCCGTCTTCCCAGGATTCTGTCAGTGATCATTCTTGGAGGAGCACTTTCTGTATCCGGATTTCTTCTTCAGACATTTTTTAATAACCCTATTGCAGGTCCCTTTGTACTTGGAATTTCTTCAGGAGCCAAGCTGGTAGTTGCACTTCTGATGATTTATTTTCTGAGCAGATCTATTTCCATGGGTTCTGCAGCCATGATCATTGCAGCGTTTATCGGTTCTATGATTTCCATGGGATTTGTCCTGCTGGTTGCCAAAAAAGTCCACAACATGTCCATGCTGGTTATCAGCGGTGTCATGATCGGTTACATCTGTTCTGCAGTTACAGATTTCGTAGTTACATTTGCGGATGACTCCAATATCGTCAATCTTCACAACTGGTCACTGGGAAGTTTTTCAGGAATGTCCTGGGGTAATGTGAAAGTAATGGCAATAGTAGTTCTGCTCACAATGGTGATCGTGTTCTTTATGTCTAAGCCTATCGGTGCCTATCAGCTGGGTGAAGTTTATGCCCAGAATATGGGAGTGAATATCAAGCTGTTCCGCATAGGACTGATTCTCTTATCCAGTATTCTGTCTGCCTGTGTGACAGCTTTTGCAGGACCAATTTCTTTTGTTGGCATTGCAGTGCCTCACATTGTAAAAAGCCTGCTGAAAACAGCCAGACCGCTCCTTGTGATCCCGGCTTGCTTTCTGGGAGGGGCAGTATTCTGTCTTTTCTGTGATCTGATCGCCAGAACCGTATTTGCACCTACAGAACTCAGTATCAGTTCCGTAACAGCAGTGTTTGGCGCACCAGTTGTAATCTATATCATGATCCGCAGACAGAAGAGAAATTGATATAAAAAGCAGGAGCAGAATACGCTATCCGGGCAGATTACTATAAGATGCAGCATAAAAAAGGAAAACAGGAAAAAATATGTCAGAGAAAATAGCAGATGTAATAAAGGAAACAGAAAATAACAAAGCAGACCGGCAGGAACAGTATTTTTTCCGTACGGATCAGCTGACTGTGGGATATGACGGAAAACCTCTTATCAGAGAAATCAATATTCAGCTGAAAAAGGGAGAAATCCTCACTCTCATCGGTCCTAACGGTGCCGGAAAATCCACTATTCTTAAAAGCATCACCAGACAGCTTGCCACGATCAGCGGTACTGTTTATCTGGATAAAGAGAAAATGGCAAAGATGACCAATAAAGAGGTCTCTCAGAAACTGGCAGTCGTGCTCACAGAGCGTATGCGTCCGGAACTGATGACTTGCGAAGACATTGTAGCCACAGGGCGTTATCCTTATACAGGAACTTTGGGAATACTCTCCGCAGAGGATAAGACAAAGGTAAAGAAATCAATGGAAACCGTCCATGCATGGGATTTAAAAGACAGGGATTTTACAGCCATCAGTGATGGTCAGAGACAACGAATCCTTCTTGCCCGGGCTATCTGTCAGGAGCCGGAGATCATTGTACTGGATGAGCCGACTTCTTTTCTGGATATCCGTCATAAGCTGGAACTTCTTACCATTTTGAAACAGATGGTGCTGGATCATCAGCTTACAGTGATCATGTCGCTGCATGAGTTGGATCTTGCACAGAAAATATCTGATAAAGTTATCTGTGTACATGGAGAATATATAGAAAAATATGGTGCTCCGGAAGAAATCTTTACTTCTGAGTATATTCGGAAGTTGTATGGAATTACCAGAGGAAGCTATAATGCTGCTTTTGGATGTGTGGAGATGGATCCGCCCAGAGGTGAACCTCAGGTGTTTGTAATTGGCGGTAATGGAAGCGGAATTCCGTATTATCGAAAACTGCAGAGACAGGGAATTCCGTTTGCGGCAGGAGTGCTTCACACGAATGATGTAGACTGTCAGGTAGCCGGTGCACTTGCAGACCAGGTGATTACAGAGAAACCTTTCGAAAGTATTTCACAGGAATCTTATGATAAGGCTGTGAAATTGATGAAAAAATGTCAGAAAGTTATCTGTCCTCTGAAAGACTTCGGAACAGTGAATGCCGCAAACAGGGAACTGCTTCGCCTTGCGCGGGAGCTGGGAATACTGGCAGAGCTATAGTACATCGTTTGCGAAATAATATTATTATTTCATGTATATGTATGCTATAATGGATACCATCAATCATCGATACCATCAATCATCCAAAGGAGAGAAATATGGATAAGTTATACATTGTTATCCCGGCATACAATGAGCAGGATAACATTGAACAGGTCATTAATGACTGGTATCCTGTTATAGAGAAGCATAACGGAAACGGTCAGTCACGTCTGATTGTCATTGATGACGGGAGCAAAGATTCTACATATGAAAAACTGAAACAGTGTACAAAGACACGCCCTCTGCTGATTCCGATAACAAAACCAAACGGCGGTCATGGTGCAACTGTGCTTTATGGCTATAAGTATGCACTCAAAAATGGTGCAGATTACATTTTCCAGACAGATTCAGACGGCCAGACACTGCCGGAAGAATTTGAACCGTTCTGGAAACGAAGACAGAAATATGATATGGTCATCGGCTGGAGAAAAGACAGACAGGATGGAATATCACGTGTTTTTGTAACAAAAACTCTGAAACTGGTTATCCGTATCTGTTTTGGGGTAAATCTGACAGATGCCAACACTCCGTACCGTTTGATGAAAGCAGAGACGATGGCCAGGTACATACATCTGATTCCGAAGGACTTTAATCTTTCCAATGTACTTCTGGCTGTTATTTATAAGAAGAAGGGATGCAGCATCAAATTTCTTCCTGTCACATTCAGACCTCGTCAGGGCGGGGTGAATTCCATTAACATGAAGAAAATCTGTAAGATCGGAAAACAGGCGGTAATAGATTTTGTGAAATTGAACAGGATTATCCGCCGAACATAAAAAATGATGAAAAAAAACTGTTGTTCCTACAGTGATCGTGAGGAACAGCAGTTTTTTTATGTTATAGGAAATTACTCCGTAATGTTCCTATAACATAAAAAAGCCCTCCGGGCAGGATCGCACTGCGACGGAGAGGAATTATGTCGCTGAAGCGACCCGCCGCAGGCGGAGAATCCTGCAAGCAGGATTCTTTCTTGTATTTTCAGATAAATGTCGAATCATATCATAAGATGTCGGACGAAATAAATTGACATTTTCTTTAAACAAAATTACAATTATAGTTGTAATAAGACAGAAAACGGTATGTACCGATCTGCACACATCGGGTACATAACACACATAACACAACAAATCAACATATAACAAAACAACACACACAGGTAACAAGGTTACCACAAATGTAAAAATAATAATAGGGAGAAAAGAATAAGATGAACAAAATGAATGAATTGTGCGAAATGGAATTAACAGGTCGTTACGAGGAGAAACTTTCTGCTCTGAAAGCGGAAATCAGTGCAGCAGATGAGTATATCAGGCAGGATAACAGTGACCTGACGGAATTTGAGAACCGATATGAGCGCTTAGATATCCCGTATCGTGTAAAAAGATTTCTGGATGACTATATTGCGTGTATGCAGACAAAATATGAACGTCTTGCAGACCTGTGCTATCTGGCGGGAGAACAAGGATTATAAAAAAATCTTGTTTTATCTGTCGAAATAAAGTATTGTAGTAATATACTATATTTACGACAGATAAGGAGAAAATGCGTTATGTACAGAAAGAAAAATTTTATAAGTCTGGGAATGAGCCTGGTTCTGGCAGCAGGAATTACGGTAACACCTGTAACAGCAGCAGATTTCACAGATGGTACAGTTTCTGAATTTAATTCAGATGATGCAACAGAATTTGATGTACAACAGGAAACTGCGGATAATGCGGAGTTTGCATCAGATACAGAGGATAGCATTTCGGACAAAGAAGGTTCAAATGAAGCAGATTCAGACGAAGAAGTCTTTGCAGAGGCTGTAATTCCGGACGAAAACGGTGCTGTGGATAACAGACAGCTTCTGGAGAAATATCTGAATGACATTCTGTACGGACAGGATCCGGACACACAGCCAGCCGCTTCTCTGGGTGAGGATGTACTGAATGGACAGCAGCAGACCTTATATGAGGAACTTAAGAGTAAAATCAGCGCAGTGGCATCGAAAGGTGGTTCTACCAGGTTTAAAGTCAGTTCAGATCTGGGACTGACCTGGCAGACAACAGCAAGCGGTAATGCGCTCAAAAGAGAAGTAGCCGCACACCTTAATGAACTGGATATTTCAAAGATTATCGATTGCCTGGCTGTAGATTGTCCATATGAATTGTACTGGTACGAAAAGACTGCAGCTACTACCTGGCAGTATGGTTACAGCACAAAGACAACAGGAAACAAAACAACTGTAAAAATTGAAAATCTTTCCATATCTATGCCGGTGATCAGCAGTTATGCTTCCGGTAAATATAAAGTAAATGCAGGGATTGTACAGCTTGCAAAAAGTGCAGCAGAAAATGCCAGAATGATCGTAAAAGAATTTCAGGGTTATACAGAGACAGAAAAGCTGTACGGATATAAAGAAATGATCTGCTACCTGACTTCCTACAATGATGATGTGACGGAGGATGATGAATACGGAGATCCATGGCAGTTAATCTATGTTTTTGACGGAGATGACAGTACTAATGTGGTCTGTGAAGGTTATTCCAAGGCATTTCAGTATCTGTGCGATCTCAGTGACATTACCTGCTATACAGTGACCGGTATAATGAATGGCGGTACAGGTGAAGGTCCTCATATGTGGAATATTGTGGCAAATAACGGTAAATATTATATGGCAGATATCACAAACAGCGATGAAGGAACAGTTGGAGAAGACGGAGGTCTGTTTCTGGATACTCCGATTTCAGGAAGTATTTCCCGGGGCTATACATATGCGACAGACAGTGCGAATATATATTTTGCATATGACAAAGAAGCAAAGAGCTTATATGGAACCGAAAAAAATTCCATTCTTTATATGACGCAGGAAACGTATTCTGCTGATGATTTGACTGCAAAACCGGCAAAAACTTCAATTACAGGTATATCAAACAGGACTGCCGGAAAACTTGTGATTACATGGAAAAAGGCAAAGAGTGCAGACGGATATGAGATCTATCGCCGGGCAGGAACCACTAATCCATACGTAAGAGCAGCGGTAATTAAATCCGGTTCAACTACAAAATACACAAATGCAAAACTGAAAAAAGGACATACATATTATTACAGAATCCGTTCATACAGATATGATGAGAATGGAAGAAAGATATACAGCGGCTGGTCAACAGTAAAGAAGCAGAAGGTAAAATGAAATCGGTAATCAGAAAAAGACACAAAGGATAACGTGGATAAAACAATGATGAAAGTACTTTCGTAAAAACAGAGTACACAGTTTCAGGGGATTTTCTTGCCATATGTGGAACATCATGATACAATGAGACACGATATGACAGAGAGAACCCCTGAAATTTTATTATGCTATAAGAAATTACTCCATAATACTCTTATAATATAATAAAGCAGTATTTTTATAATGCTGTAAATATCTGGAAAATATGGGAGGAATAAATATAAATGTGTGGAATTGTTGGATTTACAGGTAATCATCAGGCAGCACCTATATTATTATATGGTCTGTCCAGACTTGAATACAGAGGTTATGATTCAGCGGGACTTGCAGTTCGCGACGGCGAAGGTGATACAGAGGTTATTAAAGCGAAAGGCAGACTGAAAGTTCTTGCAGATAAAACTAATAATGGAGAATCTGTACCTGGAACATGTGGTATCGGACATACCCGTTGGGCGACACATGGAGAACCATCTGAGACAAATGCGCATCCCCATATGAGTGATGACGGTAACGTAGTAGCAGTTCATAATGGAATCATTGAGAATTATCAGGAACTGAAAGACAAACTGATCCGCAATGGCTATGAGTTTTATTCATCTACAGACACTGAAGTAGCAGTTAAACTTGTAGATTATTATTATAAGAAATATCTCGGAACACCGGTAGATGCCATTAACCATGCAATGGTCCGTATCCGCGGTTCCTATGCTCTTGCGATCATGTTTAAAGACTACCCGGGAGAGATTTATGTGGCAAGAAAAGACAGCCCGATGATCCTTGGGGTGGAGAACGGTGAATCTTACATTGCATCCGATGTTCCTGCAATTTTAAAATACACCAGAAATGTATATTATATTGGAAATCTGGAGATGGCTCGTATCAGAAAAGGGGAGATCACGTTCTACAATCTGGATGGTGATGAGATCCAGAAAGAGCCGAAAACAATTGAATGGGATGCAGAAGCGGCGGAGAAAGCGGGATTTGAACATTTCATGATAAAAGAAATTCATGAACAGCCGAAAGCAGTTCGGGATACTTTGAATTCTGTACTCAAAGATGATCGTATTGATCTCTCAGAAGTAGGTCTTACAGATGAGGAAATCAAAAAGATCAGCCAGATCTATATTGTAGCCTGTGGCTCTGCTTACCATGTGGGAATGGCAGCCCAGTATGTGATTGAAGATCTGACAAGGATTCCGGTACGTGTGGAACTGGCATCGGAATTCCGATACAGAAATCCGATTTTAGATCCAGAAGGTCTTGTGGTCATTGTCAGCCAGTCAGGGGAAACAGCAGACAGCCTTGCGGCACTTCGTGAGGCGAAACAGAGAGGTATCCGTACACTGGGAATTGTCAATGTGGTAGGTTCTTCCATTGCCAGAGAAGCGGATAATGTTTTTTACACTCTGGCGGGACCGGAAATTTCTGTAGCAACTACCAAGGCATACAGTACTCAGCTGATTGCCTCCTATGCACTGGCAGTGCAGTTTGGAAAAGTCAGAGAACAGATTACAGAAGAAAAATATCAGGAGCTGATCGCGGAGCTGAAAACACTTCCGGATAAGATTGCCAAGATCATTGAAGATGACAAAGAGCGTATCCAGTGGTTTGCGGCTAAGCAGGCAAATGCCAGGGATGCTTTCTTTATCGGGCGTGGTATTGATTATGCCATCAGTATGGAAGGCAGCCTGAAGATGAAAGAAGTCAGTTATGTACACACAGAAGCTTATGCGGCCGGAGAGCTGAAACATGGCACAATCTCTCTGATTGAGGACGGAACTCTTGTGATCGGTATTCTCACGCAGAATCATCTCTATGAGAAAACAGTCTCCAATATGGTAGAATGTAAGAGCCGCGGTGCATACCTGATGGGACTTACTACATATGGACATTATAATATAGAAGATACTGCAGATTTCACAGTTTATATTCCGAAAACAGATCCACACTTTGCAACTTCACTGGCAGTTATTCCTTTGCAGCTGCTTGGCTACTATGTCAGCGTAGCCAAAGGCCTGGATGTAGATAAGCCGAGAAATCTGGCTAAGAGTGTAACTGTGGAATAGTGCCGGTTCACCAGTAACGAAAACAATATAATATGTAGCGTAATGCCACAGACTGTAAAGGATTAATACGGTCTGTGGCATTTTTTTCAAAACCCCAGAATCTCATGAAAATAGATCTGATTTTGAATAACAGAAGGATGTTCCGGTTTCAGTGTTCTGGCTTTCCGGTGAAATTCAAAAGCTTCTTTGTGCATTCCGGATTTGTCCAGACATACACATAATTGCAGAAATGGTATGAAATTATGGCAGTCCGGAATATAGAATCCTCCGTTTTGGTTGTTGTCCGGTGCAAGAAGTGCCTGATGATACCAGTGAGCTGCCATGGAAAAGTTCTGTTTCATAAAAAATATTTTCCCAATCTCACAGCATATTTCGGCTCTTGGAATATCTGATATGAAACTGTGAAACAGTATCTCAAGAGCATGCTGGTCATTGCCTGATGCCTGATAACAATAGGAGAGAACCAGACAACTGTCCAGTCTGTTTTCAATCCAGCCGTCTGGCTCTTTCAGAAATTTTTTCAGAACACAGATGGCATACTCGTATTGCTTATGGTAAAAAAGTTCCCGGCCATAATAAAATAAGTCTCTGGGTTCCAGAGGCTCTCCTTCTTCGATCATCTGTTGATAGATGTGCAGATTTCGAAAGGAAGAGCAGGGTTTTATTTTGCGATGTTCAATCTGTATGGGAGAATAAAGGATGTTCCCGGTGGGAATGATGGATTCATGAACTCTTCCCCGCCATCTGAAATTTCGGGAAGTTTTTAAGATGCGTTCTCTGTAACAGGAGAATGCAGCATGATTCCATTCATCGAAATCTGTGACATAATCCATCATAACCATATCTGTGTTCGGACTCAGTGTTTCTTTTAATTGTTTTAGTCTGTACAGATTTTCCTGAGTGATCATGTCGTCTGCATCCAGCCACATCCAGTAATCAGTACTGACTTTTTCCGAAATAAAATTCCGGGCAGCAGAAAAATCATTTTTCCATGGAAAATCATAAACTTCTGCTGTAAATTCTCTGATAATTTCTTTGGTCCTGTCTGTAGAACCGGTATCACAGATAAGAATTTTGTCTACAATTTCTTTCATGGGTTTCAGGATACGCGGCAATACTTTTTCTTCATTTTTTACAATCATACAAAGGCTGAGAGAAATCATGGAAGATAATTTAAAGCACCTTTTGAGAAGATCAGGAGGAGCATTTGCCCCTCCTGAGGTTTAAGTTGCAAGAAGTCCGGCTGCGCGGAGATTTGCGAGAAGCTGATTAAACTGGGTTACAATATCTGTCTGACCTGTGGCATCTGCTACGGCCGCTGCCGGAGCTACAGTACCGGCAGGTCCGGTAGCACCAGTGGCTCCAGTAGGTCCGGCAGGCCCGGCAGCACCAGTAGGTCCGATAGGCCCGGCAGGGCCAGTAGGTCCGGTAGCTCCGACAGGTCCGGTAGCGCCAGTGGCTCCAACAGGTCCGACAGGACCTGGGTAGCCTTGAAGTCCGGGTTCACCCTGGGGGCCCTGAGGTCCCATTGGACCAACGGGACCGGGACAGCCTCTGGGTCCGGTAGGACCAGGACAACCGCGCGGCCCCTGAGGTCCCTGACAGTCACAGCTGCAGCGATTGTTATTGTTACAACAGGATGTACCGGATAATTCCGGATCATCTGAGGTATGATGACTAAACAGCATAGAAAAGTATCACCTCTGGAAAAATCTTATATCGTCAGACTAGACAGTCTGCCTGGCAGACTGTAATTTTACAGGACATTCCGGCAGTTTTTGTGGAATCTGACAATAATAGATTGCAGTTCTCGATATTAGTATATGTTTCATATGTGAGTTTGTGACTTACTATTGTATAACTGTCAACTACCCATTACCTAAAGGCAATGGGCTTGTAACTGCCCAGTCGTAGTAACGGTTTACGCCTTCGACCTTTTATCCCCAATAGGTATTGCTACCTAAAGTGGTGCTACATCATAGGGTGGTTGACAGCATCCTTTACAGACAAGATATACTCATCTGTAACCGTATCAGGTACTAAACTTCCCATGCTATACAGCAAACATTCTTTTACGGGTAAGATTTTACGCAATACGTGAGTTTTTTAATTTATAGGAAAGACCACCGATGGCGGTCTCCTGGCGGAAGTGGAAAGAAATATAAAAACTGCTGTGGAAAATAATTATATTTTCCTGACAGGATAATTATCAAAAATGAAAAGAGTCTGATGCATAAAACATATAGGTTTATGCGTTGGATTCTTTTTTGTCTCTTGCCCAATAAGTTCCGGTATGCTATGATAAACAAAAGCATATTTTCTAATTATCTAAATCTATGTAATTGCCTGGTATTTTCGACAGTTACAGCCAAATCTCAATTCATATACAGATCATGAATCTGTTCTTTCAGAAAAGTCATGCTTTAATTTTCACTATTTATTTCTAGCAGGAGTTTTCTAAAAGACAGGAACTCCTGAACCTATTTATTAAGGAGGTTATAAGATGCTGTATAAGAAGACAGAAAAGCTATCAATAATAAAGAGGGAGGGTGAGATAATGGGTATGTTTGTAAATCCGAATGCTGCAGCATTTCAGTGTGCAGTCAATTCAGAAGTATATATAGACAAAACGGGATTATTGGAATATACAAATAAAGTATTGGGCACAAATGCCAGGTTTATATGTAACAGTCGTCCGCGCAGATTCGGGAAATCTGTTACTGTAGATATGCTGACTGCATATTACAGTAAAGGATGCGACACTGAAAAAATGTTTTCAGGACTGGAAATCAGCAAATGTCCGGATTTTTACGAACATTTAAATAAATATGATGTCATTCATTTTGATGTACAATGGTGCTGTATATCAGCAGGTTCCAGTGAGAATTTAATTTCATATATCACGAATATCGTTGTTTCCGAATTAAGAGAGACTTATCCTGAAGTCAATCTGGTGGAAAACAGCACTATATATGGAGCAATGGCACGCATTAATACTGTATTAGGAAAACAGTTTATTGTAATCATTGATGAATGGGATGTTCTGATTCGTGATGAAGCCCATAATCAGGCAGCACAGGAAATGTATATTGACTTTCTCAGAAACATGTTTAAAGGAATTGAGGCATCAAAATATATCGCACTTGCATATCTGACCGGAATTTTACCGATAAAGAAATTAAAAACCCAGTCTGCCTTAAATAATTTCACCCAGTTTACAATGCTTAATGCCGGCCCATTGACACCATATATCGGTTTTAATGAAGATGAAGTAATCGATTTGTGTGAAAAATATGAGATAGATTTTGCAGAAGTGAGGCGGTGGTACGATGGTTACCGTCTTGGAGATTACCATGTATATAATCCAAATGCGTTAGTAAATCTGACAATTATGCGGACATTCCAGAGCTACTGGTCACAGACAGGAACCTATCTGTCAATCCTGCCACTGATCAACATGGATTTTGATGGTCTGCGGACATCCATCATAGAAATGCTGTCCGGTTCCTCTGTAGAAGTAAATGTCAATGAATTTCAGAATGATATGGTCAGCTTCGCAGACAAAGATGATGTATTGACTCTGCTGATCCACCTGGGTTACCTTGCCTACGACCAGAGAACCCAGAGAGCTTACATTCCTAATGAAGAAATCCGTCAGGAATTTCGTGCCGCAACCAAACGAAATAAATGGAATGAACTGATCGAATTCCAGCAGGAATCTGAAAAACTGCTGGAAGCCACCTGGGAAATGGATGCAGAAACAGTTGCTGAACAGATAGAGAAAATCCATGCAGAATACACATCAGTGATTCAGTACAATAACGAGAATTCCCTGAGCAGCGTACTCAGCATTGCCTACTTAAGTGCAATAAAATACTATTTTAAGCCAATCCGGGAACTCCCGACAGGAAGAGGCTTCGCAGATTTCGTCTTCATCCCCAAACCACTGTACAGAGACTATTATCCTGCATTACTCGTCGAACTGAAATGGAACAAAGACGCAGAAACTGTTCTGAATCAGATAAAAGAACGAAAATATCCAGAGTCATTACAGCAGTATACAGGAGATATTTTGCTGGTGGGGATCAACTACGATAAAAAAGAAAAAGTACATCAGTGTGTAATCGAAAAATGGTTTCCACTGTGTATATAGAACGTAACTTCAAAAGAATCATATAAGTTATGAGAAAAGACATTCTACCCCAGTGGATGGAATGTCTTTTTTATATAATTTTTAGCTTGCATCTATGTAAAATTGATATCAGAAAATTCCCTCTTTTTATGTTGACATTACTAAAAGCAAGACTATAATGAAAACCGAAAAAAGAATCTGACTCGATTGGAAAGGGGAAGTTAATTATGAGTACAGTTTTGCCAAGAGAAGAAGCAGTAGAAACAATTTTTTCTAAAATTTTGGCTTCGCCGGAAGCATCCGGACGATTAAGCGGAGTTTTTTATGACCATATAGATGACGACCATCGTCTGACAGATAATGACAGAGATCATTTCCTGCAGGTATTGTTTCATGCGTACCAGAACGGTGATATCAGTGCACTGCTGTTGGAATTATGCGGCAGAAGTATGTTTGACCTGTTAAGGGAGGCTTATCTGATCCCGAAGAAATTCCACGGAAAAGCAGGAGAGAACCCGGTGCTCCTTACAGATGCAGCCGGAGAACTTCTTCCCGGGGAAAAGGTTTCAGCCAGAGAATATGCAAAATTCAAGGAAACATATGAACATCATGAATGTGCCCCCAGATCTGCGCTGTATCTTGCAGATGGTTATGATCTTGTCCGTACCTATACAGAAGGTCTGAACATTACAGAAGAAAAAGATAACCGTAAACGTGGTGTCCTGGCTCTTTATGCACTTCCCGACACCTGTAAACTGGGTCTGACAGAAGCACAGGCATATGCCGTTGTATGGGATGCTTTCCAGAAGATTCAGGAAGAAGCCCCAAGAGCCATGGTATACTACGGACAGGAAACAGGTCTGAAGAAAGAGAATCCGGATAAACCCTATGATGAAATTGGAATTCTTCTTCCTATCCATGAATTTGAGAAAAAAATGCTGCAGCATTTAGACGAGATTGACGGAATCGTACTGGCATGCAGAGAGAAAATGATGGAGAAAGCAGGAAATGACAGTCTGCAGCTTTAACAAATCAAGCAAGTAGCAAAGCGGATGATTTTATCCGATTGACAATATAGAATGAGGAAGTGAGAAAAATGCCGCAGGAAGTGATTAAAAAGAACCATATGGATGTTGCCTGGCATGAGTATACAGATGAAAATGGGGAAAATGTACCAGTTGTAGATTCCAGCATCGCAGAAAAAGCATCCGTTATCGGACGTGTGGGGATTATGTTTCTCTCATGCGGTACCGGAGCATGGAGAGTGAGAAGTTCCATGAATACACTGGCAGAAGCACTTGGCATTACGTGTACGGCGGATATTGGTCTGATGTCCATTGAATATACATGTTATGACGGAGAAAATGGTTTTACCCAGTCGTTGTGCCTGACTAATACAGGCGTAAATACTTTGAAGTTAAATCGTCTGGAACACTTTATCCGAAACTTTGAAAAAGAAGGAAAACATATGTCAGGAGAACAGCTGCATACATTTCTTGACAATATTGAAAAAACACATGGTCTATATTCCCCGCCTGCACTGGGACTTGCTGCAGCGATCGCATGCTGCGGATTTACATTCCTTCTTGGGGGCGGTCCGATCGAGATGTTCTGTGCATTTGTCGGGGCAGGAATTGGAAATTATCTCCGCTGCAAACTGACCAAACACCATTTTACATTGTTCTTATGTATTGTGTCTTCTGTATCTCTGGCATGTTTTGCATATGCAGGTCTGCTCAAACTTGGAGAAATATTATTTGGTATTTCTGTTCAGCACGAAGCGGGATATATCTGTGCAATGCTCTTTATCATACCGGGATTTCCGTTTATTACCAGTGGTATTGACCTTGCAAAACTGGATATGCGTTCAGGAATAGAACGTCTGACTTATGCTTTGATCGTTATTCTGGTAGCTACTATGTCAGCATGGATCATGGCACTGATCCTGCATTTGAAACCTGTAGATTTTATAAAATTTTCACTGTCAACAGAGCAGTGGATCTTATTCAGGCTTCTTGCAAGTTTCTGCGGAGTGTTTGGATTCTCTATCATGTTTAACAGCCCGGTTCGTCTGGCAGTCGCAGCAGCCGGGATAGGAGCAGCTGCCAATACTCTGAGACTGGAACTGGTAGACCTTGCAAATATTCCTCCTGCTGCAGCCGCATTTATTGGTGCACTTACTGCGGGACTTCTGGCGTCCCTGCTGAAGAATAAAGTCGGATATCCAAGGATATCTGTAACAGTTCCCTCAATCGTTATCATGGTTCCGGGATTATATTTATACAGAGGATTTTATAATCTTGGTATTATGTCATTATCAGTAGCTGCATCCTGGTTTGCGTCTGCGATCCTTATCATTGCAGCGTTGCCATTAGGGCTAATCTTTGCACGTATTCTGACAGATAAAGCTTTCAGATACTGTACTTAACCGAATCAAAAATCAGGGAAATCCCCAACCACTGCTTAAATTGCAAAAAGCAATAAGCAGTGGTTGGGGATTTGTTCGTATTAGAAAAAGTTAAAGCTCTTGCTGATAAAATGTGTAACGGTTGTTTAATTATGAATATGCAGCAAACGAATTGCAAGTATCTACTCCAATAGGAAAATGTGAAAATTATATCAAACTAACAAACAATTTTATGCTTCCAAACAAATATTTAAACGAAAAAATTGTTCAGATTTCTGTACAAAAGCTCTTGTCAATTTTTTGACAATGTGTTATCATTAAGACGTCAATTTTGTTAGGAGAAAAGGAGTATTAAGATTATGAGCAGTAAAATTACTATCATTGGAGCCGGCAGCGTCGGATCTACCATCGCGTACACTTTATCAAGCCAGGATATCGCATCTGAAATTGTTCTGATCGATATCAACAAAAAGAAAGCAGAAGGTGAAGTTCTGGATATTATCCAGGGAACCTGCTTCAGAGATCCTATCTCTATCATTGCCGGAGACTACGAAGATGCCAGGGATTCTGACATCGTTATCATCACATCCGGTATTGCCCGTAAACCAGGACAGACAAGACTTGAACTTACACAGACAAATGTAAATATCCTCAAATCTATCACACCGGAGATCGTAAAGGCAGCTCCAAATGCACTTTATCTGATCGTAAGCAATCCGGTTGATATCATGACTTATGTATTTACAAAGATTTCCGGACTTCCAGAAAACCAGATCCTTGGTTCCGGTACAATTCTTGACTCTGCACGTCTGCGCTGCGGATTATCCGAACATTTCCAGATTGCACAGAGTAATATCCATGCCTATGTATTCGGTGAGCATGGAGATACATCCTTTATTCCGTGGTCTGGTGCCTATATTTCAGGTGTAAGTGTGGATGAATATTACGACCTTGAGAAGAAACTCGGTAAGGATATTGAACCGATTGATAAAGAAGCAATGCTTCAGTATGTACAGAAATCTGGCGGTGAGATCATTTCCAAGAAAGGTGCAACTTTCTATGCAGTATCCTCTTCTGTATGCAAACTTTGCAGCCTTCTTGTATCTTCTTCAGAGTCTATCTCTACAGTATCTACTATGATGCATGGAGAGTACGGAATCGATGATGTATGCCTGAGTACATTAACTCTGGTAGGACCAAATGGTGTACAGGGCAAAGTTCCAATGAGAATGACAAAAGCTGAGATCGAACAGCTTAAGAAGAGTGCAGATGCACTGAAAGAAATTATTGCTCAGATTGACCTTAATTAATAATATATCAGACAAAACATTCAGAAGTACAGGTACAGCCTGTTCTTCTGAATCCATATTACTGTTTACTCCTTTTTAATTATTAGCCAAAATTCTGTACTGTAAGCGGAAACAGACGAATTTTGGCTTACATATATCAAAAGCAAAAAAATATATAAATAATATTTTTATTAATTTTTTGAAAGATACTATGATTGTGAGTAAATAGAAAAGCGGAAGATTTTATCTGCCTGAAAAAGATTAATTTAGATCAGAAGAATTGAGCAATGATGCGTGATAAAAAAATTATCAAAAACCTCTTGTTAAAATGTTGTCAATATGATATAATATTTTTCGGAAATCGAGCTGATACACTCCTTTAATTGCGGAGGAAGGGTGTGCGAACTCTTTTATTTTCTATGTCTCAACAAAGATATAAAAAGTAATTGTATTAGACTTGATTTATATTTTTGTCCATATATTGTTAAAAAAAAGACAAGGACTAGCGACTGTTATTTACGAGCGCTATATATCGGGGCAAATTGCTTTTGGACCCTGATATCATTATTTGAGCAACATGAATTTATCTGAACAACTAAGAAAGGATAATGTTAAGTATGAAGTACAGTTATTATCCGGGTTGTACCCTGAGAAACAAGGCGAAAGATCTGGACGAATATGCCAGAGCCAGCGCCAGAGCACTTGGGTTTGAACTGGAAGAGATCGAAGACTGGCAGTGCTGCGGAGGTGTTTATCCTCTGGGAACTGACGAGATTGCTACGAAGCTTTCTTCTGTACGTGCTCTTAATCAGGCCAAAGAAAAGGGCCAGGATCTGGTAACAATCTGCTCTGCCTGTCATCACGTGATCAAACGTGTCAATGACGACATGAAGAATGTGGAAGATATCCGCACCAGAGCAAATAATTACATGCAGCTTGATGAGCCTTATGAAGGCGAGACAACAGTGCTCCATTATCTGGAAGTACTTCGCGACAGAGTTGGCTTTGACAAGCTGAAAGAGAAGGTAGTAAACCCGCTTACAGGAAAGAAAATCGGAGCCTATTACGGATGTCTCTTATTACGTCCGGGCAAGATCATGGCTTTTGATGATCCGGAGAATCCGACAATCATGGAAGATTTCATCCGTGCACTTGGGGCAGAACCGGTAATCTATCCATACAGAAATGAATGCTGCGGCGGTTACATTTCTCTGAAAGAAAAAGATATGTCTCAGAACATGTGTCAGAAAATCGAAGACAGTGCGAAAGGCTTTGGCGCAGATATGCTGATCACAGCCTGTCCATTGTGTAAATATAATTTAAATAAAAACGCTTCCAGCGAACTGCCTGTATATTATTTCACAGAGCTCCTTGCAGAAGCCCTCGGAGTAAAAGAGGAGGTGGCAAAATGAGAAACCAGCATTCAGCAGCAGAAAAGATCAAAGAGATCTCCGGAACCAATCCGCTGAAATGTATGAAATGTGGAAAATGTTCTGCTACCTGCCCATCTTTCAATGAAATGGATATCAAGCCACATCAGTTTGTATCCTATGTTGTAAATGAAGATATCGAAGCACTTGTCAATTCAAAGTCTCTCTGGAAATGCCTTTCCTGCTTCGCCTGTGTAGAGCGTTGTCCAAGAGATGTAAAACCGGGAAAGATCATCGATGCAGCAAGACAGTTAGTTGTCCGTGAAAAAGGCGGCGATTATCTGAAAGCAGATGAGATACCACAGCTTCTTGATCCGGAACTGCCACAGCAGCTTTTGGTAAGTGCATTCAGAAGATACAGGAGGTAAGCCAGCGTGCAGAGAATTGGTGTATTTGTCTGTCATTGCGGAAGTAATATCGCCGCTACGGTAGATGTAAAAAAAGTTGTTGAATTAGCTGCCAAAGAGCCGGGTGTCGTTCATGCAGAAGACTACCAGTACATGTGCTCAGAAGCAGGCCAGGCTAAAATTCAGGAAGCCATTAAAGAGAAAAACCTGACAGGCGTTGTTGTCTGTTCATGCTCTCCACGTATGCATGAGGCAACATTCAGAAAAGCAGCTGAAAGAGCTGGCCTGAATCCATACATGGTGGAGATTGCAAATATCCGTGAGCATTGTTCCTGGATCCACAAGGATATGGAAGAGGCTACAAAGAAGGCCGTGATCCTTGCCAGGGCAGCAATCGCAAAAGTAAACTTAAACACACCTCTTCAGCCAGGGGAGAGCCGTGTTACAAAGAGAGCCCTGATCATCGGCGGCGGTATTGCCGGAATTCAGACAGCCCTGGATATCGCAGATGCAGGATATGAAGTAGATATCGTAGAGAAGACTCCAAGTATCGGTGGAAGAATGTCACAGCTTGATAAAACATTCCCGACACTTGACTGTTCTGCATGTATCCTCACACCTAAGATGGTAGAGGCAGCAGCACATGAGAAGATCAATATCTATACATACAGTGAAGTAGAACATGTCAGCGGTTTCGTAGGTGATTTCACCGTTGATATCAGAAAGAAAGCAAGAAGTGTAAATATGGACAAATGTACAGGCTGCGGTGTCTGCCAGGAAAAATGTCCGTCCAAGAAGATTCCGAACGAATTTAACAGAGGATTAAATAACAGAACTGCTATTTACACTCCATTTGCACAGGCAATCCCGAATGTTCCGGTTATCGACCGTGAGAACTGTCTGAAATTTAAAACAGGAAAATGTGGTGTCTGCTCCAAAGTATGTCAGGCAGGAGCCATTGATTACGATCAGCAGGATGAGATCGTAACACAGAAATACGGTGCAATCGTAGTTGCTACAGGTTTTGATACCATCAAACTTGACAAATATGATGAATATGCGTACAGCCAGAGTAAAGATGTTATCACATCCCTGGAACTGGAACGTATCATGAACGCAGCAGGTCCTACAAAAGGACACTTAGAGCGTCTTTCCGATGGAAAAGCTCCGAAGGAACTGGTATTCATCCAGTGTGTTGGAAGCCGTTGCTCCGACGACAGAGGAAAACCATATTGCTCCAAGATCTGCTGTATGTACACAGCAAAACATGCAATGCTGATCCGTGATAAATATCCGGATACAAATGTAACAGTCTTCTATATTGATGTGCGTACCCCTGGTAAGAACTTCGATGAGTTCTACAGAAGAGCTGTAGAGCAGTACGGTGTAAACTACATCAAAGGCCAGGTAGGAAAAGTCATTCCTCAGCCGGACGGAAGCCTTCTTGTACAGGGATCTGACCTGATCGACAACAAACAAATCCTTAAGAAAGCAGATATGGTCGTTCTTGCAACAGCCATTGAACCGAACCCGGATGTTCGTAAGATTGCTACTATGCTTACAGCAAGTATTGATACAAACAACTTCCTCACAGAAGCCCATGCAAAACTCCGTCCTGTAGAATCTCCTACAGCAGGTATCTTCCTTTCCGGTGTATGTCAGGGACCGAAAGATATTCCGGAGACAGTTGCACAGGCTGGCGCAGCAGCAGTTAAGGCAATCGGCCTTCTTGCCAAAGATAAACTGACAACCAACCCATGTACAGCAAAATCCGATGAACTGTTATGTAACGGATGTTCTACATGTGCAAATGTCTGCCCATATGGAGCAATTTCCTATGAGGATAAACAGGTAAATGACCACGGTATCCGTGAAACAAGAAGAGTAGCCGTTGTAAATACAGCACTTTGCCAGGGATGCGGCGCTTGTACAGTAGCTTGCCCGTCTGGTGCTATGGATCTGCAGGGCTTTTCCAACAGACAGATTATCGCGGAGGTAGATGCAATATGTCGATAGAAACAAACGAAGAATTCAGACCTAAGATTGTAGCATTCTGCTGTAACTGGTGTAGTTACGCAGGTGCAGACCTTGCAGGAAGCAGCCGTCTTTCTTACCCGGCTGACGTAAAGATCATCCGTGTTCCATGTTCCTGCCGTGTCAATCCAATGTTCATCCTCCGTGCTTTTGAGAAAGGTGCTGACGGTGTGATTATGTGTGGATGTCATCCTGGAGACTGTCATTACAGCACAGGTAACTACTATGCAAGAAGACGTATGACGCTTCTTTTCTCCATGCTCGACTACATCGGTGTGGAAAACGGAAGAACACGAGTAGAATGGGTTTCCGCTGCTGAAGGTGTGAAATTCTCCCAGACTATGAATGAGTTTGTAGAGAAGATCCATTCACTCGGTAAGAACGTAAGATTGGAGGATTTAAGATGCAGGAGCTGATAAATCGTGCAAAAGAACTGCTTGCTGACGGTACAGTTGCAAGAGTTCTGGGATGGAAAGCCGGAGATCTGCCTTACAATCCGGAACCGGCTTACTTTGAAACAGAAGAATCTCTGAAAGATTTTGTATATAACGGATTCTGCGGTGCAAACTTAAGCAAATATATGATCGAAGCTTCCAAACTGGAAGGCAAGACACTGGTTTGTTTAAAACCATGTGATACATACAGCTTTAATCAGCTGATCAAAGAGCATCGTGTAGACCGTGAGAAAGCTTATATCATTGGTGTTGGATGTAAAGGAAAACTGGATATCGAGAGAATCCGCAAACAGGGAATCAAAGGTATCGAAAGCATTTCCGGTGCAGAGATCACAGATGAGGCAGAAACACTGACTATTCAGACAATCTATGGTGAGAAGACCTGTGCATACAAAGATGCAATGCTTGAAAGATGTCACGTATGTAAAGGAAAAGAACATAAGATTTATGATGAACTTATCGGTGAGTCCAAAGACACAAAAGATGCAGATCGTTTTGCAGAAGTAGAGAAGATCGAAGCAATGAGCCCGGAAGAAAAATTTGCATTCTTCCAGAGCCAGTTAAGCAAATGTATCCGCTGCAATGCCTGCCGTAATGTCTGTCCTGCATGCAGCTGCCGTAAATGTGTATTCGACAGCAATAAGTTTGACAGTGCGCAGAAAGCAAACGTGGACTCTTTCGAAGAGAAGATGTTCCATATCATCCGTGCATTCCATGTGGCAGGAAGATGTACAGACTGCGGCGAATGCAGCAGAGTATGTCCTCAGGGAATTCCGCTTCACCTGTTCAATCGTAAATTTATCAAAGATATTGATACATTCTATGGTGAATATCAGGCAGGAGAGGATTCAACATCCAAGGGACCTCTTACAAACTTTACATTTGAAGATGTTGAGCCGAGTATCGTGGCAGAAAGGGGATAATGTATGTATAAGATAGCAGCAGAGAATCTGCAGGCATTATTCCAGAAGATTGCCGCAGATCAGGATTTATATTTACCGGTCAAAGTCAGTGATCAGGTAAACTTCAGAGCATGGAGCCAGGACGCAGAAGTCTGTCTTGACACTTTAAAAACCGTAAAGTCACCAAAAGATGCTTTCTTTCCACAGAGTGAAAACCTTTATACCTGCGAAAAAGAAGGAAAGAACATTACCATCGAACCACAGGCATTACAGGAGAAAAACTTTGTTGTATTCGGTATGAAAGCCTGCGATGTACAGGGTGTAAAAGTTCTGGATAACGTATTTTTAAGTGATCCGGTAGATACCTTCTATGCAGCAAGAAGAGAGCATGGAACCATCGTTGCACTTGCATGTCATGAACCGGAAGAGAGCTGTTTCTGTAAGGTATTTGGCATTGACTGTGCAGATCCTGTTGCAGATGTTGCAGCATGGATGATCGAAGGCGAGCTTTACTGGAAACCTCTTACAGAGAAGGGCGAAGCTCTTACAAAAGCAGTTGCAGAACTTCTTAACGATGCGGATGAAGCAAAGGTAGAAGAAGAGAAAACTGCGATCCGCGCCATCGTAGAAAAACTTCCTTATTCCAATCTTTCTCTGGAAGGATGGGGACAGGAAGATTACATGGATCGTTTCAATTCTCCTGTATGGGAAGAACTTTATAAACCATGTCTGGCATGTGGTACCTGTACATTTGTATGCCCTACCTGCCAGTGCTATGATATCAAAGATTATGACACAGGACACGGCGTACAGCGTTACCGCTGCTGGGATTCCTGTATGTACTCTGACTTTACCATGATGGCACACGGAAATAACCGTAACAGCCAGATGCAGCGTTTCCGTCAGAGATTCATGCATAAACTTGTTTACTATCCGGTAAACAACAATGGAATGTTCTCATGTGTAGGATGCGGCCGCTGCGTTGAGAAATGCCCATCATCCTTAAATATCGTAAAAGTCATCAAAGCTTTTGAAAATCAGGGAGGTGAAAAATAATGAGCGAATGTACCTGCCATAAAAACTACACATTAGACACACTGATCCCGAAGGTTGGTGTGATCACAGATATCCGTCAGGAGACACCGGATGTTAAAACATTCCGTGTAAACGCTCCTGAAGGAGGAAAACTTTTTGAACATATGCCTGGCCAGTGTGCAATGGTCTGCGCACCAGGTGTAAGTGAAGGTATGTTTTCCATTACTTCTTCACCTACAAATAAAGAATATCAGGAATTCAGTATCAAGAAGTGTGGTGCACTGACCGATTATCTCCACAGCCTTCAGGTTGGAGATGAGATCACAGTCCGTGGACCATACGGAAATCATTTCCCTGTAGAAGATAAATTAAAAGGTAAAAACCTTCTGTTTATCGCAGGTGGTATCGGACTTGCACCTCTTCGTTCTGTTATCAACTATGTACTGGATAACCGTGCAGATTACGGAACAGTAGATATCCTCTATGGTTCCCGTTCCGCAGATGACCTGGTACAGTTAAAAGAAATCCAGGAAGTCTGGATGAAAGCAGAGGGAGTTAATGTTTATCTGACAATCGACCGTGAACAGGAAGGCTGGGACGGACACGTTGGATTCGTTCCTTCTTATCTGAAAGAGATTGGATTCGATACAAACAAAACAGCACTTGTCTGCGGACCGCCGATCATGATCAAGTTCGTTCTTGCAGGACTGGAAGAACTGGGCTTCTCCAGAGAACAGGTTTACACAACTCTGGAGCTTCGTATGAAATGCGGTATCGGTAAATGCGGCCGTTGCAATATCGGTTCCAAATACGTCTGCAAAGACGGTCCGGTATTCAGATGCGACGAGATTGATGAATTACCTGCAGAATATTGATAAGCAATGAGCAGTGCAGAAAGTGATGTGAAGGAATGCGTCATGCTTGCATATAAGCATTCTTTCACAGAACATTCTGTAGGGCGAACGCCCTCAAGCGAGAAGTAGCGTAGCGGATTCGAGCTTGTATGTGCTGCTGACGACAGATGATATATATAGAAAGGACTGGTAATCTCAAATGGAAAAGAATATGGTAAACGTATATTTTTTCGGTAAGAAATACAGCGTACCTGCAGAACTTACAATTATGACTGCCATGGAATATGCCGGTTATACATTAAAGAGAGGATGCGGCTGCAGACACGGATTCTGCGGAGCCTGCGCAACAATCTACAGAATCAAAGGTGAAAACGAGCTGAAAACATGTCTTGCCTGTCAGACACAGGTACAGGAAGGAATGTATGTAGCAAGCATCCCGTTCTTCCCTACAGATAAGAGACTCTACAACATCGAAGACCTGAAACCGAATCAGCAGGTAATGATGGAACTCTATCCGGAAATCTACAGCTGTATCGGATGTAATGCCTGTACAAAAGCATGTACTCAGGACTTAAATGTAATGCAGTACATCGCATATGCACAGAGAGGCGAACTTGAAAAATGTGCAGAGGAATCCTTCGACTGCGTAAGCTGCGGATGCTGTTCTGTAAGATGTCCGGCCGGTATTTCCCATCCGATGGTAGGTCTTCTGGCAAGACGTCTCACAGGTAAATATATCGCGCCTAAGAGCGAACATCTGGAGAAACGTGTAGAAGAAATCCACGAAGGTAAATATGATGATCTGATCGAGCAGATCATGCAGAAACCAATCACAGACATGCAGGAACTTTACAACAACAGAGAAATTGAGAAATAGGGAGGGCGTAAAACATGTATGCACCATATCCAGAAAATATGATGGAATCCATCAAAAAGGTAGAGGCTACAAGAGCACAGCGTATGGCAACAGAGCCAAGACGTCTGACAGCTGAAGAGAAAGACGCTCTTCTTGAGAAATTCCATCCGGATTATAATCCAGACGCGTTTGCAGAAATCAAAGTAGGACCGAACAAAGGACAGAAAGCTCCTCTGGAACTGGCAGAAATGCTTCATTCAACAAGCCGTCTGATCAACGAAAAAATTGACCTTACAAAAATTGATTATGATGTAGATGTACTTGTAATCGGCGGCGGCGGTGCAGGTTCTTCCTGTGCAATCGAAGCACATAATGCAGGTGCTGACGTTATGATCGTTACAAAGCTTCGTATCGGTGATGCCAATACAATGATGGCTGAAGGTGGTATCCAGGCAGCTGACAAAGAGAACGATTCTCCTGTACAGCATTATCTGGATTGCTTCGGCGGCGGACATTTTGCTGCAAAACCGGAACTGGTAAAGAGACTGGTAATGGAAGCTCCGGATGCCATCAAATGGCTCAATGACCTTGGTGTTGAATTTGATAAAGCAGAAGACGGAACCATGGTTACCACACACGGCGGCGGTACTTCCAGAAAGAGAATGCATGCTGCAAAGGATTATTCTGGATCTGAGATCATGCGTACCATCAGAGATGAAGTTCTGAATCTTAAGATTCCGGTAGTTGAATTTACTTCAGCTGTTGAACTTCTGAAAGATGAAAAAGGACAGGTTGCAGGTGCAGTTCTTCTTAACATGGAAACAGGAGATTATTCTGTTGCAAGAGCCAAAACTGTTGTAATCGCAACAGGTGGTGCAGGAAGAATGCATTATCAGGGATTCCCGACATCTAACCATTATGGCGCAACTGCAGACGGACTTGTACTTGGATATAGAGCTGGTGCTTCCCTTCTTTATCAGGATTCTATCCAGTACCATCCAACAGGAGCAATCTATCCATCACAGATCATGGGTGCTCTGGTAACAGAAAAAGTTCGTTCCGTTGGTGCACAGCTTGTAAATGCAAACGGAGAAGCTTATATTCATCCGCTTGAAACCCGTGACGTAAATGCTTCCGGTGTTATCCGTGAATGCGAAGAAGGCCGTGGCGTAGAAGTTCCAGGCGGACTGAAAGGTGTATGGCTTGACACTCCGATGATCGAGATCCTCGGTGGCGAAGGAACCATCGAAAAGAGAATCCCGGCTATGTTCCGTATGTACATGAACTACGGCATTGATATGAGAAAAGTTCCTATCGTTATTTATCCGACACTTCACTACCAGAACGGTGGTCTTGAGATTAACGGAGACGGATTCACAAAAGAAATTCCAAACCTGTTAGTTGCAGGAGAAGCCGCAGGTGGAATCCACGGAAGAAACAGACTGATGGGTAACTCTCTTCTGGATGTTATCGTATTCGGAAGAAATGCAGGTAAAAAAGCAGCTGCAAAATGCAAGAATGTAGAGCTTGGTGAAATGAACCTGGATCATATCTACAAATATGCAGATGAACTGGACAAAGCAGGCGTACATACTGATAAGGTATCTCCATTACTGCTTCCAAAATACGCTCGTCACGAACAGCGCTAATAAGATACTCAGAATGTAAAAAAGAGCTCCCGGTATCGATAAGGGATTACCGGTACCGGGAGCCTTTGATATAATGCAAAAGGGATATGTCACCTCCCGGTGAATATCCCCAAATGAAAGAAGGGAGCTTACCAGAATGCGTGAAGTAGAAGTAAGCAGACTTACAGATGTCATCGAAAAACTCTGTATCGAAGCAAATGAACATCTTCCGGAAGACGTAAAATGTGCGATCAAAACATGCCGCGCATGCGAAGACGGAGAGATTGCCAAGGGTATCCTTGACAATATTATTGAGAATTTTGATATTGCAGATAACGAGAACGTGCCGATCTGCCAGGATACAGGAATGGCATGTGTATTCCTTGAAATAGGACAGGATGTACATTTTGTTGGCGGAGATCTCACCGATGCGATCAATGAAGGTGTACGCCGCGGATACGACAAAGGATATTTAAGAAAATCTGTAGTAAAAGACCCGGTACGCCGCGGAAACACAGGCGACAATACACCGGCTATGATTTACACAGAAATCGTTCCTGGCGATAAAGTTAAGATCACAGTAGGACCGAAAGGTTTCGGAAGTGAGAACATGAGTCAGATCCGTATGTTCAAACCATCCGCAGGATTGCAGGGAATCAAGGACTTTATCCTTGAAGTAGTAGAGACAGCAGGTCCTAACCCATGCCCTCCAATGGTAGTTGGCGTTGGTATCGGCGGTACATTTGATAAATGTGCGCTTCTTGCAAAGAAAGCATTGATGAGACCACTGGATTCCCAGAATCCGGATCCATTTTATGCAGACCTTGAGAAAGAAATGCTTGAGAAAGTAAACAAACTTGGAATCGGACCGCAGGGATTTGGCGGAAAGACAACAGCCATCGGCCTGAATATCGAAACAATGCCGACTCATATTGCAGGTATGCCATGTGCAGTTAATATCAACTGCCATGTAACCCGCCATAAATCGGAGGTGATCTGAGATGGAAAGAAAGAAAATTACACTTCCACTTACTAGAGAGCTGGCAAGAACTCTCCATGCAGGTGATCAGGTATTATTAACAGGTACTATTTATACATCACGTGATGCAGGACACAAGAGAATGTGTGAGGCCCTTGCAAAAGGGGAAAAAATTCCATTTGATCCTACAGATGCAACCATCTACTATGTAGGACCAACTCCTGCAAAACCAGGCGCAGTCATCGGCTCCGCAGGCCCTACAACCAGCGGACGTATGGATGCCTATGCACCCACAATGATGTCTGTGGGAGCAAGAGGAATGATCGGAAAAGGTGCCCGCCTTCCGGAAGTAGTAGACGCCATGAAGAAATATGATGGTGTATACTTCGGAGCTATCGGCGGTGCAGGTGCGCTTCTTGCAAAATGCATCAAAAAGGCCGAACTGATCGCCTATGAAGATCTGGGAGCAGAAGCACTTCGTAAATTGTATGTAGAGGATATGCCTCTTGTAGTCATCATTGACTCAGAAGGTAATAATCTGTACGAGATGGGAAAAGCAGAATATCTCAAAGAACACGGAGATAAGTAATTCTGCAGATACATAAAAAAATAACTTCCATATGCTGTAGACATACAGTATATGGAAGTTGCTTTATATAGCCAAAATTATATATATATATTGTATCCAATATATAAAAATCATATATACAATAATATGAATTATATCTTTTACATTTGACCTATAAACGTATAACATGATAATCAGGGTCAAAAAGGGACCCGCCAAACATGAGAAAGCAGCGATTTACGCAGTAAAGCAGCGGATTTCGAATGTTTGAAAATAAACGGTAAAAGAATAAAGGCAGTTATCCGTACAGGAGATAACTGCAAATAAACTTGAACGGGGAAAATCATGAAAGATCATAATCAACACGAAATACAAATGTCGGAAGCCTTTTTAAACAGTGCATTCCTGGCACTGTCAGGAGGTTTTCAGGATGCTTACACCTATAATGCAAGAAACGAAGTATTCTGTAATGCACAGACAGGAAACGTCGTTCTTATGAGCCAGCACTTTATGGCAGGAGAACTGACAGCAGGACTGGGATACTTCTTTCCTATTATTTTCTTTGCACTGGGCGTATGGGTTGCGGAGAAAATACAGGCAAATTATAAATATGCGCAGAAGCTCCACTGGAGGCAGGGTGTTCTGCTGGCAGAAATCCTGATCTTATTTACAGTAGGTTTCCTGCCAACCGAATACAATATGCTGGCAAATGCCATGGCATCTTTCGCCTGTGCAATGCAGGTACAGTCCTTCCGCAAGGTAAACGGATATTCCTATGCAAGTACTATGTGTATCGGTAATTTGCGCAGTGGTACAGCTGCGTTGTCAGTTTATTTTCGTGAAAAAAAATCAAAACAGCTAAAACAGGCGATGTATTATTTTGGAATCATCCTTATGTTTGCCTTGGGTGCCGGCATTGGTGGAAATCTGTCCATACGCTATGGAATCAGAATGATCTGGGTTTCCTGTGGATTCCTTATGATCAGCTTTCTGTTGATGTTTATAGAAAAATATAAGCATTTCCATGAGGAACATGAAATTAAATAAATATGGCCATTTTTAACCATTATATATTGAATTTAAAGGATTAACATTCACGTATCATGTTACATCTTCACGTAACTTAACACAAAAATGGTGTACAAATGGTGTACAGAACTTAAAAAAATGGTGTACGAAATTTTTTTTAAAATCACATATGTATGGAAACCTTTTAAGATAAAACGATAACCCATCTATCGTATTATATGACGTGTTGGCTCATATCAGATATGCTGCAAGGCAATTTGATGTGAGCCTTTTTTTACCCTGAACTTTGCAGAATTTTATCAGCCGTATCTTTACAAGCCTGTATCTCGTCACTACAGCGACTCTCAGCGCTATCCGAAGAAGATAACACTCCCATCCGCAGGACGGACGCATGGCACGAATAGGCGGTATAGAGAACGTTCTGAGCAGATGAGAGACAGGTCTGTAGAGAGCGTAGAGCGTGGTATTCAAGACACGTTGCAGCAGACAGAAATCTCAATATTTCAAGACATAATAATAGGGCGGTTGAGTAATAACATACTCAGCTGCCCTTTTTTCATTCTGAAGATCAACTATCTGTAACGCCACATCTTTAGATCACTCATTATTCTGATTTATCCAGATTCTTGATATGTTCTCTCAGGACAAGATTAATGTACTGACTGAAAGAACGATCATCTTCCTCTGAGAGTTCCTTGATTCTATCTATAATGTCTGCATCCAGAGTGATGCTTACTTTATTCTTCAATGGTTTCATGCAAGCTCTCCTTTTGCTGATTAGTATAACAAACAGGCGATATAATATTGAAAAATGGTATAAAGTAGGATAAAATAATACTATAAATAAAAGAAATCGCCTGACTAAGAGACAAAAATGTTGAAAGTATGTGGCAAAATTAAAATATTATAAATGTGGTTAATTACGAGGGCGTAAATCAAAGGAGTACATGAAAATGAGACAAAAAGTTTTATATCGTAAACTTATGGCATTGACTGTAATTGTATCTGGAAGCCTGATGTTACTGTCAGGATGCGGGGGAAAATTAGGAACTACTAAGGAAGAACAAGCGGCATTAGTTGCAGTGGAAGATTTACGCGACAGATTAAAAAGTAAGCAAAGTATGAAATTATATTCGGTAGACGTAAAAGCTGATGATACATACCATGTAAAGATTGATTATGCTGCTGAGAACAGTTATGGAGCTTCTTTAGATGATATACAATATTATAATGTCGAAAAAGATACGTTGGAATTAGAAAAAATAACTGAATTTAGTGAACTTTTTTCTAATGGTGGAAGGGAAGAAAGACTTGAAGAGGAATATGAAGCTTGTTCTGAAAAAGAAAAAAGTATTGATACTGATTGGATAATGAGTAATTTTGAATAAAGAAGTGGACATTTTTTAGAAATGTAGTACAATAATATGTGTAAACATTTTGTGAAAACTAAGTAAAGTATACCACATATAATCAAATCGAATATGGCATAACTGGGGGAACCCGGTGACGCAAAACTACAGGGTCTAAGCGAATGTATGACAGCCAGTTGCAACTATGATAATTAAGGCATTGCTTTTTTTCTTATGGAGAAGTGATGTCTTTTTATTTAATATTAAGGATTATGGAGGATTTTGGTATGAAGAAAAAGTTGATTGTTTTAATGATAGCGGTAAGTATGTCATTTAGTACTGATATTTTGGCGGCGCAAGAAAAAAACATAAATGATATGACTTTAGAAGAATTAAAAGAAGCTTATTTGAAATTACAATCAGAATATATGGAATTAAAAGATTCACAGGAAAAAGGATATGGAATAGTTTCAGGAACTATTACATATAACAATGGAATTGCTGATACAAATTCAATGGTTATTCTTTTGCCGAAAGATGGAAGTGCTAAAAATAAAACTATAGAATTACCACCGGGGTATATGATAAATAATGTAGATAAAATAGATGGACTTTTGTCAGGAAAAGTTGGTGGAACGGGAGAATATTCAATATCTCATGTACCAGATGGAGAATATTTAGCGTTAGTTGTATCGGGAAATGCCAGCACAGAAGGATGGTTTAATGCTGAAAAAGAAGATAATTCTGATTATTATGAAAGAGTGTCACAAGATTTTTTAGAAGAAATTTCTGAAGAATCGGCTTACAATTTATCTAAAGGTATGGTTTGGTATAAGCATCATATAGAAGACATTACAGTTTATGTAGATGAAGAAACTATGGTCAATTATGATTTCGGAAAATCATATATGTAAATAGTTGAAGAGAGGCTTATAATTTATGAAAAAAATAAGTAGAATTTTGATTTTTTTTACTATTATTTTAGGATGCATAGGAATTTCTGCAAATTACGCTCAAACGGAATGCCAGTTCCGCTACTGCGGAACGGCTATTCCATTTTTAACGGTACGAAGTACCGCTAGATGATATCATTCTGTTTCACGCATATTTATACCGTTC
>ERZ857480.60183-NODE-93191-length-51440-cov-11.6630_pt1 | contig 51440 bp, 50 predicted proteins | sample MGYA00519767_ERZ857480 | MGnify/ENA primary metagenome ERZ857480 (study PRJEB31778, sample SAMEA3449210) | human gut metagenome | biome: human gut; feature: human-associated habitat; material: faeces | place: United Kingdom | collected 2010/2012 ...
ATGAAATTATGTAAACTGACGTCGCTTTTGAAGCGGCGTCAGCTTTGTTTTAAGCTGAATGCGCTCTACGCGCGTCCTACTTCGGATCTCACGATTCAGACGCTCAATGACATTGTTGGTATGGATCTCCAGCCAGTACCTAGACGGAAAATCTATATACGTTAGTGTCTCTTCCTCGCTTTCGCTCACGTTTTTCGCTGCTTCTTTCAGCTTCATATTCCGAAGTTCCTCGGTGACAGCCGCCTTTTTCCGGGCAGCCGCTTTGTTTTCCTGCGCATGAATCGCCTTATGGAGAAGCTCGAAGAATATCAGAACCGGCGCGAACAGTAGAGCCGAAAAAAGGAAACACTCCCCGGATATCCCAGTTATTCAAAGACAGATCAGGATGCAACCTTCATGCGGATGAAAGAGGATCACATGAAGAATGGACAGTTCAAACCGGGGTACAATCTGCGGCTTGGCGTCGAGGGCGAGTTTATAGTCACGGCAGGACTGTTTTCTGAGCGTTCAGATACGCTCATCCTGCTGCCTTTGCTCGAGCATTTCTAGGGAAAAACCGGCGAGCTGCCAGAACGTCTGGTTGCTGATTCTGGTTATAAAAGCGAAGAGAACTACACCGGGCTCGAAGAGATGGGGGTTGAGGCCTACATCAAGCCGGTGAACTACGAGATCAGCAAGACGAGGAAATACCAGAGGAATCGCTACAAGACCGAAAACATGCCTTATGACGAAGAGACAGACAGCTTTATCTGCCCTAATGGGCGTATGTATACAGCCATTGGAACTACTCATCGAAAAAGCAAGTCTGGTTTCACCTCAGAAGTCACCCTATACGGATGTACTGAATGCAGGAACTGTCCCCTGAAAGCTGAATGAATGAAGTCCAAAAACGGGCGTACCATACGGCGATCCAAGGTACCCAAAAAACAGTGCGAGCAATCCAAAGAACGAAGCACTTCTGAACTGGGTATCCGGCTCCGCGTCAATCGTTCAATCCAGTCAGAAGGCACATTGGGCGTACTCAAAGAGGATTGGGGATTCAGGAGATTTCTGCACAGAGGCAAAAAGAACGTCTATACAGAAATCCTGATCTATGCGTTTGCGTTCAATATCCAGAGCTGTACGCCAAAGAAGGAAATCAACGACGCAGTGTAATTTTGCACTCCATGAAAGAGGCATCGTAGTTTTCAGAAAATCGAATGATTCTCATGGCAGGTTTTTGCCTCCGTTTTCCCTTAAAAACGATGAGGCTTGTTTGCTATACAGCCGTTGCCAGAATTGCGCTATGAATACCGTCCACAATTCGGGGGATGGAAAAGGAGCCGCCAAATTGTTAGCTTGACAGCCCCTCTTTGGTTTGGCCTAATTGAGATACATTATGCATCTAACATATAGGCCTCACAACTTTCGCACACGCTTAGCATGGCGCGTGATAGATATGTAGTTTTTGATATATCACATGGAGTAGTCAGGTTTGCCATAACCGACAATCTGAGAATTGGTCAGAGAGATGGAACGCTCACCGACTGCCTTCGACTTGTTGCCTTCAATGGTATGCACATAGCCGTTGCTCACGCTAGTTACAATGCCCGTATGGCTAACATAGACGGAAGAATCGAGACCATCCCAACGGAAGTAAATGACATCGCCAGGAACAGGAGTATAGTTTTGCTCTGCCGTAGTCAGTGCAGAACCAACCCCCAGAGAATAGCGAGTGTTCAGCGGTCCCTTCCATGTCGCGCTCTTGAAATAGAACGTAGCATTACGCACCCAGAACTGAATACCTTCACCAGTGCTGGCCGTGGTAGGAACACGATTGCTAGGCATATAAGATGCCCGAAGCAGCCAGTTCACGAAAAGTTGACACCATTGACCACTTGCATTGTCAAAGTAGGCGGGATTGCTTCTTCCGATTTCAGGAGGGTAAATGTACATACACCGCTGAACGTAAGTGCTATGCACGGCCGGAGAAGTAATACGGGTGATATAGCTAGTACTAACGTATGCATCGTTACCTTTATAGTGAGTGCGATACCACGAACTATTACCAATATCCTCACAAATAAGGATACGGTTGTTGGGAAGAGAACCAATAATAGTACCACCACCAGGAGCGTTACGAACGTTCAAGGTACCACTAGTCACGGTAACACGCCCGTAGAACATGCCCGTAGTAGGGGTGGGCGGATCAACGGTGCCACCGCCGTCTGTAAGGTACTGCGACATCACAAAACCACTGTTCCCATTATATGTGGTACTAGACCAAGTGCTATTATGGGTTTGCACAGTCAATGCAGTACCATTGGGAATCTGGACAGGGCTAGGAGCAGAAGTGCTAGGATACGCACGCAGGTTCAAACCGCCCCCAGTAACTGCGCAGGATCGAAATGCAACATTGCCAAGGATATTGACATACTGCTTCATCACGAAACCACTCTGTCCAGAGTATGTGGTGCAGTACCACTCAGAATTGCCGCTGTAATCAGAAACCACGATCTGAGTATTGTTGGGGATCTGCACGAGTCTAGAAGAGTTGGTACTGGCTGAAGCTCTCAGGTTAAGACCGCCGCCAGTTACCTGACCATTGTAAGTTGCCATCTTATTTTTCTCCTTAATATTTTATTTGGCATCCAGTATGCTGGCCAGCCTTTCCTTTTGCCATCTATAGTGTACAGCAAGACGCTGACTGATGGGAGTGCAGATACTAACGCAATACGCACATAATCCGTGAAATAATGAACACTGCAACAGATTGGCGCTATTGAGCTGAGTTATCCCCTCCCCCTTCAATCCTTAATCTTTCTGCCGAGCGGCAGGCGGAACGCTTATTGCCAAAGCCTGTTCACTCGGAGCACGAGACGCTTATTGCTTTTTGCAAGAAAGACGTCCATTAAAATAAGAACTCTGCACCTCACGCAAAGTTCTTATGACAAGCAAACCCATTTTTCAGCGCAACGGCAACGAAGAACCTGTAATTTTTGCTTTACAGATAATTTTTTTCTCCTCGAGAGAACATTTTCAACATTCTCAATGTTTTACTGCTCCCGAAATGATGAAACAATGGCTTCAGCCTCCCCCACATCACACGTAGTCGTCAGCGAGCAAACGGACATGCCATCAATCCAGACAAATCGGTTCTTCTCCATATTTGCACTCCTGTATACCCGGATACCGCCAATCTCCACCAACTCGCCATCGTTATTTTGCTCCAGCGCCAAGTTAGCCGCTTCTGTGCTGAAGTAATGATCCCAAAGAAAGATCAGTGTTGCAGTCGGATCATCTTCATTTATATAAGAGATGTTCAGAATCAGTTCATCATCAAATCGGACTGCATGGTACTGGCCGACATGCCAGCCCTCCGGCAGATAGCCAGGGCGTACCGGTTCCATTCCTAGAAATGCCGCAACGGCTTCCCAGTCTGTTGTCGTCAGGCTGTTGGCAATGTTGTCATCGCCCGCGGCAGCACTTCCTTCCACAAGACCGGAATCTATGCTCTGCCCCTGGATGGTGTACTGCTGTCCGTCATCCGTAGAACGCCCAAACAGCCACTCCCGATTTAGTACTCCATCCCCCACAACTACCAGCACCAGAATCGCAGCAACTATCGCTGTGGCACGCATTCCAACATGCACAGCAGCTGTCCGACGCCGCTTCCGCTCTAACCTCCGCATCAATGCAGCCTGATTTTCTTTGCGTCTATCCTCAAACTCTAACCGTCCTTGCGTGCCGATCTGCCAAAGCAGTTCTTCACAAGCTTCTACCAATTCCATATCAGCAGCTCTGTCTTTCTGATCTATTTCGGATTGCAGCAATGCTTCAAGTCGGCGCACAGCTTCGTTCTGCGATATGTTCCCATATTCGATCAATTCCAGTATCTGTATGATGCTGGCTTTTTTTTGCTCACCCATTTTTGCCACTTCCTTCACTTCATATGGTGTGTGAACAGGCTCAAAATACATTGTCCAATAAAAAGAAATATCATTGGATAAAAATGACGTCCCTTTGTCCGGATTCTGTCCAGGGTCCCTCGCACAGAAGTAGCGGAAAGTTTGGTTTGCTGCGCTGTTTCTTTTAACGACAGCCTTTTTTCATAATATACATGGAATACCTTTTGCTCCAGCGGTGATAGCTTCTCCATGAATTCCTCAACTGTTTCCCGGTATTCTGTACGGGCGATCCAGGCCAACACATTATCCATCAGATCCGGAACGTCTCCATACGCTTCCAGACTCACAGATTTGCCGATAATCTCTTCACGCTTCTTCACTTGCCGGATGTGTGACAGCATATAGTGCGAGCAACAAGTAGCCAGCCAGCCATACTGGTTCGGACTGGATGCAAAATCCTCGGCCTGACAGACCGCACGATAAAAAGCCTCCTGCACGCAGTCCTCCGCAATGGCAGTATAGCGCGAATTATAGGAAACCAGCTTTATGCAGTAGCGTTTAAGCGGTGTGTAATATTTAATGTACATTTCCTCGATATTATTTGAATCAATCTTCACATCACTCATTGACACTCCCCATTCTTATGTGTTCTTAGGTGCATTGATGTGCTTACTGCTGGAGATGCATAATTGGGAAATGTGCTATTTGGGGCGTTTGGATTCCAGCGCCGTATAAATCAATTGGTCAATGGTATTCAGCAACTGTGCAGTCTCGTCCGAGCATTTTCTGCTCAAAAGTATCAGCTGTGACTTGGCTTCACAGGCTGTTTCTGGAAGAGTTTCCAATGCGAGCAGTTCATCATTACAGTCATCCAGGACATATCCCGGCTTTAGCCTAAGCAGTTGGCAGAGTTGAATAATTCTATACAGGCTCAATTCCTGCGCACCTCGTTCCATGTTGCTGTAGGTCTTGTCTGAAACACCGATCAGCTCAGCAACATCTTTCTGTTTCAAGTTCAATTTCTGTCGCGCAGTGCGAAAATGGCGGCCTATACGACGATAATCTATTTCCGAACCCATACGCTCTCCTTTTAATAGCTGTTTTCTCTCTATGGCATTGAATACTGTCAATAGCATTGACTTCATTTCAATTTTACTTTGTATTCCATAGAAAATAAACGCCGTTATAGCATGGTGTAAATGCTATGAGATTGATTATTTGAAGATTCTTTAAGCGATATACTAAATATGCTGTAAAAACCCCAATCTCAACCACTATTAGAGGTGAAAAGGAATCTGCATTTTGTCAAATGTATCGAGGGGGCGGCCGCCAATGAATGCGTCACAATTGCACGAAAAACGTCTGGCTATCGCCGTTTCTTGCACTCCCTTTCTTTGCCGATTTGAACTATGATATGGGAGAAGCAAGAAGATTATGGTTCTTGCCCAAATGCCAGAGAAAGGAAGGCTATTGCAGCGATGGACGCTACTTTGCAGAATATAATCGAAATCGCGCTCCAACAAGGAATCTGGGCTGGATTATATATTTATCTGTTCTTTCGGATGCTGAAACAGAACGAAAAACGGGAAGAACAGTACCAGGCCACCATTGACAAGCTCAGCGGCAATATTCAAAACGGCATTGAGAATATCCAAAGCAGGTTGGACAATCTGGAGGAGAAGATGTCTGATATACGCGAGAAAAGCCAGAAATAAAAAAGCACCTTTCCTCTAACCGCTCATGCCGGACTGATCACTACGCAGCGGAAGAAGAGGAGGGCGACTAATGTACACACAAGAAGACGTTAGAAAGCTCTTTACGCAACGCGGCGAGATAGAAATGGAACTGAAGGTGCGCCAGGCACAATATTATGGCAGGGAAGCGGAAACCCCTCCGGAGATGGCGGAGAGAATCACGGCACTGCAACGCGAACTGATGCTGATTGACGGACTCTTCGCAGCGCTATCCGAAAACGAAGCCTTTGTGATCCGGCACCATCTGATGGAGGAACTGGATTGGCCGCAAACCATGGTCTTGTTTGTCCGAAAGTGGGGAGCACAGGCCGAAAAATCGCTTCGTTCCATGAAAGCCCTACAGGAAAAGGGCCTGAGAAAAATTGCTCGCATTCTCAATAACAGAATCGATGGTGACTGCTTCAGTGAAAAAAGCAACTTTTTTACAAAAAATCATCAGGTTTAATGTATTTATGCTTTTTCATGCACTATGAATTATGAAGGAGGAAAAGTGATTGCTAGAAGCAATCGTACACCGTAACATACCAAAGAGACTGTTCAGCAATTAAGAAAGTAGGTGATAAGGAAAAAAAGCATCTTTTCAGGAAACTCGCTCTTTATTCTGTAAACATATCAAATACGAGAGGAGAAACAATATGAGTATTTTGAAAAAGATTCTCGGAGGACTTGTAGCGCTCATGATTCTTATGTCGGGAGTTAGTTATAGCCTTGCCGATGCAATTATGCCTCTTGCTGATGATGTTTTCGATGCTACGAAAGTGGAACTGTCATCTTCAGGCAGAGTGAAGCTCTACTGCGTGACATACGGAAATAAGGAATCCATTAAGGTGACTGCTTGTTGGCTCGAAAAAAAGGTTGGAGGGAAATGGAGATTTGATTCTTCCCTTACTCCTCCTGCTGAGGAAAGCAACAACACAAATGGATATGCCGCATCTTTCAATTGTTCATCTTCAATCGGAAGCGGAACGTACCGCCTTGCCGCAACATTCAATGCTGATGGTTATGAAATAACTCGCTATTCGGCAGGTGTATCGTTCTAAGTAAAAAAATCTGAAAGTAGTCTAAAAGCCTCCCACATAGCAATCAATCTTTGCTTTGTGGGAGGCTGATTTCATCATATTAGAAATAGGCGTGATCCATCTATATTAACAACTGCGGATGCTTTTGTTTTCATCTAACAATGGCGACCGCTGGTTTTTGTCTCCTCACCAAAATTAGCACTGCAAACATTCTATTCACAGATGCGCTCCCTCTCAGAAAAACGTATGCCTCCAGTAACCATTGAATCTGCTGATTCAGCCTCGCGTTTTCTGCCTTGAATGTTTCGTATTCTTCTATAGAAATCGTGACAGTTTTCTTTGCTTTTAGCATATTTTGCTGCTCATTCGCCATAAACACACACTACCATATTTTGAAAAAATAGCTACGTTTTCTGCTTATCTGAACTCAAGGTCTTTTATCTTTCGGTGTGCTTTTAGTTGTTTCACGCTCAAACCTTCCATAAGCAGCGGCATTTCCCGGCAAGAGCTCTTCACGCTTATCCCACTGTTTCTGCATTCTGCAATTTGCTGTGTCTATACGGTAAAGCGCTGGTCTGCATTCAGCTTTTGCAGTCCCAGATCCACGTCCCAATTTCTCCAATCTTTCTAATCGACTTGGTTGCAGTCGTATGAAGTCGGTTAGGACTTTGAACTATTGTTGCATTTTTTCTGCTCGTGCAATCTGCGGTGAGATTAACGCTTACCACTCTCTGCTCTTTATTTTTGCTTGTATGCTATTTTTTGTAGCAATTATAATACGCACTTATCATTTGCTTATTGTTTAATAAGTAGCACATGTAAATACCAAAAATAAATTTTTTTATTAAGAACCATGTCTGCATATTTAGGCATTAGTCTTACCTTGTGGGGCACGAAAGAAGGTGAGAGGGCTTGAGCGTGAACGCAGACGCGAAAGTAACAGAGCGTCAGCGCGCAGTATGGCAAGCATTGCTGCGCAGGCGCTTTGACACGGCCTCTAACCTGGCTGTGGAATTTCACGTCAGCGTTCGGACGATGCAAAATGATTTGCACGAGCTCATGCTCTCTCACCCCATAGAATCTGTCCGCGGGCGCTATGGCGGCGGCTATAAGGTGGCAGATTGGTATTCTCCGCAGCAGCATACGCTGTGCGCCGAACAGATCAGAGTTCTGAAAATAGCAGCGTCTCTTGTATCTGCTGAAGACCGGTGCGTCATCAGAACAATACTCGAACAGTTTGCCCCTTAGATTCTTTGCACCTTGATAAACAGGCTGATCGATCCGCCTCATAGCAAGCACAGGACATTCATCCGTGTGGAGGAAGCGGCAGACAGGGCGGCGCCAGGACGGTATCTACGATACCCGAGCGATTCACGCAGCCTGTCAACCGCGCTGCAGCCAGCGCGCTCGCAACGATCCCATGCGGAAATAATGAGACTTCTACTACAGCCCTCCACTGACTGGAGAGGGAGTTCCTGCGGTGTACGATGGTCAAGATGCCGACGGCACAGGCGGGGCTATGACGCGGTGAAGCGGGCCGCGACCTTGTGCTTGCCCCATATTCTACATGGCGACACTGTTGACAGAGGCTGTAGCTATTTATAGAATGTCTGTACCTGCTAATCAGAAAAAACGGAAGGGAGGGTACAGTGATCCATAAATGTGCAGCACAGTGAAAGGAGAACATATGATGAGTGATTCTTCTTCAGGGGAATGCGTTCAGCGGACATATACCGCCGAGCAGGTGGCTCAAATCCTTGGCATCAGCCTTCGCAAGGCATATGGGCTTTGCGAAACAACCACACAATTCAAGGTGATGCGGCTGGGAAAGCGATGCCTGCGAATTCACAAGGAATCCTTTGACAAGTGGCTGAACGAGCAAGCGGAGCTTACCTGACCTGAATTAGGAAAGGAAAGCGATCATGGCAACCTACAAAGTGAGGGGCATTGCCCACAACATCATTTATCCCTACCGGACAGAAGACGGCAAGGTCAAGCACCAATGGGAAACCTATTCCACCGAACTGGAGGCGATGCACAGGAAGGCTTATATCGACTATCTGCAAAAGAATCGGCTTCACCACGAGATCCGAAAGGCAGCCGCCGAATACCAGTGCAAGCGCGCTGTGGAGCGGGAGGTGGTCGAGCGTTTCCGCCCCAGAACGCAGGAGGAAGCACCTTCTCACGCTGCGGAGGACAATACCACAAAGACCTATCGAGAGTTTGCGGAGAAGTGGCTGCCCATCCACGCGAGAAAGGAGCGCTTTTCTCCCAACTCCTACGACAGCTATCGCAGCAATCTGGACCGGCACATTCTACCGTACTTTGGTGATCAGGTGATGAGCAGCATTACGGCAGAGGATATTGACGACTTTCTGGACGCGCTGAGCCGGAAGCCCTGCCGTGGACCCAAGAGCTACGGAAAGCGCCCGGAGGATATTCCAACGCTGTCCTCCAGTACCGTGAAGAAGTGCTTTACGATCCTGACCTCCGGCTTTGAGACGGCAAAGAAGTGGCATTATATCAGCGAAATTCCCAAGGTCACCGCGCCCACGGAAAAAACGGTCAAGCGGAGAGCCTGGGATTCCCGGCGCGTCTTCGAGGTGCTCGACAGCATCAAGGAGGATGAGCTGCTTCACCTGGCTGTCCACCTGGCATTTGTTTGTTCTCTACGAGCCGGCGAAACCGCGGGAATTGATTTGCATACAATCGATTTCCGGGACGGCAGCCTGTGGATCACCCGACAGATCCAGCGCGTATCAGACAGCGCAATCGGCGTGTTGCCTAAACATGAGGTACTGCGCATCTTCCCCAAGCAGGTGCTTACCTCGAAAAGCAGCATGATTCTCAAGGGGCCGAAAACGGAAGACAGCCATCGGAAACAGTATCTGACTACGCCACTGCTGGATGAACTGCACGAGAGACTGGCGCGGATCGAAGAGAATCAGGCTTTCTTCCGTGAAGAGTATCGGGATTACGGACTGCTGATTTGCCAGACGGACGGACGACCTGTCGATCCCAGGAATCTGGAAAAGAGCTTCAAGGAGCATCAGAAGCGGATAGGTATACCGGAGAATGAACGCATTGATTTCCAGGGGCTTCGCAAGTCTGGTCAGATGCACAAGGTACGTCTGTCGCAAAACAACTACCAACTGGTCGCGGAAAACGCCGGACAGTCGCCGGAGGTTCTGATGAACCACTACAACGAGGCGCTGGATTATGAGAAGCGTGCTCTGTCACGGCTGGTTGAGAACAGCTTCTATCCGCATCGGGAAACGTCTGGTGAGGCGCAGGACAGCGCGGATGTGTCCGCGCTGATGGCACAAATTCAGCAAAACCCGGAGCTGTGCCGGAAACTTCTGCAATCCCTGACGCTCGGTACACAGCAGCGCGCCTGATGCAAAGATTTCTGCGTGTTAGCAGGATTTGTTAGCAGGCGGCTATGCGCATTCATTCGGCGCATAATCAACAAGGCCGTCAAGAGGCCAAAATTAGCTGGGAGTCTGAAAATGTGCCCGAAATGTTAGCTGGAAACCGAGGCCTGATGCAAGCGGCGCTTCCCCGCTAAGAGAGGAAGAGAAGCTGAAAAGCCTAACAATACAAAGAAAATCGCCCCTGTGAGTTGTCTCACAGAGGCGACTACCTGGAGCTGATAGCCAGATTCGAACTGGCGACCTCATCCTTACCAAGGATGCGCTCTACCTGCTGAGCTATATCAGCGCACGCGAATAAACATACTGTTGCGTTGCATAGAACATATCCTTACCAAGGATGCGCTCTACCGACTGAGCTACATCAGCATCGGCAACGAAATGTATTATACCAGAAGTCGCCGAACAATGCAAGCCCTTTCGGTAAAAAATTTATCTTTTCGGCAGAAGTCGCTTTTCGCTTCGGTTTACTTCGTCTCGTACACCGCCGTCACGCTCGCCTTCACGGAGATGCTGCCGGAGCGAATCCCCGTGCCGGAATCCTCGGCCTGCGCGCGCGCCGCGCTGCCGAACATATTGATCGTGTACTCGTTGTAGCTGCCGTTTTCGGTGATGGATTCCAGATGGTCAATCGTCTGCCCCGCGGCCTTCGCCATCACGTCGGCCTTCTTCGCCGCGGTTTCGATGGCCAGCTTCAGCGCCTGCTGGTACAGCTCGCTGCGGGTCGAAACGTCGTATTCGATGCCGTAGATTTCGCTCATGCCGCCATCCACCAGCACGCCGACCACGCTGTCGAGCATATCCACATCCCGGCACGTGATGCCCAGCGTGTGATTCGCCTGATAGCCGTTCATAACCGGGGATTCGCCGCTGTAATCATACGTCGTGTAATATGCGTAGCTCGTCGTCACGATGTCATCGTCCGCTACGCCCAATTCGAGCAGCTTTCGGGTGACCGCGTCGATGATCTTGTTCATGCCCGCCTGCGCCTCGGCGATGGTTTTGCCCGAAACGCCCGCGTTCGCCGTCACTTTCACCATGTCCGGCGCGGCCGTCACTTCCGCCGCGCCCTGCACGACGATCTGCACGTCGTTTCCGTCGGCAAAGGCCAGCGCCGGGATGGCCAGCACCAGCGCCAGCGCAATCGCAAAAATCTTTTTCATGTTCGTTTTCCTCCTGTTCGTTTTTTCACGCAGCTGTCGGTTGATTCTTTTTGTCCGCATGCTCCAGACGATTCATTGCCGGAATTTATTTTCATTGAGACGTTATTTTTTCTTGTATTCCGCGAAGGGGACGAAACCGCTGTCGTCATTGAGCAGCATATTTTGATATCGCTCCAAATCGGCGTCGGCCTGTTCTTCGGAAATTTCCTCGCCGTCGTACAGTTTATGGCTTTCCGTCATGCGGAGATAGACACCCCCTTCTAAATATTCGCCGTTTGCATCCATTCTGTCAGTGGTCTGCACGCCCTCGCGAACCACAATCCTTCCATTTTTGATGTCACGAATGCACCACGTCGAATATGACGCGCCGTCGGAGCCTTCGTTATAAATTCCTCCGTCCGCACAAAGATAATTTCGGCTTCGCGTCCAACTATCAAGTATGCGAATCGGCTTTCCATTCTTCATCGTATAGACCGCATATAATATTCCGCGTTCTTCAGCATTTTTGTATTCTAGGCAGCTTCTTGGCAAAATAATGAGTTCATCGTTTCCATCGCCGTCCAGATCCTTCAACAGATACCCGTCGCTTTCCATTGAGCTTACAAAACAGTACGGCTCAAAACCGAACTCACTAATCTTGTCGCTGTTCCAGCGTTCTTTTAGGGCGCGGATATACAGTTCTATGACCTCGTCATAATTTCGGCAGTTCTCGTCGGCATAGACAAATCCGTTTGCTTCGCCCTCGTCCGCATATTCGCCCGCGTCGCAGTAGCAATCCACATAGTCGGCATTCAGCCACCCCGTCATGCCTTTATGCGAATCGGGGCTGGTTTTATCCGAATATGTCACCTTGATTTTGACCCAGCCCTTTTGAATGTCGAGCAGCTGAAATTGATCTGCCTGCTCCAAATGGCCGACAACCTTTTTGCCATTGATCTTATTCCGCACCTTCACATAGTTACCCGTGCAGTACACATCCGTCGTATCCAGATGATTTTCCAGATGTGCCGCGTGGTATTGTGAATCCGCATCCGACGCGATGTTGCGCGCCTTATCCGCCATCGCCGTTCCGCTGAGCAGGCAGAGCGCAAGCGCGCCCAGCGCGATAAATCGTTTCATCTTCGCAATCCTCTTTTACTGCTTCTTCTTTTTCCGAACCCAGCGCCTCGCCAGCGCGATCACAACCGCCGCGACCGCCGCCCACGGCAGCGCGTAGATCAGGCCGAGCACCGCGCCGAAAACGAACTCGCCGAAATTCTCCATGCCCTCGACGAACTCCTCGCCCATCCGGGTCAGGAGCGGCTGCTTGGCGGCAACCGCGCTGCTCTTTTCGTTGATGGTCACATACAGCGTCGCCATGCTGGCCTGATTGTCGATCCGGCGGTTCTGCCCCACCAGCCACTCGATCTCCTCCTGCACGTCGAAGATCGCGTCGGTCAGCGTGATGATGTCCTCCATGGTTTCGGCCTTTTCATAGAGCGCGTCCAGCTGCCGCTTCTTCGCCCGCGCGCTTTCCAGCCGGGATGCGTTGTCCGTGTAGGTGCTCGTCATATCGACGGCGCTGGTCTGCTCGCGCGTCACCTCGCCCCACTCGCTCGCGCCGGAGAGCACGCCGTCCAGCATATCGCTCGGCACGCGCAGCGTCAGGCTTGCGCTTCGGCTCGCGTTCTTCGCGCCGCTGATGTCTCGGCTCTCGACAACGCCGCCCGCCTGCTCGATCTGCCCGCAGAGCGCGGAAACCGCCTCGTCAAAGCGCTCGGTTTTCAGGGTCAGCCATGCGTTTCGGACGATCTTCTTCTCGTCCTCCGCCGTGCTGTCGTTCGCCGCGCCCTTTTCCGCCGCGCTGCGCGCGCCGAGCGCCGGGGCGCTGTTCTCGTAAAGCGCGACCGCATCCTCCTGCGGATAGGCTTCGTAGGTATCGGAAGCGCCGTAGTCGTAATCGTAGGCCGTCCGCGCCACGTTTTTTTCGTTTCCGCCCAGCCGTCCGACGCCCGTGCCCGCCGCGAACACCAGCGCCGCGCAGGCCGCATACCCGATGACCCGAACGCCCTTGCGCCGCATCCAGTCGCTGATGGAAATGACGCGCGGCGTCTGCCGAATCGCCATGCGCCAGCCCCTTGTGAAGGATTCCGGCGGCGTCACATCCTCGTCGATCCGCTGCATCCCGCGAAGCGCGTCCGCGTTATCCATCAGCGCACGGCATGCTTCGCACGTCTCAGCGTGCGCTTCCATTTCCGCCCGCTCTTCCGCCGTGATTTCCCGCCCGGAAAAGACGATGGCCTCCAGTTCCTCACACCGCATGTCGTTCACCTCCCGTTTGTCCGACGCCGCGCCGTTTCAGCTCCGCGGCGATCTTCTCCCTCGCCCTCGCCAATCTCGATTTCACCGTTCCCTGCGCGATTTGCAGCGCCTGCGCCGTCTCCTCGACGCTCAGGCCGTGCACGTCCCGCAGAAGGAACACCTCACGCATCCCCTCCGGCACGGCGGCAATCGCCTGCCGGATCGCGCTCCGGGTTTCCTTCCGCTCCGTCTGCTCCTGCGGGGTCTCTCCGCCGTCCGCCGGGTCAAAGCCGCTCGCCTCGCCCATTTCCTCCAGCGACGGCTGCTCGTGGCGCTGGCGTTTGCGTATCGCGTCCATGCAGCAGGAAGCCGTCACCCGGTATACCCATGTGGAAAACGCGCTCTCAAACCGATACTGGCCGATCGTGCGCCATATCCGCAGCATGGCCTCCTGCGCCGCGTCTTCCCCGTCGTGCGGATTGCCCATCATCCGCAGGCACAGCGCATAGATTTTCTTTTCGTATGCGCTCATCAGCGTTTCAAAGGCGTTCGCGTCGCCCTTCGCCGCGCAGGCAATGTTCTCGCGCTCCATTCGCGCCCCTCCTTCCGTGTTCCTTCTGATATTTAGACGGATGAGTCGCCCAAATCGTTCCCGAATCCTTCAAAAATTTTCCTGTGCCCTTCAATGCGCACACCCGAAAGATTTGTCCAAACTCCGGTAACGCCCGCGCGACTAAAAAAACGCCGACAGGGGCGTGAACCCCTGTCGGCGCGGAATCTATCAGTCTTCGATGATGCTCTTGCCGGTCATTTCCTTCGGCACGGGCAGCCCGATGTAGGGCAGCATGGTCGGCGCGATATCCGCCAGACAGCCGCCCGCGCGGAGCTCCACGTTTCCGCAGCCCGCGACCAGGAACGGAACCGGATTGGTGGTGTGCGCGGTGAACGGCGTGCCGTCCGGATTTTCCATCTTGTCGGCGTTGCCGTGGTCGGCGGTCAGGAACATGCAGCCGCCCATATCGCGAACGGCCTCCCAAACGGTTTCCACGCAGGCGTCAACCGCCTCGACCGCCTTCACCGCCGCGTCGAACACGCCGGTGTGACCCACCATGTCGCAGTTCGCGAAGTTGAGGATCACCATGTCGTATTTGCCGCTGCGGATGCGCTTGGCGCACTCGTCGGCCACTTCGTAGGCGCTCATCTCCGGCTTGAGGTCGTAGGTGGCGACCTTCGGGCTGGGGATGACCTTGCGATCCTCGCCCTCGTAGGGTGCTTCCACGCCGCCGTTGAAGAAGAACGTCACGTGAGCGTATTTTTCCGTCTCCGCGATGCGAAGCTGCGTCTTGCCGTTCTTGGCGAGGTATTCGCCCAGCACGTTGGTCAGCTCCACCGGCGGATAGGCGACCTCGACATTCGGCATGGTCGCGTCATATTCCGCCATGCAGACATAGTGCACGGGGAAGCGGCCATAGCGGCGCTCGAAGCCCTTGAAATCGTCATCCACAAAGATGCGGGTGATCTGGCGCGCGCGATCCGGGCGGAAGTTGATGAACACAACCGTGTCGCCCTCCTGAATACGGCCGCCCTCGCAGGTGACGCACGGCACGACGAACTCATCCGTCACGTCGTCGGCGTAGCTCTTTTCGATGGCCTCCATCGCGCTGCTCGCGTGGTTGCCCTCGCCGTAGACGAGCGCCGCGTAGGCCTTCTCCTCGCGATCCCAGTTGGAATCGCGGTCCATCGCGTAGTAGCGGCCGGTGACGGTCGCGATTTCGCCCACGCCGATCTCGTCGAGCTTCTTCTGAAGGTCGGCGATGAAGCCCTTGCCGGAATGCGGGTCGGTGTCGCGGCCGTCCATGATGCAGTGCACGTAGATCTTCTTCGCGCCCAGATGCTTGGCCAGATCGAGCAGGCCGAACAGGTGGTCGATGTGGCTGTGCACGCCGCCCGTGCCGAGCAGGCCCATCAGATGAACGGCCTTGCCCGCGTCGATGGCCGCGCGCATGTTGCGCACCAGCACGTCGTTTTCCTTCATCGTGCCATCCATGATGGACTTGGTAATCAGCGTCAGCTGCTGATAGACGATGCGGCCCGCGCCCATGTTGGTGTGGCCGACCTCGCTGTTGCCCATCTGCCCTTCCGGCAGGCCGACCGCCATGCCGGAGGCCTGAATCGTGGTATATGGATAGGTTTCAAACAGACGGTCGAGGTTCGGCCTCTTGGCCGCCGCAATCGCATTGCCGAACGTCTGCTCCGGCACCCAGCCGAAGCCGTCCATGATGCAAAGCAGAACAGGTTTCTTTGCCATACTTGCTCCTTTATGCGTCGAAACGCACGACCTTGGAGAAATCCTCCGCCTTGAGGGAAGCGCCGCCGATCAGGCCGCCGTCGATCTCCGGCTGCGCCATCAGACCCTTACAGTTCTTCGGGTTCATCGAGCCGCCGTACTGGATGCGCACGTCGTCCGCCGCGTCGCCGTAGGCCGCGCGAACCGCCTCGCGGATCACGCCGATGGTCTCGTTCGCCTGCTCGTCCGTCGCGGTCAGGCCGGTGCCGATCGCCCAAACCGGCTCATAGGCGATGACCACGTGCTTCACCTCGTCCGCCGTCAGGCCGGAGAGCGCGATCTGCGTCTGATAGGTCACCAGCGCGTTGGTGTAGCCCGCCTCGCGCTCTTCCTTCTTTTCGCCCACGCAGATGATCGGGGTCAGCCCCGCCTTGACGGCCGCCAGCACGCGCTGGTTCACCGTCGCGTCCGTCTCGCCGAAGTACTGGCGGCGCTCGCTGTGGCCAAGGATGACGTATTCCACGCCGGATTCCTTGAGCATCGCGGCGCTCAGCTCGCCCGTGTACGCGCCGGATTCCTTCCAGTGCATGTTCTCCGCGCCGAGCTTGATGTTCGTGCCCTTGATGACCTCGCTCACCGCCGCGAAGTCCACCGCCGGGGTGCAGACCACCACGTCGCATTTCGCGTCCTTAACCAGCGGAATCAGCGCGGAAACCAGCTCGCGCGCCTCGCTGGGGGTCTTGTTCATCTTCCAGTTTCCGGCAATAATCGGCTTACGCATGATGTTGTTCCTCCTCACTTATAAAGACCCTGAGCGACCCCAAGGCCGCTCAGGGCGAATCATTTACAGCTTTTCGTCAAGGCAGGCAACGCCCGGAAGCACCTTGCCCTCGAGATACTCGAGGGACGCGCCGCCGCCGGTGGAGATGTGGGTCATCTTGTCGCCCAGACCCATCTGCTCGACCGCCGCCGCGGAATCGCCGCCGCCGATGATGGTCACAGCGTCGCTGTCGGCCATCGCCTGCGCCACGGCCAGCGTGCCGGCCGCGAGGGTCGGGTTCTCGAACACGCCCATCGGGCCGTTCCAGATGACGGTCTTGGCGCCCTTGACGGCGTTGGCAAACAGCTCGCGGGTCTTGGGGCCGATATCGCAGCCCTCCATGTCCGCCGGAATCGCGTCCGCGTCCACGGTCACGGTCTCAACCGCCGCGTCGATCGGGTCCGGGAAGTCCTTGATGCAGACGGTATCGACCGGCAGCAGCAGCTTGACGCCCTTCGCCTCGGCCTTGGCCATCATATCCTTGCAGTAGTCGATCTTCGTCTCGTCCAGCAGGCTCTTGCCCACGCCGTAGCCCTTCGCCTTCAGGAAGGTATACGCCATGCCGCCGCCGATAATCAGGGTATCGACCTTCTCCAGCAGGTTTTCGATGACGTTGAGCTTGTCGGCCACCTTCGCGCCGCCCAGCACCGCCACGAACGGGCGATCCGGGTTCTCCAGCGCCTTGCCCATGATATCCAGCTCTTTGCCGATCAGGTAACCGGCCACGCACGGGGAGAGGAACTTGGTCACGCCCTCGGTGGAGCAGTGCGCGCGATGGCAGGAGCCGAACGCATCATCCACATAGCAATCCGCCAGAGAGGCCAGCTCCTTGGAGAAATCCTCGATGTTCTTGGTCTCTTCCTTGCGGAAGCGGGTGTTCTGAAGCAGCACCACGTCGCCGTCCTTCATCGCGGCGACGGCGGCCTTCGCGTTCTCGCCGACAACGGTATCGTCATCCGCGAACACGACCGGCTTGCCCAGATACTCGCTCAGGCGCGCCGCCACCGGCGCGAGGGAGAACTTCGCCTCCGGGCCGTTCTTCGGCTTGCCGAGATGGCTGCACAGGATGACCCTACCGCCGTCCGCGATCAGCTTCTTGATCGTCGGCAGCGCGGCCACGATGCGCTTGTCGTTGGTGATCTTGCCATCCTTCATCGGAACATTGAAATCGCAGCGCACAAGCACTTTCTTGCCGGAGACCTTGATGTCGTCCACCGTCATTTTTGCCATGGGTAATTCCTCCATTTCAATTTGGTTCCAATTCCTGGGTTTCCATGATAGATTGAGGGTTTATATCCGGCCGCGTCCCCAAAAAACGCCGCCGGGAGAAAGCCGCGGAAGCCGCGGCGTTTCAAACCGTTTGCCGGCCGGGTCTCTGCCCGTCCGAACGCTTCTAGTGTAGCATTTTTTGCCGAGATTGTCAAAGATTTGCGCAAAGAATGGCGCTGACTTCCAAAATTTTGCGTTTATCGGCGCAAAAGCTCGATCATCCGCAGCGCCGCGCCCTCGTCAACGACCAGCAGCTTGTGCGGGTGATGCGCGCAGACGGCCAAAATCGCCTCTGCCTTCGCGCGCCCCGCCGCAACCGCCGCGGCGCGGTTCTTCCGCCCGATGTCCTCGGGCTTGAAGGCCAGCGACGAGCCGCCGCCGACCACGCGCCCGTCGGCGCTCAGGTAAAAGCCCAGCGCTTCCGCGACCGCGCCCTCCTCGCGCAGCGTCTCCTGCTCCACCCGGCTCAGGCCGCGCCGCTGCGCCAAATCCATCGCCCGCCCGATGCCGTAGAGCAGCACGTCGGCGTGACGCACCAATTCCAGCGGCTCGCGCACCTGCGGCAGGCGCGCCAGCTCGTCCGCCGCCGCCCCGGACAGCCCGTCCGGCAGGTGCAGGAAGCGATAGTAGCCGCCCAGCTTTTGGGCAAAGCGCTCGGCCACCGTGTTTGCCTGCGTGCTGACGCCGCCGCCCATGCCGCCCTGCGCGGGCACGACCGTGATTTCCATCGGCGCGGCGACCGCAATCGCTTCCGCCGTCTTGGCAACAGTTCGCCCGCCCGTGACCGCCATCACGTGCGCGCCCTGCAGCAAAAAGCGGATCTGCCGCGCCGCCGCACGCGCGACCTCCTCCATCACCCCGGAGTCGATATCCGCATCGCCGCGAACGACGCACACGCGCTCCACGCCGAGCATCTGCGACAGCGTCAGCTCGATGCCAGAGAGCGTCCGCCGCCCGCCGCTGACCGCCCGCGCCGCCTCCACGAGGCTCTGCCCCTGCGGGGTCAGCTCCATGCCGGAGGCACTCTGCGTCAGGCATCCGGCTTTTTTCAGCGCTTCCGCCGCCGCGCGCACCTCCCGCTCCGCCAGATGCAGCCGCGCGGCCAGGGCGCGCCTGCCGATGGGCTCCAGCGCCGCGACGCGCTCCAGAATCAGCGCGCGCAGCTCCATCTCCTCCATCAGATCCGGCGCAATCAGGGACAGCGTATTGAGGATTGACGTATCCATATCCTTCACCAAGCCCGTGGCTTGTTCAGCTTGTTGACATAGGCAAACTTGGCTTAAATAGAAAAATGATGCAACTCATCTATTCTTTCGTTTGCGGAAAGCGTGATTCTCCCCCCCCCTTGGGGGGAGAATCACTTTTTTCAACAGTCTGACCCTGCCCGTGGGCTTGTTTTCTCCCGCGTTCATATTTTGTCCCGATTAGTGTATCATAAATTCCGTTTTCCCGCAAGGCGGGCGCGGCGGCAGGATTTTCCCCGCCGCGCGCCGAATAACCCCTTTTCAAACCATCATCAGGAGGAACCCACCCATGACCGATCTTCTCATCGTCGTCGATATGCAGCGCGATTTCGTTTCCGGCGCGCTGGGCAGCGAGCAGGCGCGCGCCATCGTCCCCGCCGTCGCCGCGCGCATCCGTCAGGCGAAGGCGGAACAGACGCAGGTCGCCTTCACGCTGGATACCCACGAGCCGGATTATCTGAATACCCGCGAGGGGCGCTTTCTGCCCGTGCCGCACTGTATCCGCGATACGCCCGGCTGGGCGCTCGAACCGGATATCGCCAAGGAATGTGCGCAGGGCATGATCTCCTTTGCGAAGCCGACCTTCGGCTCTGCGGCGCTGTGTGAATACGTCCGCGCGCTGGCCGAGGAAAAGGGCACGGCGGACGGAAAGGGCTTCTGCGTCGAGCTTTGCGGCGTGTGCACGGATATCTGCGTCGTCTCCAACGCCCTGCTCCTCAAGGCCGCCCTGCCGGAGGCGGATTTCATCGTAAACGGCGCGCTCTGCGCGGGCGTTACGCCCCAAAAGCATGAGGCCGCGCTGGAAACCATGCGTTCCTGCCAGATCGAGGTGCGCTGACAAACAAACCCCTTCGTGCGGCAAGCCGCGCGAAGGGGTTTTTATGCGATATACAGCCGGGTTCGCCTTGATGCCGCCCGGCGCTTTTTCGGTTTTTACGGAGCCGTTTTTTCCTTGGCCGTTCCCTTCGCCGCCCTGCCCCGGCCGCGCCGCGGCTTCTGCGGCTCTTCGACGATCGCGTTGGCGCTCAGCGGCGCAATGCGGTAGTTGAACAGCACGTTGGAGTTGGGATACGCCTGATAGAATTTCTGCTTGATGCGATCCATCACGCCGTCGCCCGTGTTGTAATCCACCGTCGGCAGCAGCATCGCAACCGTCGTCGGGGAGAAATGCGTGATGACGTCGCCCTCGCGCAGGTTGTTGCGCAAAATCTCCATCAGGCCGCGCATCACATTTTCCTGCCGGATGCTCTCCATCTGCCCGCCGTCCGTGCCGGATACCGTTATCACAGCGAGGAACATCGTCGTCCCCAGACGCTCGATGTTGCGGATCTGCAAATTGAAAATTTCCTTGAACACCGCGAAATCGCAGACGAACGCGCTCCGCTCCCGGCTGCTCTGGTAGAGCTGGCGGCAGATGGATTCGAGGTTGAACTCAATGTTTTTGCTCGCCTCAACGATCTCGTTGTAAAACTCCATCAGCTCTTGGCTCGGCTTCACGTTCAGGTAGTGGTAATGCAGGTGCATGACCTCTTCGTACTGCGCCTTGGCCTCGGTCGCGTTGTTGCCCCTGAGCAGCGTGCGCATCAGCTCGATGTGGATGCTGTCGTCAAACGGCTCTCTCTCCAGCGCGCTTCGGCAGACGCTGATGATCTCCCGCTCGTCCTCGTCCCGCCCGCTCTGCTTGAGCAGGTCGATATAGTCGTATACGCCGGCGATATACTGGTTGTGCAGCGTCACCGCGCGGGGATACGCCCACTCGTTCAGCTCGCTCTTTTGCAGCAGCGCGCCGCGGTAGAGCGTCATCATCCGGCGATAGTCCTCGCGCTTGCGCTCGCCGTCGCGCACGTTGGGCAGGCGGGCAAAGATGTCCTCCAGCTCGTAGAGATCGACGGTCATCTCCGGCGGACATTCCCAGTGATACGCGCCGCGGTCGGCGACGATGCAGTTGCCCAGCTCCGGCGAAATCTGGCTAAGCAGCGTGCGCACCCGGCTGATGAGCGTTTTGAGCGCGTTTTCGGGATTGGTCACGTTTTCATCGTTCCAGAAGGTGGAGAGCAAGCGGCGGTTGGAAACCGGCTCCCCCCGGTTCGCAATCAGGTATTCGATCAGCGCCAGCCCTTTTTTGGATTTGTTGACCATGTGATCGGCCTGCCGCTCGTTGAGGTAGATGACAAATTCATCCATCATCTGAATCCGGATGGTTTCGCTCATGGAAATCCCCCCTCTGCATCAGAGCCGCTTTCGCAGCATATCCGGATTGACGGCGTATAGCTGCGCCGTTTCTCTGGTAATTCGGCCTTCCTTTGCCAGCCGAATCAATTCGTTATCCATCGAAAGCATCGCCTGCGAGGCCGCGCCGCCGTAAATCACGTTGTCGATCTGGAACGTCTTGCCGTCGCGGATCATGTTCTGAATGGCGGGGTTGACGGCCATGACCTCGAACACCGGCGTCTGCGTGCCGTCCACCGTCGGCACAAGGCGCTGGCTGACGACCGCCCGCAGCACCATGGAAAGCTGAACGCGAACCTGCTGCTGCTGGCTGGCCGGGAAGGTGTCGATGATGCGGTCGATGGTCTTCGCCGCGCCGACCGTGTGCAGCGAGGAGAGCAGGAGATGCCCCGTTTCCGCCGCCGTCAGCGCGGTCTGCACGGTTTCGTAATCGCGCATTTCGCCGAGCATGATGACGTCCGGCGCTTCGCGCATCGCCGCGCGCAGCGCGCGCGCAAACGAGCATGCGTCGTTGGGAATTTCGCGCTGGCTGACCAGCGCGCGCCTGTGCGCGTGCAGATACTCGATCGGGTCTTCGATGGTGATGATGTGCACGTCCTGATCGGCGTTGATTCTGTCCACCATGCAGGCGAGGGTCGTGCTCTTGCCGCTGCCCGCCGGGCCGGTGACGAGCACCATGCCGTTTCGGCAGGAGGACGCGAGGTCGATCACCATCGGCGGAATGTGCAGCGCGTCCGGGTTCGGCAGGCCGAAGGTCACGACGCGGCAGGTCGCCGCCAGCGTGCCGCGCTGCTTGTAGGCGTTGCAGCGGAAGCGCGCCTGCCGGTTAAAGGAGAAGGAAAAATCGTCGTCGCCGTCGCGGCGGAGCATCTCGTCGCTGTGCCCGCCCGCCATGCCGTAGGCTTCCTGAATCATGCCGGCCGTGTCCTCGGGCAGGAGCTTTCTTTCGGTCAGCGGCACCAAATGCCCCTTGACCTTGGCCGTCGCGGGCGAACCGGGAATCAAAAACAGATCCGATCCGCCGATTTCCAGCACTTTTTGCAGGATTTTCGTCAGTTCCATGGTCACAGCTCCCCCGCAGCGTCAAACAGTCGTTCCTCTCCGTCCGGCTCGCCCTCGTCGGTCACAAGGCGGTATACCGCTTTGACATAGCGCGGGAACGCGCCCCGCTCCTGCAATTCCACGGCGCATATCAGCGTGCGCCCCTCGTCGTTCGTCTCCGTCCATGAGACGGTGCGCCCCAGCAGCGTCATGCCCGCCTCCGGCTCTTCCGCCAGCGCGGCTTCCACGCGCGCGAGGTAATCCACCTCGCCCTGCGCCGTCCGCGCCGCATCCGCCAGCACCGCGTCGAGCCGCGCCAGCGATTGTTCCGCCGAGACGTTCAGCTCGGCCACCTGCCGCGCGACGTCCTGACTGCGCAGGCTCAGGCTTTCATCCGACCGGGCGCTCATCATCGCGAGCATGCCCAGCGCGCTCATGCTCAGCACCACGACCAGCAGCATCAGCGAGGCCGCGCCCGGCCCGATGCGGTATTCTCTCTGATTCACGGCGCCACCTCCTCGGGCACATAGTGCGCGGAAGGCAGGGAAAAGAGCGTCTTTTCCTGCCGCAGCGCCGTCACCTGCGCGGTTTCCATCGTTCCGGCGGGACAGGCCGTCTCGCCGAGCGTCACCAGCAGGTCATACTCACCGCAGTGCAGGTGCCACGCGCCGTCCTCATCCTCGGCAAAGCCGCTCTGGCGCAGCGCGTCCTTCCGTTCGTCCGCGGCATAGAGCCTGTCGGCGAGGCTCTGCGCCGCAATCAGCGCGTCGGCCTGCGCGCCCGCCCGCGCGCTCTGGTTATGCGCGCCGACGAACACGTTCAAAATCACCGTGGAGCAGAGCGCGAAGAACAGCACCACGATCAGAATCTCCATCAGCAGGGTATTCTGCCGGTTATGCTTCACCATCGCCATCCCCTTACTGCGCGCACCGGCGCGCGATATACACCGTGGAAACGTGGCCGGTCTCGTCCGTCACGCGGACGGTCAGCAAATCGCCCTCCAGCGTCGGCTCAAACGCCTGCGCGGCGCAGACCGGTTCGCCGTCCTCCGGCACAAAATCATACTCGGCCGCGGTGAACAGCTCGCAGAGCTGCCCCTGATAGCCGTAGATATACTGCACATAGCGCTCGCCGTCCCATTCGCTGCTCAGCGCCAGCACCGGCAGGCCGTCCCTGTCTTCCACGGCAATCGCGCCCCGCTCGTCCTGCGCGCGCACCGCGTTGCGCACAAACGCCGCCGCGATCCGCTTGCGGGTGTGCGCCGAAGCCCCGTCCACCGTCGTGCGGTACGCCTGCGCGCCGAGCACGACCAGCAGCATGGAAAACACCGCAAAGGCGCCCAGCAGCGTGAACACGAACGCGCCGGAGATGCTGTGGCTTTTCGTCTTCATCACGGCCGCTCCGCCCCTTTCCTGAGCACCTGAATATCCGGCATGACGTTGGAGGCAAACGCATCGTAGACGACGATATAAGCATCCTCGTTATAGGCCAGCCCGTAGCCGTGCTTGAGCGCCTCCAGCGACTGGGGATACGCGCCCTCCACGGCGTAGCAGGTCAGCGCCGCGCTGCGAACCGCGTCGAGCACCAGCTGCTCCTCCATGCTTTCCGAAGACGCGCCGATTTGCTGAACCGCCGCCACCGCGCCGCAGAAAAGCGCGGCAAACACGGCAAGCGTCAGCGCGAGGCCGCGCGCAAGGGTATGCTTTCCGGTTTTCACGCGAAGCCCCTCCTTTCGCCCTTACAGAATACTGGAAATGATCCCGGCCATCGGCATCATCACGGACAGCAGCACCGCGCCGATGACGATGGACAGCGCGGCCACCATCGTCGGCTCGATGATGGAAACCAGATCGGAAATGCCCTCCTCGGCCTGCTGCTCGTAGGTCTCGGCGATCTTGGCCATCACCTGATCCTCGCGCCCGGCGGCAATACCCATGCGCAGCATCTGGCGGTGAATTTCGTCAAACAATCTGCTGCCGGTCAGCGCGTCGGAGAAGGAAACGCCCTCGCCCATCTTCTCGCGGATCTGGGCGATTTCGCCCGCCGCCTCCTCGTCCGGCAGAACCAGCGGCACCATTTCAAGCGCCTGTTCGAGCGGGAAGCCGCTTGAAAGCATCATCGCCAGCACGGAGGCCGCGCGGGAGGAAGCCAGCCGCATGCTCAGCCGCCGCAGCGGCGGGAACGCCTTTTTCAGCGCGGCGAGCGCCCTGTCGCGCTTTTTGCTCCTGAGCAGCAGCACACAGGCCAGCGCCGCCAGCACGAAGACAAGCACCAGCGCCAGCACCACCCAGCCCAGCGCCGTGCCGACGCTCATCATCACGCTGCCCGTCTCGGTCATCGTCACGCCCATGCTGCCCAGCACGGTGCGGAACACCGGCATGACCTTGAGAATCAGCACCAGCAGAATCAGCACCATCATCACCGCCAGCACCAGCGGATACGTCACCGCGCTGCGGACGGCCTGACGAATCCGGCTTTCCCGCTCGTAATAGACGGAAAGCCCCCGCATCACGTCCTCCAGATGGCCCGTTCGCTCGCCCACGCCGCACATCTCCACCAGATAGGTCGGGAAAGCGTGCGCGCTCTCCAGCGCGTCGCGCAGCGAGCCGGTCTGCGTCAGCGTCTCGCTGACGCCGCGATACAGCGCCGCGTGCGCGTCGTCTTCATACGTCTTTTCAAGCGCCTCCATGCCCGCGTAAAGCGGCATGCCCGCCCCCAGCATCAGGGCGATTTCCGAGCAGAAGCTGCTCAGCTCGATGGGCGTCAGGCCGTGATCCTTGCTTGCCATGATGTGCATCCTTTCCTTTCGAATTCGAATCGAACACTTCGAAACTTCGCGCTTTCCCGCTCGGTTTTCCGCAGCCGCCGCGCTCAATAATACCGCTCCGTGGTGTAGGTCTGCCCGCTCTCGATGGCGCTCAGCTCGAGCGTCGGGTCGTAGAGCACCTCCTCGCCGTCGATGACGACGCTGTTCCATGCGTGGTACATCTTTCCGGCATAGCCGACCATCAGCCGCGTCGGCACGCCCTGCACGCGCAGCATGCAGGCCGCCAGCGCCGCCAGATCCTGACAGATTCCCATTTTCTTTTCATAGCAGCCGTCAATATCCGGCAGGGTGCCGCCCGCAACCGTCGCCGCCTTCACATAATCATACATGTAATTGGCCTTGATGTAGCCGCGAATCGTCTCAAAGATCTCCCGATCGTCCGTCATGCCCTCGCAAAGCGCGTAGGAGGTCTTGACGGCCTCGGTATCCTGCGTATAATGGACGTATTGATTCGGCCCGAGGAACGGCGCGTAGGGGTCGTCCAGCTTGACGCTCACCGTCACCTTGCCCTCCGCGGCGTATTTTTTGCCGGAGACGTTTTCAAACAGCTCCACCGTGTAGCTGCCGTCGCCGAGCTGAAGCGGAAAGACCTCGTATTCCCCCGCCGTGTTCAAATCGTAGGTCAGCTTGTATTGCCCCTGCGTCACGCGCAGCTTGAGCCGCTTTTTGTTTTCCTTGCCGCGCGCCAGAATATAGCCCTGCGCCGCGTTGCCCGCGTCCACCACGAGGCTCTTGGAGGTCAGCACGTCCGTGCCGCTCTGCTGCGGCCATATCGCGTCGTACAGCGCCAGCGCCGTGCCCGCAAGCAGCACGGCCGACAGGGCGAGCGCCGCGGCGCGCCGCCATCCGCGTTTCTTTCGCATGACCGTCTCCCTTTCCCCCGTGATTCCGCGCACGTCCGGCGCTTTCGCGCCCGCGCGACGGTTACATTTGTCGTTTCAGCTCAGTATAACACAGGATGCGTCCCTTTTCAATGAAATTGCGTGCCTGCCGCGCAATTTTCTGCCGCTTGACAGCCGCGCCCGAAACCTGTAAACTAAACGAATACAAGCGCTTTTCGCGGTGCGCCCGTCCGTTTCCCTTCCCCTTCCTTTTGTCCTGTTCGGTTTTGGCGGATTGACGCGCTTTTCCTTCGGGGCGGTGATGAACAGCCGCCCGGATGTAACCGTTCTCCCCTCAATCAAACAACGGAGGCTTTCATATGACCATTATCGTCCTGGACGGACAGGGCGGCGGCATCGGCCGCGCCATCATTTCCGCCCTTCTGCCCCTCTTGCCGCAGGGCGCACAGCTCCTCTGCGTGGGCACCAACGCCATGGCGACCGCCGCCATGCTCAAGGCCGGGGCGCAGCGCGGCGCAACCGGCGAAAACGCCGTCCGCTGGGCGGCGCAGAACGCGGATATCCTCATCGCGCCCATCGCGCTGGTGCTCAAGGATTCCATGATGGGCGAAATCACCGGCGACATGGCCGCCAGCGTCGGCTCCAGCCGCGCGACCCGGATTCTCGTGCCCACCGAGCGCTGCGGCACCCATGTCGCGGGCGCGCACGGGGTCAGCATGCAGGCGCTGGTGGAGGATGCGGCGCGGCAGGCCGCGGCCATGGCCGCGGGCGCGTGAGGCTTTGGCCTTTTTGCATAACCTTTGGCTTGACGTTGCATTCATATTGCCTTATAATAAAGAGGCTGAAGCCCGGCGGGCTTCCGAAAGGGCCGGCCGGAGACAACCCTTTCGCACACGGCTGAATATTACGCCATTTTCTATACGCAGACACGCAAAAACACGCAATGAATGAAGGAGGCTGATCCCCCGTGATTATTGACCGCATCGAGGAACAGGAGCGTTATTATCCGCTTCATCCCGATATGGAGCTGGCGTTCGCGTTCCTCGCTGAGGCGCCCGATCTCGAGCCCGGCCGTTACGAGCTTGAAAACGGCCTGTTCGCGACGGTTTCCGAGGGCGACACCCGCCAGATGGACACCGTTTCGCTGGAAGCCCACAAGAAATACATCGACCTTCAATACTGCATCGCCGGCGGCGAGCGCATGTCCTGGGCGCATATTCAGGAGCTGAACGCGACGACGGACGACCCGGAGCACGACAACTATTTCTATACCGGCACGTCAACGTCTGTCTCCATCCGACCGGGCATGTTCTACGTGATGTTCCCCAGCGACGGCCACAAGGCCGCCTGCCATCACGAGTTCCAGAAGCACTACCGCAAGGTGGTCGTCAAAATCCCGATCGTTCATCAGGAAAACGACTAACTAAATGGCCGCAATCAGCTTGCGGCTTTTTTTGAAATATGGCATGGCCGCTGTCCTCCCAGGGGCATGCTGTATGATAGATGGAATTTTTAAGCTGTATCGTGAGGATATCACCATGAAAACAATTTTTGAATTTGATCCCTGGCGGCTGATTGAAACCGAGCTGCACAAGGACGACATGCGCCTGTCCGAATCCATGACCTCCATCGGCAACGGCCACATGGGCATGCGCGGCAACTTTGAAGAGCGCTATTCCGGCGACAGCCACCGCGGCACCTATCTGGCGGGCGTCTGGTTCCCGGATAAGACGCGCGTGGGCTGGTGGAAAAACGGCTATCCGCAGTATTTCGGCAAGGTCATCAACGCGATGAACATCATCTCCCTGCGCGTTCGCATCGACAGGGAGGACGTCGATCTGTACGAGGACGACGTGGTTTCCTTCTCCCGCGTGCTGGATATGCGCGCGGGCGTGCTCACCCGCGAATTTGTCATCCGCCGCGAAAAGGGCACAGTGCGCGTCTCCTTCGAGCGCTTCGTTTCCGTGGCGAGGCCGGAGCTGATGGCGCTGCGCTGCCGCGTGACGGCGGATTACGACTGCAAGGTCGCGCTGATCCCCGCCATCGACGCGGACGTGCGCAACGAGGATTCCAACTACGACGAGACCTTCTGGCTCTTCGAGGGCGAGGACGAGGATAAAAACGGTGTGCTCACCGTGCGCACCCGCACCCGCGAAAACCCCTTCGGCACGCCGCGCTTCGCCGTCTGCGGCGCGATGGCCGCCGCGCCGACCGAAAAGCCGAAGAAAAACCGCGTCACCGTCGAGGAGGGCTATGTCTCCCGCAAGTTCGTCTTCGACGTCGAGGCCGGGCAGACCGTCGGCTGCGACAAGTTCGTCTGCGTGGCGACCGACCGCGACCACAAGGATGACGAGCTGACCGGCGCCGCGACGGCGGGCGTGCTCAGCGCGCAGGAAGCGGGCTACGACGCGCTGCGCCGCGAGCAGGAGCGCGCGTGGGCGCGCCGCTGGGAAAAGGCCGACGTGCGCATCGACGGCGACGTGGCCGGCCAGCAGGGCATCCGCTTCAACATCTTCCAGCTCTTCTCCACCTATTACGGCGAGGACGCGCAGCTCAACATCGGCCCCAAGGGCTTCACCGGCGAAAAGTACGGCGGCGCAACCTATTGGGACACGGAGGCCTACTGCCTGCCCATGTACACCGCCATCGCGGGCGAGGAAGTCGCGCAGAATCTGCTCAAATACCGCTGGCTGCAAATCGACGGCGCGTACCACAACGCGCGTCAGCAGGGTCTGCCGGGCGCACTCTATCCGATGGTGACGTTCACGGGCGTCGAGTGCCACAACGAGTGGGAAATCACCTTCGAGGAGATTCACCGCAACAACGCCATCGCCTACGCCATCTACGCCTACACGCAGTACACCGGCGACCGCAGCTACCTCGATCAATACGGCATCGACGTGCTGCTGGGCATCGCGCGGTTCTGGGCGGGGCGCGTGCATTATTCCAAGCGCGCGAATCAATACATGATCCACGGCGTAACCGGCCCGAACGAATACGAAAACAACGTCAACAACAACTGGTACACCAACCGCATGACCGCCTGGGAGCTGGCCTACACCGCCGAGCAGCTCATGCTCATCCCGCGCGAAAAGGCGCAGACGCTCGGCGTGAACGCCGAGGAGATCCGCCGCTTCCGCGAGATCAGCGAAAAGATGTACCTGCCCTATGACGAGGAGCTGGGCGTGTTCGTGCAGCACGATACCTTCCTTGACAAGGATCTGATGCCCGCCGATGCGCTCTCTCCGGCGGATCGCCCGCTGAACCAGAAATGGAGCTGGGATCGGATTCTGCGCTCCTGCTTCATCAAGCAGGCCGACGTGCTGCAAGGGCTGTATTTCCTCGAGCACCTCTACGACAAGGAGACCATCCGCCGCAACTTCGATTTCTATGAGCCGATGACCGTGCACGAGTCGAGCCTGTCCCCGTGCGTGCACAGCATTCTGGCCGCGAGTCTGGGCAAGCTGGAAAAGGCACAGGAGCTGTACCGCCGCACGGCGCGCCTCGATCTGGATAACATCAACAACGACACCTGCGACGGCCTGCACATCACCTCGATGGCCGGAAGCTGGCTTTCCATCGTGCAGGGCTTTGCGGGCATGCGCACGCTGACCGGCAGCCTGAGCTTTGACCCGCAGCTCCCCGACGGGTGGGACGGCTACGCCTTCAAGATCGTCTATCGCGGCCGGCTGATCGAGGTCAGCGTCTCCCGCGAGGGCACGGGGCTGAAGCTGCTTTCCGGCGAAGCGCTGACCGTCATGCTGCACGGGCACGAGGTTCGCCTTGCCCCGGCGGAGGCTGACGCATGATCGATATCGCCGTCATCGGCGCGGGGCCGGCCGGATACAGCGCCGCCATCACCGCCAGAAAGCGCGATCAATCTGTCGTCGTCATCGGCCAGAATACCGGCTGGCTCGCCCGCGCGGAGCATGTCGCCAACTACCCCGGCCTGCCCGATATCTCCGGGCGCGACCTGCTGAGCGCCATGGCGAATCAGGCGCGGGCGCTGGGCGCGGAGCTGCGCCCCGGCGTCGTCCATCAGGTGATCGCCATGGGCGATTCGTTCGCGCTCTCGCTGGGCGCGGATTTCATCGAGGCGCGGCGCGTCATCCTCTGCACCGGCGCCAGGCAGCCCAAGCTGCTCCCCGGCGAAAACGAGCTGCTCGGGCGCGGCGTCAGCTATTGCGGCACCTGCGACGGCATGCTCTACCGGGGCAGGCGCGTCGCCGTGATCGCGCAGGGGCCGGAAGCCGTAAGCGAGGCCAATTTCCTCGCCGGGCTCTGCCGCGAGGTCGTCTACTTCGGCAAGCCGGAGGACGCGCTCGACCCCCGTATCGTCGTCAGCGGCCAAAAGCCGGAGGCGATTTTGGGCGAGGCTTCCGTTTCCGGCCTTCGCGCCGGGGGCGAGGTCCTGCCGTTTGACGGCGTGTTCATCTTCCGCGAGGCGGCGGCGCTCTCCGCGCTGCTGCCGGGGCTTAAGATGGACGGCGCGTTCATCCGCGTAGACCGCAGGATGCAGACGAATCTGCCCGGCGTGTTCGCCGCGGGCGACTGCACCGGCCTGCCCCTGCAGGTCGCCAAGGCCGTCGGCGAGGGCTGCGTCGCCGCCATTTCCGCCGCAACCGCCTGATTTCACGAATTTTCCCATGATTTACGCCGTTTTTGCCGTAAAATCATGGGAATTTTGCTTTTTTCCTTGTCCGCGCAAAGCGTCCGTGTTATAATCAATTATGAACATATACACAGAAAGGTTTGTTTTTCTGCCAAACGGTTTTGGATACGACGGAAGGAGGCAAACAGGTGAGAACGATTGAAACGGGCAGGGCGATTGTCGATATCGTCGCTTGGCCCGAGGATCGCCCCTGGGAGGGGCGCTATCAGACGTCCAGCCAGATCGAGGGCGGGCTTTGTCGGCTTGTGCTTTCGCCCGACGTCTTTCACGATGCGGCGCGCGCCAACACCGCCTATCGCCGCTTCGCCCGGAAGATCGAGCGCGCGGGGCTGACCCCGCCGAACGTGCTCTTTCGCCAGATGGTTTCGCGCACATCGCAAAACGTGTTCTGCATCCTGACCACGACGGAATCCGTGTTCAACTCGGCCTGCTCCGTCGGCAAATTCTATGTTGTGGAATCCGGCATCGACGAGCGCCGCCGCCTGTGCGCCGTCCGCGTGCGCGATCATGTTTCCCCCAATAACCCGCAGGAGAACGTCATGTAATATGCAGCCATTGCCGAAAGAATTCGAAGAACAAATGAAGCGCCTGCTCGGTGAAGCAGGCTTTTTTGCGTATCTTGACGCGCTGAATCAGCCGTATGCCCGCGCGCTGCGCGTCAATCTGCTCCTCCGCCCGGATGGAACGCCGCCCTGCCCCATCGACGGGCTCGGCGCGCCCATCCCGTGGGCGAAGGGCGCGTATTTCGTCGAGGGCGACGCGCGCCCCGGCCTGTCGCCGCTGCACGAGGGCGGACTGTTTTACATGCAGGAGCCGAGCGCCCTGACCGCCGTCACCGCGCTCGATCCCCAGCCCGGCGAGCGGGTGCTCGACCTCTGCGCCGCGCCCGGCGGCAAGAGCACGCAGATCGCCGCGCTGATGGCAGGGCGCGGGCTGCTCTGCTGCAACGAGCCCATCCCCAGCCGCGCGCAGATTCTCTCCCGCAACATCGAGCGCATGGGCGTTCGCAACGCCGTCGTGCTCAGCGCCATGCCGGATGCGCTCGCGCCGCGCTTCCCCGCGTTTTTCGACCGCATTTTGGTGGACGCGCCCTGCTCCGGCGAGGGCATGTTCCGCCGCCAGCCGGAAGCGCGCGACGAATGGGACGCCGACGCCCCGCGCCGCTGCGCCGACCGCCAGATGGAGATTTTGGCGCAGGCCGCGAAGATGCTCCGCCCCGGCGGCACGATGGTCTATTCCACCTGCACGTTCAACGACACGGAAAACGAGGGCGTGCTCAAGCGCTTTCTGGCGCTGCACCCGGAGTTTTCGCTCGTGCCGTTCGCCCTGCCGGGTCTGCCCGAGGCGAAGGACGGCTATCTGCACCTCTATCCGCACGAGATGCGCGGCGAGGGGCATTTCGTCAGCCGCCTGAAAAAAGCCGACGGAGCTGACGAAGCCGACGCGCCCGTTCAGGCCGCGCCCCAGCGGAAAGCGCCCGCCCGCGCCGCCGCCAAGGGCAAAGCGCCCGCGCTCATCGCCCTGCCGGATGTGTTTTCCGATGCGTTCGCGCCGGAGCGGCTGTATACGGCGGGCGACGCGCTCTGGATGCTGCCGGAGGGAATTTCCATCGAGCGGCTCAGCGGCTTGCGCGTGCTGCGCACGGGGCTTTTGCTCGCGCATGCGGAGGGGAAACGCAGCGAGCCGGATCATGCGCTGGCCATGGCGCTGCGCCCGGAGGAAGCCGCGCGAACCGCAAGCCTGACGCAGACGCAGGCGCTGGCCTATCAGGCGGGCGAAACGCTGTCGCTCGGCGATCTGCCCGGCGGCTACACCCTGCTCTGCTGCGAGTGCGTTTCGCTCGGCTGGGGCAAGCAGGCGAGCGGCCTGATGAAAAACCACTATCCCAAGGGTTTGCGGCGAAGGTGAGAGCGGGCTTCACTTCCGCCAAATTTCAAATTTTCTCATTTACGGCCATTCAAAATGGGGCCGCGGCGATTTGCCGCGACCCCTTTTCTTATGATGCCTGAAATTTACAAACCCATATGGCGTTATACTAATTCGCAGTTAAAATGCTTAACAGAGCGCATCAGATTTTTTGTTCTGGCGAAGCCAAGTGAAGTGAGGCGTACTGGAGGTACGTTGAACGGAACGAGGCAAAGTCAGAGCGAAAAAGATGGTGCGCGGATTAAGCCATTTTAACAAGAATTAGTATTATTCCACCGGCACGGGCTGGCCGTCCGCGCCGATCTTCATCACGTCGTCATCCACGCCGCCGACGACGAGCTGATCCGCGTCGTTGAGGCCGTACTGATCGTAGGCCGCGCGCAGGTCGGAAACGTTGTACTGCATCACTGCCGCGCCGTTCTTATCCAGCAGGGTCACGGTCGTGATGTTCGTGCGTTCAAAGACCTCCAGCACCTTTTCGTCAAAGCGCATCGTCAGCTTCTCCGGCGCGACGGTATTGACGCGCAGGCTGATGCCCTTGCTCTTATCCGCGTTCCAGTTCAGGCGTTCGCGCATCGTCACCGGCTGGCCGTCGATCAGCAGGCGCAGGTTATAGCTGTGGTAGCCCAGATACATCTGCTTGATCCAATACGGGCTGCCGTATACGCCGCCGATGGCCTCGGCCTGACGCTTCATCTCCATGTCGTGGCGGATTTCTTCCTCGCTCGGGCCTTCGTCCTCGCCGACGGTTCGGGTCACGATAAAGTCCTTGTGATGAGGGTCTCCGTTTTCGTCTTCCCAATTCAGCGTCGCGATAACGGTGTATGTACCGGGCGTCTCAAAGGAGAACATGCGGTCAACCAGCTTCTCCGCTTCTTCCTGCGTTCCATTTTTCACATGATCCCAAGCATAGGCCGAAACATTCGAAATGATCTGCTTTTCTTCCTTCACATATTCGCAATCTATCGTCGGATAATATTCTCCTTCGCCCGTCTTCAGCGTACCCTTGTTCGTCAGATGGCTGTTGTCATTGACAACTACGCTGGTATACGCTCCGCCGCCAATAGTGCCTTCATTGACGAGCTTAGCTTCGCCATTCTCCCCGGTATCCATCCATACGCTTCCAGTCTTTGTGTCTTTATTCAAGACAACGTAGTACTTTCCCTCATCTGCGTAAATGCTCAGAACATCCATCTGAACGCCGTTGAAGTAAATTTTTCCATTTGCATCCAGCCAATAAGAAGAGATTGATACCCCCTCAAGCTCGCCGCCCGTAAAGGTATAGTCGTTTCCATCCCTTGTGGCGGTCAGCTTGCCATCCGTGTACGAATTCTTAGATTTTAAGCTGTCGGTAACCTCTTCCCAAGTCACGGCGCTTGCGCTCATCGGCGTCAGCAGAATCATGGCCGCAGTCGATAGAGCAATCACTTTTTTCAACATAGAAATGTCCCCTCCCTTAAGCGGTTGTTTTGATGACATTCATTATACGCCAAACATTTCCAAATATCAACAAATCATGCGTTTTTTTGTATTTTTCCTATAAAATTTGGGAACGTGCGGCACAAAACGGCCGTTTTAGGAGCACAAAAAGCCACCCTTTCGGATGGCTTAGGTGTTTTTCTCAGACATATTTAGGTACGAGCAGTCGCGGCAGCCAGAGCACCAGATCGGGCAGAAGCACCACGATGAAGTAAACGACGATGACCGCGCCCAGCATAATAAATAGATCCTTGAAGGTTTTTTGCGGTTCAATCTTGGCAATCTGACATCCAAGTAGCAGGCACAAGCCGTAAGGCGGCGTGACCATACCCAGCGCGAGCACGAGACAGATAATCATACCGATATGCACGGGATGGAGTCCCAACGCAAGACCCGCCGGCAAAACAATGGGAACGAAAATTGCAATCGCCGGCGTCGCATCCATAAAGCAGCCCAGCACCATGAACAACATGGTGACAAATAGGATGTAGCCGATCTGACCCAGTTGCATCGCCTCCATCATTTGCTGTACATAGACGCTCGTGCGGAAATAGGAAACCAGATACCCAAACGAAGAAGCCGCGCCGATGCACAGTAGGCTAGTCGCCGTTCCCTTCGCGGTATCAATGAACAGCGGAATCAAATCCTTGAACGTCAGCGTTTTGGTGACAAACAGCGTGATGATTAGGCTATAAATCACCGCGATGACTGCGCTTTCTGTCGCCGTGCAGACACCGGAGAGCACGCCGCCGATGATGATCACCGGCATCAGCAATACAAGGAAGGACTCTTTCACCGCATGAAGGAAATCGTGGAAGGAGCGCTTCTCCTCACGCGGGTAATCGTAGATCAGCGCATAGACATAGCTGACCAACATCATCGCCAGTGCAAAGAGAATGCCCGGCAGGATACCCGCGATGAACAGCGCCTGAACGCTCGCGTTCGCCGTGGAAGCATAGATGATCATGATCAGGCTGGGCGGAATGATCTGTCCAAGCACCGAAGAGGTCGCCGTAACCGCAACGGAGAAGGACTTGGTGTAGCCCTTCTTGATCATCGACGGAATGAGTACCGTGCCGATACCAGAGGTGTCAGCAACGGCCGAACCGGAAACGCCGCCGAACAACAGGCTGACCAGCACGTTCACGTGCGCCAGACCGCCGCGGATATGGCCCACCAGCGTCATCGCCAGCTCGATCAGCTTATCCGTGATCTTGCCAGAATTCATGATGTTACCGCAGAGCAGAAAGAACGGGATGGCGGTCAGCACAAAGCTATCCACGCCGCCAAGGAACCGCTGAATTAACTGCCACGGAGGCAGACGGGTGAACAGCGTCAGCACGACCGTCGAAATGCCGAAGATCGAGAACGCAAGCGGAATGCCGAGCAGCATGAAGACGATCATACCGCCCAGCAGAATGGCGATGGCAATGGGATTCATGCTTTTCCCTCCTCTTTCCAGCTGCGGATTTCGAGCACGAGCTGCTCAAGCCCGAAAACGATCATGAAGAACGCCGAAATCGGGATGCTGACATACGTGCAGTTGGCGGGCAGCGGCAGGGTGACCATCGTCTTGCTAGCGCTACGGGAGACATAATCCACCCCGCCAATCAGCATGACTACGGCAATCGCCAGAATCGCGGCCAGAACGAAGATATTGCTGATATGTTTGGCCGTGCCCTTAAAGCGGTTGGTCAGCATATCCAGCGAAAGGTGTGTGCGCTCACGAACAGCCAGCGCAGAGCCAACAAAAATCAGCCAGACAAAGGCGAGACGAACTACCTCTTCCGCCCAGGAACATGGAATTTTCAGAACAAAGCGACAAAAAACCTGCCAAAACGTGACCGAAACCAGAATTACAACAAATAGAAACAGCAACGCATGGCAGACCTTTTGAACGCCGTCAAACAGCTTCTTCATTTCAAACCTCCGGGCAGGCGATTCGCGCCGCCACTCAGCGTCAAGCTTGGAAAAATGTGGGAGGCGGCAGGCAGTACCGCCTCCCCCAGCGAACCTTACAGCGCCTGAATCCGCTCGATCATCTCCGTCAAGCCGTTGGCTTTACCAAAGGAGGAGAAAACCTCGGCGGTCGCGTCGATGATGGGCTGCTTGTCGATTTCGTAGAGAGATGCGCCATATTCGTTGACCATCTGATCGCGTGCAACCTCGCCCTGCTCCTTTTCATACTGTCGGGCAAGCACGGTCGCCTCGTCGATCGCCTTGAGCAGCGCAGCCTGCAGTTCCTCATCCATGCTGTTAAACACGTCGGCATTCATAAACAGCGGGCGCACGGTGATTTCGTGCTCGGTGAGGGTAATATAGGGCGCAGGCTCATAGAATTTTGCGGAGAGAATGGATGGAAATTCGTTTTCCATGCCGTCGCAGAGACCGGAGGCCAGCGCAGAATATGTCTCGCCGAAAGCAATGGTCACAGGCAGGCAGCCAACCGCCTCCCAGACGGAGAACTTCAGCTCAGAAGCCGCGAGGCGCAGTTTAAAGCCCTGAAGATCGTCAATGCTGAGCACCGGTGCTTTGACAGCCAGCACATTGCGGGTCGAACCGCCCCAGTAGGCCATGATCTTGACTGAGCCGGTCTTTTCCAGAATCAGGTTGGAGAAATCCTGGCCGATTTCGCCATCCAGAACCGCTTCCCAGTGCTCGTAATTGCGGAAAAGGAACGGCAGGGAGAACAGCTCCAGCTCCTTGGCGTAGGTGTTGCCCACCGTCGGATCGACGATGCACATATCCATTGTGCCATGCATCATGCTTTCAAACATCTCGTTCTCGTTGCCAAGCGTCGCGTTCGGGTAGTTGATAATTTCAATGCGGCCGTCAGAATACTCGTCCGCAAGGCGGATCATATCCTCTATCGCGCGGTTCCACGGGTGAGAATCCGCTTGACTGTTGCCCAACATCAGCGTTATTTTTTGATCAGCGAGGGCGAGAGACGCGGCCAACACAAGCGCGAGAGCCAGAATACAGACGATAGCTTTTTTCATGGTGATTTTCTCCTTTTCCTGTGGTCGATTAGTTGATTTGGAATTTGTCGAGGATCTTTCGATCTATTTCTACGCCGATTCCAGGCGTATCAGGAACTTTGACAAAGCCATCGGTGAACTCGATTCCATCGCGAATTAAATCCAGACGGAACGGATGGCTAGACTGGTCGTACTCCAGCATCGGCTCGACCGGTGTAAGCGAGAGCGGTGCAGTCGGCAGGCTTGCGATATATTGCAGAGACGCGGCAAGGCCGACGCCCGAACCCCAGACATGCGGAATGACCATGGTGTTATATGCCTGCGCAATCGCCGCAATCTTTTTCAATTCGGTAAAACCACCGCTGGAGCAGAGATCTGGCTGGTAAATATCCAGCGCGCCCTTTTCCAGCCATAGCTTGTAAGTCGCTTTGCCAAACAGGTTTTCGCCTGCCGCGATATACGAACCCGTCAGATTGCGGATGGCCGCGTAGCCGTTGATATCCTCCGGCGCAAGCAGCTCTTCAAAGAATTCAAGCTTTTCCTCCTCCAGCTCAAGGATGATCCGACGGGCAACCGCTTGGTTATACGCGCAGTTAAAATCAGCCATCAGGCGTATATTCGGACCGACTGCTTTGCGCAACGCGCGGATATAGGCGATGTCAGTCTCCGGCCCAAAGCCGGTCTTGAGCTTCATACCCGTAAAGCCCTTGGCAATATACCCCTCTGCCTCGCGAATAGCGTCCTCAGGATAGACACCGTTTTTCCGGCGATAAAAGCCGGTTGCATAAGCGCGAACCCGGTTACGAAAGTTGCCGCCGATAATCTTGCTGACCGGCTTGCCCAAATGCCGACCAATGCTGTCCCAAATCGCGATGTCTACGCCGCTGAGCGCATTAATCGCTGCGCCCTGCTGGCCGAAGGGGCGGGAGCGGTTGTAACATTCCTCCCAGAGCACTTCCACGTCGTAGATGTCGCGCCCCAAAAGGATAGGCTTGTAACAGTTTTCGATAAACGCAGCCGCAATCTGCGGCGGCTGTTGGCCATGGCACATGCACTCGCCAAAGCCGCTTTCGCCGTCCTGCGTGATAACCTCGACGATAACGGAGCTTCGGCAGGTCACCCAGCCCTGAGAAAAACAGAATTGATCGTTTTCTCCGCCAAGCGGCGCCTGGATGACATGAACAATGACGTTCTGAATCTTCATGAACATTCCTCCCCACCCTGTATATAACTCTTTTGACTTATCGGATATCTGATAAGTTGTGATAAAAAGAAGAGGGATCACTCTTCCTTTTCCAGAACCTGAACATGAACGTTTTCTTCCGTCGCGCTCAGATGGCGCTTGATCGCCTCGCCCGCGCGAACACGGTCATGCGCCACAACCGCTTCTAAAATGTCGCGGTGAAAATGGTATTTTCGCTCGATAACCTCTTCACCTTGAGAAGCCGCCTTGATAGTATCCGTCAGCAATGGTGTATACGCTTCAAAAATCGCAACGAGTACAGGATTACCGGAAGCGCGGATCATCGCCATGTGAAACGCGAAGTCGGATTGGATATAGGCCTCATCCATCTGCCCGGCCGCCTCCATCTCCTCCACAGCTCGACGCATCTGCTCAATATCCGCTCCCGTCGCACGGAAAGCCGCGCGCTTGGCTGCAGAGGTTTCGATGATGTGACGAACCTCGATGATATCCTTGAGCGAGCAACCTCCCATTACCATCAGGTCGGAGAGAGACTGCGCCAAACTGTTTACGCCGTTATCGACGACTTTCACACCTTTGCCATGAATCCGCTGAACAAATCCGCGCACTTCCATACTACGGACAGCCTCGCGTACCGTCGCCCGGCTGACTCCAAAGAGGGCGCTCATCTCGCCCTCGCTGGGTAGATACCCTTCTTCGTCATACCGACCAGCGATAATCATGTTTTTGATTTCCTGCGTTGCCTGTTCGACCAGATTCAAATCCACCAGCTCTCTTTCGCTCACAAGATATCACATATCTGATAAGTTGTCAAGCGAAATTTTCGGCAAAAAACAAAAAATCGCCGATTTCGTTCGGCGACTTCAAAGCTCATTCTCTCGTTCTGGAAATCTTCGCGCCGAGGCTGTTGAGCTTCTCTTCCAGATGCTCGTAGCCGCGGTCGATGAAATGCGTGTTATAGATTTCGGTCGTGCCCTGCGCCATCAATCCGGCGATCACCAGCGCCGCGCCCGCGCGCAGGTCGGTGGCCTCGACGGCCGCGCCGTGCAGCTGGGGCACGCCCTCGATCACGGCGGTCTGCTCATAGATGCGCACCCGCGCGCCCATGCGCTCCATCTCCGACAGGTGGCGGAAGCGGGATTCGAAAATGTTTTCCACCACGGTCGATGTGCCCGTCGCGGTGCAGAGCAGCGCGCTCATGGGCTGCTGCAAATCGGTCGGGAAGCCGGGGTAGACCTGCGTTTTGAACGTCACCGCGCGGTGGTCGCCGATCGAACGGACGCGAATCGCGTCGTCCCGCTCCTCCACGCGCGCGCCCATCTCCAGCAGCTTGGCGGTCAGCGCCTCCATGTGCGTGGGGATGCAGCCGCAGATCGTCACGTCGCCGTGCGTCGCGGCGGCGGCGATCATCAGTGTGCCCGTCTCGATCTGATCCGGAATGACGGCATACGGGCGGCGGCTTTGCAGCCGTTGCACGCCGCGGATGCGAATCACATCCGTGCCCGCGCCCTTGACGCGGCAGCCCATCGAGTTGAGGAAGTTCGCCACATCGACGATGTGCGGCTCCTTGGCGGCGTTGTAGATTGTCGTCGTGCCGCTCGCGCGGGAGGCCGCCAGCATGACGTTGATCGTGCCGCCGACGGTGACCATATCCATGAACACATCCGAGCCGATCAGCCCGTCCGTCTGCGCCACGACGAGGCCGCGCGTCGTCTCCACCTTCGCGCCGAGCGCGCGCATGCCCTTGATGTGCTGGTCAATCGGCCTGCGCCCGATGTCGCATCCGCCCGGCAGGGGCACCTGCGCCCGGCCGAAGCGCGCCAGCAGCGCGCCGATGTAATACGACGACGCGCGCATCCGGCGGCAGAGCTCCAGCGGCACATCCGTGCGGTCGATGGTGCTGGAATCGACCTCCATCACGCCCGCGTCGGGATCCCAGTTGACCTTCGCGCCCAGATGGCGCAGCGTCTCCACCGAAACGTTGACGTCCTCGATGTTCGGCAGATTTTCGATCACACAGGGCGTTTCGCTGAGGATCGAGGCGGAAATCACCGCGACCGAAGTATTCTTGCCGCCGCTGACGCGCACGGTTCCCTCCAGCCGCTGCCCACCCGTGATGAGCATTCTTTCTTCTGCCATGATGATCCTCCTTATGATTGCCGGTCGCCCGGGGTTGTATCTTTAACCCCTATATTATACACGGATTGGCGCACTTTGGCAAGTAAGGCGAAAAACGGTGCGCCGCGCCTTATTCGGACGCGAAAATCTCGTTTTGAATCCGCTCCCTCAGATCCTTTTTCAGCGCGCCGAGCTGCTCCGTTTCATAGCGCTTTTCGCCGACGACGGCATACCTGCCCTCAAAGCGCAGCGCCGTTTCGCCCTCCGCCGTGACAAACGCGAGCGTCAGCCCGTCGTCGGCCACGCCGATGTTCGTCTCCGCGCCGAGCGACAGCGCGCAGCAGAGCGCGTGAATCTCGGCGATGGCGGCGCTGTCCGTAAAGACGAACCGCCCCGCGCCGCCCTCGGTATAGGTGGCTATCTCAATTTTCTGAATATCGTCGTCCGAAAGCGCCCGGACGCTCTCCAGCTCCGGCCACGCGCCCTCCGCCGACGGCAGGGCGGCGGGCTTCTCCTTTTCGGCCGTCGCAGCCCCGGCGGCAAGCGCAAGCAGCGCGGTCAGCAAAAGCACAGCGATTTTTTTCATGGAACGCACTCCCTTTCAGTCAAAACCATTCTTTTTCCATATTGAGTATAAACGATATCCGAAAATTCCGCAAGAAAAAATTCGTTCAGGGGCAAGGGGTTTCGCTTTTGAGATGATTCGTGTATAATAAGAAGAACCGGCTGCGCGCATCTCGCCGCGCCAACCCAAAGCCGGCTTTAACGAAGGGAATCAAGCGATATGTTTACCCCGAACGAATACGGCCTTTTCTCCATGCCGACGCTGGAAACCCCGCGCCTGACCCTGCGCCGCATGACCATGAAGGACGCGAAGGATATTTTTGAATACAGCCGCGACGCGGATGTGGCGCGCCATGTGCTCTGGTCGGCGCAGAAGGACATCGGCGAGGCCAAGGATTATTGCCGCTACATGACCCGCCGCTACCGCGCCGACGAGCCGAGCAGCTGGGGCATCGTCGATAAGAAAACCGGCCGCCTGGTCGGCACCATCGGCTATATGAATTACGACATGGACAACGCCAGCGTGGAAATCGGCTATTCGCTGGCCAAGTGGATGTGGAACGGCGGCTACATGACCGAAGCGCTCCAGCGCGTGATTGATTACACGTTTGACGCGATGGATATCAACCGCATCGAGGCGCAGCACGAGCTGGACAATCCCGCCTCCGGCCGCGTCATGGAAAAATGCGGCATGCGCAAAGAGGGCGTTCTGCGCCAGCGGCTCTACAACAAGGGGAAATTCGTCGATGTGGCGCTTTACGCCATTCTCAAGGACGACGCGAGACCCGCGCGGCGCGCCCCCGCACGATGAGCGCCGCGCGCGCCATCAGAAAGGAACACGATATGATAAAACTCATTGCCTGCGATATGGACGGCACCCTGCTGGACAGCGCCAAGCGCCTGCCCGCCGAGCTGCCCGAGGTCATCGCCAAGCTGAAGGAAAAGGGCGTGCTCTTCTGCGTCGCCAGCGGGCGGCAATATGCCTCCCTGCGCCGCGATTTCGACGCATACGCCGACGATATGCTCTTTATCTGCGAAAACGGCGCGCTGGTCATGCAGCGCGACCGGCGCGTGCTCATCGACTCCATCGACCCGAGCTTTATTTCGAGCATCGTGACGGCAACGAAATCGCTTGAGGGCGTTTATCCCGTCGTCTGCCGCGCGGGCGTGGCGCTGATTGAAAATACCGCGTCGGATGAATTCATCCGCAACACGCGCATGTATTACCCCAGCGTCGAGGTCGTGGAGGATCTGACCGCGCTGGGCCGCCTGCCGGACGTCTGCAAGGTCGCCTTTTACGACGAGGGCGACGCGCAGGCGCACGAGCTGCCCGTGCTGCAAGCGAAGCTGGAAGGGCCGCTTTCGATCACCCTCTCCGGCGAGCACTGGGTCGATGTGATGAAGCCCGGCGTGAACAAGGGCTGTGCGATGCGCGGCATCCAGCAGAAGCTGGGCATTTCGGCCGCCGAGTGCATGGCCTTCGGCGACTATCTCAACGACTGCGAGCTTTTGCAGGCCGTCGGCGAGAGCTACGCCATGGAAAACGCGCATCCGGCGCTCAAGGCGCTGGCGCGTCACATCGCCCCGAGCAACGACAAAAACGGCGTGATGCGCGTGGTGCGCGCCGCGCTGGAGCTGTGAGGAGGCTGCCATGACCATCACGCTGCCGCGCCTCCGCTTCCTCGCGCCGCTCTTCGCCGCCTCCGTCTTCTGCGCGTCGGCGCTGGGCGGCTATTTTTCCTCCGGCAGCGCGGGCGCTTTAATCGCCTGCTTCCTGCTGTTCCTGCTGACGGCCGCTGTCCGCCCGACGCGCCGCGAATGGGGCATGGGCGCGATTCCCGCCGCGCTGTTCGCTTTTTTCAGAACCGTCGGCTATTCGTATGATACGACGGATTCCTCCGCTCTGCTGCTCAAAAACGCCCAAACGATGCTCCGCGGCGCGGCGGCGATGGCGGCGCTGTTCGCGGCGGCGCTCTGCGCGGTCGTTTTGCTCTTCCGCCTGCTCGACGCGCTCCGCGCGCACGCGCAGGCCGGCGCGCCCGCGACGCAAAAAGAGAAGCGCCGGCTCTTCTGGCTCTGCGCGGGGCTGATCTTCGCCGGCTCCATCCCCTATCTGCTGCTCTACGCGCCGGGGCTGAATATCTATGACACGCACGACCAGATTTTGCAGTTTTTCGGCTTTCCCAGCTACATCGGCGACGGCAGCGCGCTCAGCGACCACCATCCCGTGTTTCTGACCCTCATCTATGGCGGATTTATGAAGCTGGGGCTGCTGCTGGGCGACGCAAACATCGGCCAGCTTCTCTACAGCCTGCTGAGCATGGCCGCGCTGGCCGTCTGCTGGGCGTATGCGCTGGTCACGCTGCGGGAGGCGGGGCTGGCGCGCGGCGCGGTGATCGGGCTGGCGCTGTTTGTCGCGCTCTATCCCGTGCTGGCGCTGTATGCGTTCAACATGTGCAAGGATGTGAGCGTCGAGCCGTTTGTGCTGCTCTACGGCACGATGATGTTCCGGCTCTATGCCTCGCACGGGCGGGCGGCGCAAAGCGGCCGCTTCTGCGCGGGGCTGTTCGCCGTCGCGCTGATGATGATGCTCACCCGAAAACCCACGATGTATGCGCTGTGCTTTGCGGCGCTGTTTCTGCTGCTCGGCTATCCCGGCGTTCGGGCGCGGCTGGCGGGCGCGCTGCTGGGCGCGGCGGCGGTCTTCGCCGTTTTGTATAACGGTCTGCTCCTGCCCGCGCTCGGCGTGATTCCGGGCGAGACGCGGGAGATGCTCTCCGTGCCGTTTCAGCAGACGGCGCGCTGTCTGCTCGCCTATCCCGACGACGTGACGGAATCGGAGCTGCGCGCCGTTTCGGCGGTGCTCGACGTGGAAAACGGCGTGCCGAATTACGATCCCCGTCTGGCCGACCCCGTGAAGGACACGAGCAGCCCCGATCTTTCCGGCAGGCTCGGCCCGTATATGAAAGCGTGGCTGAGCATGGGGATGCGCCACCCCGGCGTCTATCTGGACGCATGGCTGAACATGATCTACGGTTATTTTTATCCGTCGGACAGCAACACCATCGTCTGCCTGACCCTCAATTCGCCGGATGCGGGCGGCGTTGCGCTGCGGCAGAGCCCGGCGCTTTCCGACGCGCGGCTGGAGCTGCACAACCGGATTTATTTCACGCTGAGGCGGATTCCGGGCGTCGGCTGGCTGTTTTACGTCGATTCCGTCGTCTGGGTCTTTCTGCTGCTGCTCGCGGCGCTGGTTCTGCGCGACGGGCTTCGCGCCGCCGTGCCGTATATGTTCTTTTTCGGCACGCTGGGCATCTGCCTGCTCTCCCCCAAGAGCGGCGAAATCCGCTATCTGATGCCGATTCTCTACATCCTGCCCGTCATGCTGGGCGCGGCGCTGCTGCCCCCGCGCAAGGAGGAAAAGCCATGAAAACCGAAAGGCGATCCGCCGACGTTCTGCTTTCCGCAGCGATGGCGCTTGTGTTCGGCCTGATTTTTTACACCTTCAACACGCCGCTCGGCCCGAGCATCGGCAGCGACAACGCGATGTATCTGACCCTCGGCACGGCGCTGGCCAGGGGCTACGCGCCGTACACGCAGATTTTTGACCACAAGGGGCCGATGCTTTATCTGCTCCAGATGCTGCCCCAGCTCCTTTCGGGCGGCTACAGCACGCTGGCCGTGTTCATCCAGCAGGTGATCGCGCTGTTCCTGTGCCTGCGCGTCGTCAGCCGCATCGCGCGGACGCTGGGCGCGTACAGCGGCGTGACGCAGCTCTTCTATCTGGCGCTGATCGGCTCGCTGGTCGGCGGCGGCAACCTGACGGAGGAATACGCCAGCCTGCCGACGCTTTTGGGCGCGTATGCCGCGCTGCGCGTATTCCTCCGGCCGGATTGGACGAAGCGCCTGTTCGCGCCCGCGCTGCTGATGGGCGTCTGCACGATGGCGGCGTTTCTGCTGCGCGCCAACAACGCCCTGCCGCTGGCCGCGCTGACGCTGGCGCTGGCGCTCTGCCTGCTGGCGAAAAAACAATTCGCGCCGCTCGGACAATGCGCGGCGGGCTTTGCCGCGGGGCTGGCGCTCTGCGCCCTGCCCGTCGTGATCTGGCTGGCGGCGCGCGGCGCGCTCCGTGCCGCGTGGTACGGCGCTATCGTCCACAACATGCGCTACACCGAAACGGGCGGCACGGGGCGCGTCGCCATGCTGCTGCACAGCCGATACGGGCTGGCGGCCATGCTGATGGCGGCGCTTGCCTGTCTGGGCGCGCTGGCGCTGCGAAAAAAAAGCCCGATGCTGGCGCTGGGCATGGTCGCGGCGGCGGCGGCGGGCGCGCTGGCAGCCTTCCTTTCCCGCAAGTTTTACGATCACTACCTGATTCTCGGCGCGCCGATGGCGGTGCTGGGGCTGGCGGCGGCGCTCGCCGCGATTCAAAAGCCGCGCGTGCGCGCCGTCAGCGCGATTGTGCTGACCTGCTGCTGCGCGCTCTGGCTGGGCATAAACGGCCATGCGGCGAACCGGACGCGCCTTTCCGAGCGCGCGGACTGGGCGCAGTTCACCGCCGACGCGCAGGCGCTGATGGCGCAGGTGCCGCAGGACGAGCGCGACCGCTTCATGGCCTACCGCGTCGAGCCGCGCTGGTATGTCGCGGCCGAGGCGCTGCCGTGCATGCGCTTTTACTTCCTTCAGGAGGTGCTGGCGCAGGCCGACCCCGCGGTGATGGACGAAATCGTTCAGACGTTTGAAACCGACCCGCCGCGCTGGCTGGTGATCTATTACAACCGCGCCTTTAACCCGCCCTACGACGCGCGCGTCGCGGCCATTTTTGAAACGAATTACGAATTTGTGGATGCCGCCGGACAGTACCAGCTTCTCCGGCTGAAGGAGGGATTGCCTTGCGAACCAAACTCCTGAGAAGCGGTTTGGGCTTTTTCGCTTTCGCGGCGGGGATCAGCCTGGTCAACGTGCTGCTTTTCCCCTACGCGCGGGAAAACTACGGCTACGGCCTGATCGGCCTGTGGCTGGCTTATGCGGCGGCGCTGGCGCTGCTGATGCTGGCCGGGCGCGCCGTCAGCCGGATGCGCGCGGACAAGGCGGAACGCGCCGCGCGGGCGCTCGCCCCGGCGTTCACCCTGCTGCTGTTCGCCGTTCACCTGCTGATGGGCTATCTGCTGGAATACACGCCCAGCGGCGACAATTTCATGCTCTACAAGAGCTCGCAGATGCTGGCCACGGACGGCAATTTTGATAACTACCCGTATTTTTACCTCTATCTGAGCCGCTTTTCCAACCAGTGGGGCTTTACGCTGATGCTGACGGCCTTTTATAAGCTGATCTTTGCCCTCGGCGTGACGCAGACGTTCTACCCGCTGGTGCTGGTGCAGGCGGTGCTGTATGTCTTCAGCACGCGCGCGACGCTGCGCATCGCCCGTCGCCTCTCCGGCGCGAAGGGCGAACTGATGACGCTGCTGATGCTGGCCTGCTGCCTGCCGATGTACGTCGCCGCCGCCGTGCTGTATACGGATACGTTCTCCGTGCCGTTCATCATGGTGGCGCTGGATTTGGCGCTTCGCATCAAGGATGCGCAAAGCCGGGGGGCGCAGCTCGCACTGTCCGCCGCCTGCGGCGCGGTGGTGCTGATCGGCTGCCAGATCAAAATGACGGTGCTCATCGCGCTGATGGCGGCCGTGATCGTCTGGCTGCTGGAGATGAAGCCGGGGCGCGCGATGCTCTGCACGGCGCTCTGCGCGGCGATTGTCGGGGGCGGCACGGCGGCGGTTCAGCATTATATGAAAAACGAGGTGCTCGACCCGGAGATGGTCGCGCAGCACCACACGCCCGCGATTCACTGGGTTATGATGTCCATCCCCTCCGGCAACAACCCCTACGGCGGGTTTTCGGGCGATTACGCCATCACATGGGGCATGATGGAGGAGGGCGCGACGCACGAGGAGGTCATGGCCTCCATCTACTCGCGCATGAAGGACAAGATCTATACCCTGCGCTACCCCAACCGGCTGATTTCCGCGGCGCTGCGCAAGGACAGCGCGTTCATGGGCGACGGCACATACGGCATGACCGAAATGCTGGACGACGGCCCCGTTCGGGAAAACGTCGTCTCCTCCTTCGTGCTGGAAGGGCGGAGCCGATACCGCCTGCACATGACGCTCTGCACGGGCGTCTGGCTCGCCCAGTTGACGCTGGCGCTGCTCGCCTGCGTTCGGGATATCCGCCGCTCCGACCCCGCCTCGGGCGCAAAGACCGGCAGCCTGCGATACATGACGCTGTATGTTGCGTTCTTCGGCGCGGCGCTGTTCCTGATGCTCTGGGAGGCGCGCGGCCGGTATCTCTTCGGCTTTGTCGCGGTGCTGCTGCTGCTCGCGGCGCACGGCGCGCTCCAGACAGAGGAGGGGATGTAAATGCAAGGCGTTCAAACCCCGCCGCCCCGCGCGAAACGCGGCGTTCTCCGCGCGCTTCTTCTGATCGGCATGGGGCTGATGATCCCGTGCTATCTGTTCACCGTGGGCAACGTGGCGCTTTCCCCGTGGCCGCTCTACGAGCGAAACCGTCTGGCGCTGGCGATTCTGACGCCGCTGTGCCTCGCGCTGCTGCTCCTGCTTCGCCGCGCCGCAAAAGCGGCCTGCTTTGAGCGGCACGAGCGCGCGGTGCTGCTCGGCTTCGCCGCGTTCTATTTCGCCGCGCAGATGATTTCGGCCTTTGCGCTCCGCTTCACCCCGATGACGGATCTGGAGCAGTGCGTCTCGGCGGCGCGCCGCCTGCTGGACGCGAATCAGCCCGGCCTCTCCGAGCGTTCGCTGATCTACCTCGGCCGCAACCCGCACAACATGGGCATCATCTATCTCTTCTGCGCCATCTTCCGCGTGGCCGATCTGCTGGGCGCGGATCAGCTTCTCTGCGCGGCGCTGGTTTGCAGCCTGCTGTTCACGGCCGGCCTGCTCTGCGCCGCGCGGCTTTGCAGGCGTTTGGGCGGCGCGCAGGCGCAGGCGCGGGCGTTGCTGCTGTTTGCCACCTGCCTGCCGTTTCTCTACTGCACCTCTGAGCTGTACACCGACGTGTTTTCCCTCGCGTTTTCGCCGATGATCCTCCTCGCCTATTTCAAGGCGCGGGACGCGGAAAGCCTGCGGGCGCGGGCGGGTTACGCCCTGCTGTTCGCGCTGAGCGCATTTTTCGGCGCGCAGCTCCGCTTCACCACGGTGATCGCGGCGATTGCCTGCCTGATTGCGGCGCTGTTTGAAAAGCGCGTGAAGCTGACGGCGGTTCTGGCGGTGCCGCTGGCGCTGTGCTTCGCCCTCGGCGGCATGGCGATACAGGCCGAAAACGAAAAGCACCTCGGCGCGGAGAACATCCGAAACAACAAGCTGCCCGTGCTGCATTTCGTCTTGATGGGTCTGCCGGTGCAGAGCGACGAGGGCTACGGCCAATACGGCGACGGCGGCTGGCTGATTTTCACCACCTCGTTTGACAGCCCGCAGGCGCGCGACGCGGCGCTCCGGCAGAAATTCATCGACCGCGCCTATACGCTGGCGCATCACCCGGATATGCTGCTCAGCTCCCTGAGCCGGAAAAACCTCTCCACCTTCGGCCGGGGCACGTTCGAGCTGAACGAAATCTTCGAGGCCGACGAACACGAGCCGAACAACGCCCTCAAGCAGGTCGTGTTCGCTCAGGGGCGCTGGAACCGGGCGTACACGCATCTGGCGACGGCGCTGTTTTTGGCGCAGATGCTGCTGGCCTGCATCGCCTGTGCGCAGGCGGTGCACAGGCGCGACACGAGCGCCGCGCCGCTGTTTCTGACGCTGCTGGGCGCGTTTCTGTTCCTGTGCATCTGGGAAACACGAGCGCGATACTTCTTCCAGTTTATGATGGTTCTGCTCTGCGCAGGCGCGATGTTCGCCCCCAAACGCGCCGATTGAATCTTTTAGGCGGCTCGATTCGGCCGCTTATCCACACATTTTCCACAGTTATCCCCCTGTTATCGACAAGCTTATCCACAAAACCCGCCGAATCGTCTGATGTTTTCCCCGAAAAGCCCGAACGTGTCCCGCGCCCTTGCGATGGATAACGTCCGGGCTTTTCTTCTTTTGGGAGGCCGTCCGCGCACGGCTTATGCACAGGCTTTCCACAGGTTTTCCCACATTATCCACAGCGTCGTCCACAAGTTATCCACACGCCGTTCCGGTGGCCTTTGAAGTCATATCAAAAGGGACTATCAAGCTAACAACACCGATATTTCAAGAAAAACTAAGTATTTGGGCCCGAAGGTTTCCAAAGGGCGACCGGAAAGCCCTTTGGTGGGGCGATGGGGCAAAGCCCCATATCCAAAAATGCTTAGATATTTGTTTCTTGAAATGTTCGGTTGAAGCTTGACAGTCCCTGCGTTTATTCAATCACAGTTTTTGAAGCCGCCGTCAGGAATCGACCTCGATCAGGTTAATCATCACGACCGGGCGGCGCTTGGTGCGCTCATAGAGGAAGGAGCGGAGCTGACCCTGAAGCTGGCCGGAGGAAACCGCCTCCTGCACCTTCTTGCCGCTGGCCGCGATGCGGGCGACCGCGTTGGCCGCGTGCTGGCGGCAGGCCGCCTCGATCTTGACATGCTCGCTGTCGTAGAGGAAGCCCATCGCGCTGACCACGGGCTGCGCCATCATCGCGCCGGTCTTCCGGTTGACGGCCAGCGAAATCGCCACCACGCCGTCGTCGGAGAGCAGCTTGCGCTCGCGGAGCACGCTGTTATCCACCTCGCCGACGGAAGCGCCGTCGATGAGCACCGCGTCGCCGTTGGTGAAGCCGGTCACGCGCGCCGAGCCCTTGGAAATCTCAAAGATATCGCCGTTGGCCAGAATGAAGATGTTTTCAAACGGCACGCCCAGCTTGTGCGCCAGCTCCGCGTGCTGATAGAGCATGCGGGTTTCGCCGTGCGCCGGGATGAAGAACTTCGGGCGGACGAGCGCGTGCACCAGCTTGATCTCCTCCTGAGAGGCGTGGCCGGAAACGTGCACATCCGCCAGCGCGGAATAATACACCTTCGCGCCGCGGCGGTAAAGCTCGTTGATGACCTTGTAAATCGGCTTCTCGTTGCCCGGAATCGGGGTCGCGGAGATGATGACGGTATCGCCCGGCTGAATCTCGATTTCACGGTGGTTGGAGAACGCGATGCGGGTCAGCGCGCTCATCGGCTCACCCTGAGAGCCGGTGGAGATGATCACGACCTGCTCCGGCGGGTAGTTGTCCACCTGAGAGATTTCGATCAGCGTATCCGGCTTTTTCTGAATGTAGCCCAGATTGTTGGCCGCGTTGAACACGTTGAGCATGCTGCGGCCGACCAGCGCGACCTTGCGGCCATGGCGCTCGGCGGCGGTGAAAATCTGCTGCAAACGGGAGACGTTCGAGGAGAACGTCGCCACGAAGATGCGCCCCTTCGCGTCCTTGAACATATCGGCCATGGATTCGCCGACGTGGCGCTCGCTCTTGGAGAAGCCCGGCACCTCGATGTTCGTGGATTCGCAGACGAAGAGCAGCACGCCCTCGCGGCCGATCTGCGCGATGCGCTGGAGATCCATGATCGCGCCGTTGATCGGGGTATAGTCGATCTTGAAGTCGCCGGAGTGCATGATGATGCCGATCGGCGTGCGGATGGCGAACATGAACGCATCCGCGATGGAGTGGTTCACATGGATGAACTCCACGGCGAAGCAGCCCGAGCGGATGGTTTCGCCCGCCTCGACGACGTGCAGCTCGCAGCTCTTGGTCAGCCCCGGCACGCGGTCATCCAGCTTATACTTGAGCAGCTCGATGGTCATGCGGCCGCCGTAGACCGGCGCGCGGAATTCGCGCAGCAGGTAGGGCAGGCCGCCGATGTGATCCTCGTGGCCGTGGGTGATGAAGATGCCGCGCACACGGTCTCGGTTTTGGAGCACGTAGGTGAAATCCGGAATCACCGCGTCCACGCCCGGCATGGTTTCATCCGGGAAGATCTGGCCGCAATCGACGATGATGATGTCATTGCCGTATTCGTAGGCCGTCATGTTCTTGCCGATTTCGCACATGCCGCCCAGCGGGATCATGCGCAGGGTCGCGCGGCTGGGGTGTTCGCTGGCGCGGGAGCGCATCGTCGGCGGCTTTTTGCCGACCCATTGCAGCGTCTGGGAGATGCAGGGCTTCTCCTCCAGCGTGACCGGCGCGACGATGCGGCGGCGCATGCCCGTCTTCGGGCGCTCGGCCTGACGGGCGTTCGCGCTGCGCGGGCGCTCCGCCTGGGCATTGTTGCTTACGCGCTGGCGCGGCGGATTGCGGCGCGGCTGCGCGGGCTTGGCGGCCTGCTGCGGCGCGGCCGTGTTCGCGCTGCCTGCGTTCCCGGCCGCGGCGGCCGCCTGCGGCTTGGCGGCGCG
>ERZ857480.64051-NODE-99141-length-50641-cov-10.9960_pt1 | contig 50641 bp, 33 predicted proteins | sample MGYA00519767_ERZ857480 | MGnify/ENA primary metagenome ERZ857480 (study PRJEB31778, sample SAMEA3449210) | human gut metagenome | biome: human gut; feature: human-associated habitat; material: faeces | place: United Kingdom | collected 2010/2012 ...
AAAAGTACACTCCGTTCCGTTCTCCCTCGGCTTCGCGCCTATCGAAAAATTTACTTCGCATTAAAATTTATTTGACTAAATTTCTACACTATGAAATTTTCAAGGTTCAGGTTCAGCGTGGTGCTGAACGTTATTATATTAACACAACCGGTTAATATTGTCAAGCGCTTTTTTCTTTTTCATCAAGTTTTTATAAAATCGATGGAAAATTTTCGGCGCTGCTGTTTTGTGACAGCTTAATCATTATATCAAACCGCATACGCTTTGTCAAGAACATTTTTAAACTTTTTTCGAACTTTTTCTTCCCGGCCGATCCGCTTCCGCGTGGCTGTGAGAGAAAAGCTCGTCTGCTCTCAAACGACAGCTTGACTATATTACCACTCTTTGGTCTCACTGTCAATACCCTTTTTGATTTTTTCTACCCGAGCGCAATATTCCGTTTCAGATACGCCGGGGATTTGATATTATTGTCAAGATGCGCTTTGGCCCACGCGATGCTTTCTTCATCTCTGCCGTCCAGCTCCATTTTGATATCCTGTCTGGTCACAGGGCAGGCTTTGAGGAACTTGCCATCCCGGCTGAGCACCACGATCTGCCCGAAAGCGCCAAAAAAGTATCGGACATTTCCATCCTCATCCCAGTACATACCGCCCGTAATCACAGCATCCCGATCGGCTTTCATCACATATTCAAAGTCAAAGATCTCCACCAGCACATCGTCCGCAATCTCATACGCAGAACATTTGTAAAAAGAGTCCAGCACAAACCCCTTGATCGCCGGATCCGATTTCTTACAATTCTCCAAGTTCAATTTCGTGGCATATTTCAAAACGTCCGCATATTCGTTCAAATATGTCTCGTCGATCGTACCGTCCTGCTGAGGAAAACAAGTGATCTCACTGTTCTCCGCTTCGGCAGCGGTTTTTCTCTTGTCATATCGGATACTCTCCGCCGCCCGCACCAACGCGTCCAGCGAAACATTCCCGCCGAGCACACACTGCGCATTTTGCGCCATATCATTCCATGTCAAAATCGTCAGGTTGCTGTCATTTTCGGCTAGGTTTCGGTAAACCAATGCTTCCTTGTTTCCCACCGCCGTCTTGTCTTTGGAACCGGCATAATTATCCAGAAACATCGTATCAAAACTGCCCGGCACATAGCAGTCCAAAGACACAAACCCGCCGCGGCCGTTTTCGTAGGTCACCTCGCACCAATCTCCCGTATCAATGGATTTCGCCTCCGCATAGTCAAACCCGTCCGGCACCGCACGTATCGACGGGAATCCCATCGCGCGAACCTCCTTCCCGGAACTGTTCTCAAAATAAAGCCACCCCGCAATCACAGCCAGCAAAACCACCATAATATAAATGATTTTTTTGTTCCTGTTCATTACTTCTCCCCCTGTCTTTTTTCTCTCATTACCTACCCTAAAAGCTTCTGCACTTTTTCATTCAATTTGCGGTAGACCCGCTCTACAAACCACGGCTCCGTCGAAGCCGCCAGCGCTGCCTCCGGCGTAAACCACGCTACGCCGCTGTTTTCATCCTCTTTGACGCGCAGCCTTTCCTCTTCATCCGCCTCGACCAGATAGGTCACATTCAAATGCAGATGCGATGGCACATACGCGCCGCGCTTTTCGTGTCCGTCTACCGTCAGCACCTCGAGGGAAAAAATTTCTCCGGCAGGCTCCGCAGGCCGCACATGCTGCGCCGCAAGTCCGCTTTCCTCCGAAACCTCCCGCAGCGCCACCGCCAAAAGATCCGCCTCCCCGTCCGCGTGTCCGCCGAGCCACGACCATGAATCATAGATATTGTGATAAGCCATCAGCACCTTGCTGCGCGCGCGATTTACGACCCAAGCCGACGCAGTCATGTGCGCCAGCCTGTTCTCCCGGGAGAAAACGTCTTCGCTCGTCGTCAAACATTCCAAAATCAGCGCCCGATCCGCCGCCTCCTGCGCATTGTACGGTACATAGGCGGCCAGCTGCCGCAGAAGCTCTTCTCTTGCGTCCTTTGTCTCTTTCAAATCCGCTCACCTTTCTTTCCTTTTCTCTTTTCTTCCCTCATCGTGATCACGCCGCCGCGAACGGATCGCCGATCGTTACTTTGATATCCGTCGGCCAGGTCATCACATTCAACGCACTTTCCGGCGTTCCGTAGCGATATGCGTATCTTGCAGCCGGCAGCTTGATCTTCAAGGCTTCCGCCCACTGCACGAAGCCCTGTTCCTCGGTATAATCCTGCAGATTATCCGTCAGCCTGCCGAAGTAGGCAAGGCCGCGCCGATCATACACCGCAAGCTCCGCGTCACTCTGTGGACTCCAATCCCAGCTTTCCTGTACATAGTCTGCCTTTACATAGCTGTGACCGACCAGCACCAGCCGCTCGCCGTCGTAAACCATCTGTTTCAGATAGCCGTAGCAAGGCAGATCTTCATCCGGGCGGCTCGCCATCGCAAGGTCCGCAAGGTCCAGCGTTTTGTGATAGCTTCCGTCCTGATACGCGATCACGCAGATCTTGGATACCGCGTCGCTGAACACCAGATAATCGCCTGCGTCCCGGCATTGGATCTCGTAGCGGCTCTGCAGGACATCCAGCGACTTCTCGCAAGTCATCGAAGCAAGGTTCACGACCTCTGCCGTCAAGCGGCGCTCCCGATCAAATTTCGTGACCGACTCCGAATCTGCATCCTCATACCGACTGCTTTTTTTGGTATCGCCAAACTGCCACGCCCGGCTCGTCAAAAGCAGCTTTTGTCCGTCCGGACTGCTGTGGATGCTCACATAATCGCGGGTCGGATCCAGCGGATAGACCATTTTCAGCTTTTCCGGCAGGAAAACATTTTCCGCGGAATCGTACGGCAGCCGATACAGACCGTAGCCGCCCGGGATCATTGACGTATCGACCAGCTCGCCCCGGTAGCTGTGCGGATCAAAGGTGAAATAAACCGCTTCCGGCGTGCCGCAGGCAATCGTCTCAAAAGAAAAGGAGTCCGCATTCTTCTTTGCCCGATCAAGTTCATACGAAAGCCACGCCCCGCCGAGCGAATCGATCGAATTCCGCTCGGCTTCCAAGATGCGGCTTTCGCTCTCCAGTACCGGAATCCGGAAAAAGCGGTTCAGGCTCTCCCATAGGGCAAAACTTTCCTGATCGACAGTGCTGACATAATTTTTGTATGCTCCCGTATCCGCGATATAGGCGAATTCACTGCACCGGACATCCAGCACATGGTTATCCTGCCCGGTCAGTTCCAGTTTCAGCCGATAATACCGCAGCAGATCCTGCATGCGAATCTCCGCCTTTGTCTTCTCTCCTGTGTCAAACGCATGCTGCAGATCTTGCAGGATCGTCGGCGTTTCCGGCGTAAAGTAGCTCCGCACCGTGGCGCGCCGCTTTGCCCCCTCGGTCGTGCCCGTTTGTTCTTCCTCGGTCAGAGCCCCATTGTCCGGATCGATCGGATTGCTCCAAAGGAACCGCAGGCTGCTGCTGAGTGATCCGGTGTCCACGCAGCCCCTGAGATCCGGCCATGCGAGTGTGACCGCTTCCTGCTCCTGCGGATTTCCGCAGGTAAATGAGGTGCTCTGCACATGCAGTGCGTTCTGCTGCGCGCGATCTGCATCCGTTTCTGCCGGGTCTAACGTCCCCGATCCCCCGAAACGCCAGCGATGCTCCCAGGACAGCTTGCTGTCGGAGGTCCCGCCAAAGCAGAGCTCGACCCCCTCTGCCGCGGACGCGTCACCAAACAGCGTCGTTTCCGTAACGGCGGCGTGCCGCATCGTGCCCTGTATGCCGCAGAGCACCGCGGCGGTTCCGACCAGCGCCAGCAGCAAGACCAGCAGTGCGATCGTTCTTGGTCTCTTCATCTGTGTTCTCCCCTTTTCCCATTCTGTTTCGCTTTTTTAAAAAAACCTACATATTATATGCCGAGCCAGGTGACTTTATCCAGATAACTGGTTAAAGCGTTTGTACTGCTGTGCGCGTAGGTCTTAGCTGCGCCGTCACGCGGTTTGACATTATCTTCCCATGCCCGATATTCTTCCACATTGCAAAAATCCTGCATGTTTGAGCGCAGTGTGCCGTAGTAGACCAGCCCTGACGCATCGAGTACCGCGACCTCCACCGTACCGGCGCTTTCCCAAAGCCACATCGTGTTATCATCATCCTCGATGTCAAAATCCGCCTCGCCGAGAATGCTCAGACGCTTGCCGTCATACGCTGTGCGGCAGCGATTATCATAGAACAGATTCTGCAGCGCCGGCTTACGGAAATCGACATCCGCCAGCATCAGTTCCTTTTTATAGCTGCCGTCCTGATAGGTATACAGGCAGAGTTCGCTCCGGCCACGAAAGATCAGATAGTCCCCCGCGTCATAGCCGAGCGCGGTGTCCTCGCTGCAAACAATCTCTTCCCGGCGGTCACATTGCATCGTCCGGACATCGATGATCTCTGCCGTCGCCTGCACCTCCTTGACACCGACTGCCGCCAGACGCGCCGCCTGACTGACCAGAAACAGCTTCGCGCCATCCGGCGAAGCATAAATATCCGTATATTGCTTCTTTGGGTCGAGCGCATAGACCATCTCCAGCTTCTCACTGAGGAAAATCTCCTTTTCCCGGTCGTAAGGCAGCCGATAGATTCCATAGCCGCCCGGAATCAACGAGGTATCAACCACATCGCCGTCGTCCGTATGGGTGTTAAAGGTGAAGTAGACCGCGTCCGGCGTGCTGCAGGCGATGCTGTGAAAGTCAAAATGATCCGACGCCGCAGACTGGCGCTCTTTCCCTTCATAATAGTCTGTTCCCATAAAACCATCGGGATATTTTTGAACCCAAAAGCCGCTGCTCTCGTTCTCCAAAACCGGAATCCTAAAAAATCGATTGATATTTTCCCAGTGTGTCTGTACGTCCATCGTGCCGAACGAAACATCTGTCAAAGAGACGGAATAAATGAGCGTTTTTCCCCGCAGGTCGCCGTCAATCGGATAATAACGGAAGATTTCCCGGAGCTTGATATCGTCTCGTCCCTCCATCGGCAGCTGCTGTTCGATCGTCTGCAGCTTCTCTACAGCATCAGGCTGTAAGAAGTCCTGCTGCACCGCAGACAGCCGTTCCTGACGATAAGAATAGCCTTTTGCACCCGGCAGCAAAGAATAGATGACATCGCCGCTCGCCGTAAAGTTTTCCAGCCGCACATACGGTACCGGACCTTTTTTGTCCGCAGGAAACGGATTTTTCCGGCTGAACGCCGTCTCCTGTACGTCTGCGCCGTCATCCGCGCCGCCATAAGTAAAGACATTCCTCCAGTAAAGCTGATTCTGCAGCCCCATGCCGAACGAAGCGCTCAGACCCGCGGCAGCCGCCGCGTCGCCGACGATCGTTTTCTCTGTAATCCGGCAGTCTGCCATCTGTCCGCGCACCGCTGCGAACGTGAAGCTCGCCGCGCCCAGTGACACGATCACCAGCGCCGCCGCGATTCTGCGTAGTTTCATGCCTCTTCCTCCATCTTCGCGATCGCCTGCCCGACGCGCTTCGCCCGGTAGCGATAGCTTTCCTTGATCAGCTCGACCAGCGTCCTGCCGGACTCCCGGATTTCCTCCACGTTCAGGTCTCCGATCACCTTACCCTTGTGCAGCAGCACCGCCCGGCCGACGAAATTCTCTACCTCTTCAATCAGATGGGTGGACAGGATCACTGTTTCGTTCGGCTCTAGCAGTCCCAGCAATACTTTGTAAAAATCTTCGCGATTAAAGATGTCATTGCCCGCGAACGGTTCATCCATCAGGATATAGTCCGCCCCCTGCGAGAGTGCCAACAGCACCTCGAACTGATTCTTCTGCCCCGTCGAGAACTTCCCGATCGCGCGGTTTGCCGGCAACTCGAAGAACTCCATCAGCGCATCGAAACGTTTTTCCTTGAAAGTCCCAAAATGCTCCTGATAGAACGCCTTGTGCCCCTCGGCATCCATGGCCGGGAAAAACGAGTGCTCGCTGGTCGCGAACGCGATGCGGCCGATATTGCGCCAGTCGATCTTTTCGCCGTCCAGCGTGATCTCCCCGCTGTACTTGAGGAAGCCCAAGATCGACTTCATCAGCGTGGTCTTGCCCGCACCGTTTTCTCCGAACAAGCCGACGATCTCCCCCTGCGGGAAGCAGAGGCTGACATCCTCCAGCGCGGTCTTATTTCTGTATTTTTTCGTGACATGTTTTAACTCGATCATTGTAAAATCTCCAATCTCCATTCCGCCGGGCATGCCGGCTCTACCACAAAATTCCCCAGCCTGCCTGCTGCAGCTTCTGCCACTGTCCGGACGCCAGGCACACATCCGGTGTGAGATACATGTAATATCCGTAAAAGATCAGCAGCATCACGACCATGAGCAGCAGGCTCACCGCCGCTTCCAGCAGCGGCAGGCTCCAGCAGTACCGGAACCGCGCGTGCCGCTGCGGCAGCCTGCGCAGCGTGTAATCCGCCCGCGCGCCCTGCTTGAAATAGCGATAGTGGCTCCAAACCTGTATCACCAAAAGTACCACAGCCATCCATTGGTACAGCTGCAGATTCGTACCGAGCACGCTGACAAAATCTGTCATGATCGCACCCGGCAGCAGCACCTGTCGATCGATGATCTCCGGGTCGCACAGCAGCCGATAGGCATCGCGGTAGTCTACACTGAAGTTCCGAATACTGTAAAATAGCCCCATCACGGTCGTTCCGTAAAAGTTTCTTTTCTCCTCGCTTCGGTTGTAGCCCGGCGGCAGAAGCGATGCGAGCCAATCCCTAAATCTGTGCACCGGAGTCACGGGATTGCTCTGTTTCTGTTTGCGTGCCTCTTGCTTCTTCTGCATCCTCGACCATCCTTTCCGCGTTTCTTCTTTTCCAACCATTCTTACTGCTCGCTGCCGGATCCTCCTCCGGCTCCTTTTCCTCAGTGCTGACGCTCACCCTTGCCGAAGTGAAGCAGCCTGCCATGAGCGCCGCCACCAGCAGGTTTCCGCTTGCCTCGGTGCCTGAAACATACTCATAACTGCCGATGAGCAGCATCGCGCTGATAAAGACCAAAATCGTCTTATTCTGATTCTTCCGCGCGAAGTAGCTGTATCTGGCGATACAGGCGGAGAGCGCCAGCACGCCGGTGATATTGCGGATCCAAAAGGTCACATTCTTGATTGGCAGCAGCATATAGAGCTGTGGCGTGCGGACAAACGCTAGCAAAATCCCCATCTCCCGGTTAGCTGCCGTCGAGATATGACTTGTAAAATAGGCTCCGAACGCGTACAGCAGCGTGACGTTCAGCGCCCAGAACACGAAGTAGGCCAGCAGTACATAGACCGTCTCCACCCAAAAGACATCCAACGGCCGGATATGCAGTCTGCGGATCGTATAGTCCACATTGCTCTTCTGCGCCCTGAGCGGGTCGATCAGCGCCAGCGTCAGCAATAAAAAACCGATACCGAACGGAAGCGCCGCGCCCCGCGCGAACAGATTTTCATAATACATCGTCTCGCCTTGCATCAGTACGACCAGCGTGATCGCCTCCGCCAGCAAAGTCAGCGCGATGACAATACCGACCTTGCAGCCCCCGCTGCGCAGAAACAGATCATAGACGGACAGATAGTCCGCTTTGCGCCTGCTGCGCGATTCTTTTTCTTTTGTTTTTTCTTTCCCTGTTATTTTCATTTCTCCGATTCCCTCCTGTCCTCTGCATCCCAGTATCGCTCGATCATCGCGATCGCCTCCGCCTTGCTGTACCCCGCAGCCTTCAGCGTCTGCACAGCGCGCCGCCCCCCTTCTTCGGCCAGCGCGTCCTTGATCTCGGCAATTTTTTGCGGTGAGGCACTGATACAGCTCTTCGCCCCCGTATGCGAACGGATCAGCTCCCCGGCCTCCAGCATCGCGTACGCCTTCTGCACTGTATTGGGATTGATGCCCAAAATCGCCGAAAGCACACGCCGCGACGGAAGTTCATCCCCATAAACGATCGTCCCGGCTGCCAGGCCGCCCCTGATAAAATCAATGATCTGCATATAGATTGGACTGTTCTCGTCCAGCTTCATTTCTTCAAAACGTATCATCCTGCTCTGCGCCCGCCCCCTTTCTGTTTCTGTCTCTCAAATTCTGACTCTCAAATCACATAAACAAATATTGAAGTACTTCATCGCAAACCGTACTATGCGAATAATACAGTTCCCTTAACCGTATTATATGAGTAACACAGTTTTCTGTCAAGCCCTTTTTTTGACGTCTCCGCAGGCAGCCCATCCCCGCGCGCATTTCCCCCAAGAAAACATTTTCTCAAGGTCTGCCGAATTCCCCAAAAGCCCCAGGTCGTCCCGATCTTTTGGATTTTCCCGCGAAAATTTCTCTGCCCGCCATTGACGGCAAGGCAAAAGGAAGGTATAATGATTGGGTATGCAAAACGCAGTTATCCATTCGTGAAAGGAGGCTATTCCCATGAAACACATCGAAACGATTGAGACGCGTGACCTCGCAAAGAGCGCTGTGACCGGCGGCTGCGGCGAATGCCAGACTTCCTGTCAGTCCGCATGCAAGACATCCTGCGGCGTGGCAAATCAGGCTTGCGAAAACGATGAAAAATAGTATGGGCGCATGACCCTGTCCGCCTGTCCGGAAACGGCGCAGGCGGGGATTTTTTTGGCAAAGCATATCAAAAAACATATCAAGCAGATCAGGAAAGGAACCATTTCATTGATTCATCAATATCAGCTAAACGGTTACAACATTGTGCTGGACACCTATTCCGGCGCCATTCATGTCGTGGACGAGATTGCCTATGACATGATCGCGATGTTCGAAGATAAAACAGAAGGCGAAATCATCTCCGCGCTGCTCGCCAAATACGGCGGGAGGCAGACAGCAGACGGCGAGACCGTCAGCGAGACAGACCTGCGGGAATGCTATGCAGAGATTCAAAAACTGAAAGATGACAAAAAACTGTTCGCGCCGGACGTCTACGCGGACATCGCCGGACAGTTCAAAAATAATTCCCGCGACATCAAGGCACTCTGCCTGCACGTCGCCCACAGCTGCAACCTCAACTGCAGCTACTGCTTCGCCGGGCAGGGCAAGTACCACGGCGAAAGCGCGCTCATGCCGCTGGAAGTCGGCAAACGAGCGCTGGACTTTTTAGTCGAAAACTCCGGCAGCCACACCAATCTGGAGGTGGACTTCTTCGGCGGCGAGCCGCTGATGAACTGGGAAGTCGTCAAAGAACTCGTCCGCTACGGCCGCAGTCTGGAAGCGCCGCATCATAAGCGTTTCCGCTTCACGCTGACCACCAACGGCGTCAATGTTGACGACGATGTGATCGAATTCTCCAACCGCGAGATGCAGAACGTCGTCATGAGCATCGACGGCCGCAAGGAAGTGCACGACCGCTTCCGCGTGGATTATCAGGGACGCGGCAGCTATGATACCATCATCCCGAAGTTTCAAGAGTTCGCAAGACGCCGCGGCGAACGTGATTATTACGTCCGCGGCACTTACACCCACGCCAACCCGGATTTCACCAACGACATCCTGCACCTCGCGGACCTCGGCTTCACCAAGCTTTCCATGGAACCGGTCGTCTGCGACCCAAGCGACCCGTCTGCACTGACCGCGGAGGACCTGCCGATCCTGTTTTCGCAGTATGAAAAGCTGGCAGAGGCGATGCTCGCGAGAAAAAAAGAGGGGCGACCGATTACGTTCTATCATTATATGATCGACCTCAACCACGGTCCTTGCATTTATAAGCGCATCGCGGGCTGCGGCTCCGGTACGGAATACTTCGCCGTCACGCCGCAGGGCGAGCTCTATCCCTGTCATCAGTTCGTCGGTGACGAGGCCTACCGGATGGGCAATATCTGGGACGGCGTGACCAATACCGACATGCAGGAGAAGTTCCGCCAGTGCAACGTCTATTCCCGCAGGGAGTGTGATGACTGCTGGGCAAGGCTCTACTGCTCCGGCGGCTGCGCGGCGAACGCTTACCACGCGTCCGGCGACATCAACGGCGTTTACGAATACGGCTGCGAGCTCTTCCGCAAGCGCATGGAGTGCGCGATCATGCTCAAAATCGCCGAAAATTCCGTTTCTTAACAGTTTATTAACATAGGCTTGAATCTAGTTTTTTTGCGGATTCAAGCCTCTTATTTATGTCGAAATCTTCAAAAGTTCTTCAAATTTTCTTCACATTGACGCAAGCTTTTGTTGACAAGTTTTTAACTAGAGGTTATAATGAGCCTAGTGTTAAACAACACTCATTCTTTATTTATTTAACTTCATATGATTAAGGAGGACTTTATTATGGGTAAAAAGATTCCTTTGTGGCAAACCATTCTGGTTATGCTCGTGATGATCGGCTTGTTAGTCTGGTCCATCGTCAAAGACACAGGTGGAGAGCCTCACATCGCACTTATCCTCGCAGCTTCTTTCGCGGGCATCATCGCTTGCTTAAACGGCTGGAAATGGGCTTACCTGGAGCAGGGTATCCTCGCATCGATCAACCGGTCCATGCAGGCGATCCTCATTCTTGCAATCCTCGGCGCGATCATCGCTTCCTGGATGGCAGCAGGTACAATTCCTTCCATGATGTATTATGGAATTAAGATCATCAGCCCGAAGGTATTCCTCGTAACCGCTTGTATCCTTTGCTCCATCGTATCTCTGGCGACAGGTTCATCCTGGTCGACCGCGGGTTCCATGGGCGTCGCTCTGATGGGCGTCGGTGCAGCGCTCGGATTCCCGCCGGCCATGACAGCAGGTGCTGTTGTATCCGGTGCTTACTTCGGTGACAAGATGTCCCCGTTATCCGACACGACCAACCTCGCTCCGGCGATGGCAGGTGCGACCCTGTTCGGACACATCAAGCACATGGTTTACACCACCGGTACTTCCATGCTGATCGCTTTGGTTGTGTACGCAATCATGGGCTTCATGCATGCATCGAGCAATGAGCCGGATCTGTCCGTCATCGACGAGATCTTGGGCTTCATTCAGCAGTCATCCAATATCAGCGTTGTCACACTGGTTCCGCCGCTGTTCGTTATCTGTGCAGTCGCATTAAAGCTTCCGGCGATCCCGTCTCTGGTAGGCGGCGCTGTCATCGCAGTTCCGTTCATGTTCATGAACCACGCTGCAATCGAAACAGCGCTCGAGGACAAGGTGATCAACAACGTATTCTACATCATGAACAACGGTATCTCCTTAGGTGTTGTTCCGGAGGGCGCTTCTCCTATTATTGAAGAACTCAGCAGCCTGCTGTCCTCCTCCAGTGTACAGGGCATGATGTGGACGATCTCCATCATTCTGTCAGCAATGTGCTTCGGCGGTATCTTAGACTGCACCGGCATGATGGCTTCCTTCGCATCGATCTTCCTGAAGGTTGCAAAAGGCAGAGGCGGTCTGGTTCTCTCCACTGAGTTAATGTGTATCATCACAAACGCAGTATGCTGTGACCAGTACTTATCCCTGGTACTTCCGGGCAGAATGTTCAAGGAATCCTTCGAAGATATGAGACTGCGTCCGGAAAACCTTTCCAGATGTCTGGAAGACTCCGGTACCATTACCTCTAACTTCTTCTCATGGAACACCTGCGGCGCTACCATGAGAAACTTCCTCGGTATCGACTCCAGCTACATTCCATATGCGATTCTGAACTGGCTGAACCCGGTAGTCTCTGTATTCTTCGGCTACACCGGCATCACCATGACGAAGCTGACAGAAGAAGAATATGCAAAGATCTTAGAAGAAAGAGAAGAAGAAAAGAAGGCCGCGTTAAAGGCACTCGAAGCTTAATATCGAACTTCATCATCTTACAGATTATTTAGCCGCCGGCCCTGCCGGCGGCTTTCTGTTGTGCGTAAACCGGCGCAGGAAAGCGCTTGCGCCCCCTCCTGCCAAAACTTCCGGCGGCTTTTTCCATTCCATAGCTTCGCGCGTCCTGTGCGCGAAAACGGGCGTCCATGCAGGACGCCCGTTTTCGTTTACATATTACATAACCGCAGAATCAGAATCATCATATTCTGCTGTCTCTATTGTACATCTTGTATACAGTATGTGTCAAATATTTTCTAGCAGTTCTCCTGTTCTTTTTCTCGTACCCGGTGCTTGCGCAGCAGGCACACAAACCGCTCCTTGCCGAACAAACAAAAATGCAAGCAGCCCAAGCACCTATGCGAGTTTCGCGCGCAGCAGAGACACAAAATCAGCCGACGCGTATAGCGACAAACACGCTTGGCAAAGCAGCAGCTGCGCGAGGCAAACACACGCGCGAGGAAATCCAGCGTTCTCGCCATGCGCTTTTGTCCCCTCCGGCTCATATTTTTCAGTGATCTTTGCCATACTAGCAGCAGGGAAAAGATGCGCATGATGGAATTCGAGAATCCTCCGCGCATATCGTGCTTCTGCGTGAGCGTCGCTTTACGAGCAGCTTTTTCCGATATTCTGAAGCATCGCTACGCGATATTTCCTACATAAGATGAACGGCTGCGCCGCTTCCTTGTCCGCGGCAGGCACGACAAAATCCGTTTTCCGTCTTGCAAGTATTTGCTTTTCTATTCAAATTTTGAGAGGACCGCACATGAATGAAAATTTCCTGCAGGCTATCCTGCAAAGCATCGCCTGGCTGCTCACGCGGCTTTTATCGGTTTTGACGCCCCTCTTCATCGGCCTCGCCATTGCTTATCTCCTGCATCCGGCGGTCGATTGGCTTACACAAAAACTACGGCGCCGCGGTCTTGCGATTCTCCTGACGTATCTGCTGGCCGCATGCTTTCTCGGCGGTCTCATCTGCGGCTTTGTTATTTTGATCCTCGGTGCCCTTCCGCAAGGAAGCCCTCGAGAAATCACGACCCAGATCTTCGCCTATTTTGAGAGTGCTTATCAAGCTGCAGATGCCTACCTGTCCGATTTTTTGCCTGATGGTATGCCCTCCCCGATCGCGGCGGGGCTCGGGCAACTCTCGGAAAGCCTGGAGCGGCGTTTTTCCGTCGAGGCCGCGGTCACATTTTTGAGCGGCCTCGGCAACGCGATGCTTCATTTTTTTATCGGTTTGGTCGCTTCTGTCTACCTTCTCAAAGATCGGGACTTCTTCTACATGCTTTGGGAACGCCTTCTTTCTGTGCTGCTTACGCAGCGCGCGCACGGGCTTTTGAATGAAAATCTCTCGGAAATCAACCAGGTGCTTTCCACCTTCGTCAAGGGCGCGATGATCGACAGCTTGATTATCGCCTTTCTTTCCTCGGTAGTGCTGACTGCCCTTCAAGTCGATTACGCGGTCATCATCGGATTGCTCGACGGTGTGCTCAACATCATTCCCTATTTCGGTCCTTTTTTCGGTATGCTGCCTGCCTTCGCGGTCGCGGCCGTCACCGCGGGTCCGCTGCATGGCATGTTCGCGGTTTTCGGTCTGTTCGTGGTTCAGCAGATTGACGCGAACTACATTTATCCCAAGGTGGTCGGCGGCAGTACGGGGCTGCATCCGCTCTTCGTTTTGCTTTCTGTCTCGCTCTTTGGGTCTTTTTTCGGTATCGGCGGCATGCTGCTTGCGGTTCCAATTGCTGGCATTGTACAAATATTCATAAAAAAATGGGCATTCAGTCGTTAAATTGTAGAAAAATCACAATTAAATTTATTTTTTCTCTTGATTTTTTATAATTATTCAGATATAATGAATGCATGCACAGAATAATTTATACACTAGTTTTAATAAATATTCACATTTAGAACTTTACGAGCAGCATAAGGCGCGGGACACCTGTATCGACCGCGCGGCGGCATCGCAAACCGAAAACAAGGGGGAAATGAATCATGATGAAACTTTGGAAAGGCAAATATTTTGATGAGGAGGATCTGATCGCAGATGAATTCTGCGCGTCGATCGGATTTGATCAAAGACTGTGGAAGGAGGATATTCTCTGCGGCATCGCGCATGTCAAAAAATTGGCGGCAGAAGGCAAGCTGACAGAGGATGAATACGACAGCATTGTCGTACATCTGCAGGAAATTCTTTGGGATGCGGAAGCGGGCAGACTGCATTTTACAGCCGAGGACAACAATATCCAAACTGCTGTGCAACGACTGCTGACCCGTCGTATCGGCGACATTGCGTGGAAGCTGCAATTAGATCGCGACCCTGCTCTGCACTCCGCGCGGACGCTGCGCTTGTATCAAAAGGAAGCGATCCAGTCAATTTACACCTGTATGGATCAACTGATCGCGGTACTTCAAGTCTTGGCCGCGATGCCGAAAGAGCTGCTGCCGGAACAGGACGCCACGCCTTTCGCCGCGCTGGCGGATAATCTGACGCAGGACAAGGCACGTTTCGCGGATTGCGAAAAGCGTACAGTCATCAGTGAAGAAAACACTTCCGCGGATGCGCAGGTTTCCGTCTGTGATACCGCTTTCGCGTCCGAATTTTTAAGTGCCTGCGCGATGTCCATGGCGCACCTGGCCGCGTTCTGCGACGGACTTGTTCTTTCGACGCACTTCGCCGCTGAGGCAGAGGCTCCGGCCCTGACTGACGCGCAGCTGCATATCTGCAGATTGATCAGCAACAAGACCTCAAGGGTTACCGGTGATTTGATGTCCGTTCTGACAACCTCCGGCTCCTACACAGTATCCGCGGCCGCGAAGCTCCAGGAGACCTGTCAGCCGCTGTTTGACGGTTACGACTCCTTGAAGAACACGCTCAAGGTGTTACGCAGCATTCTGCAAGGCATCGCTGACAAAGCGAAGGCTGCTCCACAAAGCGCTTAGCCTTTTGCCTGCGCAAAAGATGGCACATGACAAAAACGATCAGACGCAAGACCTCCAAGTCGTAGGTCTTTTGCCTGCGCAAAAGATGGCACATGACAAAAACCCCGCGAAAGCGCGCGTTACCGCGCCTCGCGGGGTTTTTTTCGTATGTTGTTTTCTTATTATCGAAAAGGATTCGTCGTTCGACTGTTTCCTCTCGCGAATTTTATCAGCTTACGCTTATGCGAAGGTGATGACCGTTCCGGTCTTGCCTTCCAGTGCATCGATTGCCTTCGCTAAGGACGTGATAATCGCTTTCTTGTCCGGATTTGCCTTGACGAACTTCATGGCAGCTTGTACCTTCGGCAGCATGGAGCCAGGTGCGAACTGTCCCTCTTCGCAGTACTTTTCAGCTTCTGCGTAGGTCAGATGTCCCAGATTCTCCTGATTCGGTTTATTGAAGTTAATCGCGACTTTTTCAACTTCGGTCAGAATCATCAGTGCGTCTGCACCGATGTTTTCTGCGAGCAGTTCTGCCGCGAAGTCCTTATCGATAACCGCTGCGACACCTTCCAAATCACCGTCTTCCTTGCGAACGACCGGAATACCGCCGCCTCCGCAGGTAATCACGATGGTGGAATCAAATAATCTCTTTACGGAATCCAGCTCCACGATTTCTGTCGGAATCGGGGATGCGACCACTCTTCTCCAGCCACGACCCGCATCTTCTTTTACAGTGTAGCCTTTTTCCGCAACGAGCGCTTTCGCTTCTTCTTCGCTGTAGAACGGTCCGATTGGCTTGGTCGGATTCTTGAATCCCGGATCTTGCGCGTCAACAACCATCTGCGTCAAAATCGTCGCAACCGGAATCTCTTTACCGCGTTTTTTCAGCGCAAATTTCAGTGCCTGCTGCAGGTGGTATCCGATATATCCCTGGGACATCGCGCCGCAAACATCGAACGGCATCGCCGGAGTCACGTTTTTAGCGGTTTCGGAAGCGAGCAGAATCCTGCCGACCTGCGGTCCGTTTCCGTGAACAACAGCAACTTCGTAGCCTTTTTCGGATAAGTCTGCAATTCTTTCACAGGTTTCTTTTACAACTGCTAATTGAGCTTCGGCGGTAGGTTCTGCCTTACCGGACTGCAGGGCATTGCCGCCGAGTGCAACAACAATCTTTTCTGCCATTTTGTTATCTCCTTTATCCTTGTTGATTATAAATCATCTCTGTTGACCGGACAGGACATGCATCTTGGGCCGCCTCTGCCTCTGGATAATTCCGCGGACGGAATCGACAGGACCTTAATGCCCTTTTTGTCTAAGAGATCGTTGGTTACATAGTTTCTTTCGTAGGTTACCACCGTACCCGGCGCGATGCAGAGGGTGTTGGAACCGTCGTTCCACTGCTCTCTCTGTGCCGCAATCAGATCGCCGCCGCCGCAGCGAATCAGGTCTACCGCAGGAAGGTTCAATTCAAGCGCCAGAATCTTAGAAAGCTCATCCTTCATGGCATTGTACTTCATCTCGCCGTTTTCGCCGAGCGTAATTTCGTAAACGCCCAAAGGCCCTTCGATTTCCGGATGGATGGTGAACTTATCATAGTCAACCATGGTAAATACTGTATCTAAATGCATGAAGGCTCTGCACTTCGGAATGTCGAATACGAGTACCTTCTTAAAGGAAGAATTCTTCAAAAGCTTTTCTGCGAAAGCTTCGATACCCGCGATGGTGGTTCTCTGGGAATAGCCAATCGCTACGATATCCTTGGAAAGCACGAGCACGTCGCCGCCTTCGATGGAATAATTTCCGTAAACGTCATACCACTGCGGCGTGTCTTCCAGCGCGAAATCGCGATTATACTTCAGCATATATTTGAGCAGCAGCGCTTCTCTTCTTCTGGCCGGCGTAGACATGTGGTGAATATTGATGCCGTTACCGACGCAGGCGCCCGGGTCTCTGGTAAAATACAGATTCGGCATCGGGTCGCTGGCGAACGGTTCATCGCTGACCGCGACGTCGTAGAGGGAATTCGTCTTGATGTGTGCGATCTCCTCCGTAAAAATACCCGCAATGCAGGACTCTACCAAATCCTCGGCGTTCTTGGAGAGCAGATACTCGATGATCGCCTCCTTGCGGCCTTCGGAATAGATTTCAGAAAGCTCCACGAACTCTCTGACAAAGTTGTATTTAATTTTTTCATCTTTGAGCGCTTTGGCTGTTTCTGTCTGATAGTAAACAACCTCTACGCCGTTTTCTCTTAATACTTCCGCAAATCTGTCATGCTCGGCTTGTGCAACTGCTAAGAATGGAATATCGTCGAATAACAGTCTTTCGAAATTGTTCGGAGTCAATTTTTCCAGTTCTCTTCCCGGTCTATGAAGGAGAACCTTGTTTAATTTCCCGATTTCAGAAAAATTATGAATTCCAGGGTACATTGGAATCCTCCTTTCCTAATTCATCGGGAAAAAGGGTGTACCCCTTTTTCCCGCTTTTGGACTTCTCTTCGCAAATTTTCGGTTGCTATTAACCCATGGTCGCGACCATAACGGCTTTGATGGTGTGCATTCTGTTCTCGGCTTCGTCGAAAACTTTGGAGTGTCTGGACAGGAATACTTCGTCGGTAACTTCGCGGATGTCATAGCCCAGATCCATCTGTTCCTTCGCCATCGTGGTGTCGAAATCGTGGAAGGACGGCAGGCAGTGCATGAAGATCACGTCGTTGTTCTCTGTCTTGTCGAGCATTTCCTTGGTTACCTTGAACGGAGTCAGCATACGGACTCTTTCCGGAATCTGATCCTCTTCGCCCATGGATGCCCAAATGTCGGTGTACAGTACGTCAGCGCCCTTCAGACAAGCTTCATCGGAGGATACTTCGATGGTCGCGCCTGTGTATTCCGCAACTTCTCTTGCTCTTGCGATCACGTCGTGGTCGATCTGGTCAGCCAGTTCCTTCGGACCGTATGCAACGAAGTGCATACCCATCTTCGCGCAGCCGTACATCCATGCGTAAGCCATGTTGTTTCTGATATCTCCGCAGAATACCACTTTTACCTTGTTCAGCGGCTTCGCGATGTGTTCTTCGATGGTTAAAAGGTCAGCTAAGATCTGTGTCGGGTGGTCAACGTCCGTTAAACCGTTCCATACCGGTACGCCCGCGTTGTTTGCCAGCTCTTCTACCACAGACTGCTTGAAGCCTCTGTATTCGATGCCGTCATAGAATCTGCCGAGAACCTTCGCGGTATCCGCGATGGTTTCTTTTTTGCCCATCTGGGAGCTCTTGCTGTCCAGGAAAGTCACGTGTGCGCCTTCGTCAAGTGCTGCCACTTCGAACGCGCATCTGGTTCTTGTGGAAGTCTTTTCAAATAACAGAACGATGTTCTTGCCTTTGAGAACTTCGTTATGGATACCGGCTCTCTTCTTTGCCTTTAAGTCATGCGCGAGGTCCAGCATGTATCTGATTTCTTCCGGTGTGAAATCCATGAGGGTTAAGAAACTTCTTCCTTTTAAATTTACTGCCATTTTTGCTCTCCTTTTTCTTTGTGTTTTAGCTCCGTGCAGCTTTTTGTGATAGTTTGCACGTTTTCGTTCGCTTCTATACTTCAAATTGTACTATAACGTTTGGTTTTTGGAAGTGCCAGCTATAATTGATTTTTGTGTGCCAGTTGTTTTTTTGCTTTCCTGCATGAGCAGGCTTTTTAAAATTGCGAGCCCCTCGACGAGCCGTTCCTCCGATTCAAAGGAATAATTGAGACGAATATGATTTCTCCCGCCATTTTTGAACGGATAAAAAACATAGCCCGGCAACAGCGCCAGCCCGTTTTGGTACGCCTCTCTGATGAATGCCTTGCTGTCAATGCCGTCCGGCAGCTGACACCAGATGTAGACGCCGCCGCGCGGTCTGAGGTAACGGACCCCGAGCGTTTTCATGTCATCGAGCGCCCGGCAGACCAGCTCCTGCTTGCGCGCGTAGCTTTGTCGAAACTCCTCCAGCAGCTCATAATATCTGCCGTTGCTCAGATAGTGCGCGATGAGCTTTTGCGCCAGCCAGTCTACGGACATCATGCGTACGGAGACCAAATAGGACAGGCTATGAATCAGGCCGCGATCCGCCACGACGAAGGCCAGGCTCAGCCCCGGCATGAAGGTCAGAGAAAACGAGTAAATGTAGATAATATTATCCTCCGTATCGAAGGCTTTGATCGGCGGCAGCTTTTCGCCCGCGTAGACCAGCTCGGAGGCTGCGTCTTCCTCGACGATCGGAATCCGCCAGCGATTGGAGATTTCAATTACTTTTTTGCGTCGTTCCAACGAAAGAATGGTTCCCGTCGGATCGTGGAAGCTGGAGTTGATATAGATCAGCTCCGGCTCGTGCTCCGCCACCAGCCGCTCGAGCGCGTCCACATCCATGCCGTTTTCATCGACCGGAACGGTCATAATGCGTGCGCCGGCCAGCTCCATCGCGCGGTAAGCGTCCGGCGACACCGGTTCCTCCATGATGACGGTATCGCCGGGCTTGAGCAGAAGCATGACAACGAAGTCGAGTGCCTGATTGGTCTCGGTGAGGATTTGAATTTGTCCGGTCGTGGCGCGCACGCCTTTCGTGCTGAGCAGGGACACGATCTTCTGACGGAGCATGCGGTCTCCCTTAAACGGGCTGTAAAAATATTGCGTTTTGCCCTCTTCCGCGATCAGCGAAGAAAGTACGCGTGCCAGTTCTTCTTTGTCGTAGATTCCGGGGCTGGCGATACCGCTGCCCATGGAGATGACTGCTTTATTGCCGAATCGCTGAAACAAATCATCGAAGGTGATCTCCATATCCTGATATTCATCCTTGATGCGCGCCTTCCAGTTGACCTTTTTCTTTTTTGGTTCTTTCCGCGCGATGCTGCTTCGGTTCTGTCCGGTCTTCGCGGAACGCGCGGCGTCTGCCGCGTGAACCAGATAGCCGACCCCCTGCCGTGCATCTATCAATTCCTCTGCTTCGAGTTCATTATATGCTTTCGCGACGGTGTTGCGGTGTACGCCCAGCTGCTGTGCCATCAGACGTTCCGATGGCAGCACGCTGCCCGGCGCGCGTTTGCCGGATAAAATCTCTGCTTTGATTTCGTCTGCCAGCCTGCGATAGACCGGAATCTTGTTTGTTTGCTCTGTTTTCATTTTTTACCTGCCTTGCCTGCGCCTTCTTCACGCGCGGGGATCGCTTCTCTGTTTCATACCTTCCTAACACCGCCCCTATTTTCGCGGCGGCTTCTGTCCTTAACACTACCCCTATTTTCGCGGCGGCTTCTGTCCATGAAACTGATAGTAGCAGACCTCCAGTCTGCCGTTGTATAATTTTCGTCTGCGATCCGCCGGTCTGCCGAACGCCTTCGCTTCCATACTCTTATCGGCGGTAATGGCAAAGAGCGACCATGTCGGGTGCGTCTCAAAAAATCTCCGATAAATCTTGTAGATTCGGTCGATACTCTCGCGATCGCCGATGCGTTCGCCATAAGGCGGATTCGTCACGATGACACCGCCTTCCTCGTTGAGATACGCTGCCTCCGCGTGATTTGGTATCTGCGGTCTCAAACCTGCGCCGCCTGTGCGGTGTACATTCTCACGTTCTCCGCACTTTGCCGCGTCCAGTGCCACCGCTGCTGCGGTGCAGCGATTGTTCCTGCCGGTATCTTGGTTCTTGCTGCTTACCGCGGGAAGCGCTGCCGCGATATCGGCACAGCGGAACACAATACAGTCGTCCACGCCGGCTTCCTCCGCGTTTTGCTGTGCCGCTTTGACGGCTTTCGGGTCGAGATCTGAAGCGAAGATTTTGAGTTCGCAGTCCTGATCGATGGCGGCAAAGGCTGCCTTGCGTTCTTCTTTCCAAATGGAGGTCGGAATGGCTTCCCATTCCTCGCTCGCGAAGCTGCGGCTGATGCCCGGCGCAATGCTGCGTCCAATCATCGCCGCTTCAATCGGAATGGTGCCGGAGCCGCAGCAGGGATCGACGAGAATGCGGTCCTTTTTCCAAAATGAAAGCAATACCATTGCCGCTGCCAGCGTCTCCTTGATCGGCGCTTCGACGCTCGACTGCCGATAGCCGCGCTTATGCAGGCCGGGGCCTGTGGTGTCAAGCGTCACAGTGACACGGTTCTTGAGCAGGGTAATCTTAATATCGTACAGGGCGCCGCTTTTTTCAAAATGCTCGATCCCGTAGCATTCCCGCAGCTTCTCGATGATGGCTTTCTCCGCGACGGACTGACACGCCGGCACGCTCGAAAGCTTCGACTTGACGGAAGATCCGTTGATGATAAATTTTCCTTCGGGCGGAATCCATTCCTCCCAGGCGATGGCCTTGACCTGCTGAAACAGGTCTTCAAATTCCAGGGCTTCAAATTCCGCCATTTTGATCTGCACACGGTCTGCCGTCCGCAGCCACAGATTCGCGCGCGCCACCGCGCGTTCATCACCCATAAAGGTAATCTTGCCGTCTTCCGCGCGAAGAATTTTATAGCCGAGCGCCTCGATCTCGCGTTTCGCGACGGCTTCCAGCCCAAAGGTCGTTGCCGCGATAATTTCTAATTTCATAAATGGTTCTATCTCTCTTTCTTCGTTGTATGTGCCGATTGCACTTATTCCCCTGCACGCCTCTCGCTCCGATTGGCGCCGCCTGCCCGCTTGGCGGCCGTCCGCCCCTGCATGGACAAACCTGCTCCGGGGAGTCAAAGCTGAACAGCCTGAACCAGCTGAAGCCGGCGGCCGTCCGCCCCTGCGCGGACAAAAATAGCGTCCCAAACGGGACGCTAAGAGTTTGCCTACAGATACGGTGCTCTGCGGTTCAGCGAATTACTCTCAAGTTTATCGAGAATGTCCAGGGATTTGCCTGTTCCGATGGCCACGCAGGACTTCGGGTCTTCCGCGATGATGACCTTGATTCCGGTACGTTCCTGAATTCGCTTGTCGATACCGTACATCAGCGCGCCGCCGCCTGTGACGATGATGCCGGAATTGCTGATATCCGCGGCCAGTTCCGGCGGTGTGCGTTCCAGCACATTATGCACCGCTTCGCAGATGGTGAACAGTGGCTCCTCAAGCGCCTCCATCATTTCTTCTGAGCTGATTTCCACACTCTTCGGCAGACCGGTCACAAGATCTCTGCCGCGACATTCCTTGCTGATGCTTTCTTCCCGCGGGTAAGCCGTGCCTATCGTCAGCTTCAGTTCCTCCGCGGTTCTTTCACCGATATACAGCTTATGCACCTTGCGCATATATTTGATGATGGACTCATCGAATTTGTCTCCCGCCATCTTGACCGAAGTGCTGGCTACGATACCTCCCAGTGAAATGACTGCGATGTCAGTCGTGCCGCCGCCGATGTCAATGACCATTACGCCGTCCGGCTTTGAAATATCAATACCTGCTCCGATAGCTGCCGCGACCGGTTCTTCCATCAGATATACATCCTTGCCGCCTGCCTGCGTCGCCGCCTCTCTGACCGCGCGCTTTTCGACTTCCGTCACACCGCTCGGCACGCAAACCATGATTTTAGGCTTAAAGAAGCGTCCGCTTCCACAGGTCTTGCGGATAAAATATTTGAGCATACGCTCCGTAATATCATAATCGGAAATCACGCCGTCACGCAGCGGTCTGACCGCCACGATGTTTGCCGGCGTTCTGCCGAGCATTTGTCTGGCCTCCTCGCCGACTGCCAAAATCTCGTCGTTGTCGTTGTTGATCGCGACGACGGATGGCTCATTGAGAACGATGCCCTTTCCCTTAATATACACCAGCACATTCGCTGTACCCAAATCTATACCAACTTCTGATGCGAATCCCATAATCTATCTCCTTTTTTGCTGTTATCATTATCATATACACTTTTAGAAATATTATATAAAACTTTTATTCCTTTTTCAATTTATTTCTGCGAAAAAGATCTAGAAGTTTGTGTGAAAAATTATTTTGTGGTAGAATGGTTCTGTTCCATGAAAACGAGTGCAAACGAAGTTTGAATGGCAAAACAGACCTTCTGCTTTTGTTCCCCAGCTTTGTAGCTGGCTAGGAACAAGTCGTAGAATGGTTCTGTTCCATGAAAACGAGTGCAAACGAAGTTTGAATGGCAAAACAGACCTTCTGCTTTTGTTCCCCAGCTTTGAAGCCCTAGCCCGCTGATTGGCGAGCCAGGAGGCGAAGGCAGAAGCGAGGCAGGTCTCACGCCAAGAAGTGCAGCGCTTTAGCGCGTGGCACTTTAAGGTAGCTGGCTAGGAACAAGTCGTAGAATGGTTCTGTTCCATATTCCAATTTGTCCGAAAGGGTTTTATCCATGAAAAAGCACGTTATCATTCCCATCTTCATTTCGCATCGGGGCTGTCCGAACGACTGCGTCTTTTGTAACCAGAAAAAAATCACCGCGCGTGACGGTGATGTTACGCCGGAGGATGTATCGAAAACAGTCGAAACATGGCTCACGACTCTTCATGATCTTGCGCCTTCCGAGATTGAACTAGCTTTCTTCGGTGGCTCTTTCACCGGACTTCCACTGTCGGAGCAAGAAGCCTTTTTAGAGATCGCGAAAGGCTATAAGGAAGCCGGTCGTATCGGCAAGATTCATCTTTCCACACGTCCCGACTACATCAGCCCGCAAATTCTCGACAACCTCAAGCGCTACGGCGTTGATGTCATTGAGCTCGGCGTGCAGTCCTTTGACGAGGAAGTTCTGCGCCTTTCCGGCCGCGGACATCATACCGATGTCGTCTATCAAAGCGCGGCGCTCATCCAAGACTACGGCTTTACGCTCGGCATTCAGCTGATGATCGGTCTGCCCGGTGACAGCCTGCAAAAATGCGTCTTTTCGGCAGAGGAAACTGTTAAGATCGCTCCCAAAATTGCTCGCCTGTACCCGACGGTTGTCCTTCGAGATACCGCGCTTTATGAGGCTTATCAGGCCGGCAGCTACACACCACTTACAGAAGCAGACGCTGTCGAACGCACAAAAGCCATGTACGAGATTCTTGACAACGCAGGCATTCAAATCATTCGCGTCGGTCTGAAATCCAGCGACATCATGGCAGAGGAAACTGCCTTTCATCCGGCGTTCCGTCAACTGGTCGAAGACAGCATCGCCCGCGATCGTTTGGAAGCGCAGCTTACGGAGCTGCTCGCGTCGCTGCCTATCACGCAGGCTTCTCACATGCCGCTTCAAGATTCCGCAGCAGAAGCAGGAATAAAATTCCAATCAGCAGACTGCTCCGTTGTCTTTGCCGCGAATCAAAGATCCTACAATAACCTTTTCGGTCACCGCGGCTGCAACCGTATCTATTTTGCTTCCAAGTATCCTGCCTTGACGATCCGCTATCTTTGTGATTCCTCCCTGCCGGACGGAACGTACCGCGTGTTCTCACCCTCTGATAACAATGCGTGATACAAGCCCTGCGACTCGGCAAGCGCCGGCTGGATAACACGCGCTCCCTGATAGAAACGCCTAGCGCAAGGGAATCGATCCAATCATCACCGACTCAATGGCGCACGCTTACCGTATGGCTTCACGCGTGTACCGTATAATTTCACGCGTGTACCTGTGCGACATGTGCCTGCTGATCACGCATATCGACTGCTTATCACGCATATCGACTGCTTCGCCGCTTCCCCACGGTTTGCGCCGCTTTTTGACCTAAAAGCCACAAAAAGATGTACTCACATTCTGCTCTCGCTTTGAGAGTGTAAATTTTTTCTATCTTCGTAAGCCGTTTTTTGTTGTTTTTAATATACACTTCTAGTATTTATTGTTGCCAGACACAATAATCATTTTGTTTCTTGAAATTCGCATCTATTTTTTCCCTTTATTCCTATATAATTCTACTCTTCATTTTTCCCTATTACATCTTTTTGCAAAAAACATATCAAAAAGCGGCGCTTGACTGATTGTCCTGCCTCTCCTCGTCTTCATCCATAGGTTCGCAGGCGCGCGAAGGTGTTGCGCGCGTAAGGTTTGAAAATCCACCATGCTACGGCGGGCAATCTCGCAGGTGTGCAGAGGTGTCGTTGCTGTACACAGGGCAATCTCGCAGGCGCGCGGAGGGAGTCTCAAGAACTATGAGAGTTCAGCGGTTGGTGAATCGTCCTGCCCTGTCTGTAACGCCTGCGTTCCTTCTGCAAGATGGCCGGCAAGACGCAAGGTGCGGGCAAGACGCAAGGCGCGGGCAAAACGCAACGGGCGGGCAAAACGCAAGGTGCCGGCAGCCGGCAAAATGCATGAGGTGGACAAAACGCAAGGTGCCGGCAGCCGGCAAAATGCATGAGGTGGACAAGACGCAAGGTTCGGGCAAAACGCAAGATGGCCGGCAAGACGCAAGGCGCGGGCAGCCGGCAAAATGCATGAGGCGAGCAAGACGCAAGGGGCGGGCAGCCAGCAAAACGCATGGGGCGGAAAAAGCGCGAAGCAAAGAGAACACAAGACGGAAAACAACAGGTGCGGCAAGATGCTGGGCCCACAATCCGCTGCACGAGAGCACAAAAAAGATTGCCCCATGCGCCAGGATATTGTATAATACATTTATCCGGTCGCTTGCGCCGTCGCATTGTCGCGTTGTCGCGCCGTCCGATTAAGCCAAAATCCAATCACAATAAAAAGGAGAACATAGAATATGAAAGCAGTAGTCACTGTCATCGGCAAAGATACCGTAGGCATCCTTGCCAGCACTGCGCAGGCGTGCGCGCAAAAAAACGCGAACGTTTTGGAAGTTACACAGTCCATTTTGGATGGTTATTTCTGCATGGTCATGGTCATCGATATCAGCGCCATGACTTGCGAAATTGAAACCCTGCATCAGGATATCAAAACCGCGGTGCCGGATATGGTCGTACACGTCATGCATGAAGATATCTTCAATTCCATGCACAGAATTTAGGATCGGAGGTTTCTCGCTATGCTGAATTTTAACGACATCATGGAAACCATCACGATGATTCAGGAAGAAAATCTCGACATCCGAACGATTACGATGGGCATTTCCCTGCTCGACTGCGCGGACAGCGATATCGACCGCGCCTGCGAAAAAGTCTATAACAAAATCTACACGAAAGCAAAGGATTTAGTCGCAACCGGCGAGCAGATTGAAAAAAAATACGGGATTCCGATTGTTAATAAGCGCATCAGTGTTACCCCGATCGCGATGCTCGTCGCGGTCAGCGGCGGCGACCCTGTCAAATATGCCAAGACACTGGATCGCGCTGCCAAAGACGTCGGCGTCAATTTCATCGGCGGCTATAGCGCGCTGGTACAAAAGGGCTTTAGTGCCGGGGACCGCGAACTGATTGCGTCCATTCCGCGCGCGCTCGCGGAGACAGACTTCGTCTGTTCCTCCGTCAACATCGGTTCCACCAAGGCCGGCATCAATATGGACGCGGTTGCCATGATGGGCAAGGTCGTACGCGAAGCATCGGAACTGACCAAGGATCGGCAGTGCATCGGCGCGGCTAAGCTGGTCGTATTCTGCAACGCGCCGGAGGATAATCCGTTTATGGCAGGCGCTTTCCACGGCGTCGGTGAACCGGACGTCGTGCTGAATGTCGGTGTTTCCGGTCCGGGCGTGGTACGCGCCGCGCTGGCTAAACTTCCGGATGACGCGCCGCTGCACGAAGTCGCGGAGCTCATCAAAAAAACTGCCTTTAAGATTACCCGTATGGGACAGCTCGTCGGCAGTGAAGCGTCCCGCATGCTCGGGGTTCCGTTTGGTATCATCGATCTCTCACTGGCGCCAACACCGGCAGTCGGTGACTCAGTCGCCTACATTCTTGAGGAAATCGGTCTGGAGCAATGCGGTACACATGGTACGACGGCGGCGCTGGCGATGCTCAATGACGCTGTCAAAAAAGGCGGCGTGATGGCGTCCTCGTCTGTTGGAGGTCTGTCCGGCGCTTTCATTCCGGTCACCGAAGACGCGGGGATGATTGCCGCGGCCAGAAGCGGCTGTCTGGAAATTGAAAAATTAGAAGCGATGACCGCGGTCTGCTCCGTAGGTCTTGATATGATCGTCATTCCGGGCGAAACCCCTGCTGAAACCATCTCGGCGATCATCGCCGACGAGGCGGCTATCGGTATGGTCAATTCCAAAACGACCGCGGTTCGCGTGATTCCTGCCATCGGCCTTACTGAAGGAGAGGAACTGGATTTCGGCGGTCTGCTTGGTAATGGACCGGTGATGAAACTGCATACGCAGTCCTCCGCCAAAATGATTCACCGCGGCGGCAGGATTCCGGCTCCGATGCAGAGTTTGAAGAATTAAGCGCGGGAAGGCGCGCAGCGGCTTCCTCCGGGGCGCGCAGCGGCTTCCCGCGGGGCGCGCAGCGCTGCAGGGTTCCTGCCGAATATGAAATGAGGATTTTATTTACATGAACATTGTAACTTATGCCGCACAAAATATGAAACCATTTCAAGATCAGGCTTTCCATTCTGTGGACAGCCTGATTCTGTCTTGCGTCGTTTATATGCACTTTCCGCGCGCCAATCCTGCGCTCTGCGATTGGGACGGCGTTCCTCTGCCCGCGCTTTTTCACGCGGAAGATTTCGACACAATCTTTGAACATGTCTATGACGCGCCGGCAAGCAAGGAACTGCTGACCGCGTTGGTTGCCAGTCCCCGCTTCCGCGAGATCCGCGTGAAGGGCTATGTTCAGCAGAGCGATCGTTCTACTGAGAAACAGTTTGCCGCCATGACCTTTGATCTGCCGAACGGCTCGTCATATATCGCGTTCCGTGGAACGGATGCCACGATCGTCGGTTGGAAGGAAGATTTTAATATGGCGTTCCAGTATCCGGTCCCGTCGCAGGCGGAAGCCGCGGACTATCTGAACGAAGCCGCCCGTCATTGCCGCGGTAGGCTGTATGTCGGCGGGCATTCCAAGGGCGGCAATCTGGCCGTTTACGCTGCCGCCAACTGCCGGCCGGATGTGTCGGCGCGGCTGGCTCGTGTCTTTTCACACGACGGACCGGGCTTCCTCGAACAGGCGCTGCAAAGCGAGGCTTTCCGTCAGGTGCTCCCCAAAATCGAAAAAACACTGCCGCAGTCTTCGATGATCGGCATGCTGCTGGAGCACCAAGAAAACTATAAAATCGTCAAAAGCAGCAGCATCAGCATCTGGCAGCACAATCCGTTTTCGTGGGAAATCAACGGGGATGATTTTAGCTACCGCTCAGAGCTGACCGGAGATGCCCGCTACCTCAACGCGACGCTGAATCAGTGGATCCGCGCCATGTCGGCGGAGGAACGCGCTCAGCTAGTCGACACCATTTACGGCCTGATCGATCTGGACAACATCGCTACCTTCGCGCAGCTGCGTGCTGAATGGCAGACGAGTTTTCCGGAAATCTTCCGGAGCTTTTCCGGTCTGAGTCCGCAGAATAAGGCTTTTCTGCTGCAGATGCTCAAAGAACTGGCATCGATGGGCATTAAAAATTTTCCTGAGTTATTCGAATGAAACGGAGAAATAAAATGACGACGAACAAAGAGACGAAATTTTCGTGCGTGGACTGTCACGTGCAGAAGTGTGAAAAAAGGCCGGACCGCAGCGGTTCGCGAGAGGGATTCCCGCAGTTTTGCATAACGCCGGAGATCTGCGGTAAGCAGAAAGAGGAACTTCTAAAAATTTACAGTGAAACAAAGAACGCGCAGATCATGAAGGCCGCCGCCGAAGTCGAGTTTGAAGGCTACGGACAGCTTACCAGAGTCCAGGAGATCATGGAGTTCGCGCGCAAGATCGGCGCGCGTAAGATCGGCATTGCCACCTGTGTGGGTCTGATCCGAGAAAGCCAGATCTTTGCGGAGGTTCTGCGAAAGCACGACTTCGAGGTTTACGGCATGGCCTGCAAGGTCGGGCAGATTCCCAAGACCGAGGTCGGCATTCCCGCAGAATGTGAAGCGGTCGGCGTGACGATGTGCAATCCGATTTTGCAGGCGCGAAAACTCAATGAGGCCGGTACTGAGCTCAATGTCGTTGTCGGACTGTGCGTCGGTCATGACAGCCTGTTCTACAAATACGCGGAGGCTCCGACAACCACGCTGGTCACCAAAGATCGTGTACTCGGGCATAATCCGGTCGCCGCGCTTTATACCGCCAAGACTTACTACAGCAAACTGTTGGACAAAAGTGCGCATAACGAAATATAGATTTCTACGCACACATCTCGCGCATGCGTGACGCTCCGCAGGGTGCTTTTGTCGATATTCCGGAACTATCGCTGGGCGATAGTTCCTACATAATCAAGAAACATGCATACAGGAGTGTATGCGCGATCTTATCAGGAGGTGCTTTCATGACAGAAGAAGAAAAAATCTTTGCCGGCAAGATGTTCGATCCGCGCAAGCAGGAGCTCAAAGACCTGAAACACAAGGCGCACGAGGCATGCCGCAAATTCAACATGATGGATGAATACGACCCGCAGAGGCAGCAGCTGCTCCGCGACATCCTTGGAGGTGTCGGCAAGACCTGCTATTTTCAAGGGCCCGTACAGATTAACTACGGCAGCCATTTGTTCATCGGTGAAAACTTTTTTGCCAATTTTAATCTGACCGTCATGGATGACGCGCGCGTCTATATCGGCGATAATGTCGCGATCGGCCCGAACGTTTCCATTCTGGCGACCAACCATCCGCTGATTGCCGCGGAACGCATGGGCATGGACGCGGACGGCAGGACCACGATGGCGGAATATGCCGCGGATATCCACATCGGGAATAACGTCTGGATTGCCTGCAATACCGTCATCATAGACGGGGTGCGTATCGGCGACAATGTCGTCATCGGTGCAGGCAGCGTGGTCACCAAGGATATCCCCTCCGGCTATCTGGCTTACGGAAACCCTTGCAAGCCTGTCCGGCCGATTACCGCGGCAGACAGCAAACGCCATCTGATTCTCGAAGAAGATCTGGAGCATTTTCGCTACAACGTATAAACACATCGCGATCGCTTGACGCCACGGTGACAGCCGCGCGTAGAAGCAGACGCTTTTTGCGCGCGCTTTTTTGCGGCCGCGGCGCGCAAACCTAAAAAGAGGCACTTATGCCAAAACAGAGAAGCTGTTTCGGCGTAAGCGCCTCTTTCTTTGTATTATATTACGTAGGCAATATCGCTATGCGATATTGGCGGAATCACGACTAAAGCGCCTTGCGAAGCGGCGCTCATGGGTGGGTGCCATGTGCGCATAGAAATCTCGGATTTCGTTATGCGCGCTTTTGTCCTTATGTCGGAAATACCGCTAGGCAGTGTTTCCGCAATCACGGCAAAATCACCTTGCGCGTCGCCTGCCATGCATGTCAGGTATCGGTTCCCATTCAGCCGCTTTGCTACCAGGAACCTCCGCCCCCGCCGCCGAAGCCGCCGCCGGAGAACCCACCGCCGCCGCTCGAAAAGCCGCCGCCGCTGTCGCCGCCCTCCGGAATAGAGATATGAATGTTGCTCGCCGCGGCATGATAGCAATTCCGCATCATGCTGCTGAACATCCACGCGTTAAAAAGCTCATCGCCGGTGTTGCCATAGTACCAATCCGGCTGCACAATCCGAATCTTTTCAAAATTCTTTGCCCATTTGTCCGTCAATCCCATCACATAGGCGTATGGCAGGACATCGTAAAAATATGAAGGATTTTCGTCCACCAGCAGATGCAGCCGATCCAGCTCCGCTGTCTCGATGAACTGTCTGAGTCCCAGGAGTTTGCCAAGAAGCTCGGCGCTCTGCTTCGTACGCTTTTCCATCATGACCGTCGAGAACTCGGCGATCAGCAGACTTCCGAAGCAGACGATTCCAAGCACTGTGCTCTCAAACTCCAACGCGCTGCCGAGCGCGCAAATTCCCACGCCGACAAAGTTGACAATCCAAAGGAAAGTTCGTCTTCCGACAGATCTTACTCTGGATACGGAAAGTGCTTTCTTTTGGAATATTACCAGTATGATCAGGCTCGAAGCAGCCACGAGTGAACCCAAAATTCCCAGTGCTACGCCCGGATAGAAACCGCCGTTAAAAAAGCCGCTGCACACGATCGCGCCGACCATCAGCGCGATACAGACAACCAGCTCAAGCAGCTGCAAGAGTATCGATGAGGTCGTAACTTGCGCGTTCTTTTTGCTTTGATATAGCTTCGCGAGCTGCTCTGCCGCGACAAGATAAGCGTCTCCGAAATCCTCGCCCAGCTCATCCAGCCGCACCGTATCCGCGCCGGCAAAAATGCCGTTGAACAAGGTACGCGCGAACTTTTTTTCACCGGTCGGCAGGTCGCTTTTTTTGTGCAGGATAAAGGTCTTTTTGTCCTCCTGTTCAATCGCGAGCCAGCCCTGATCCGCAAAATACAGGATCATCGAGATCAGGTCCTTCTTATCTGCGGCGCCATCCAGCACGTAGCCGACCTCCGCCGGCGTCATGCTTTGCGGAGGATAGAATTCCACCGTCGGCACTAGATGCGGATCTCTCCCGAACAACAGCCAGAGCGCGAGCATCAGCGTTGCCGCGATCACTGAGAAAAACAGCAATGCCTTTTCGGTCCAGTTATAGTTCAGCTGACCTTCCCAGTAGCCCTCCGGCAGATCGCACAGGATCGTGATTCCCTCTCCTTGCGACAGATCACGTCCTGTAATCTCAATTGTCCGGCTTGCCTCATCGTAATCCCAGCTGACATCACCGTCCAGTGTTTCACTGCCGTAGCGTCCGGCGTAAACCTCGATGCTGTCCGCGTCAACAGGTTTTGGCAGACGTACCGTAATGGCCACCTGCTCAATCGGTGTGTCCCAATTTGTCGGCAGCACATCGGTATACAGGAAGTCCTTTGTGGTATCTTTATCATCGACAATGCGCATGCGATAGCCAAGGGTAAAGGTCTGCACGCCGGTCACGGTACGATCCGCGTCACCGATCTGAAAAATCTCGTTTCCATTTTCTTCATATACCTGATACGTCCAGCCATCGACCCATTCGCGGTCGATACGCGGGCTGCGCTGTTCCTCCATCGCGCCCAGCGGAATATAGCGATAAATTCCATGCTGCGGCCGATCGTAATCGACATCGATGGTCTCCGTAAACAGATAGCTGTTGTCCACGCCGACCTCCACATCGACCGTATAGGATGTCGTCGTATAGCCAAAGGCCGTTTCCGCGCACAAAAGCACCAACAAAAACGCCGGCAGCAGAATTTGCCTGAATCCCTTTACAATCTTCATGTGCCGCACCCGCTAGTTGAAGCTGACCTTCACGTTTTCGCGTTCCTCCGCGGCGCCGACCTCGAACATCGGCTTCTTCTCGAAGTGGAAGATAGACGCGATCAGGTTAGACGGGAAAACCTCACATTTGGTATTGAACTGCTTGACCACAGCGTTATAGTATTTACGAGAGTTCGCGATATCCTCCTCGACCGCCCGCAGCTGATCCGACAGTTCCAGGAAATTCTGGTTCGCCTTCAGATCCGGATAACTTTCCGCGAGTGCGAACAGTGACTTCAGCGTACCCTGCAAAACGTTTTCTCCGGCGAGCTTTGCCTCCGGCGTCGCCGCGCTCTGTGCCATGTTTCTCGCTGCGATGACCTTTTCGAGGGTCTGGCTCTCGTGCGTCGCGTAGCCCTTGACGGTCTCTACCAGGTTTGGAATCAAATCATATCTCTTTTTGAGATACACATCCATCGTGGCAAATGCCTCGTCGCAATTGTTGCGCAGGCGAATGAAGCCGTTGTACATGACAACGAAGATGATGCCCAGTAAAATTACAATTCCTAAAACAATGAACAACATATTTTTTCCTCCTATTCTATATTCAAGCAAGTTTCCAATCGATTTCGTTCTGTCCGGTCAGGGACAGGAAACGATTGGCGATGCTAAAATATCTGCCTCCAAAGAATCCGCTATGCGCGGACAGCGGGCTCGGATGCGCGCCCTCCAGGATCAAATGATCCGGATTGGTGATCAGCGCTGTCTTTGCGCGCGCGTTGGCGCCCCAAAGAATAAAGACCATCGGCTTTTTTCTCTCGTTCAGCAGAGCGATGACGCGATCCGTAAAAATCTCCCATCCCTTGCCTTTGTGTGAGTTTGGCATGCTTTCGCGCACGGTCAGCGCGGTGTTGAGCAGCAGTACGCCCTGTTTCGCCCATGCCCTGAGACATCCATGCGGCGCAGGCGGGATTCCGAGGTCGCTTTCGAGTTCCTTATAGATGTTGACTAGCGACGGCGGTATCTTGACCCCCTCATTGACCGAAAAGCACATGCCGTGTGCCTGCCCCGGCTGATGGTAAGGGTCCTGCCCCAAAATCACGACTTTTGTATCCGCATAGGAGGCCGCACGCTGCGCATTGAAGATATCCTCGCGCGGCGGATATACCGTATAGTTCGCGTATTCCTCTGTCAAAAACGCCTCCAGCTTGCGGTAATACTCCTTTTCAAATTCGTCCGCGAGCAACGCGTCCCAGTCATTGCCGATTTTGGTCATAAAAAATCTCTGTTCCTTCCCATATCTTCCGCGGTGGCAATCTCCGGCCGCCGCTACGCTCTTCTTTTTTATCTTACCATATCCCGCGCCCCACCGCAATGCTGAATTTACGCGGGAGACAACTCGAATGCTTACGGATATTTGTCCGGCGGCAAATCACAGACCGCGCAGGGACTCAGGAATTTACCTCTGCGGCGCGGCAGCAAAAAACCAAAAAGCCGCGCAAGAATACCCCTTTGGGATATTTGACTCCTGCGCAGCTTTTAAATTCTCGTCAGCGCCGGCTGCTTCGCCGGTCAGTTTCGCGGCTGTCCGGTTTCACAGGCAGCCCCAAGACTTAGCTTTTTGCGGTCAATGTCTTGCTGTAAGCCCCGTAGAGCTTCTTGCCGTTGACCAGCTTATAGGCGCGGACTTTGACATAATAGGTCTTGCCCTTTTTGAGACCGGTCACCGTCTTGCTGAGGGTTTTCGCACTCTTGACGTTCACCTTCTCCACATTTTTGCTGAACTTCTTATCGGTTGCCAAAACGATCTGATAACCGCTGACCTCCGCGGTCTTGCCGCTCTTTTTCGTCACATAATCGGTATTGACCGCAGACTTTTTCCAAGCAGCCTTGATCTTGCCGCTGCCCGCCTTCGCTGCCTTGCTCAGGCTTGCCTTGCTCGGCACTGCCGCGTAGTAATGCGCCAGCGCGTAGTACGCCTGCTCGGTCGCCATCTGGTTGACCACCGGTTCGTAGCCGCCGCTTGCCGTATTCACATGACGGAAACCGCCGACCTTTTCATCGTAAAAACTCATCAGCGCGTCGAGTGGCGTGCTGCCGTTTTTGTTAAAACGAGCATCTGCGTCCGGATTCACGCCGCAAGCGATCAGACCGCAAATCACCTGTGCGCAGCTTTCGACATTCGTCGTTCCCCAGCTTGAAAATCCGCCGTCCTTATGCTGATTTTTGGAAAGGAATGTAATCGCTTTGTTTAAGGCCTTCTGCACCTTCGCCTGCTTTCTGTACGGCGCTAAAGCACTCATCGCCATGCCGGTCATATCCACGTCGGAAACCGCGTTATATCCCGCAGCCGCCTCCGCGTCCGCTTTCGTCTGCAGACTCCAGCCTCCATCCGAAAGCTGGTTCGCCAAGATGTAATCGATCATGCGCTGACGGGAATTCTGGCGGCTCGGCTCTTTCGCGCCGTTCGCGAGCTCCGCGTCTTTGAGTTTGCCGTATGCGTAATCGGCGGTCAGTTTCGGAACCTCATACTTCCCGCTGTCGAACGCGCGAAGCGCCCAGATTGGTCCATTCATGCCCTGCCATTTCACATTTACAAAATCCGCGAGCGGTTCCAGCAAATTGTATCCACCTACATTTGACGCGTCAAAGCCCACTGCCGAAAGCGCGACAATCACCCGCGAGTATTCCGTAAACTTCTTGTCGTGAAGAATTCCCTCCACGCCTCTATGCCCTTCCTTTATGGTTTTTTTGAGGTTTTTAAGGTAAGACTCCAGATAAGCATCGCTCATCGGATAACCCGCGTGTCCGAATCCGTAAATGACCCACTCGCCGCATGTGGACCCTACCTGCGGTTCCTTCACAACATCGTAGATATAGTCTCCTGTTTTCGTAAAGGCGTCTTTGGTTTCGCTTGCCGTTGCTGCCGACGCGAAGCCCACGCTGCTAAACACCATCGTAAAGCTGACAGCCATCACCAGCAGCAGACTCAAAATTTTCGTTCTTCTTCTCTTCATCATTCTTCTCCGTTTTTCCTTTTCTTATTATGTAAGAAATATCGCTGTGCGATATTGCCTGAATCACGGCAAAAGCACCTTGCAGAGCGTCGCTCATGAGTGAGCGACATGTGTGCATAAAAATCTGTATTTCGTTATGTACACTTTTGCCCCTTTATTCAACCCATCCACTCGTCCGCGCCGACATCGGTTCCCAGTCCTTCGCAGGTGTAGCACCAGACAATCACGTCTCCGTCTCTGAGATAATAGGACGAGCAGCCGTAGTTCGGGAACCAGTCGTTGACCTTGTACATCCATCCGCTCTGCGGGCCGCCGTCAAATTCATACAGATAATTGATGCCTTCGATATAATAGGAAGCATAGATCGGCGTATAACTGAATTCCAGCTGAATATCGTTGTTTCTGCAAAGCGTATTGAGCGCGTCGAACACCGTATTGTCCGTTGTTCCCTTATAGGTCGTCTTTTTGAGGATCACGCCGTCCGCCGGAATGTAGTCCTTGATGGCCGGATTCTCCAGACGATCCATGTCCTGAGAAAGCGTGTCGCAGCGAATCTCGAGCGTTACCGTCACGTTCTCCGGCACCTCCGGCTTCAGCGCGCGATTGCCGTCATTGGAGGCAGTGAAGTCATCGCTGTTATCCACCTTGATGTCCTTGGCATCCAGCTTCTTCTTCTCCGCTTCGGTATATTTTTTGGCAGGCTTTGTCTTCTCCTTGTTCGCGTCGGCCTGTGCTTGATCCTTCTTCGCGGCCGCGTCTTTGCTCTGATCTGCGTCTTGCTTATCCGTATCGCTGCCGTCCTCAGCCTCCGCGTTGCCGGTACCATCCTGCGCGCCCGACTCTTCGCCGTTCTGTCCGCTGCCCAGGACAATCTCGCCCTGTCCGTCCGGCAGCTTTGCGTCGCGGTCCTCCAGCTTAAAGCCGACGGCGACTGATACGACAATGACCAGCGCCAATGCCGTCAGAGCATATTTTTTTAAGCGCTTTTTGCGCATGTTTCCCATCAGTTCTTTTTTTTCGTTTTCCTTCATACTTGTTTCCTTCCATCTATCTGTCAAAAGGCAAAGCGACGGCTCGGCGATCGCTGTGACAAGGACATTATATCAATTTTTACGGCACTTAGCAAGTTGCTACTTGTTCTCCGAAAATCCTTCACCCAGGGTTTCATTCGACTCGACGATGATAATAAACGCGTTTGGATCGATTTTTTTGACGGCTTTGCGCACACCGTACATTTCCTTGCGGCTCGATGCGCACATGATGACATCCTTGTCCTTTTTGGAGTAGCTGCCTTCGGCTTTGAGGAAGGTGCAGCCTCGTCCCGTCGTCTGCTCGATCAGCGGCGCGATGGTATCTGCTCTGTCTGTTACGATGAGCGCTAGCTTGCCGGAAGAAATACCATACATAAACTTATCCATCACGGCTGACAGAATAAAGTTGATGATCAAGCCATAAATCAATCCGTCAATATCCTTGGAGACTAGCACCGTACCGATCAGCACCACGATGGATTCCATCGCGAAGGAAATGCTGCCCAACGTCAAATGCGGCTTTTTTGCCTTAATGCTCAGTAAGATGAAGTCCGTACCGCCTGTAGAAGAATCCCGCATAAAAATCATCGCGTAGCCAAGACCTGACAGCACCGCCGTGCAGACCATGGCGAGAATCTTTTCTCCCGTATATAGCGGAAACAGCGGCGCGACATAGTCCATGATCAGTGATGTAATCAAAATACTGCGAATGGAGCGCAGCATGAAGTGCCTGCCGAGCGTTTTGTAGCAGGCAATCGCCACCGGAATGTTCAGGACCAGCGCGACGATGCCGATCGGCAGTCCCCACAGATGGTAAAAAATCAGCCCGATGCCGTTGAAGCCGCTCATCGGAAACTTTGCCGCCGTCGCGAAATTGTAGGTACCGAGCGCGATCAAAACGCCCGCCGCGATATCGACCAGAATATCGATGCATAGCTCCTTTTTGTTGTTAGTTTTCATAATCTCATCCCCCTTGCGTACTATATCTTACAAATCCCGCCGGATTACACGTTTTTTGCTTTTCGCCTCGTGACCACGCCGCGCGCGGCACGACACAGCGCCTCTTGCGACCTTTCACCGCAGACGAACAACACACCTGTCATATTAGGACAAAAGTGCGCATAACGAAATCAGAGATTTCTATGCGCACATGGCGCTCACCCATGAGCGCCACTTCACAGGGTGCTTTTGTCGTTATTCCGGAAATATCGCTATGCGATATTTCCTACATAATGACAAAGCCGCGGAGCGACACGCGCCCCGCAGCTTTCATTGTACCACAGTTCAAGCCGCAAAGCTATAATTTCATACTTTTACCCTCGTGGTTTCTCCTGCTTATTTTGTCCAGCTTCTGCACGCGTACCGGCACTGCTTCAGCGCGGTCTTCGCCTCGAGCTTGCCGTTCTTGTCGTAAACACGAATCTGAACTTTGTAGAAGTACTTCGTGCCCTGCTTGCCTGTTGTATTGGTGTAGGTCATCGTTTTCTTCGTGACAGCCGCTTTGTAGCCTGCTGCCTTCTTCGTTGAACGATAGAAACGGTACCGCACCGTATAGCCCGCGTCCGCAAGCTGATTGAGAATCTCCTTATCCTGCTTGTCGAGACTGAGTTTTACCTTGACGTTCTTCTTCGCGGTCTTCGCGGAACGCGCGATCGGTGTCAACTTGGCGGTGAGTGCCTTCGCGTCAACTGTCTGTTCATCCACAACATCCAGACCCGCTTCATCCGCGTCAACGAGCGCGAAAGTTGAGAAGTGCGGCGTGGTAAACTCGTAATACTTCTTGCCGCCGATAGTCAGAACCTTGCCCGCGAACTGTTCGATCGTGCCGTCCTCAGCGATGTGAATTGCCGCGGTCTTTTTGTCCAAAAGCGCGGAAGGAAGCGCAAGGCGAACCTGCGCGCTGCCCTTGTTGAAGTCTGAGATACTCTTACCTCCGGACTTCACGATCAACTTAAAGAGATAAGCGTTTGCTCCCGCTGCTTTCTTCTGCGCCTCGGTCGGCTTCGCTACTTTGCTGACTTCCAGTGTAAGAGTCGTACCCTTTGCCGCGCCGAGAACGGTTTTGAGTGCTTCTCGGTTGAGGGTGACCTTACCGTTTTCGGTGTTGACCGTCAGATCAGCATTGGTCTTGTCAGCCACATTCTTCACGAAAACCACATCTAGCATAAGCTGCACATTGTCCGCGCCCTTGCTGTCTGTTTGGCTGACTTCAAGTACAATCTCCGCGGACTTGTTTTCTGCTGCCTGCTTGATGATCTCATCGTGATGCTTGCTGTCCACCTTAACCGCGGCGACCGTCTCCTTCGTACCATCCGCATTGGTCTTTTCGCTTACCTTGACATCTGTCGGCGCCGTGGTAATCGCGGAACCGGAAGCGCCGGAGGTGGTGACCGATGAATTTTCACCATGCATAAAGTCCATCGCACCCGGAACCGTTGTCCAGTCATTGGTGTAGAACCACACGATGTCGTCGCCGTTTTTGATGCTGCAGCTTGTCAGACCGACATCCGGAAGCGTTCCGTTCACCTTGTACATCCAACCGGAATTCTGTCCATTCGTAAACGCAGCCAAAGTCTTTCCCGCTTTCGTCATCGAGCTGACATATCCGTTTTCGGCACCGACATAGGTAATGCCCGCTGCCTCACAAGCCTTCACAAAGGCATGATATACCGTTGCTCCTGTCTCTTTTATCGTGATCCGGGAACTGTTCAGCCAGTATCCGGTATCAGCTTTAATGGTAAACGTTACCGTAATATTCTCACCGGTAGGTTCTGTCGGTGTTGGTGTCGGCGCTCCTGCCCCGGTTGCACGTACCGCCGTTACCGGATTTTGGCTAAAGTCATATACATTATAAGCCTTGCCGGTTTGCATCACTTGTGCTGCGGCGATCAGTGCGCGGAATGACTGTTCTGTTGCATAGTCATTGACAGTTGTCTTATCATTTCCATTCCAAAATCCTGTATTATTATCAATGGCAAAAGAAAGCAACCCGTCTAATGCACTGTTTCCATTTTTGATGAATCTTTGGTCCGTATCCGGATTTACACCCGCCGCAGCCAAGCCAATGATTACCATGGCAGTAGAGTTTGCATTCTCTCCATATCCGCCATCATAAGCTCCGCTCGCTTTCTGCTGTGAAGCAAGATAGTTTACACCTTTTTCGATTGCAGTCTTTACCTTTGCTCTGTCTGCGTAAAATGCTAATCCCGCAATGGCATTCGCCGTCGTATCAATCGTACCGTAGTCATTCCAGCTTCCATCATCTTCTTGTGCTGCCACGAGCGCATCGGCCAACGCCGTTTCATAACTTTCTGTTCCTGCATAGTTGCCCTGATTGTACGCGGCTAATGTGTATGGCGCGCTCCATACGCTTGTACTCTGTGCTGCACCATTCAACAGTGTAATGGCACTGATCGGTGTATTATTATTGACACGATAGAGCTGTGTAATGTCTCCACCAATTGCAGTCAACGCCAAAATACGTTTATCGATCTCTGTATCACTCAAACTTGTACCTGCAAGGTAACTGATCGCATTGTTGATATACGTCTGCTTTGCCTCTGCAGAAGTTTTGTACTGCGTGCTCGGATTCAGGTTTACGTACGCACCCATGTCCATCACATGCCAGTCGCTGGTCTGGTTTACATAGGTCTTGGCAATGTTTTCCATCAACTGCGATACTTTGGCATTTTTTGTTTCTGTACTTCCCGAGACAGTCACAGTAATTGTCTTCGTCAGGGTTGAAACATTTTTCATTCCGTTGAATTTTATGCTCTTTATCGTTGCGGTGAGATTCACCGGCGTATTGGTTTCCGGAAGTGTGACAGTCATTTTACTGCCATTTACTTTGATAATCGCTGGATTATCACTGCTCCAAGTGATATTGGCGCCATTCTTATGATATGCTTTCGAGGTTCCGAACTGTACATTTGATTCGCTGACAACAGCACTCTGATAAGCTGTCATTTGGCTTTGTACTGCTAAATCTGTTGTGTTTTCGCCTTTTATCTGATCAAATGTCAATGCAGTTTTCACTGCCTCCAATATCTGATTTTCATTTTCTGCATCTGCCTGTGTCCAAGCTTTTACCGTTGTCGGAAATCTCTTGCTTGCCTCAGCCCCATTATAGGAAAGCGTAAGAAGAATATCGCCGCTTTGATCTGTATCTGTTCTGGTAATATTTGCACCGCTTGTGATCTCTCCGATACCGGAATTTTCAGATGTCCATTTTACGTTAATTACAGCAAACTTTTCATCATATCCTTCTGCATTCTTCACATAATTCATGTTATATGGAATGTTATTGATATGATAAGTCAACGCAGACAGCTCTGCTTTCTCACTCGTTCCTCTTATGGTGATATCATCCAGAGAAAAAAGGTTGATTGCCTCATTAACCAATTGCTGCGCTTCATTTTTTTCTTCCTCAGTTACTGCCAGAACCGTCAAGTCAAAGGTAACTATTCCATAGGCAGGGTCTGGCATCGGCCCATGGGGAGCCATTCCATAGGCCCAATATGCGCCGCCTTCAATCTTCGCCGTCAGCGTCACCTTTGCGTCTGCCTCTCCGACGCCAGGCCGAGTTACCTTTGCTGCATACTTTCCATTAACTGCAGCATTATCAACGGAAATGACTTCGGAATTGCTTGAACTCCAGGTTATCTCGGTGTAATACCCTTCATCATCTTCTTTAGGCAGAGATAAGTTCTTTTTGATCTGATCTTTTGCAGCATTATCAACTTTAATCGTATCAAAAGTCAGCCATTCGGCTTTTAACGCTTCTTCTTTTGTTGCTGCTTTTGCTGCAACGGTTACTTTCAATGTATGGGTAATACTCTTTTCGCCTAATTGTAATGTAAATGTGACATCCTTGTTCGAAACACGCTTTGTTCCATATGTAATCGTTCCATCTGCAGCTATTTGGGTCTGTGCCTCTGATGGTTTACAGATTTTAGCAACCGTGACAGCTGAATTGATTTCATTTACCTTTTCCTGCAGTAATGTAATGATGTTTGTATCTTTCTTTGCAGTATCCTCATCATTCCATTCTTGTGGCGTCAATCTCTCCGGGAGTTTGCTCGCTACATCATTCAATACTTCCTCTGACGAAGGAAGTTTGGAAACAGTGACTGTGATTTTCTTGGTCGCTGTTACACCATCTCCATATGTAATGTTTGCAGTAAGCACAACATTTTTATCGCCACTTTCAAAAAGAGGTCTGGTTACTGTTCCTTCATTGCTAATGACTGCAGGATCATTTGAAGTCCATGAGATCAAGGTCTTCCCACTGTTTCCGCTTTTCGTCAAGTAAAGATTGTCGACGATCGCTTCCGCATCTGTATTCGAACCTTTAATCTGATCGAAGCCTAAAGCTTCTTTATCAGCATTAACCGTTGCAATTCTATTTTCTTCAGATTCTGCCTCTGTAACGGTAATTTTACAAGTTCCCGGAATATTCTTCGAAGCAGCAGTGTCCGGAGCAATATAATATACCCCCGGATCCTCGAAAGATAAATATACAACGCCATTTCCATCCGTTCTGTAGCTTTTACTGTCATCATAAGGTATATTACAGCTTTTTGAATCTCCAACCAGAATTTTTGTATTTGTGATTGGCTGATCTGCAGTTCCTCCCATCATCATGCCTGATTTAAAGTCTGAACTGAGAATTACATTCCCTAATAATTGCATTCTAATTGCAGAGAAAGCCGAAGCCGTGACCTCATGAGTCTGAAATGTGGTGTACTTTTCCTTTGTATAGTCACCATATACCATGCCTTCGATGTAGTCTCCACTAGAAACAGTTGTCGGATACATAACCATCGCACCATTGCGAAAATATCCGATATTACTGGTTTCCACACCCCAAAATTTTGTAAACCATCCAGATGTCATAGTGTAATCTTCAGTACCATTTTCGCTGTACAGTTCATGTGCCTTTTTTAAGACATCAACTTCGGTTGCCGTCTTCGGTACACTTATCGGTACTTGAATCATGCCCGTTGTTCCGTCACGACCAAGTGGAATTGCACCTTGATTGCTGATGGTAACATAAACCGTAACATTTTCGTTTTCTGCTTCAGACAGTCCCACATCATTTCCATTGCCCGCCGCGAACGCCATGCTCGGCATCATAGTGAACACCATCATGACTGCCATCAGCAGGACGAGAACTTTGGAAATTTTTTTGTTTTGTTTCTCCATTTAGTTTCCTTTCTCCAAAATTAAGATATTAATGTAACTGCAAAAGCACACAAAAAAACTACTGTCCGCATCGGCGGTGACCGATCGACAGCAGCCCGTTTTCGCTGTTTTTTGAGATTTCATTTCACGGTTTGGCAATCTGCCACGCGGATACACTGTCGGCTTATCGAAGCTGCACGCCTTACATATCTGCATTTTACCAATAAAAGAATTCACCTTGCACTCTCACGATGCTGTGAACTGATTTCCCATCTGTGCATGTCTCCTGACTCGGGCATCTTCACGTTTTTTTCTCCTTCCCAAGGTGCTAGGCGCCGGTCTGCGGCCGAATTGTCCTCAGTGGTTTGTGAAAAAACGCTCTTCCCTTACAGTGGCGGGACCGCGCAGGACTCTCACCTGCTTCCATCTTAGCTTCCGACAGTTCCGTCGCCTATCGCGGCGGCGGCTTGCCAAAAGAACACAAACGTTTTTATGTACTTTTTCCGGAATCCAGTATAGCACGCTGCTTAGAACTTGGCAAGGAAAATTTTAGACCCCGCCGGCGTTCTCTGCCGACAGGGTCCTCATTCGGTTTATTCGATTGGTTTGTTCGATTCGTTATTTTGTCCGGATCATTTCGTCCAAGTTCTTGCCGCGTACTTGCATTGTGTCAGCTTGCTGTAAGCGACCAGCTTGCCGTCCTGATCATAGACCATGACGCGGACTTTGTAGTAGTATCTGCTGCCCTTGGTACCGACAGTGTTAAGGTAAGACTTAGAAGTCTTGGTCAGCTTCGCCGTATACTTCGAAGCTTTCTTCGTCGAGCGGTAGAATTTGTATTTTACCGTGTAGCCGAGCGACTGGATCTCGTTGATCGCGGCCGTGCTCTCCGCGTTTAGCTTCAGTGTTACTTTGACGTTCTTCTTCGCGGTCTTTGCGGAACGTGCGATCAGGCTGACTTTCGCGAGCTGCTCTTTGGCCTGTGCCAATTTAGCCGCATCGTCAAGTTCCTCGGACTTTTCAATCGTCAGCGTGACGGTCGTGCCGTTTGCGCCTGCAAGCAGTGCCTTGAGTTCATCCTGCGTATAAGTCTTGTCGCCGAACGGCGTTTTGATCGTCAGCTTGGCGTTCGTATCTTTTACGATGGATTCGAGGAAGCTCTTGTCCAGTTTGATATCCGCGCAGGCTGCATCCTTGACATCCGCCTTGTTGACATTGAGAACGATCTCCGCGGACTTGTTTCCCTTGGCCTGCTTGATGATCTCTTTCTGATTGTCTGCGGATACGGTGACTTCCGCGACCTTTACTTTTGTGCCGTCCGCTGCGGTCTTATCAACGACTTTGACTTCGGTCGGAGAAGTGGTCACTGCGGAACCGGAGGTGCCGGTGGTAACAACCTCTTGCGGCAGTTCTGTCCAGCTACCGGCATTCGGATCCTGCTTCCAATCCGCAGTATAGTAAAGGTAAATCTCGTCATGGTTGCTCAGATAATAGGAACCCATGTAGACTCCCGGCAGTTTTCCGTTGACCGTATACAGCCATCCGCTGTCCGCGGTATCCGTGTCAGCCAGTGTCACACCGTTCGGATCTGTGACGGAAGCGATATAATCGCCAAATCCATCATAGTGATAGTTCGCTTTTTTCATTGCTGCGATAACTGCGTCCCACGCAGTCGCGATATCCGGCTCCAACCCATCGATCAAAAGCTTGCCGCTGGAACGGAATCCTTGGTTTCCTTTGCCGTCGATCGTAACCGTTGCTTGGATGGTCGTCGGCTGCGGTGTCGGATCCGGGATACCCTTTGTTCCGATCACCGTTACAACGACGGCTACCGGCCGCTTATAGAACTGCTCAAACTGCGCGTATCTTGCATCCCCTTCGAACTTCTTCCAATATTTTCCGAACGTATTGTCCGTCAGTACGCTGTCGATCTTGATGTTTGTGTTATATTCCGGCTGTGTCAACTGTAAAGTCTCGCAAGCAAGAATGTTGTGCTTGCTGGAGCGGAATTCTCTCCATGGCTGCGGTTTCATGGCGTCATAGCCCGGAAGGTCATCGGTTTCTGCGCCGCCGAAGGTGATATTTCCCATACCTCTGGTATAGATGATTTCTCCGTTCTCTCCCTTGAGGATCTCAACGAATGGATCCAGATCGGTCGTGATCTGATCCTTGGAGATATTTTTTCCCTTGATGCCGTTCCAATATACGCTTTCCGTGCTGATCTTGTTCATCCACGCCGCGGCATCATCGATCTCTGTTTGTGTGAGCGCCTTTACGGTCAGTGTGAATGTTTTTTCACCGAGCACAGTGCTGTTTCTGCGGTCTAAAATGCGAATCGTGTATTCGACTTCCGCATCAGGCTCTCCCGGCAGCGGTCTGTAGATCTCCGCGTGATAGCCATTGAACTGCAGCACGTCGGTTTTGCTGCTGGTCATCGTGACTTTTTGATTGTAGCTGTCAGGCATGATACCTGCATCTTGCAGAACTGACGGTCTCGGCATCTGCAGATCGTTGGTGATCGCACTGCTGTCCACCGTCTGTTCTTTCTTTACAAAGTCTCGCAGCAACGTCGGATATTTTTCCAATGCCGCATTGATCTGTTCGGACTGATCGTTGTCATTCGCCGGTACGGTAAGGTCAAACAGCTTAAAGCTGTCTGCCGGATCTTCTTTTCCGTTCATGGACGTAAATTCATCAATCGTATAATCATCCCAGAAATTGAAGGTCGCGATAGCCTTGAGCGTAAATTCATTTGCCGGACCGTTGAGCGGCGGACGTTCCAGCGTCGCGGTATAAGTGCCGTCCCCATTGTCGGTTACGTAAAGGGCATCCATGTTTTTGACGCTCTGTCTGACTGCTGCCCACTTGATCGATACATAAGGGAATTTTTCCAATGCGTACGGCAAGAGCAAGTCATTCGTCACGTCTCCGTTGACGACCGTGTGCATCCAACTGTTTCCGGCTTCCTGCCGCTCCTCGGCTGTATTGGTGTTTTCGCCCTTGATGCTGTCCCAAGTCACGTTTTCCATGGCTTTGTTGAGAATCTCCTCCACATACGCCGTGTCCCATCCGATATGCGCGCGCACCTTTACTTCTGTCTCCGCGCCTGCATATTCCAGCTTGAACGTTACATCGTTGTAGATTGCATATTGTGTCGCGTATCCATATTCGGTACCTTTAAAATACTCGATCTTGCCGGTCTCCTGCTCGATGTATTCAACGCCATTCTTTGGCAGACTCTGCGTGCCGGCATTGACAAAGGTCACTTTGATCGCCGGTTTGCTGCTTGCCTCCGTATCGCCGGCTTCGCCCGTTTGGTCGGCTGTATCCAACTCATCAAATACATCGATCCCTTTCACCGGATATTCCTGTCTGGCGATCCATTGCTGCATAGCCTGTGTGATGTTCGTGTGATCGTACACCTGCAGAGGTTGGATGAACGTACTGGTCTTCTCAGCCTTCGCTTTAATTTCCGCTAGGATCTCCGCGTACTGATCATTTTGTGACCGCACCACGAAGGAAAACTCTTTCGTCTTGCTGTAGCTGCCTTTCGTTACAGTCGCGGTCAGCGTTACGGTTTGTGTGCCGCTTGTCGGCAGTGCTATTTTGCCGTCTGCAGCATTGATCACCGCCGGATCACTCGAACTCCATGCGATCTTCGTTCCGTGTTCGCCGCTTGTCGGCAGATCTAATGTCATCGCATGCTTCGCCGCATACGTTCCGTCTTGCCGCGGGCTCAGGGCACCATCGTCATGGATATCGATATCGTTCACTTCATAAATATCTTCCAGCGTCAATTCCGGTTCTTCGTACAGCTCTCTCCAAAGCGCCAGCCCTTTTTGCAGATACTGCTCGTAATCCTTCTCAAAGTCCTCCGGTGAAATCTTCTTTGGTTCCTCTCCTTCCGGAAGATCCGCGTTCAGTTCATCTTCTGCTGCCTGTTTGCCATCCGCCGCGATTTCATCGCGGATTGCTTTCTTTGCGGCTTCCAGCGCTTCGACTCTATCAGAATCCCGCAATACAATCGCTGCCGCATCGGTTTCTACATCCTGCTCGAACTGCGGCACGCTCGGCGCGCTGCCGCCCTGCCATTTGAGGAGCGGGAATCCGTTGTTGAGGTTGTCCGTATCCTTGTTGAACGCATCTCCCAAAGTGAAGGCAAAAAGATCCGTCTTCATTTCTGCTGCGGTCTTTTCCTGTACATCGCTTGCAGCCGCCGCTTTATTATCCGCGAACGCGTTTGCGGCGGTGCCCTGCAGATAATAGGTGTTGATCATGCTTCCGCTGTTCATACCTGCTGCTGCGCCGATGCCTGCCGCCGGTCCGGACACGGTTCCGATATTATAGGAATTTTGGATGATCGCCGTGCTCTCGGCAGAACCCACAATGCCGCCGACAGCTCGATTCGTCCTGTCTTCACGCGCGGAAACACTACCGACATTGTAGCAGTTCAGCACTGTTCCGTGCAGGGTTCCGACAATGCCCCCGGTATTCAAAGCGGTTCCATATTTTTCGTAATCATTTTGAACAGCTGCGTAATTCACACAACCTTTTATGACCGCGGTTTTTTGAGCGCAGCCTGCAAAGGCGCCCAACATGGAATTTCCAACCTTCGTGTTTGTCGTGATTTTTCCGCTTACTGTTGTGTCCTCGATCGTTCCGCTAAGCTCTGTAACAACCGCTCCCAGCTTTCCTTCGCCTTCGATCTCACAGTTTAAATGCAGATTCTTAATGGTTCCGTCTGCTGCCACATAGCCGAACAAGCCATTTGTGTCTGTCAGCCCGCTGATGGTCTTGCCCTTGCCGTCAAACACCCCCGCAAACGGATTATTAACTGTACCGATCGCAGTCCAAGTCTTGCTGTTCAGGTTAATGTTCGCAGTCAGTTTCGCATTGTAACTCGTGTTTCCCGCATTGATCTGCTCCGCAAACCATGCAAGTTCAGCAGCATTGCTGATCTGATAGAATCCTCCGATTTGGGTCGGCTGCGTTTTACTTGTGCCGTCCCATGCGGTGCCGAGGTACTGTAAAGTAACGGTGATATTCTGCGCCTGGTTTTCTAATATTACCTGTCCGCTTACGCTGCTGTAGTTTGGCGCTGATACCGTATAGGTATAGGTTTCATTTTGCGGCAGTTCAAAGCTGCCGTCCGCTTTTTGGAACGCAGACATCTCGCCTGCATCTGCATGTTCCACATGAATGCTTGGATCCGAAATGCCGCTTGGCAAAATGCTGAAGGTCAGCTTGGCCTTCGGCAGCGCCTGCATCGATATATCAATCGTTTGGCTGTTCTCACCTACAACCAGTTTTGTTTCCGGGATGCTCTGATAACCAAACGCTTCTACCGAATACGTATATTCTCCGCTTTCCAACGTGCAGCGCTTGTTGTCTTTGTCGGAAACAATTTCGCCGTTTTTCTTAACGGTAACAACAGCCTGATCCGGTCCGTTGATAAAACTTACTTCCGCAGTGCTCATCGCAGTGAACGCCTTGAGATAGACTGTGTCGCTATACTTATCTGTGGAGCTGTCTTTTTCATATTTGATCGTAACCGTATCGCCGGCAGTCACTTCAAAGCTGCATGTATTCCAGTCTTTATTTCCTGAATCTTTAACGATTACATCTGTGTTTTTCGTCACAGTAAACAGATCATATCTGTCTTCTGACTCCACTTTGTATGCAAAGGAGAATTTGCCGTTTTTCTTGATCGTAAGCAGAATCTCTGCAGCGCTGCTGTCTTCTCCTTTATTTTGGGACGCAAGAACAGACTCTGTGCCTAACTTTGTCGGCGCAAACCCGTATTCCGTACCGTTTTGTACAGCAGCGAAATCTTTTACTGTTTCAAAAAAGTCAGCAAAACTTTTTTTCTTGGTCAAGGTGATCGGATCAACGGCAATATCTCCATCCTGAACGGTAAAGCTTCCCTGACTTTCATCACATCCATCGCAGGAGACACTGTAGCTGTAATTACCGTTCGGAAGTTCATATGCCGCTGCAGTTCCTTCTGCGCGAACGGTCTGGCCTTCTTTGATCACGATCTTCGGTGTCGCCGAAATTCCGCTTGGCGTTACAATATGGAATGCCACGTTCCACTTTTTCGCTTCGTCCAGGGTAATGGTTCTTTCAAGATCACCGGATACCGTAAAGGATCCCGCTTTGGTGATGTAACCAAACTTGGAAACCTTATACGTATAGGTCGTTCCTTTTTTTAGCGCATATTGATATACGCCGTCTTGCGCGCTGATCGGAGCCTGTTCCTTTTTTTCAGCGTCTGAAATCATGATCTCCGCATCCACCGGAATAACCGTGATCGAAATTTCGTTCAGCTTTTTCAGTGTTACCGGAATCGTATAGTTTGCTTCATCCCCACTCGGCATATAACCCGTCACTTTGATTGCTTCATAACCGGGCGCGCTGATTTCATAAGTAAATTTATTCGGACTGTAGCTATATCCTTTTGCCAGAACATACTTTCCGTCTGTCGGAAGAATTTCAGTCGGATCGAAATAGGTGCTTTCCCGATATACTTTTATGCTGCAGTTTGAAATCCGTTCATCGTTTTCATCCTTTACCAGAAACTCAACCTGATATTCTGTGATGTCTTTTTCTAATGTGACCTCGACTTCTACATTATCCTGAGCAGGCGTGAAGGTTTCTGTCTTTTTCGCGTAGTTCTTCGCGCTGACTTCATACTGGTATTCGCTGTTCTTTTCCAGTTTGAAGCAGCCGTCTGTTTCCGCATCGATCGTTACATTAAAATAGCCATAGCTGCTTTTTCCTTTCACGCTTACAGTATGATCCGGGATCTGCTCCCCGTTTTTATCTGTCACGCGAAAACGTACGTTGCTGTAATAGATTTTTTCCAGCACATATGTTTTTTCCATGTTCCCGCTTTCGCTCGGCGTGAAGATCTCATTCGTAATGGTTCGATAACCATCTTTTTTTACAGAAACATAGTAATTTTTTCCCTTTTGAAGGTGGTATTTTCCTTCGGTCGGCGTCATAATATTCGCGGAATAAGTATTTCCGTCTTTTACGGTAATTTCCGCGTCATCAAGTTTGGCACCGTCATTGCCTTCAACAGAAAACGCAACATCCGCGTACTCGATCGGGTCCATCTTTTGTTCGGCGGTACCGCTTTCCGTAAAGACCTGAGGCTGCTGTGAGATTTTGTTATAGCCTTCTGCCTCGACGGTCAAATAGTACGTAAGATTTTCTTCTACAATGTAATTCCCGGCTTCGTTTGGTTCAATTTTCTCTGCATACGCGTCCGTACCGTCTTCAAGTTTGACGCTCGCATTCGAGACCGCTTCTCCTGTTTTGCTGTCAAGGATCCGGAAATTTACTTCCAGCTTCTTTGCCTCCGGCAGCAGCGTGATCCGGAAGCCCTGTGCTGCTAAAGCTTCTGCCGTGCCCTCGTTGATCGCTGCATCCTCGGTATCACTGCTGTATAATTTTAAGGCAGCGGTAAAAGTGTAGGCACCTTCCTCTGCAGACGGGCGGTGAAATTCTCTGATTCTCCCGCTTGTCGCAGTTCCGATATCAGTCAAATAGTTCTTTAAATCATCCGAAAAGGACCAGCCTGCTTTATACGCTGTTTTGTATTCCGTCTTAAATCGCAAGGAATCAATGGCCCCTCCCGAAGGGGTTTTTAGCCCGACCGTGTAGCTGAGTCCGTCTTGGGACTTGACAACTGCTTCACCGCCGTTGGAGATGACTTTTGCATCTCCGTCTATATAATTGCTCCGCAGATATTCGGCCGCTGTATCCTCCGCTTCTCCGGCCCATGCAGTCCCGGCACCCTCCCACATGCCGAAGTTCATGCCGGTCAAAACGATCACAAACGCAAGGGTGAGCGCAAGCACGCGGCTGAAACGTGTTGTTTTGTTTGTCATTCTTGTTCTTCTCCTTCCTTTTGCGTACATAAAAAAGCGGGCCTGTCTGCAGGTTCTTTTGACCTGACAGCAGCCCGTTTTCGCTGTTTTCTGAAATTTTCTTTCTCCGTTTGGCAAGCCTGCCATGCGAAAGCGCCGGCGATCCATCGGATCCGCACGCCCTGCATGTCTATTTTGCCAGTAAAAGAATCCACCCCGCATTCTCACGATGCTGTGAACTGATTTCCCATCTGTGCATGTCTCCTGACTCGGGCGTCCTCACGATTTTTCTCCTTCCCAAGGTCTTCGGAACCGACCGACAGCCGAATCCTCCTCAGTGGTTTGTGAAAAAACGCTCCTCCCTTACAGTGGCGGGACCGCGCAGGACTCTCACCTGCTTCCATCTTAGCTTCTGACAGTTCCGCCTCCTGTCTGCGGCGGCGGCTTGCCAAAAGAACACAAACGTCTTTATGTACTTTTTCCGAAATCCAGTATAGCACGCTGCCTGGAACTTGGCAAGGGATATTTTAAAGGGGCTGTCGCATTAACGGAAAATAACCGTTAGGGCGTAGCCCTCTTTCTTTAAGGGGCGGCCTATGAAATGAGACGGAATTTTGCTCCGTCTTTTTTGTTCAAAAAAATCCTG